>Ga0316578_10000446_pt1 | contig 13698 bp, 9 predicted proteins | sample J0NA_2_FD_203076 | JGI IMG/M metagenome (GOLD analysis project Ga0316578, IMG submission 203076) | Rhizosphere microbial communities from salt marsh grasses in Alabama, United States - J0-2_160517rDrC | ecosystem: Host-associated > Plants > Roots > Rhizosphere | place: USA: Alabama | collected... | reverse complement strand
TGCTCGCGCTCGAGTGCAACACGAGCCTGCTTCCCGAGCTTCGCGACCGCCGCGTGGAGCTCGCCTGCGTGGTGACGGGCATGGACGTGCGCGTCTCCCGGAAGTCCGGAAACGAGTACTGCCGCCTCACGCTCGAGGACTTCCACGGCACCGCCGAGGCCCTGGTGTTCGGCGAGGTCTGGGGGTCCGTGCGGGACCTCCTGGCGGAGGACCTGCCCGTCCTGCTGGAGGGGACGGTGTCGGGAAGCTCGCGCGACGAGGAGAATCCGCCCATCTTTGTCGATTCCGTCCGCCGGCTCCGCGAGCTGAGCAAGAGCGGACAGATCGGAATCTGCATCGAGCTGCGGCAGGGAGAGACGATCCCGGCCGACCAGATGAAACGGGTGCGGGAGGCCCTCGAGCGATCGCCGGGTCCGGGTCCCCTCCTCCTTCGCTGGCGGCCATCCGGTGGCAACGGCAACGGGTCGGAGCCTCCGCTCCTCGCCTCGCGGTCGCTGCGGGTGACGCCGAACGCGGACCTGCTCGCCGAGCTCCGGTCGCTCATCGGGCGGGAACGGGTCCACCTGACACGCGGGTGACGGAGATGGCGGCAGAACAGGACGGCCTGGAAGGGCTCCGGCGGCAGCTCGGAGAGCTCAAGGCGCGCGCCGTGAAGCACGGCGTCGAAGTGGGAGAGGAGATCCACGACCTGGAGCGTCGCCTGGAGGAGGCGCACCGGCGCGAGATGCGGGCTCTCACCCGGTACGACCGCGTCCAGCTCGCACGACACCAGGAGCGCCCCTTCTCGCTCGACTTCGTCGAGACCCTCTGCACGGACTGGGTGGAGCTGCACGGAGACCGGACGTTCCGGGACGACCCCGCGATCGTCGGAGGGTGGGCCCGCCTGGGAGACCGGAGCGTGATGATCGTCGGCCACCAGAAGGGCCGCGACATGAAGGAGAACCTGCGCCGCAACTTCGGCTCGCCGCACCCGGAGGGCTATCGGAAGGCGGAGCGGCTGTTCCGGCTCGCGGAGAAGTTCGGCCGGCCCGTCGTCACGTTCGTCGACACCCAGGGGGCGTATCCCGGGATCGGGGCGGAGGAGCGCGGTCAGGCGGAGGCGATCGCCCGCAACCTGCTCGTGATGGCGGGGCTTCGCACGCCGATCGTCAGTTGCATCATCGGGGAGGGCGGAAGCGGCGGCGCACTCGGGATCGCGGTCGCGGATCGGGTCCTGATGATGGAGAACGCGATCTATTCGGTGATTTCCCCCGAGGGCTGCGCCGCCATCCTGTGGCGAAGCCGGGATCGGGCATCCGACGCGGCGGAGGCGCTCAAGCTGACCGCCGCCGATCTGGCCGACTCCGGGATCATCGACGAGGTCGTCCCCGAGCCCCCCGGCGGCGCCCACCTCGACCCCGAGGCGGCGGCCGAGGCCGTGGGCGAGGCCATCGTCCGGCACCTGGACGAGCTCGCGTCCATCCCGCCCGAGGACCTCGTGCGGCTCCGCCGCGAGAAGTACTACGCGATGGGCCGCTGGGAGGAACGCGCGGGTGCCTGAGCGCGACGACCGCGGAGGCCGGCCGGGAGCGGGAGGACGCGACGGGAAGGACGGGAGCCGGGGACGCGACCGGGACCCCGACAACCGGGCGCGGCGCTCCGGTCCGCGACCCGCCCGGGACATCTCCGGGGCACCCGCCGTCGGCGGGCGCACGCCGAAACCCCCGAAGCCGGGCCGGTCGCGGTCACGCGGAAAGCGGCCGCGGCCCGCGCGCCCTCCCTCGGCGGCCGCGACGCCCGTCCCCGTCGTCTCCGGCCGGTTCCACGAGATCGCGGAGGTGATGTTCAAGGGGGTCCGGTCGGAGTTCTTCAGCTACCGGGGCGACGCTCCGCTGCGGGAGCGGGAGTACGTGATCGTCGAAGCCGACCGGGGCCAGGACCTCGGCTGGGTGAAGCGCGTCGTGAGCGCGGACGAGCCCTGCGAGGGGGGATGCGACCACGCCGGTCCCCACCCCCCCGTCACGCCGTCGATGCGGGTCCTGCGACGGGCGGCTCCCGTGGACGTGGAGCGACGGCTGCGCCTGGACGAGGAGGAGCGGAACGCCCGGACCCGCACGCGGGAGCTCGTGGAGCGGCACGGCCTGAAGATGAAGGTGAGCGAGGCGGAGTGGCAGTGGGACCGCAACAAGCTCACGGTGTACTTCACGGCCGACAAGCGGGTCGACTTCCGGAGTCTCGTCAAGGACATGGCCCGCACCTTCAAGACACGGATCGAGCTCCGGCAGATCGGGGTCCGGGACGAGGCCAAGCGCCTCGGCGGAATCGGGCGCTGCGGCCGGGAGCTCTGCTGCCGGCTCTGGCTTCCCCGCATCGAGCCGGTCACGCTGCAGCTCGCCAAGGACCAGGGGCTGTCCCTCAATCCCGCCCAGATCTCGGGGGCCTGCGGCCGCCTGATGTCGTGTCTGCACTACGAGCACGAGTTCTACCTGCAGGCGAAGAAGCGCTTCCCGAAGGCGGGCAAGGTCCTGCGGACGGAGCGGGGTGACGAGAAGGTCACGGGCTGCGACCTGTTCCGCGAAACGGTGGCGCTCCGGGCGGAGGACGGCAGCGAGCGCACCGTGCCTCTCGCCGACCTGAAGGCCGAGACGGCCCGGGCGCGACGCGCCCGGAGCTCGCGGGACTCCGACTGACCCCCCCTCATCACCCCGGACCGGAACGAGCCTCGTGGCCCGCTACTACCTGACCACGGCGATCGACTACGCGAACGGCGACCCGCACATGGGACACGCGTTCGAGAAGATCGGCGCCGACGCCATCGCCCGGTACCGTCGGCTCCGGGGCGACGAGGCCCTGTTCGTGATCGGCATGGACGAACACGGCCAGGGCGTGCTCCAGGAGGCCGAGAGACAGAAGTGCCCGCCGCAGGAGTGGGTGGACCGCGTCGCCGACCGGTTCCGGCGCACCTGGGACCGGCTCGAGGTGGCGCCGGACGACTTCATCCGGACGACCGAGGAGCGTCACACGCGCGCGGTGCAGGCTCTGATCGAGCGCATCATCGCGGCGGGCGACATCTACTCCGACCGCTACGAAGGGTACTACTGCGCGCGCTGCGAGGCGTTCCGGAAGGAGAGCGAGCTCGTGGAGGGGCGCTGCCCCGTACACCCCTCGCGGGAGATCACGTGGACGGAGGAGGAGAACTTCTTCTTCCGGCTGTCGAAGTACCGGGATCCCCTCCTCGAACACATCCGCGCGCACCCCGAGTTCGTCCAGCCGGCGTCCCGGCGGAACGAGATCCTGCGTCTCCTGGAGGGCGGCCTGGAGGACATCTCGGCCTCGCGGTCGAGGGTGCCGTGGGGCGTCCCGTTTCCCGGCGACCCCGAGCACACGGTCTACGTCTGGTTCGACGCGCTTCCCAACTACATCTCGGCCATCGGATACCCGGACGAGCGCTTCCGGACGTGGTGGCCCGCCTCGCTTCACGTGATCGGGAAAGACATCACGCGATTCCATTGCGTGATCTGGCCCGCGATGCTGATGTCGGCGGGGCTGCCCCTCCCGCGCACGGTGTGGGGGCACGGCTTCGTGATGATCGGTGGCGGCAAGCTGTCGAAGTCGGAGGCCCAGCTTCTCGATCTGGAGGCCCTGGTCGGACGTCACGGACCGGACGCGTTCCGCTACTTCCTCCTCCGGGAGGTCCCGTGGGACGGCGACCGGGACTTCCCGTCGGCGCAGGCGTTCCTCGACCAGTTCGACGCCCGCTACGAGGCGGACCTGGCGAACGACCTGGGAAACCTGTTGAGCCGGACGGTCTCCATGCTGCGGAAGTACCGCGGCGGGGCCGTTCCCGGGGCCGGGGAGACGGCACTCGACGAAGCCGGGGCCGGAGCCCTCGCCGACTGGGAGCGGGCGATGGACGGACTTCTCCTCCACCAGGGAATCGAGGCGGCGATGGCGATCGCCCGGCGGGCGAACGGGTTCATCGACGCCGAGCAGCCGTGGAAGCTGGCGAAGCAGCCCGAGTCCGCCGAGCGCCTGGACGGGGTCCTCCGCGCTCTCGTCCGGGCGCTTGCCCGGACCGCCGTGGCGCTGAGCCCGTTCATGCCGGGGAAGTGCGAGGAGATCTGGCGACGCCTGGGCGGAGAGGGGTCCCTGCCCCGTCTCGAGGAGCTCGAGGCCCGGCTTCCTTCCCGTCTCCCGGTCCCCGCGTCCGGCGTGCTCTTCCCGCGTCCCGATACGGACGGACCCGGTCCGGAAGCAGGGCCTCGCGGCACCGCTCTTGCTTGACACGCTCGCGCGGGCCGTGGTAGCCTTTCCCCGTCCCGCTCGGCGTCCGCATGCCGCCCGAGCCAGCCGTATCAGGAAGTCGCGAGAGGCTTCGGCCGCCCGGAGAAGGCGTCCGGCGCGGTGCATGCACGCGACGTCGACGGAACCTTTTTTCATGACGGATCACCGGGTACCGGGGGAGGGCGATCTGAAGCCCAGGCACTGGACCGTCCAGATCATGCCGGACGGGGTGGGCGGAATCCGCACGCTCCGGGTGTCGCGACGGCTCGTCCGGATCTTCGTCGGGGGGTGCGCCGTCCTCGGCCTCCTTCTCGCCGGGGTCCTGTTGCGGGTCGGGAGGGACGTGGCCCGCGAGTCCGAGCTCGCCCGCCTGCGCCTCGAGAACCGGAACCTCAAGGGCACGCTCTCCGAGGTCGAGGACCAGCTGGGGCTCCTGGGCTCCGCGGTCGACGCGATGTCGGACCGCGACCAGAAGTTCCGCCTGCTGGCCGGCCTCCCGTTGATCGACCCGGACGTGCAGGCGGTGGGCGTCGGTGGACCGCTCCGGGGAGACCCGGCCCGCGAGGAGTTCCTGACGGCGACGCCCGAGGTCGCCGGTCGCGCGCTCGCCGCCTCCTACGACGCCGATCGACTGATGCGGAGGGTCGAGCTCCTGTCCGCCAGCATGGACGAGGCGCTCGACTCCGTGGCGCTGCACGAGGAGGTGTTCCTGTCGCGCCCGTCGATCCGACCGGTCCAGAGCGACGAATCCTGGATCAGCTCCGCCTTCAGCCGCAACCGCTTCCACCCCCTGCTCCTGGTCAACCGCCCGCATCCGGGGGTGGACATCTCGGCCCGGGCGGGAACGCCCATCCTGGCGACGGCCCGCGGTGTGGTGACCTTCGCGGGAACCCGCTCGGGATACGGGAAGACGGTCGAGATCGACCACGGATTCGGCTACACGACGCTCTACGCCCACGCCGGGGCGATCAACGTGCGCCGCGGCCAGCGGGTCGAGCGGGGGGATGTCCTCGGGGAGGTCGGGAAGACGGGCCTCGCGACCGCACCGCACCTGCATTACGAGGTGCTCCTCGACGATCGTCCCGTCGATCCGGACCGGTACATGCTGGACGACCGGGTGCACTGACGCGCCCTCGGGACGCCGATCCGCAGACCGGGGGGCCGCCGCACGCGACGGTCCCCCGGTTCTCGTTGATCCCCCGCGGTTTCCCCGGTACATTTCGCGATCCGATCGAGGCACCGCCCTCGCCCTTACAACCTGGAGTGGATGGATGCGACAGCAGAGAGTCAGCACGGCGTGGATCGCCGGCGCGGCCCTGGCCCTCGCCGGATGCGGCGGATCCCCGGTGACCGTCCAGGTCGTGACGGAAGGACCGGACGGCCCCGTCCCCCAGTCGAACGTCGAGGTTCGCTTCTTCCCCTTCGACCGCGACTCGGTGTTCGACGTTCTGGACACGGAGGCCACATCGCCGAAGCCCGAAATCCCGCAGGACATTCTCGCGACGTTCGAGCAGATCCAGGCGGCGCAGGCCGAGTGGCGGGACAAGGACGTCGAATGGTCCGAGGGACGCGACCGGCTCCAGCAGCTGTCGCAGGAGCTGCAGGGCCTGGACCGTCGCTCGCGGCAGTACATGGAGAAGTACGACCAGTTCAACGAGCTCGAGGCCCAGGTGGGTCGGCTCGAGCGGGAGAAGAAAGCCCTGTTCGACCGGTTCACGGAGATGCAGGAGTCGGTCGCGACGCGAGTCGACTCGTTCCGGATCGCCCGCGACGCCTGGGAGGAGGCGGCGTACGCCGACTACTTCGACATCGAGACCGATCTCCTGAAGGCATCCGGGAAGGAGGTCCTCGCGGACACCACGAACGCGGACGGCTTCGTCACGCAGGGCCTCTCCGGCAGCGACTGGTGGGTCTCCGCGCGGGTTCCGACCGCGCGGGGCGAGCTCTACTGGAACGTGAAGATCGACCCCGGCGCCGTAGACACGCTGCGCCTGACGGTGGAGAACGGCGAGGACCGGCTCCGTCTCTGAGCGCGCCCGTACTCGGGCCGGGCCCGACGGCGCACGTCGGGCCCGGCCCGCCCCATCACCCGAGCGAGCCATGAACGGACCTTCGCCCGCTCCCGACGACTCTTCGCTCCGACTCGAGGTCGACCGCGACCGCGTCGGGTGGCTCGTCTTCGATCGACCGGACGCCTCCGTAAATCTCCTGTCGTCGGCCGTCCTGCGCCGGCTCGACGCCCTGCTCGCGGAGCTCGAGTCCCGGATCGCGAACGGGCAGCTCGTGGCCGTGGCGGTGCGGAGCGGCAAGGAAGCCACCTTCATCGCCGGGGCGGACGTGTCGGAGATCTCCGGGGTCGTCTCGGCCGAGGAAGCCCGTGCGGCGAGCGCCGAGGGACAGCGGATCTTCCGGCGGCTCGAGCGGCTTCGCGTGCCGACCGTGGCCTTGATCGATGGCACCTGCCTCGGCGGCGGAACGGAGCTCTCGCTGCACTGCGACTACCGGGCGGCGACGGACCGAACCGCGACGCGGATCGGTCTCCCCGAGGTCCGGCTCGGCATCGTGCCCGGGTTCGGCGGCTGCGTGAAGCTGCCCCGCCTGATCGGGATCCAGCGGGCCCTCGGGCTGATACTGGGCGGGAAGCCGGTCTCCGCGGAGAGAGCGGGCCGCCTCGGACTCGTCGACCGGGTGCTCGCATCGCATGCCCTGGACCGGGCGCTGGCGGAGTTCGTCGAGGACGTGCTCGCCGGCCGGGTCCCGAAGGCCGAGCCGCGGCTCGGCCTCCGCGACCGCCTTCTCGAGCGGACGCCGCCCGGACGGAAGCTCCTGTTCGCGCTCACGCGCAAGAAGGTCCAGTCGGAGACGAAGGGGTTCTACCCGGCTCCGCTCCGGGCGATCGACGTGGTCGAGAGAACGACCGGTGCCGGCCCGGACGACGCGTACCGCATCGAGGCGGAGGCGCTGGGAGAGCTGCTCGCGGGGGAGGTGTCCCGCGCCCTCGTCCGGGTCTTCCTGATCAGCCAGGCGGCGAAGAAGGCGCTCCCGGAGGAGGTCCTGGAACGCGCCCGGAAGGTCGAGTCGGCCGCCGTGATCGGGGCGGGCGTGATGGGCGGCGCCATCGCCGAGCTGGCGGTGGCCGGCGACGTCCGGACCGTGCTCAAGGACATCGAGCAGGAAGCTCTCGAGGCCGGGCAGCGACACGCGGCCGAGCTGCTCCGCAAGGCGGCGAAGGCACGCGTGTTCACGGAGGAGCAGGCGGGCCTGAAGCTCGCGCTCCTGTCCGGCACGCTCACCTACGACGGGCTCGAGGAGGTCGACCTCGCGATCGAGGCGGTGGTCGAGCGGATGGCCGTGAAGCAGCAGGTGTTCCGAGAGCTCGAGGAGGCGGTCGGCCCGGAGGCCGTGCTCGCCACGAACACTTCCTCCCTCTCCGTGACGGAGATGGGGACGGCTCTCGAGCGGCCGGAACGGCTGGTCGGGCTCCACTTCTTCAACCCGGTGCACAAGATGCCGCTCGTGGAGGTGATCCGGGCGGAGAAGACGGACGACTCAACGCTCGCCACCGCCTTCCGGTTCGCGCTGGACGCGGGAAAGACGCCCGTCGTCGTCGCGGACCGGCCGGGGTTCCTCGTCAACCGGCTCCTGGGGCCCTATCTGGGGGAGGCCGGTCGCCTGGTCGAAGAGGGAATCGCCATCGACGCGATCGACGCGGCCCTGCGGGCGTTCGGCATGCCGATGGGCCCCTGCCGCCTGCTGGACGAGATCGGGTTCGACGTGGCGCGTCACGCCGGCCGGGAGATGGCCGCGACGCTCGGTGACCGCCTCGCGCCGTCGGGCGTCCTGGACCGGCTGATCGACGAGGGGCGGCTCGGCCGGAAGAACGGCCGCGGGTTCTACCTGTACGAGGCAGGGCGCGCGAAGGGCGTCGACCCCGAGGTCGCGGCGCTGTTCGGCGCGGCGGGCGCGGCGGTGTCCGACTCCCGGATCCGGGAGCGCTGTCTGTGGTCGATGGTGAACGAGGCCGCGCGCGCTCTCGAGGAGGAGATCGTGGCGTCCGCGGACCTGCTCGATCTCGCCATGATCATGGGGACGGGCTTCCCTCCCTTCCGCGGCGGCCTGCTCCGCTGGGCGGACGAGGAAGGCGCGGCACGGATCCACGAAGGGCTGACCGGGCTCGCCGAGGAGCTCGGGGAGCGCTTCCGACCCGCTCCGCTCCTCGCGCGGCTCGCGGAGCAGAACGGGACGTTCACGCATTCTCTCTAGGCGTCTGAGTCCGTTCGGCGCGTCCGGCGTCCCGGCCCCCGGTCCCTCCGGCCGGACGCCCCAGATCGAGATCGTCTACCGGCGGCTCCCGGACGAGGTGACCCGGTTCCGCCAGGAGCTCCTCCACGACGGCCCGCCGTGCAAGATCTCCCTGCTGCTTCTCCCCGAGGACGCCGCGCCTCTGCGCGTGGGCGAGATCCGGCTCCCGCCGGGCGGCGCGATTCTCTGGTACCTGTTCCCCGGGCGGTCCTACGAGGTCGCCGGCGTCTACGATCCGCGCGGCCGCTTCCTGGGCTGGTACACGAACCTGTTGCGACCGCCCGAGATCCGGGACGGAAGGTGGGAACTGACGGACCTCTTCCTCGACGTGTGGCAACCGACCGGCGGTCCGGCGAAGCTCCTCGACCGCGACGAGCTGACGGCGGCGCTGGACGAGGGCGCGATCTCCCCCGAGGAGGCGCGGCGCGTGGAGGCGGAGGCGGAGCACGTGCTGCGAGCGTCCCGGGCCGGACGCTGGCCCCCGAAGATCGTCCGCCGGCTTCCACTGGATGCCGTGGGCTCTCTCCGGATGCGGCGGGACGCGCCCGGGACCTGGTTCGCGAACCTGGCGATCGGGCGACTGATCGGCTTCGGGATGTACATGTTCGGAGCGGCGTCGCTTACGTCGCTCCTGTTCGCGGCCCTCACCGACGCCTTCACCGGAGGGGCGACCGCGCTCGCAGCGTGGAAGGCGACGATCGGCGTGGAGGCGGTGGCACTGCTCGGGCTGTCCCTCGCCGGCCGGCTGCCGGCGACACGGTGGCCGCGGCCCGAGGAGTCGCTGAACGAGCGGATCCTGTTCTTCGGGAGTCTGGCCGCCGGACTGGCCGTCCTCGCGCAGCCGGACGACCGTCTCTGGGAGTCCGCGCTCGTCGCGATCTACTCCGTCCTGGGGCTCTTTCTGGCGATCTTCGCGCTCGCGCGGTGGCGGTGGGACCGGCGCACGCCCCGTCTCGCGCTCGCGGGGCTGGCGGTCTGCCTGTTCGCGCTCGGGATCCTGCTGCTGACCTGATCGCCCGCGCCGGTCGAGGTCCGGGGCACCCGGACGGGACCCTGCTCCGGGCGCCCCCCCCTCAGAGCGGACGCGTGCGGCCTCGCCGCAGCGCGATCAGGTCGCCCGCGATCCGACTGTCCTCGCGATCGGTCGGCGCGTCGGCCGCGATCACCTCGCCCGCCTCGATGAAGTTGTAGCGATCCACGATCGCTTTCTGGATGCGGGCACCCGGTCCGATCCGGCAATGGTCCATGACGATCGAGTCGACGATCTCGGCGCCGGCCGCGATCCGGGTGTCGCGCCCGATCACGGAACGGACGATGCGGGCTCCCTCGACCACGGTCCCGACCCCGAGGCTGCAGTCCTCCATCTCACCGGAGAGGACGCGCGGGCTGGCCCGGTTGTAGGACTGCGAGTGGATCGGCCACACCCGGTTGTTGAGGTCGAAGCGGGGACGCTCGCCGAGCAGGTCCATGTGCGCCGCCCAGTAGGTCTCGAGCGTGCCGACGTCGCGCCAGTAGCCTCTCTCCTCGTACGGCCGCACCCCCGGGACCTCGTTCCGGTGGAAGTCGTAGGCGCAGACCCGGTAGTCGGGGTCCTCGATCATCCGCGGCACGATCGTCTTGCCGAAGTCGGGCTCCAGGCCCTCCTCGGCGACCTCCTTCAGCACGTTCACGAGCGCGCCGGGTTCGAACACGTAGTTCCCCATCGACGCGTAGGCCCAGCCGGGACGGCCCGGCATCTCGGGGGGATCCGCCGGCTTCTCGAGCCAGGACGTGATCGTGTCGTCCGGCGCGGCCCCGGCGACGCCGAAGCCGGACGCCTCCTCCACCGGCACGGGCAGCATCGCGACGCTGATGTCGGCGTCCTTCGCCCGGTGAAACTCGATCAGGTGCCCGATGTCCATCCGGTAGATGTGGTCGGCGCCAAAGACGACGATCAGGTCGGGCCGATAGTCGTAGATCAGGTTGAAGTTCTGGTACACGGCGTCCGCCGTGCCCCGGTACCACGTCTTCCCCACCCGCATCTGCGGAGGCACGACCGTCAGGAAGTCGTCGGAGTTCGGCGTGCTCAGCCGCCACCCCTCGCGGAGATGGTGGATCAGCGACTGAGACCGGTACTGGACGAGGACGAAGGTCGAGTAGATCCCGGAGTTGAGCAGGTTGGAGAGGACGAAATCGACGATCCGGTAGCTTCCCCCGAAGGGAACGGCGGGCTTGCTCCGCTCGATCGTGAGCGGCGTGAGCCGGCTTCCCTCCCCTCCTGCCATCACCAGGGCCAGGACCCGCAAGTTGCTGAGCATGCCCACCTCTCTCCCGTTCGCCGTTCGTTCCCGCTACCCCGCCGGGGCGTCCCGCAGCAACGTCTCGTACAGCTCCTCGTACCGCCGGCCGCTCGCTTCCCAGGAGAAGTCCGCTCGCATGCCGGTCTCCCGAAGCGCCGCCAGCGTCCCGGGCCGGCCGTAGAGCTCGATCGCCGCCTCGATGCCCCAGGCGAGGGCGCTCGGGTCGAACTGCTCGAACACGATGCCCGTCGCGGTCCCCGCGGCGAGCGCTTCCGGCGTCGCATCCACGACGCTGTCGGCGAGTCCGCCGACGCGGTGGACCACGGGAACGGTCGCGTACCGCTGGCTGATCATCTGGTTGAGGCCGCAGGGCTCGAACGCCGAGGGCATGAGGAAGAAGTCGCTTCCCGCCTCGACGAGGTGGGCCATGCGCTCGGAGAACACCACGCGGGCTCCGACGTTCGGGGCCGCCCCGTCCAGCTCGCGGAGCAGGCGCTCGAAGCGGGGCTCGCCGGCCCCGACCAGTGCGAACTGGGCGGGCCAGCCCGGAAACCGGTCCCGGAGCGCCTCGACGAGGCCCAGCCCCTTCTGCTCGACGAGTCGCGACACCATGCCGAACAGGGGCACCTCGGCGAGCTCGGGCAGCCCCAACTCGCGCTGCAGGATCGACTTCGCCTCGGTCTTGCCCGAGAGGTCCCCGGGGCCGTACGGCGCCGGAAGGTGCGGATCGTCGGCCGGATTCCAGGCGTCCACGTCGATCCCGTTCAGAATCCCTTCGACGGGACGCGGAAGGCCGCCGATCACGCCCTCCAGTCCGAACCCGAATTCCGGCGTCGCGATCTCCCGGGCGTAGCGCGGGCTGACCGTGGTGACCCGGTCCGCCGCGAGGATCCCGCCCTTCAGGAGGTTGATCCCGCCGTAATACTCGAGCCGGTCCGGCCGGAACCACTCGTCGGGAAGTCCCGTCTCCGCCCACGACTCCGCCGGGAATCGGCCCTGGTAGGCGAGGTTGTGCAGGGTGAGGACGGACACGAGTCCCCCCTCCCCCGGGTCCCGCCTCGGCGCGGCACCCGAACGAAGCACCGCCGGGGCGAGTGCGGCCTGCCAGTCGTGCGCGTGGACGAGCTCGGGCGGCGCGGCGCCCGCGGCGTGGAGGGCCGCGCGCACGAACACCGAGAAGCGGAGCAGGTTGTCGGGATGGTCCGTCCCCCCGACGCCATACAGGCCGTCGCGATCGAACAGCTCGGGCGCATCGATTACCCACACCCGGAACGGCGCGTCGACACGCAGGCGTCGGACGGCGGCGCGCGCCGGGACCCCGAGCTCCGCGGATCCGAGCTCCGCGACGGGCGGTCCGGCCTCGTGACCGGCCTCCCGGACCGCGCGGTAGAAAGGCAGGGCGACCGTCACCGCGTGTCCGCGTCCGGCCAGGTAGCCGGACAGTGCGCCGACGACGTCGGCGAGTCCGCCCGTCTTCGCCCAGGGAACGACTTCGGGTGAGAGCTGGAGGATCCGCACCGAAACTCCGGGGATGGGTCGAACGCGGTCGGACGGACGCTTCCGTCCACTGCGGCCGCAAGATACGGAATCCGGGGGCGGTTCCGCGACCGGGGCCGAGGATCGAGAGCGTCAGCCGGAGGGGGTCGGGACGACCTCCCGGAGCGCCGTCGGACCCTTCACCTGGTCGCGGCCGGCCAGCTTCGCCTCGTAGAGTCGGTCGTCGGCCCGCTCGAGAAGCCGGGAGACCTCCTCGCCGTGCTCCGGCCAGCTCGCGACGCCGATGCTGATCGTGACGCCCACCGGCGTCCGGCTGCCGGGAATCGTGATCGGATTCCCCGCCACGGCGAGGCGCACGCTCTCGGCCAGACCCACGGCGTGGGCCGACGAGGTCTCCGGAAGGGCGATCACGAACTCCTCCCCGCCGAGGCGCGCCACGAAGTCGCCGGCCCGGATGCGGTTCCGAATCACGCGGGCGACGGACCGAAGCGCCATGTCGCCCGCCGCGTGGCCGTAGGTGTCGTTGAACTGCTTGAAGTAGTCGATGTCGATCGCGGCGATGGAGATCGGACGACCGTAGCGCCGGGCCCGGGCGACCTCCCCGTCCCATCGTTCCTCGAACGCCCGCCGGTTCATGATTCCCGTGAGGCCGTCGTTCGCGGAGAGGATGTGCGGCTTCTGCATGCGGAGATTCACGATCGTGCCGATGAACCCCATCGCCCCGAGCATCAGCGTGCGCGCGACCTGGTCCCCGAAGGCGAAGCTCCCCGAGGGCGCGAACGCGCCTCCGAGGCCGATGAAGGCGAGGCCGACGAGCAGGACGTAGGCGGACATGGCCACGGTCCCGGCGACGGCGCACGCCCGGTGGTCGAGCCGCATGCTCGTGGCGGAGAGGGCGATGAACAGCATCGGGTAGGCGACCGGGTTCTCCAGCGCGAGCTCCGGCTGGCCCTGCAGGAGCAGGGCGAACAGACACCCGACGACGAGGAGCACGTCCGCGATGCTGGTCGCGAAGCCGATCGTCCAGCGGTAGTCCACGCGGCGCAGCCGAAGGTGAATCCCCACGGCGACCGGGGCCGCCACGAGGGTGGTGCCGAGGTACACGAGCGCCTCGGGCGCCTCGGCGTGCCGGAAGAACCCGATGACCGCGAGGAAGAGCGCCGTCGTCGCCGCGGCGACGCGGACCTTCGAGATCAGGATCTCTCCGGCCCAGCCGGCCGGGAGCAGCGGAGACGCCGGGGGCCGCCAGAAGCTCCGCCACGCTGCGTGAACTGGACCCAACTCGTTTCCTTTCCGCGCACTGGCTGTCGTTGGCCCATCCTCTCCGGCGTCCGTCGGGGCAAGCGACGTGCCGCAC
>Ga0316578_10000445_pt1 | contig 13704 bp, 20 predicted proteins | sample J0NA_2_FD_203076 | JGI IMG/M metagenome (GOLD analysis project Ga0316578, IMG submission 203076) | Rhizosphere microbial communities from salt marsh grasses in Alabama, United States - J0-2_160517rDrC | ecosystem: Host-associated > Plants > Roots > Rhizosphere | place: USA: Alabama | collected... | reverse complement strand
CAGCGACCTGGCCAACGGTGACCTGTGCGTGGCCCATGGCTATTCCGGGGACATGCTGCAGGCCAGGACCCGCGCCGAGGAGGCCGGTAAGGGTGTGGAGGTCGGCTACCTGATCCCGCGCGAGGGGGCCGTGCTCTGGACCGATGTGATGGCAATCCCCAAGGATGCCCCCAATCCGGAAGCGGCCCACGCGTTCATCGCGTACATCCTCGACCCGGCGGTGGTGGCCGCGATCTCCAACTATGTGATGTATGCCAACCCCAATCCGGCAGCGACCGCCCTTCTGGACGAGGCCGTGCGCAACGACCCGGGCATCTACCCCTCGGAGGAGGTCAAGGGTCACCTCTTCTCCCTGACTACCCCGAGCGACAAGGAGATTCGCAACCTCAACCGTCTTTGGACACGCATCAAGGCCCAGCGCTGAGCCTGCGCCGCCACATTTGCACAGAGGAGGGCCGCAGCGATGGCCATTGCCGCCGTCGAGCGCCGCAAGCTCGAGCCCTGGCAGGACCCCAAGGCGGCGCCCTATGTGCGGATCGAGCACGTCACCAAGAAGTTCGATGACGTCTATGCGGTCGACGACGTAAGCTTGGACATCTTCCAGGGGGAGTTCTTCTCACTGCTCGGCAGCTCAGGCTGCGGCAAGTCGACCTTGCTGCGGATGCTCGCCGGGCTGGAGCGTCCCACTTCCGGGCGCATCTACATCGACGGCGCGGACGTGACGGACATCCCCGCTTACTCCCGCCCCGTGAACATGATGTTCCAGTCCTACGCCCTGTTCCCCCATATGACGGTGGAACAGAACGTCGAGTTCGGACTCAGGCAGGATCGCTTGCCGCGCAAGGAACGCGCCGAGCGGGTGACCGAAATGCTCGCGCTCCTGCAGATCTCGGAGCTGCGCAGGCGCAAGCCCGATCAGCTCTCCGGGGGCCAGCGCCAGCGCGTCGCCCTCGCCCGGACCCTGGCCAAACAGCCCAAGCTTCTACTCCTGGACGAGCCCCTCGGGGCCCTGGACAAACGGCTGCGTGAGAGCGCCCAGTTCGAGCTGGTCAATCTCCAGGAACGAATCGGGATCACCTTCGTGACGGTGACCCACGACCAGGAGGAGGCCATGACCATGTCCACCCGGATCGCGGTCATGAATGCCGGTCAGATCCTCCAGGTGGACACCCCCACCGCCATCTACGAATACCCCGAGTACCGATTCGTCGCAGAGTTCATCGGCTCGGTCAACCTCTTCGAGGGCAAGGTGGTCGAGACCGATGGGGAGCAGGTGACGGTGGAATCCCGCGTCGGCCGAACCTTTCGAATGCGCGACATGCACCCCCACGCCATCGGCACCCCAGTGACCGTCGCGATCCGCCCGGAGAAGATGCGCCTGTGCGAGACGTATCGAGAGGATGGGGTCAATCAGATCAGAGGGGTGGTGGAAGACATCGCCTACCTGGGCGACGTTTCCATTTACCGGGTCCGGGTCAACCCCGAGACCCTGGTGGAGATGACCCTCACCAACGCCCAGCCCCGTACCGAGCAGGCCCTGACTTGGGAGCAAGCCGTCGCCATGGAGTGGTCACCCACCAGCGGCGTCGTCCTAACCGAATGAAGAACCCCGCATGAAGGAGCGGTTCTCCGGCCTGCACTCCGTCCTCCAGGGGCGAGACGGTCGCCGCCTGAGCCGTTTGGCGAACATCGGCACCCCGTATTTGTGGCTGGGCCTGTTCTTCCTGCTACCCTTGGTCATCGTCCTGCAGATCAGCTTGGCCGAGACGGCACTTGCCCAACCCCCCTATACCCGGCTCTGGGAGTGGGCCGGAGATGGTGTCCTGCAGATCCGGCTCAATCTTGAGAACTTCGCCCTGGTCCTCGGTGACGAGCTCTATCTTGCGGCCTTCCTCAATTCACTCTGGGTGGCCCTGGTCTGCACCCTGCTCTGCCTGCTGATCGGCTATCCCATGGCCTATGCGATCGCTACCGCGCCGGAACGGGCGCGCGTATTGCTCCTGATGCTGATCATATTGCCCTTCTGGACCTCCTTTCTGATCCGGGTCTACGCCTGGATCGGGATCCTGAAGCCGAACGGCCTGCTCAACAATTTTCTGACATGGCTGGGCCTTATTGATGGGCCTCTGACCATCCTGCACACGCAGACGGCGGTCTACATCGGGGTCGTCTACTCCTATCTGCCTTTCATGATCCTGCCCCTCTTCGCCAACCTCTCGCGGATGGACATGAGCCTGCTTGAGGCCGCGGCGGACCTGGGGTGCCGGCCCTTCAAGGCGTTCCTCAAGGTCACCCTTCCGCTCTCCTTCCCGGGCATATTGGCCGGCAGCATGCTGGTGTTCATCCCCGTGGTGGGTGAGTTCGTGATTCCCGACCTGCTGGGGGGACCCGATAGCCTCATGGTAGGCAAGATGCTCTGGACCGAGTTCTTCGGCAACAAGGACTGGCCCCTGGCATCGGCAGTGGCAATCAGTTTGCTCGCCCTGTTGGTAGTCCCCTTCATGATGATGCGTCATCTCGAGCAGAGGCTGGGCGGCGAGGACCTATGAGCCAGGACCGCTGGAAGCTCTACTTGCTCCTGGGTCTGGGCTTGGCCTTCCTCTACGTGCCGGTGCTCCTGCTCATCGTCTACTCATTCAACGAGTCAAGGCTGGTGACCGTTTGGTCGGGCTTCTCCACCAGATGGTACGGCGAGCTTCTACGCAACCAGCAGCTACTCGATGCCGCCTGGCTCAGCGTACGCATCGCCGCTACCAACGCCACCTTCGCGGTCGTGCTCGGCACCCTTGCCGCCAATGCCTTGGTGCGGCACGGCCGCTTTCGCGGGCGGGGCCCCTTCGAGTTGCTCCTGACCGCGCCCTTGGTGATGCCGGAGGTGATTATCGGCCTCTCCCTCCTGCTCCTCTTTGTAGCCATGGAGAACATGATCGACTGGCCAAACGGGCGCGGGTTCACCACCATCACGATCGCCCATATCACCTTCAGCATGGCCTACGTGGCCGTTGTGGTTCGGTCGCGCCTGTCCCAAATGGACCGTTCGTTGGAAGAGGCCGCCATGGACCTGGGGGCGCGGCCTCTCAAGGTCTACCTGACCATCACCCTACCGCTCATTGCGCCGGCGCTCCTGTCTGGCTGGCTCCTCGCCTTCACCCTGTCACTCGACGACCTGGTGATCGCGAGCTTCGTGGCCGGACCGGGATCCACGACCCTGCCCATGGTGATCTACTCCAGCGTGCGCATGGGGGTCTCCCCCCAAATCAACGCCCTGGCGACCATCATCGTGCTGATTGTGTCCGCGGGCGTGATCATCGCTGGCCTCTTGATGGGCAGGCGCTCCTTCAGCCGACCCGGATGAGTCTTCAGCGCCTTCGTAGCGGGACTAGTGGCTGGTGCGCAATCGTTCCTTTAGCCGCCTATACCAAAGGCTCTCCGGGGCCAGCGCCAGGTAGACGACGCCCAGCACCAGAACCTGGTACCAGAGGCTGCCTAGCCACGTCGGTGTGGTCCCATTGGCAAGCCAGCTCTGGGCCAATCTCTGGAGGTTGAAGAAGCTGAAGTATGCCAGGAAGGCCAGCGCCAGACGCCCGGCGGTTCGCTGGCGGGGCGATATCGCCACCAGAGGGACGGCGATGATCGCCAGCACAAAGATCGCGATCGGCGCGGAGAGGCGACGTTCCAGCTCCGCCTGGTCCTCCGCCTTTCCCGTGCCAACCAGATCCTCGCTGGGGGTCGCGGATCGCTTGGGGATGGACCGGCGCTCGTTCCCGCTGGAACGAATCCGCACCTGATACTCATCGAATCTGCCAATCATGAACTCGGCCTCTCCGGGACTGCCGTCGAAGCGGTGGCCGTTTGACAGCGTCACCAGGTGATCACCCGTGGATTCCTCCACGCGGTGCCGCCCTGTCTCGCTCACCACGAGCCGGCTCATGGCCCCGCGCCGATCCAGGATGAAGACGCGCTCGAGACCCCGCTCCTTGGTGATGGCACCGATATAGATGACGAGTTGACCGCGGTCTTCCACATAGAAGCGGCCGGCCCTCAAGCCAGCGATCTGGCTCGCCTGCTCATTCTGTTGATAGCGGATCTGCGCGATGCCCTCGGTCGCTTCGGGCTGGAGCACCAGGGAGAACCAAGCGGTCGCGATACCAATTGGGAGGCCCACCAGGAGCAGGGCCCCATAGACCCGGCGCGGACCAATGCCGCAGGCCGTCAGCGCAATCAGCTCGCTATCCCGGGCGAAGCGGCTCAAGGTTGCAAGAACGGCGATGAAATACGCGGGGGGCAGCAGACTCGAGATGTCGCTGAGCAACTGGAGGCCCATGAAGCGCAGCACCACGCCCGCGGTCATCGCCCCCAGATTCACCTCCTCCAACGTCCGCAGAAACAGCATGCTGGCAACAATCAGCAGCAGCACGAAGATGATCGCAAGGAAGGTCTTCAACACCTCGGCGATCAGATAGCGGTCGACGATCTGGAGCATGCGCAGGCCCGGCTACGTCGGTCATCGCTGAAAGGAGGCGCCCCAAGGCGCAAACCAAGGGCGTCGCCATCAAGGACGCGGGAGGCGAGGAACCGCCCGAGAGCCATCCCGGCGCGACCACGCGAGGGCCAGGCGGACGCAACCGACGCGTGCGCTGTCGCCCCATGCACAGGCGGCGCCAGCTCCCAATCGCGATGAGGATTCCCCGTCTTCGCTCAGGTGCGGCTCGAACGGGCACTTGGGCGAGCGTGCGACACCCTCGCGGTACTTTACACCTTACCCCGCCGGGCGATCGCGGTGCACATGCAGTCCAGGCGCGGCACCCGAAATACAAAGGCCGGGCGCAAGCCCGGCCTCTGCAGGACGCGACCTGGATTGGGCGCTCAGTCGGCGTCGTCCTCGGCCGCCTCTGCCCGCCGGGGCCGATCCACCAGCTCCACATAGGCCATCGGCGCGGCATCCCCCGCCCTGAACCCGCATTTCAGGATGCGCAGATAGCCGCCGGGACGCTGCTGGTAGCGGGGACCCAGCTCCGCGAAGAGCTTACCCACCACTTCCTTGTCGCGCAGTCGGGCGAAGGCGAGGCGCCGCCCGTGCACCGAGTCGCTCTTGGCCATGGTGATCAGGGGCTCGGCTACACGCCGCAGCTCCTTGGCCTTCGGCAAGGTGGTCTTGATCAGCTCATGACGAAACAGCGAGGCCGCCATATTGCGGAACATGGCCTCCCGATGGGAGCTGGTGCGATTGAGGTGCCTTCCGGCATTGCGATGGCGCATGATCCGTTACCCGACGCTTCGGTATCTTGAGGGATTAGCGAATGCTCAGTTCTTCGATGTTCTCGGGCGGCCAATTTTCCAGCCGCATGCCCAGCGACAGCCCCCGGGTTGCCAGCACATCCTTGATCTCGGTGAGTGACTTCTTCCCGAGATTGGGGGTCTTCAGGAGCTCCACCTCGGTACGCTGGATCAAGTCGCCGATCAGATAGATGTTCTCTGCCTTGAGGCAGTTCGCCGAGCGTACCGTGAGCTCCAGATCATCCACCGGACGCAGCAGGATGGGGTCGTAGGCAGGCTCACGGGGCGTCTCCAGGGTGACACCCTCCGGTACCGGTGCCCCCTCCAAGGCCACGAAGCTGGACAGCTGGTCCCGTAGGATCTGGGCAGAGCGCTGGATCGCGGCCTTGGGATCGATCGTCCCATTGGTCTCCAGGTCAATGACCAGACGGTCCAAGTCCGTGCGCTGCTCCACCCGGGCAGACTGGACTTCCAGGGCCACGCGCCGGATGGGGCTGAACGAGGCGTCCAGGGGCAGGCGTCCAATGGGCCTGTCCTCGGTCCCCTCGAGGTCCCGCTGGGTAGCCGGCTCATACCCCAGCCCCCGCCGCACGGTGAGCGTCATGCTGAGCTCGGCATCCGTCGTCAGGTTGGCCAGCACGAGCTCAGGATTGGCGATCACGCCGGAGTGACCGACGTCGATGTCGGCCGCGACGACCGGGCCAGGCCCCTTCTTGCTCAGGGCGAAGGTCGCTTCGTCGCGTCCGCTGAGTGAGATCGCGAGATTCTTCAGGTTGAGCAGGATCTCCAGGACATCCTCCTGGACGCCCGCCAATGTGGTGTACTCATGGAGCACGCCCTGGATCTCGACCTCGGTGACGGCACAGCCCGACATAGAGGAGAGCAGCACGCGCCTCAAGGCATTGCCAAGGGTATGGCCGAAACCCCGCTCCAGCGGCTCCAGTGACACCTTGGCCCGATTGGGTTGGCCCTCAACCGCCTCGACCTTGACGATCCGCGGGCGAAGGAACTCGCCGATTGCCTCTATCATTCAGTACCCCCGTTGAAGCTCCTTACTTGGAGTACAGCTCAACGATCAGCGATTCATTGATGTCGGCCGGCAAATCGGAGCGGTCCGGGACGCGCTTGAAGACGCCCTTGAGCCCCTTGGTATCCACCTCGACCCATTCGGGGAAACCGTACTGCTCCGCCAAGGCGAGGGCATTCTGAACCCGCACCTGCTTCTTCGCCGCTTCCCGGACCTCCACCTGGTCCTCCGCAGTCACGGCGAAGGACGGGATGTTGACCACCCGACCGTTCACCAGGATGCCCTTATGAGAGACCAGCTGACGCGCCTCCGCGCGCGTGGAGCCAAAGCCCATCCGGTACACCACGTTGTCGAGCCGGCGCTCCAGCATCTGGAGCAGATTCTCGCCCGTCGCGCCCTTCAACTGGGCGGCCTTCTTGTAATAATTGCGAAACTGGCGCTCCATCACACCATAAATCCGGCGGACCTTCTGCTTCTCCCTAAGCTGGACGCCATAGTCCGATATACGGCGCCGGCGATCTCCGGACTGACCCGGCTGCTTCTCCAGGTTACACTTGGTATCGAGCGCCCGCGCCCGACTCTTGAGCGATAGATCCGTGCCCTCGCGCCGCGAGAGCTTGCAGGTGGGGCCTGTATAACGTGCCATTGCTCCGTCGCTCCCTTTAGACGCGCCGCTTCTTAGGCGGACGACAACCGTTGTGCGGGATTGGCGTCACGTCCGTGATGCTGGTGATCTTGAAGCCCGCATTGTTGAGTGCCCGCACCGCAGATTCGCGGCCCGGGCCCGGACCCTTCACGTTCACGTCCAGGTTGCGTAGCCCGTATTCCTTCGCGATCTGGCCCGCCTTATCGGCGGCTACCTGAGCCGCGAAGGGCGTGCTCTTGCGGGAGCCGCGGAAACCGGAGCCCCCGGAGGTCGCCCACGCCAAGGCGTTGCCCTGACGATCCGTGATGGTGATGATGGTGTTATTGAAGGACGCGTGGATGTGTGCCACCCCATCCGCGACCTGTTTGCGGATCTTCTTCTTGACGGTACGAGTCGGTTTAGCCATTCGCCTTTACCAGCCGGTGCGCACTGCTCGCGCGGCCTTATCGCTTGATTGGACGCCGCGGCCCCTTGCGGGTACGCGCATTGGTTCGGGTTCGCTGGCCCCGCAAGGGCAACCCGCGCCGATGACGGATACCCCGGTTGCAGCCCAGATCCATCAATCGTTTGATGTTCATGGAGACCTCACGCCGGAGGTCACCTTCGACCGAATACTTGGCCACCTCGGAGCGCAGCTTGTCGACCTCTTCCTCGGTCAGACTCTGCACCTTCGCATCCCGCGGGACGCCCGCAGCGTCACAAATCTCCCCCGCACGGACTCGACCGACGCCATAGATCGCGGTCAGTGCGATGACGGCGTGTTTCTTTTCCGGAATATTGACGCCGGCTATACGGGCCATGATTTAGAACCCTCGATCCCAAATGCTCCGCGGTAAACCGCGCATTATATCAGTGCAAACCCAATGGTCAAGAAGACTGCCTAGCCCTGGCGCTGCTTGTGCCGCGGGTCCTTACAGATGACCCGCACCGTGCCGTTCCGCCGGATGATCCTGCAGTTTCGGCACATCTTCTTCACAGATGCTCGTACTTTCATGATTCTCTCCTAGCGGCGCCAGATGCAGATCAACGCAGCAGGCCGGCACCCGGCGCCTTAAGGTTGGCCTTCTTCATCAGGCCTTCATACTGATGGGACATGAGGTGCGCCTGGACCTGGGCCATGAAGTCCATGACCACGACTACCACGATCAGCAGCGAGGTGCCGCCAAAGTAGAAGGGCACGCTGTAGCTGACGATCAGAAACTCGGGCAGCAGGCAGACCACGGTGATGTAGATGGCACCCGCGGCCGTGAGCCGCGTCATGACGCCGTCAATGTAGCGCGCTGTCTGCTCGCCGGGACGAATACCCGGAATAAAGGCCCCGGATCGCTTGAGATTGTCGGCCGTATCGCGGGCGTTGAACACCAGTGCGGTATAGAAGAAGCAGAAGAAGATGATCGCCGCGGCATAGAGGATCACGTAGACGGGCTCTCCGGGGGAGAGCTTGGCGGTGATGTCCGCCAGCCAGCGCATACGTTCGTCGCTACCGAACCACTGCCCCAGGGTCCCGGGAAACAGGATGATACTCGACGCGAAGATGGGGGGAATGACGCCCGCCATGTTCAGCTTCAGGGGCAAATGTGTGCTCTGGGCCTGCATCAACCGCCGCCCTTGCTGGCGGCGGGCGTAGTTGACCGTGATCCGACGCTGTCCCCGCTCCACGAATACCACGAAGGCGGTGACAGCGAGGACCAGGGCGAACAGGGCAAGCACCGCCAAGGCGTTCATCTCGCCGGTGCGCACCAACTCGAGACTCCCTCCGATCGCCTTGGGCAGGCCAGCAACGATGCCGGCAAAGATGATCATCGAAATCCCATTGCCAATGCCCCGCTCGGTGATCTGCTCTCCAAGCCACATCAGAAACATGGTACCGGTGACCAGTGACACAGTGGCGGTGAACACGAACCCCGGACCAGAGTGGCTGACCAGGGCCGATCCGCCGGCGGTCTGGCCCTGCAGCGCGATGGAGATCCCGACCGCCTGGAAGGTGGCGAGCACGACCGTGCCGTAGCGTGTGTACTGGGTGATCTTGCGACGCCCCTGCTCCCCCTCCTTCTTGAGCTGCTCGAGCTGAGGGATCACGGAGGACATCAGCTGCACGATGATGGAGGCCGAGATGTAGGGCATCACGCCGAGGGCGAAGAGGCTGGCCCGCTGCAGAGCCCCTCCCGAGAACATGTTGAACATGTCCAGAATGGACCCCTGGTTCTGCTCAAACAGGATCGCTAGGGCCTCTGGGTTCACCCCAGGAACTGGTATGAAGGTCCCGATCCTGTAGACCAACAGGGCGCCCACGAGGAATAGGATGCGCTGACGCAGCTCCGTCAGACGCCCCATGCCACCCAGGGCTTGACCCATCGATGTCGCGTTCTTAGCCATCCGCGGGAGCCTCCGTTCGTGATCGCACCCGTTACTCGACCGAGCCGCCCGCGGCCTCGATAGCGTCCCGAGCCCCCTTGGTGACGCCAACACCTCGGATAGTCAGGGCACGCACCAACTCGCCCGAGGCGATGATCTTGGCGCTCTTGGTGGAGCGGTTGACCACCCCTGCCTCGATCAAGGCCTTGAGGTCCACGACGTCACCCTGGACACGGGTCAGCTCTCCCAGGCGCACCTCGGCCCGGGTCAACGCGCTGCGGGAGCGGAAACCCACCTTCGGAAGACGGCGCTGCAAGGGCATCTGGCCACCCTCGAAACCCACCTTGTGGAAGCCTCCAGCCCGCGCCTTCTGACCCTTGTGGCCGCGCCCGGCGGTCTTTCCAAGGCCGCTGCCGATACCGCGCCCGACCCGCTTGCGCGCCTTCTTGCTGCCCACATCGGGCTTGAGCTCATTGAGTCGCATCGTCAGGACTCCTCAACCACCTTCACCATGTATGACACGGCATTGACCATGCCCCGGGTGCAAGGGGTGTCTTCCACCTCGACTACCTGGTGCATGCGCCGTAGGCCAAGGCCTCTCACACAGGCCTTGTGCCGGTCCAGGCGTCCGTAGACGCTACGCACCAGCTTTACCTTCATCGTCTTCTTGTCGCCCATGGCCTACCCCAAAATCTCCTCGACCGTCTTGCCGCGCTTGGCGGCGATGGACTCGGGATTACTCATCCGCGCTAGGCCCGCGACGGTGGCGCGCACCACGTTGATCGGGTTGTTGGTCCCAATGCACTTGGCCAGCACGTTCTGGACACCCAGAACCTCGAACACGGCGCGCATCGCCCCTCCGGCGATGATCCCGGTACCCTCGGAAGCCGGCTGCATAAACACCTTGGCCGCCCCATGGCGTCCCTGCAGGGGATATTGCAGTGTGCTGCCGTTGAGCTTGACGTCGACCATATTCTTGCGGGCACTCTCCATCGCCTTTTGGATAGCCACCGGGACCTCGCGGGCCTTCCCGCGACCATAGCCCACCCTACCCTTACCATCGCCTACGACGGTCAAGGCAGCGAACCCGAACTGGCGCCCGCCCTTGACCACCTTGGCGACGCGGTTGACCGCCACCAGCTTCTCGAGGAGGTCGTCGCCGCCCTCCGGCTTGGATTCGAATTTCGCCATCGGAATGCCTTTAGAGTTTCAGCCCATTCTCGCGCGCCGCGTCCGCCAGCGCCTTCAAGCGCCCGTGGTAACGGAACCCGGAGCGATCGAATGCCACTTGCTCGACACCAGCCGTGAGGGCGCGCTGGGCGATCGCCTTGCCAACGACGGCAGCGGCACTGATGTTTCCCCTGTGTCCGGAGATCGTTTCCCGCAGCTCCTTGTCCAGGGTCGAGGCGCTGGCCACCACCTGGTCACCCTTCGGGGCGATGATCTGTGCGTAGATGTGGCGTGGTGTGCGGTGGACACACAGCCGATAGGCGCCCAGCTCGCGGATCTTGGCCCGTGTGCGCGTCGCCCGACGAAGCCGCGCTTGTTTCTTGTCCATTGGTCGACCCCTACTTCTTCTTCGCTTCTTTGCGCAGGACCTGCTCGTCCGCGTAACGCACGCCCTTGCCCTTGTACGGCTCGGGCGGCCGAAACGCGCGGATCTCAGCCGCGACCTGACCGACGCGCTGACGGTCGGCACCAGCGACGACAATCTCCGTTTGCGTTGGCGTATCGACGGTGATGCCCTCCGGCACCGGATAGTCCACCGGGTGGGAGAACCCCAAATTGAGGCTCAGCACCTTCCCCTTGGCCTGCGCACGATAACCGACCCCTACCAGTGTCAGCTTGCGCTGAAAACCGGTACTGCAGCCCACCACCATGTTGTTCAAGAGTGCGCGCGTGGTGCCCGCCATGGCCCACGCGTTCTCCTGCCCCTCGGCGGGGGACACCCGCAGCACGCCGTCCTCTTGCGAAACGGCGACGGTTGGGTGGACGGTCCAGCCCAATGCTCCCTTTGGGCCCTTCACCTTGACGTCCCTGCCCGAGATCTCGACGGTGACACCCGTGGGCAGGGTAATGGGAGCCTTTGCGACACGTGACATCTGCTCTACCCCCTACGCGACCAAGGCGATGATCTCACCGCCGTGTCCCGCTTGGCGGGCAGCACGATCGGTCATCATCCCCTTGGAGGTGGAGACGATAGCGATGCCGAGACCACCCCACACCTTGGGCAGCTGGTCCCGGCTCCGATAGATACGCAGGCCAGGCCGAGAGACGCGCTTCAGCAGCTCGATGACTGGCTTGCCCCGGTGGTACTTCAGCTTGATGGACAGCTCGGACTTGCCAGCGTTGCTCTCCACCGTCGCCTCGGCGATATAGCCCTCATCCTTCAGCAGATTGGCCAAGGCGACCTTCTGCTTCGAGGACGGCATGACGATGGTCACCTTGCCACGTTGCTGCCCATTGCGGATGCGCGTCAGCATGTCCGCAATCGGATCCGACATACTCATGGTTCGTTCTCCGGGTCAGACCGCCTGACGGCGCGATACCCTTTGGATGGATGAGGCCCGGACGGGGCCCGGGCATGCGAGCCTGCTACCAGCTCGCCTTCACGACGCCCGGCACATCGCCGCGCATCACGGCCTCACGCAGCTTGTTACGCGATAGGCCGAACTTCCGATAGACCGCGTGGGGCCGACCGCTCACCCGGCAACGGCGCTGTTGGCGCGTAGGGCTCGCGTCCCTTGGGAGCCTCTGCAGCTTCATCAACGCCTCGTCGATCTGCTCCGGACTCGCCTTGCGGTCCTTGATGATCGCCTTCAGTGCCGCGCGCCTATCGGCATACTTTGCAGCCACCTCGGCGCGACGGCGGTCGCGCACAATCATGCTGATCTTGGCCATGCTATTTCATTACTTTCCGCTTTCAGTTCCGCCCGTTTGGCATTCCGCTGGACGCACTCAGGTGCGGAAGGGGAAGTTGAACGCCTCCAAGAGCGCCCGCCCCTCCTCGTCTGTACGCGCCGAGGTCGTGATGGTGATGTCGAGTCCCCGCAGCGCATCGATCTTGTCGTAATCGATCTCCGGGAAGATGATCTGCTCCTTCACGCCCAACGAGTAGTTGCCGCGGCCGTCGAACGACCGGGCGCTGAGTCCGCGAAAGTCACGTATACGGGGGATCGCGACATTGATCAGCCGATCCAGGAACTCGTACATCCGCTCACGACGCAGGGTCACTTTACAACCGACCGGCCATCCCTCGCGGATCTTGAAGGCAGCGACCGAGAGGCGCGCCTTGGTGACGACAGGCTGCTGGCCGGCAATCGCACGCAGATCCGCAACGGCGTTGTCCATCACCTTCTTGTCGGCGATCGCCTCGCCGACGCCCATATTGAGGGTGATCTTTTCGATGTGCGGCACCTGCATCACGCTGTGGTAACCGAACCGCTCCTTCAGCTCCCCAAGGACGCGCTCGCGGTACAGGTTCTGTAATCTGGACATTTGATTCGCTCGTTGTCAGCTGCCACTGCCACCGGGGTCCGCCCCCAAGGGTCACAAATCGACCACTTCGCCATTCGATCGAAAGACGCGCACCTTACGGCCGTCCTCCAGGACCTTGATGCCGACTCGATCCGCCCCACCCGTCTGCGGATTGTAAAGGGCGATGTTCGAACGATGTAGCGGCATCTCCTTGTCGATGATTCCACCCGGCAGGCCCTTATTGGGATTCGGCTTCTGGTGCTTCTTGACCATGTTGACGTTCTCGACCACCACATGGTCATCGTCCACCATCCGCAGCACCGTTCCGCGTTTTCCCTTGTCCTTTCCGGTGATGACGATGACATCGTCACCCTTTCTGATCTTTTTCATGGTCGCGCTCCTTACAGCACTTCCGGGGCAAGCGAGATGATCTTCATGAAGCGCTCACCACGCAGCTCGCGTGTCACGGGCCCGAAGATACGGGTTCCAATTGGCTGCAGCTGATTGTTCAGCAGAACGGCGGCATTGCCGTCGAAGCGGATCAGCGACCCGTCCGGGCGGCGGACACCCTTCCTGGTCCGAACCACCACGGCATTGAAAACGTCGCCCTTCTTTACCTTGCCCCGGGGAATGGCGTCCTTGACGGTCACCTTGATCACATCGCCAATGCCCGCATAGCGCCGATGAGAGCCACCGAGCACCTTGATGCACATTACACTCCGGGCGCCGCTATTGTCGGCGACGCTCAGGTTGGTCTGCATCTGAATCATGGTTCTTTACCTAAGTGCGAAGTGTTCGGGCCGGAGACTGTGGTTGCGCCAAGGCACCGCGTCTCACCGGGCCTTCTCGACGATCTCGATCAGACGCCAAGCCTTGGTCTTGGACAGGGGGCGGCATTGCTCCACCCGAACCAAATCCCCCT
>Ga0316578_10000444_pt1 | contig 13709 bp, 11 predicted proteins | sample J0NA_2_FD_203076 | JGI IMG/M metagenome (GOLD analysis project Ga0316578, IMG submission 203076) | Rhizosphere microbial communities from salt marsh grasses in Alabama, United States - J0-2_160517rDrC | ecosystem: Host-associated > Plants > Roots > Rhizosphere | place: USA: Alabama | collected... | reverse complement strand
AACCAGACCTTCGAGGCGAAGCTGAAGCAGCGGGAGCCCGAGCCGGGCGAGGAGGGGGAAGGGGAGGTCGCGGCCGACACGCTCGTCCCGGTGACGGCACAGGGGGACTTCGGAGACCTGCCCGGCGACTCCGTGGCGCTCGGAACGGGGCCTGTCGGGGGCGCGCGCGGTTCGGACGAGGTCTTCGCCGACCGGGGCGCGCCGACCCGGCGGCAGGTGGACCGCGCGATCACCCTGCTCGCCATCCAGACGGACGCGCTGGCCTTCGATTTCGCGCAGGACGAGCCCGGGAGCTCCACCCTCGTGACGGACAAGCTGGGGAACCGGCTCAGCTCCGACCTCCTGCGAGGCTTCCAGCTCACGACCCGGCACGACCTGTTCGAAGGCACCGGGTCCGATCGCAAGTTCAAGCCGTTCCTGGAGTCCCTGGTCGTGAGCTTCTCCCTGCGATCGGGCACCGGCCTGGCCGACCTGTTCGGGGTGGGGGGAGACTCGGGGGGGCGGAACCGGCGGGACCAGGAGGCGGAGGCGCCGCAGAACGTGGACTCCCGGTACCGCCTCCGGGAGTTCGAGGACGCGTACCGGCGCGATCCGTTCGGAGATCGCGAGGGCGGGGCGCCGTGGAGCGTGTCGCTCCGGTATTCGCTGCTCCGGGGACGGCCCGGCGAGTCGGCGCAGGAGAGCCAGACGATCGACGGCACGCTGACGTTCAACCCGACGCCGAAGTGGTCCGTCCGCTGGACGACGCAGTACAATTTCACGACCGGCGAGTTCGGGGCACAGTACATCACGCTCGACCGCGATCTCCACCGCTGGCGGGCCTCTTTCCAGTTCTCCCGCACGCCGAACGGCAACACCCTGTTCCAGGTCAGTGTCCGACTCACGGATGCGCCCGAGATCAAGGGCGACTACAACCAGCGCACGCGCTGACGGCATCCGGCTCGGAGGCTTCCCGTCTGGCCGGGATCTTGAACGCCACGAGGTGCCGGAGACGGCCGCCAGGGCCGGCCTGGCGGTTCCCGTGGCGGTTCTTCGCGGTTCCGCCGGACGGGGACGCGTGGTCCCGGCGGCGGTAGGCGTCGCGCGGGATGCCCGGGCATCCCGCGGGCCGCAAGACTGCGAGGCAGGGCGCGCGGACGGGCCGCGGCGCGCGCGGGGGAGACGGGACCGGCGGACCGCGAATCCCAGGCAGGGGCGGAAGGACAAGGAATGACCACCCTCCAGAGACTGAAGCACGAGGCGAGACGGGCCGAGCAGCGCTCCGACTGGCGCCGCGCGATCGCGCTCTACAGGGACGCCCTCCGACTGGACGAACAGACGGGCGCCACCTCCGACCTCAGTCTCTGGAACCGGATCGGCGACCTCCACATGCGTCTGGGAGAGGTCCCCGCGGCCGTCCAGTGCTATGAGAACGCCGCCGACCGGTACGCGGACCACGACCTGCCGACGAGCGCGATCGCGATCTGCAACAAGATCCTCCGTATCGATCCCGGCCGGGACGTCGTCTACCGGCGACTCGGTCTCCTGCACGCGGCGACCGGCCTCACTGCCGAGGGACGGGCCGCCTGTCTCCAGTTCGTCGAGAGAGCCCTCGCCCGGGAGGCCGTGGCGGAGGCGCTCGAGGCGGTTCAGGAGTACGAGGAGCGGACGGGAGACGAGCGGATCCGGCCCCTCGCCGCCGAGTTGCTGGAGACGGCGGGGCGGCACGACGAGGCCCGCGCCCAGCGAACGCTCGCGGGGACGGAGGGGGACGATGCGACGGCGGCCGGGGCCGGACCGGCGTCCGCACGACCACCGGCCGAGGACGTGTCGGCGCGACCGCCGGCGACGGGGAGCGAGCCCCTGGATGGGGCGATCCGGAATCGCCTCGGGATCGAGGCGCCCGGTCCGGAGCCGGATCCGGTGGCGGAGGAGGACGACTTCGCCGCCGCCTCGCCGGTCGAGGCGGAGATCGTCGCCGCGGTGCGCCGGTTCCGGAATCGTCTCCAGGACGCGCTCGTGGAGGCCGCGCCGGAGGTCCGGTACGATCTCGGGGTGGCATTCGCGACGATGGGCCTGCGTGCCGAAGCCGCGCGCGAGCTCCGTGCGGGCATCGCGGCCCCGGGGCGCCTGCGCGCGGCGCACACCCGGCTGACGTCTCTGTCCCGGACGCGATCCGAAGACCTCCCGGCGCCGGCGACGGCCGCTCCGGGTCTCGGCGACGCCCCCGAAGCGCGCGGGCTCCCGGAGGTCGGCGACGGCGGAAAGGGCCCGGGGCCCTCTCCGGGCGAGCCGTCCGCGGACGCCGCGACCCTCCAGCCGGAGGGGGACGCGGAGGACGCCGGGCTCGACTTGCAGAGCCAGTTCTTCCGCGCGCGCCTCGCCCAGTACCGCGTCCGGCAGGCGGAAGGTCGGCACGAGACCGACTTCCGGGCCCACCTCGACCTCGGGGCGGCCTTCGCCGCGATGGGTCTCGCAGAGGAGGCGTTCCGGGAGCTCATCGTCGCGCTGGACGGCCGCGGGTCGATCGCGGCCGAGGCGGCGAGCCTGCTGGAGGGCGTCGCCGGCGATCCCGAGACCGACCCACGAATCGCGGCGGCCGTCCGGGCACGACTCCGCGGCGAGGCCGTGGCGGAGGGCGGAGGCCCGAGCTCGGCGGACGGCGTCGGGGGCGCGGAGGGGCGCTCGGACGGGTCACCGTCCGGGTCGTCGATCCGGACGGATGCGGACGACGCCGGAACCGTCGACGCGCTGCTCTCCGGCATCGAAGAGGCGGCCCGTGCGCCGGCCGTCCGTCCGACGGTCCCGGCGGACACGGTCCCACCCCCGCGGGCGCGGGACGAGGCGATCGACGAGGCGGACGAGCTTCTGGCGGCGGGAAGGGCCGACGAGGCCGCCACTCGTCTCTACGAGGCCCTCGAGCGCCACGAGGCGGAGCGTTCTGAGACCGCCGCTCTTCGCGTCCTCGACAGGCTGCTGGACCTCCGTCCGGACGACGTCCTCCTCCACCATCAGAAGGCCGAGTACGCGATGATGGTCGGAGACCGGGCCTCGCTGACGGAGGCGTACGAGGCCCTCGCGGCGACCCTCCTTCGGCAGGGGGCGCCCCGGAGTGCCCGCACGGTTTACGCGCGCCTGCTCGAGGTGGATCCCGAGCACGCGGAGGCGCGGGAGTCGCTGACACGTCTGCGGGCGGAGTCCGGCCGGGACCTGGCGCCGCGCCGGGAGAGATCCGGGGGAGACGCGACCGGCGCACCGCCGACGCCGTCGAGAGCGGCCGGCAGCGAGTTCGACGCGCTCCTGGAGGAGCTTCGCGACGAGGGGCCGGCTGCCGCCGCGCTCGCCGACGATCCGGAGGCACACTACGAGCTCGGAATCGCCTTCAAACAGATGGAGATGTGGGACGAGGCGCTGGCCGAGCTCGAGCGTTCCCTCCACGGCCTCGCCGACCCGCGTCCGGCCCTCGAGGCGTCGGGCGAGTGCCTGGTTCGGCTCGGCAGGCCCGGGCAGGCCCTCGACGTCCTCGCGGACGCGGAGGCCCTGTACCCGGAGGGTCCCGACCGGGCGCGACTCGGCGTGATGCTCTGGAAAGCGGAGGCGCTGGCCGGACTCGACAGGAATGACGAGGCGTGCGACGTGCTGCGGCGGATCGTGGCCGTCGATCCGGACTTCCGTGACGCGGCCCGGCGGTTGTCGGCCCTCTCCCGGTGACGGTATAATCCGGGCGTTCCAGGACCGGCGGCCGTTCGCCGTCCACCTGCGCCCCGGGGAGAGGATGCTGAAGGCCGCGCTTCCAACGCTCGCGACTCTGCAGGCGCCCGTGCTGGAGGGTCTCCAGGCCATGGAGCGAGAGCTCCACGGGATGGTGACGGCTGATTTCGGGGCCATCAACGAGGTCAGCGAGTATCTCTTCGCCCGGCGCGGGAAGTACCTGCGTCCGACGCTCCTCCTGCTGTGCAGCGAGATCGGTGGCCGCGCGCGGGACGAGGCGGTCACGCTGGCGGCGATCGTGGAGCTCATGCACGTCGCCACGCTCGTGCACGACGACGCCGTCGATCATTCCCCCAAGCGCCGGGGAATGCCCACGGTGAACGAGCGCTGGAGCCACCAGGTCGCCGTCATCATGGGCGACTACCTCTACTCGCGGGCCCTCGTCGAGGTGACGAGGCTGGGCGACGTGGAAGCGATCGCTCTCCTTGCCAACGCCTCCAACCGCATGTCGATCGGCGAGATGCGTCAGCTGGCAGCGCACGACGCGCTCGAGGCCACGGTCGAGGATTACTACAGTCTCTGCGAGTGCAAGACCGCCTCGCTGATGTCGGCGGCATGCGAGCTCGGAGCTCTGGTGGGCGAGGAGCGGTATCGCGAGGCGCTCGGCGGATACGGACGCGACCTCGGCATGGCGTTTCAGGTGGTCGACGATCTCCTCGATTACACGGTGTCTTCGGCCGTGACCGGCAAGCCGAAGGGCCTGGACCTGAAAGAGCACAAGGTGACGCTTCCGCTCATCGCCGCACTCCCGCGTCTCAAGGCCGACGAGCGTCGCCGGGTCGAGGCGTTGTTCTCGGACCCCGAGCCCGACGACGAGGCCGTGGGGGACGTGATCGACCTCGTTCGCGCGGCGGGCGGGCTCGACGAGGCCCGCGCCGTGGCCCGGGAGTTCGCCGCCTCGGCGGGCAGCCGGCTGGAGGGTCTCCCGGACGCGGACCCTGCCGTGGCGATCCTGCGTCTCACCGTCGACTTTGTACTGGAGCGTCAGAAGTGACCATGGACTTCGGGGGCCGGCGGCGTCCGTCCGTACGGCGGGTCGTCCTCATTCTGGCTGGCGGGATGCTGACCGGAGCGCTGCTCACAGAGCTCGCGGCGATGACCCTGCCGGCGAGCGCGGCGCGCGAGTTCTTCATCACGACGGTGGCGGCGTCGCTCGGACCCCTGACGGTGGACCTTCAGGTCCTGGCGCTGACCGTCGGACCGCTGGTGCTTCGTCTGAACATTCTGAGCGTCGTGGGGATATTGTTACTGGCCTGGTTTTCCCGGTCGCTCCTCTGACCGCACGTCACGTCCGGAAGGTGGGCACATGTTCGGCAACCTCGGTATGTGGGAAGTCCTCGTCCTCCTGTTCATCGTACTCCTGCTGTTCGGCGCCAAGCGGCTTCCGGAGATCGGGGGAGCACTCGGGAAGGGCATCCGGGAGTTCAAGGGCTCGCTGAAGGAAGTCGAAGGCGAGTTCCGGGAGATCGGGAAGCCCGACGAGTCATCGTCCGGCGCGACCGACCGGGAGAAACAGGAACACCGGACGTCCTGACAGACGACGGAGGCCCGCCAGGACGATTCCCCGCGGGCCTCCGATCTCTCCTCACGTTCTGCGACGCATCGCGGTGCGGGCCGACGGCCCGGGCCGCGATTCCGCTTTCGGACGCCCGTCCGCCGGATCAGCTGGCCTGTGCGCTCCTCTGGAGCAGATCCCGCTGATCGACGATCTCGGCGTTCTCCCGGAGCGCTTCCACCCATCGGTTGATGGCGAGCTGCGACTCCTGAAACTCGATCTGGCTCCTGAGCTGGTTCTTGACGACCGCGAAGGTGTTCGGATCCGGCTCCGTCCGGGAGTCCACGCGCATCACGACCACCGCGTCTTCGGCGTCGTAGGGTCCGACGATGGATCCGATCTCCGCCCCGAAGGCGGCGCCGACGGCCTCGGTGCCTCGACCGAGGCCAGCCACGAATTGGCCGCGAGTGAACGGCCCGGCGCGATCGATCGACCAGCCGAGAGCCGCGGCGGCGTCCTCCAGGGAGGGCGCGGCGCGGATCTGCTCCATCCGGTCCGCCACGACTTCGCGGGCGCGCTCCAGGCGCTTGCGGGCGATCAGAGTCTCCTCGATCCGGGGCCGGACCTCGTCGAACGGGAAGGTGCTCGCCTCGGTCCGGGAGACGACCTCCACCATGTGGTATCCCGAACCGTTCTCGAAGAACTCGCTCGCCTCGTCCTCGGGAGTGGCGGGGTCCAGGGCCCAGTCGACGGCGACTCCCAGCGAGCCGGCCCCCGGGACGAAGTCGAAGCCCTCCGTGAGCGTCACGTCCTCCCGGACCGGAACCCCCGTCTCCTCGCCGGCGGCCTTCATTCCGCGCAGGAGCGCGATGCCCTCGAACTCGTCCATACGCCGAAACAGGTCGTCCTCGCCCAGTTCGGAAAGCGTGACGGGGATCACGATGTGCGCCAGCTGGACCGTATCCGCGTCTCTCGCCTCGACGCGCACGATCCGGAATCCCTGCGGCGTCAGGATCGGGTCGGAGACCTCTCCCGGGTCGAGATCGGCCACCGCTTCGGCGACCGGCTCGACCAGGTCCCCCGGACCGAACCGGCCGAGCTCTCCTCCACGCGGCGCGGACAGGGAGTCGGCCGAGACCTCGGCCGCCGCCTCGGCGAACGACACGTCGCCCGCCCGGATGGACCGGACCACGGAGTCCGCCCGGGCCGCGGTGGCGGTCGTGTCGACGGAGGTCGGGGTGGTCGAGAAGCTCGCCAGACGCACCGTCGCCGTGGCCGGGCGCGCGAAGTCCTCGCGGTGCTCCCGGTAGTAGGCGCGGGCCTCGGACTCGGGCACCTCGATCTCCGACGCGTCCACGACCTCCTCCGGCCGCACCGAGAGGTAGGTGACCGTCGCCGTCTCGTTCTGGTCACGGAACGCCTGCCAGACCTCGCCGTCGCTGACGGCCGCCCCACCCGAGATCTGCTGCGCGAGGCGGGTCCTGGGAAGCGTGCTCCGGTAGTAGGCCTCGATCTGCAGCAGCAGCTGCTCGTCGACGGTAGGGTCCGAGAAGAACTGCTGGTACTTCGCGTAGTCGAACCGACCGTCGGTCTGGAACGCCGGGTGACGGACGAGGTCGGGCGGAGGGCTCGTCCGGAAGGCCTGCCGAATCTCCGACTCCGTGACCTCGATCCCGAGACGATGGATCTCCTGTTCCACCAGCACGTCACGGATCATGGCGTCCCAAGCCTCGCGCTCCACCTGACGGGTCTCTTCGTCTGTCAGGGGACGTCCGGTCCGGGCCCTCGCCGCGTCGAGCGCGACGCTCAGGGCCTCGTTCCAGCGCACGTTCCGGACCTGCTCGCCGTTCACGGTGGCGACGACGGGGTTCACGCCGAGCACGGTGGCCTGGTCGCGCTGCTGAATCCCCTCGAACACCAGCCACGCGGCGAACGCGACCGCCATGACCATCATGATCCACTTCGTGTTTGCTCGAATCGAGCGCATGAACATGCGGCCCAACACTCCTTCATCGCGGTTTCCGACCGGATTGGACGCGATCGGCGGACGGCCGGTGGATCGGCCCGAAAACAAACGCGAAAAGCTACCCGGCGGCCCGACCGCGGGCAACCTGCGCGGGATTCCGCGCACGGTTTGACACCCTTGAAACGCCGCCTCTAACTTCGTGCGATGGCGCGCGTGCGCCGACCCGCCGGTCACCTTCGAACCCGGAGCCGGGAATGCCGCTGGACGGGTCCACCGACGAAGAGATTCGACGTTTCGAGGAGCAGTACCGCCGGCAGCCGGAGAGCCTCGTGTTCGCGAGGCTGGCCGACGCGTATCGGAAGGCCGGGGAGCCGGTTCGGGCTCTCGAACTCCTCGAAGAGGGTATCGCGCAGCACCCGGACTACCTGAGCGCGCACATCGTGCGAGCCCGGACGTTCCGGGACCTCGGCCGCGACGGCGATGCCCGCGGCGCCTTCGAGCGCGTCCTGGAGCTCGACGTCCAGAACCTGGTCGCGATCCGGGGGCTTGCCGACCTCGCGCGGCGCGGCGGCGACCCCGACGGAGAGCGGCGTTGGCTCGGACGTCTCGTTCAGGCCGACCCGTTCAACCCGGAGCCGGCGGCGCGTCTCGCGGAGCTGGAGGCCTCCGGCGGAGCCGGGGTCGCGGAGACCCGGGAGGGCGAGCCGGAGACCCCGGGAGGCGAGCCGGAGGCGCCCGTCGAGTCGGAGGAGGCCCTCGAAGTCGAGCCGGAGGTTCAAAGCGCCGTCGTGGCGGAGGAGGAGCACCTTCCGGAGCCCTGGTGGTTCGACCCGCCGGAGACGGAGCCCGGGTCCGTCGAGGAGGACATCGAGAAGGACGCGGATCTTCTGACGCGAACCATGGCCGAGCTGTACGCCCGCCAGGGCCTGCTCGAGGAGGCCGAGGAGATCTACCGGGAGCTGCTGCGCGACCGTCCGGACGACGCCGAGCTCCGCGCCGGTCTCGACGCGGTTCTCGGAATGCGAGCGGCCCGCTCGGCGACCCGCGGAACGGCCCCTCGCTCCGGCGCGGCCGAGAGCGGTCGGTCGACGTCCGGGGCGGGCGGGACGGTCGGGATCGAAAAGCCCCTGACGGAGCCCATCGGATCTCCGGAGCCCGTCGAGCCTCCCAGGCCCGTCGAGCCTCCCGAGCCTGTCGGGTCTTCGGAGCCCGGGCTCGTCGAAGAGCTCGGCGACCTGCTGGAGACGAGCCGGGCCCTCGGACCCCGTCTCCCGCTTCCTCCGGACCTCGCGTCGACTCCGGCTCCACCGGCGGCCGCCGTCCCGCTCGGGGAGGGCGAGTCGATGGACGCGGAGACGTCTGCCTCCGTGCTCGAGGACTGGCTCCGCCGGCTGAGGGGTTGAGAGGTGCGGATCGGAGTCCTGCACGGCCCGAATCTCAACCTGCTCGGCGAGCGCGATCCCGGCCGCTACGGCCGGCGGACCCTCGCGGAGATCGACGAGGCGCTGCGTATCCGGGCCGCGGAGCTCGACGCCGGCGTGGAGTCGTTCCAGTCGAACCACGAGGGCGCGCTCGTCGATCATGTTCAGGCTCGCTCGGCCGAGCTCGACGGGTGGCTCGTCAACGCGGCCGGCCTCACGCACACGAGCGTCGCGCTCCGCGACGCGCTCGAGGCCTGCGGGCGCCCGTTCGTCGAGGTCCACCTGTCGAACGTCCACGCACGCGAGGAGTTCCGTCGCAGGTCGCTCCTGTCGGACCTCGCCGTGGGTGTCGTGGTCGGCTTCCGCGAGCGGAGCTACCTGTACGGCCTCGAGGGCCTCGTCCGGCATCTGCAGGAATCGCGGTGAGCCGAATGCGCTCCGTGCGACCCGAGCCCACCCGGCTTCGCCGCCTCCGGGACCGACTGCACGAGGATCGCCTGGACGGCCTCCTCGTGTCGAATCTCTCCAACATCCGGTATCTCACGGGCTTCACGGGCTCGAGCGCCATGCTTCTCGTGGAGCCGGGGCTCGCCACCCTGGTCACCGACTTCCGGTACGAGACCCAGGCCGGCGAGGAGGTCGAGCCCTCGATCCGGGTCGCGATCGCCGCCGACGGTCTCGTGGACGCGCTCGCGGCCCGGATCGAGGAGGAGGCACCCGGGCGCCGGATCGGGTTCGAGCCCGCCTCGCTCACGGTCCGTGACCACCTGGAGATCGGCGAGCGGTGCGATACCGTGATCTGGGATCCGGCGCCGCCGGCGGTCGAGGCGCTGCGCGCGTGCAAGGACCCGGGAGAGGTCGAGCGGATCGAGGAAGCCGTGCGGATCGCCGAGCGGGCGCTTGTCGAGCTTCTCGATGTGGTGCGGGAAGGAATGACCGAACGCGAGATCGCCGCCGAGCTCGAGTATCGGTTGCGAGGCGCCGGGTCCGGCCCCCTCCCGTTCGACCCGATCGTCGCCGCCGGCCCCCGCTCGGCCTTGCCGCACGCACGGCCGGGCGACAACCGCGTCGAGGCGGGGGACGTGCTCCTCCTCGACTTCGGGGCGTCGAGCGGCGGCTACGTCTCGGATCTGACCCGGGTGTTCGTGCTGGGCGCGCCGGCCACGTGGCAGAGGGAGATGCACGCCGCGGTCCGGGACGCCTGCGAATGCGGGGTTGCAGCCGTCCGCGCCGCGGCGCTCGTCCGCGATGTCGACGCGGCGGCGCGCGACCACCTGGCCGGGCGCGGGCTCGCCGACCGGTTCGGGCACAGTACCGGCCACGGCATCGGTCTCGACGTCCACGAGGCGCCGAGGATCCACGCCCGGGGCGACCACGCGCTCCGGGCCGGCAACGTGGTCACGATCGAGCCCGGCGTGTATGTTCCCGGTCGGGGAGGGATCCGGATCGAGCAGGACGTCGTCGTCGAGACCGACGGCTGCCGGGTCCTCACGACGGCATCCACGGACCTCATCGAGCTCTGACTACGGAACCATGGCGGATACATCCGACTTTCGGAACGGCATGGTGATCGAGATGGAGGGAAACCTCTGGCAGATCACCTATTTTCAGCACGTGAAGCCCGGGAAGGGCGGCGCGTTCGTGCGGACAAAGCTCAAGAACGTCCTCACCGGTGCCGTCGTGGACCGCACCTTCCGGTCCGGCGAGAAGGTGACGGAGGTCCGGCTCGTTCGGCGCCCGATCCAGTACAGCTACACGGACGGGGACCTGTACTACTTCATGGACATGGAAACCTTCGAGATGGTCCCCCTCTCGGGCGACACGATCGGCGAGGACCAGCTCCGGTACCTCCAGGAGAACATGGAGTGCGAGGGGCTGACGCGGGACGGCCGGGTTCTCACGGTGGAGCTCCCGCAGTTCGTGGAGCTCGAGGTCGTGGAAACCGACCCCGGCGTCCGGGGGGACACCGCGCAGGGCGGAACCAAGCCCGCGAAACTCGCCACCGGCGCGGTCGTCCAGGTCCCGCTGTTCGTGGAGCGGGGCGAGGTGATCCGGGTGGACCGTACGGCCGACAAGTACCTCGAACGGGTGACCCGATGATCGATCTCGGCTGGCTGCAACGGCTCATCGAGATGGTGGACGCGTCGAGCCTCGATTCGATCGAGATCTCGAAGCGATTCGGCACGCGGATCCGGCTCTCGAAGTCGCCGCCCGTGAACCTGGTGACGGGCGCCGCGTCCGGGGCGCCGGGGGCGGCGACGCTTCCGGCCGCATCCTCCGGGTCGACCCCCGCGGCCCCGTCGGGTACGGGGGAGGGACGGGGAGCGGAAGCCGGGGTCCCGAAGTCGGAGTCGGCGGACGACGACGGCGGCCTCGTCGAGGTGGTCTCTCCGATGGTCGGCACCTTCTACCGGGCGCCCGCTCCGGACGCGCCGTCTTACGTGGAGGTCGGCGACCGTGTCTCCAAGGGACAGACGCTCTGCATCCTCGAGGCGATGAAGCTGATGAACGAGCTCGAGTCCGAGGTCTCGGGCGTCGTGCGCGAGATCGTCGTCGACAACGCGGAGCCCGTCGAGTACGGCCAGGTCCTGTTCCGGATCGATCCGGCCTGAGGCGCCCGTGTTCGACAAGATCCTGATCGCGAACCGCGGGGAGATCGCGCTCCGCGTGATCCGGGCCTGCCGGGAGCTCGGAATCCGGACGGTTGCCGTCTACTCCCAGGCCGATCGGGACTCCCTCCACGTGCGCTTCTCGGACGAGGACATCTGCATCGGGCCGGCCCCGGGACGCGAGAGCTACCTGAACATTCCCCGCATCGTCGCCGCCGCGGAGATCGCCGGGTCCGACGCCATCCACCCCGGATACGGCTTTCTCGCCGAGAACGCGGAATTCGCGGAGATCTGCGAACGGTCCGGGATCACGTTCATCGGACCGACCGCCGACCAGATTCGCCGCATGGGCGACAAGTCCGAGGCCCGTCGGACGATGATGGCCGCTGGCGTCCCGATCGTTCCGGGGACCGAGGACGAGGTCGACTCCGTCGAGCAGGCGCGGTCGGAGGCGGAGCGGATCGGGTACCCGGTGATGATCAAGGCGGCTGCCGGGGGCGGAGGGAAGGGGATGCGGGTGGCCGCCGGCCCCGCGGAGTTCGAGAAGCAGTTCACGATGGCCCGGAACGAGGCCGCGGCGGCGTTCAACGACCCGCGTGTTTACCTCGAACGGTTCGTGGACCGTCCTCGACACGTGGAGATCCAGGTGCTGGGCGACCGGCACGGGAACGTGGTCCACCTCGGGGAGCGCGACTGTTCGGTCCAGCGTCGGCATCAGAAGCTGATCGAGGAGGCTCCGAGTCCCGCTCTCACGCCGGAGCTGCGCGCGGCGATGGGGGAGGCGGCGGTCCGCGCCGCGGAGGCGATCGGGTACTCGAACGCCGGCACGGTCGAGTTCCTTCTCGCGTCGGACGGGTCGTTCTACTTCATGGAGATGAACACCCGGATCCAGGTCGAGCATCCGGTGACGGAGATGGTCACCGGCGTCGACCTCGTGAAGGAACAGATCCGCTCGGCCGCGGGAGAGCGGCTCCATCTCGATGCTCCGCCCCCCATGCGCGGTCACTCGATCGAGGTCCGGATCAACGCCGAGGACCCGGAGCACGACTTCCGACCGTCACCGGGGACGATCACGGCGTACCACGCCCCGGGCGGTCCCGGGGTTCGCGTGGACTCGCACGTCTACGCGGGCTATCGGGTGCCGCCCTACTACGACTCGCTGCTCGGCAAGCTCATCGTGCACGGCGCGACGCGGGGGGAGGCGATCGGCCGGGCTCTCCAGGCGCTCGACGAGTTCATCATCGAGGGCGTCCACACCACGATCCCCTTCCTCCGGACCGTCCTGCGCCATCCCGAGTTCGTGGCCGGGCGGGTCGACACCGGTTTCCTCGCGCGATTCAAGGAGGCCGGCCCGCCCGGCGGCCGGCCGGCCGACTGAGCTCCGGCAGGTGGCGCCGATGAACGACCGGCAGCGGGCGGAGGCGCTCGGGGTCGGGCTGCTCGCGCTCGGAGTCCTCCTCGTCCTCGCGATTCTCCCGCCGCTGCTGACGGGGGGAGACGGGGGCACGAACCTGATCGGACCCGCCGGCGCGCTCCTCTACCGCGGCCTCGCGTTCCTGTTCGGCGGAACGGCGCTGCTCGTCGCCGTGCCCGCCTTCACGTGGGGCCTGGAGCGGCTCGGCGTCCTGACCCGCGAATCGGCGATCCGCTGGTCGGTCTTCAGCGGGGGCGCGCTTCTCTTCCTGCCCGCCGCGTGGTGGCTGGCCGGTCGGTCTCTCGAGCGCGACCCGGTCGGAGCGGGCTGGCTCGGCGCCGGTGTCGGCTCGGTCCTGGTCGCAGGGTTCGGCGCGGTGGGAGCCTGGCTCATCGTGGGCGCCGTCCTCCTCGCGCTCGCCGTCCTCTCCTTCGGCTGGTCCCCGACGCAGAGCGCCGGCGCGGCGGCCCGGGGAGCCCGGGACGCCGTCGCAGCCGCGGGACGGAGGCTCGCGGACGTCTCCCACCGGATCGGAGAGGGGCTGCCGCGGAGGGAGGCGGAGGACGCGTCCGGAACGCCCTGGGACCGGGTGCAGGACGCGGCCCCGGAGACGGATCCGGACGAGGCCGGCGCGGCGGAGGAGCCTGAGGAGCCGACGCGGGCGCGAAGACGGCCCTCGAAGAAACGGGGCGCGGCCGGCGGGGCCGAGCAGGTCCCGCTCGACCTTCCGGACACGGGAGACCCATCGCGGGCCGACCTGCCGCCGCTCGACCTGCTGACTCTGCCGGAGAAGCGGGGGCCGGGCCTCGAGGAAACCGAGCTGACGCGACTCGGCGAGGTGCTGGTCGAGAAGCTGGCGACGTTCCGCGTGGAGGGCAGGATCGGCGGCTGGACCACGGGTCCGGTCGTCACCCAGTTCGAGGTCGTGCCGGCGGCGGGCGTGAAGGTCGGGCAGATCGCGGCCCTCGCCGACGACGTCGCCCTGGCCCTGAAGGCCCCGTCCGTCCGGATCGTCGCCCCCATTCCGGGAAAGGGCGCCGTCGGAGTCGAGGTC
>Ga0316578_10000443_pt1 | contig 13709 bp, 12 predicted proteins | sample J0NA_2_FD_203076 | JGI IMG/M metagenome (GOLD analysis project Ga0316578, IMG submission 203076) | Rhizosphere microbial communities from salt marsh grasses in Alabama, United States - J0-2_160517rDrC | ecosystem: Host-associated > Plants > Roots > Rhizosphere | place: USA: Alabama | collected... | reverse complement strand
TCACCGTAGGTCGCGGTCGCGAGCACGGCGGCGTTCTGCTTCAGGTCGACGTCCAGGGATGCCGCGACCGCGGCGAGGCCCTCGCCGGTCACGGTGCTGCCGAGCTCGAGGGTCAAGGACTCGCCGTAGGCGCTGTCCACCTGGCCACAGGACACACCGTTGGCCTTGCCCTTCTCCCGCACGCCGATCGACCCGTCGCGCAGCCCCGGTCGGTCGGACGGGGCGCCGGCGAAGTCGAGCAGGGTGGGGGTCGTCCCCAGCGCACAGTTCTTCTCCGGCGTCATTTCCTGGTCGCTCAGCAGCGTTCCCTCCCTGTCGTACCAGGTCACGGCGTTGTCGGACCCGGTCGTCAACACCAGCCAGGAGTCGACGAAGGGCGGTACGGGCGCTGCCTCCTCGGCCGCGGCCGACGTCGGCAGCGCGGTGACGAGCCCGGCGACGAGGACCGCCGCAGCCGTTGCTGCGGCACAGCGGGCGGTGGATCGCATGGGTCCTCCTGGGAGCGGCGGCGACGGAACGGGGTGGCCGACCTGCGCCCATGCCAGGGGGACGGTCGGCGCCGGACGACAAGATCCACATCACCGTAACCCGACCGCTCACGCCCGAACCATGGTCCGTTCGGACCATATCCACGGCATCGGCCCAGGTCACCGGCGTGACGCAGAGCGCAGGCCGGCGGCCTACGTCAGGTCCGCGAGGTCCGCGCGCGAGGTTCGCTCTCGCGTCCAGGATCCGCGCGACGGGCACGGCGCGGACGCGGGAAGCAGCAACGCCGCCGTCCGCTCCGGACCGGGGGCGCGCACGGCCGCACGGAGGTTGTCCCTCCAGCCGCTGAGGGTGGCTCGCACGCCCCGCCGGGTGAACGCCTGGGTCGACCATGCCACGCGCTGACCATGGCCACGCCGCCCGGGCGACGGCGACGGGGTCCGGCCGGGACATGGTGCGGGTCAGGCCGACAGGGTGAGCACCAGCAGCCGCTTGCCGGGGTCGTTCGCGGACCGCAGCCCCGCGAGGGTCTCGCCGTCGCGCGCGCCGACGACGAGCTCGACGGTGCTCGGCAGGTAGACCTTGTTCGTGAACCAGACGCGGCTCGTGGACGGTCCGAGGGAGCCACGGCCGAGGGCGGCGAGAACGCGCGCGTACGACCACATCCCGTGGGCGATGTGGCGCCGCATCCCGAGCGGACGCGCGGTCAGGGGGTGCAGATGGATCGGGTTGACGTCTCCGGACACGCCCGCATAGGTGCGGCCGAGGTCCTCGGGAAGGCGCCATCGGGCGACCGGAGGGCCCGTCGGCAGGTCCGGGGGTGACTCGTCGCGCGGGGCCTGCTCGTCGCCGCGGCCCGGGCTGAGATAGGTGTTGTCGCAGTCCCAGACCAGGTCTTCTCCGACCCGGGCCTCCGTCCGGACGTCGAGGGTCCGGCCCCGGCGATGCGGGCGCAGCGCCTCCGCAGTCACCTCGAGCGTCATCGGCTCACCGGCGTCGAGGGCGCGGTGCGTGGTGACCCGGCTCGACACGTGGACCATCCCGGGGAGGGCCAGGGGGAAGTCCGGCTCGACCATCAACGCAGTCTGGACGGGGAAGGCGAGCACCCACGGGTACGTCTGGGGCAAGGTGTCGGAGACGTCGTACCCCGTGAGGCGCTGGTACGCGGCGAGGCGCCGGCGGTCCACCCGGACGTTCTCGATGCGCAAGGTGCGGTCCGGGACGGTGTCGCCCCCACGTCCCCGCGCGGTGAGCGCGGCCCGGGCGAGCAGCGGCACCGTGGACGGGAGCCCGTCGAGGGTCTCGGTGCTCATGTCAGGCCCCCAGCCAGCCCTGGCCGCAGACGCGCACGACGTTGCCGTTCACCGCGGCTTGGGCGTCCGCGGCGAAGTAGGCGATCGTCTCCGCGACGTCCACCGGCAGGCCACCCTGCGCGAGGCTGCTCAGCCGGCGCCCGACCTCGCGGGTGGCGAACGGGATGCGCGCCGTCATCTCGGTCTCGATGAACCCGGGCGCCACGGCGTTGACCGTGATGCCGCGGGCACCCAGTGCCTCGTCGGCCGCGTACCCGTCGACAAGACCGATGACGCCTGCCTTCGACGCCGTGTAGTTCGACTGTCCGCGGTTCCCGGCGATGCCGACGACCGACGAGACCAGCACCATCCGTCCCCCGTTCCTCAGCCCGTCCTCCGCGAGCATGGCCTCGTTCATCCGGAGGATCGACAGGAGGTTCACCTCGAGCACACCGGCCCACCGGTCGGCGTCCATGTTGGCGAGCAGCTTGTCGCGGGTGATGCCGGCGTTGTGGACGACGAGGTCCATCCCACCGTGGCGGCTGCGGGCGTGATCGGTGATCCGTCGGCCGGCGTCCTCGGCGGTGACGTCCACCTGGAGCGCGGTGCCGCCGACCTCGTTGGCGACCGACGCGAGGGCGCTGCCCGCCGCCGGGATGTCGACACAGACGACGGTGGCCCCGTCCCGGGCGAGGACGCGGGCGATGTCGGCGCCGATCCCCCGCGCCGCGCCGGTCACGACGGCCACCTTCCCGTCGAGCGGCCGCTCGGGGTCGTCCGGGGCGTCCGGGGTCGCGCCCTCCCCGATCCTGATCACCTGGCCGTCGACGTACGCCGAGTGTGCCGACAGGAGGAACAGGACCGTCCCGAGCGACGCTCCTTCGGAGCCGTCGGCGACGAGCACGAGGTTGGCGGTGGCACCGGCCCTCAGCTCCTTGCCCACCGACCGGGTGATCCCCTCGAGCGCTCGCCGCGCGGCCCGCTGGGCGATGGTTCCGGCCCGCTGCGGGTCTCGTCCGACGACGACGACGCGGGCGCAGCGGCGCAGCCGCTTCAGGGCCGGGCCCACGGTGGCCCGCAGGGACTCGAGGTCCTCCGGTGTCTCCGCCGCGCTGAGGTCGACCACCACTCCGCCCAGCCGATCCTCCTCGGGCATCTCCCGGACGAGCGTCACCCCGGCGGCCGACAGCCCGGCGTCGAGGGCGGCGAGCGCCGGGGTGTCCGCGTGCCCCCCGACGAGGACCGGGCCCTCCGACACGGGCTGGCCCGGCTCGTACCGCCGCAGCGGCACGGGCTGCGGCAGACCGAGGGTGGAAGCGAGCTTCTTGCCGAACCCACCGGAGACGAAGGTGGTGTAGCCGTCGCTGCCCGCCATCTCAGGCAGCCTCGAGGATCGCGACGACACCCTGGCCGCCCGCGGCGCAGATCGACACCAGGCCGCGGGCGCCCTTCCCCTTGGCGTGCAGCTCCTTGGCCAGGCCGGCGACGATGCGACCGCCCGTGGCGGCGAAGGGGTGGCCGGCAGCGAGCGAGGAGCCGTTGGGGTTGATCTTGTCCCGGTCGATGGGCCCGAGTGGGGCGTCGAGCCCGAGCCGCTCGGTGCAGAACTCCTCGCTCTCCCACGCCGCCAGCGTGGTGAGAACGGTGGCCGCGAACGCCTCGTGGATCTCGTAGACGTCGAAGTCCTGCAGGCGAAGGCCGTTACGCGCGAGCAGCCGGGGCACGGCGTACGCCGGCGCCATGAGGAGCCCGTCGCGGCCGGACACGTAGTCGACGGCCGCGGTCTCCCCGTCGACGAACCAGGCCAGGGGGGTGAGTCCGTGCTCGGCGGCCCACTCCTGCGAGCCCAGCAACACGGTGGAGGCCCCGTCGGTGAGCGGAGTGGAGTTGCCGGCGGTCATGGTGGCGTCGTCGCCGGAGCCGAAGACGGTCCGGAGCGAGGCCAGCTTCTCCGGTGTGGTGTCCGGGCGGAGATTCTGGTCGCGGGTCAGGCCGAGGTAGGGGGTCATGAGGTCGTCGAAGAACCCCCGGTCGTACGCGGCGGCCAGCTTGTGGTGGCTGGCGAGGGCGAGCTCGTCCTGGGCCTCCCGGCCGATGCCCCACTCGGCGGCCGTCATCGCCATGTGCTCACCCATCGACAGGCCGGTGCGGGCCTCGGCGTTGGCAGGGGTGCGGATCCCGATGTCGGTGGGGCGGAGAGCCGCCACTGCCTTGGCCCGCTCCGCAGCGGACCTCGCCCGCCCGAGACGCAGCAGCTTGCGTCGCAGCTTCTCCGAGACGAGCACGGGCGCGTCCGAGGCCGAGTCGACGCCACCGGCGACGCCCGAGTCGACCTGCCCGAGGGCGATCTTGTTCGCCACGAGGATGGCCGCCTCCAGCCCTGTGCCACAGGCCTGCTGGATGTCGTAGGCCGGAGTGGTCGCGGCCAGGCTCGAGCCGAGCACCGCCTCGCGGGTGAGGTTGAAGTCGTGGCTGTGCTTGATGACGGCGCCCGCGACCACCTCGCCCACGCGCTCCCCCGCCAGCCCGTGCCGGGCCACGAGGCCCTCGATCGCGGCGGTGAGCATGTCCTGGTTGGAGGCCTCGGCGTAGGCGCCGAACTGGCGGGCGAAGGGGATGCGGTTGCCGCCGAGGACGGCGGCGCGGCGCGTTGTGGTCACCGGATCTGGCTCCTGAGGAAGAGGGGTGAGAGGCGCGACAGTCCGCCGGCTCGTTATCCGATACCGACGGTAGCAGGTACTGCCGGTCCCTGTTAGCGTCAGGTGCGTGACCTCTGCCGCAGCCCAGCCGGACGGCCGGCGCGCCCGATGGGACGAGCACCGGCTCGCCCGGCGCCGCGAGCTCGTCGAGGCCACGGTGGGGGCGATCCGCGAGCACGGCGCCGGTGTGGGCATGGACGAGATCGCCGCGGCGGCGGGCACCTCCAAGACCGTGGTGTACCGACACTTCACCGACCGGGCCGGGCTCTACGACGCCGTCGCGGACCGTGTGGACGGCACGATCATCCGCGGCATCACCCGCGCGGCCGGAGCGGCCGAGGCCGCTGGGTCGCTGCCCGCGAAGCGGGTGATCCGAGCGGTGATCGGCGCCTACCTCCATCTCGTGGAGGACGACCCCGAGGTCTACCGCTTCATCGTGAACGCGCCGATCCTCGCGGCAGGTGAGCGACCGGACGGCGATGTCGCCGCCGGGATGACCGGCCGCATCGCGGAGCACGTCGCCGGCATCGTCCGGGGCGGGCTGGGTGGCACGGTCGACGCGGAGACGGCACACCTCTGGGGCGTCGCGCTCGTGGGCATGGTCAGGGCGGCCGCCGACGCCTGGCTCGCCGAAGGGGGCGCCGACGGCGGGAGGAGCGCGGACTCGTTGGCCGACGCCCTCACCGCGCTCGCCTGGAGCGGGCTCAGCTCCGCGGTCTGAGGCCCGCTTCGACGCATCGCCCCTCGGTCGGGAGGGGTGCAGGGCTGCCGGAACCGACCAACTCTGGGCGCCAATGGCGTTCGCCCACAGCGGGGAAACGCCGATGGTCGAACACTTGTTCGAGAGCGTCTCGGGGGGTAGGGTCGGTCCTGAGGGGAGGGGGAGCGTTGATGGACCGGTCGGTGCGGGTGGCGGCGGCGGTACGCGCGGCGCGGGCGGCGGTCGCAGAGTTGGACGAGGCGTTGACAGCGGGCGGGTCGGGTCTGTCGCAGCAGGAGTGGCTGGACGTGGTCGGGGCGTGCCAGGGGTTGTCGAACCGGGTGTCGGGGGTCCAGGACGTGGCGATCGCACGGTCGGCGCGGTTCGAGCGGACGTATGCCGAGGACGGGACCGCGACGGTGGTCGAGCGCGGGCCGGGGCGGGTGGCGTTGGACGCGGCCGACCTGGTGGCACCCCGGTTGGGGGTGTCGCACCAGCACGCCCAGGCGCGGATGGAGGACGCGGTGCGGCTGGGTGGGCGCGAACCGCTGCCGGTCGAGGTCGACGCTCGGCCCGGGCGCACCGGGGTCGAGGCCCTGTCGGTGGCGATGCGTGCCGGCCTCCTGGACCGGTACCGGGCCGTGGTCGTCGCCGAGGAGCTCGGCGAGGCTACGGCCCCGGTCGCCCGCGCGGTGGTGGCGGCGCTGGAGCCGCACCTGGGCACCGAGCCCGCGGCCGGGCTGCGGCGGCGGACGCGGCGGGTGCTCGCCCGGATCTCCCCGGACCTGCTGGTGCAGCGGGCGCGGCGGGCCCGGGCCGAGACCGGGCTGCGACGGTGGGTCGCCGAACCCGGCGTGGACGCCTGGCACGGCACCTTCCCCACCGAGGACTCCGCCGCGGCGTGGGCCGCGGTCGACGCCCTGGCCCGCCGCTACCTCACCGACGGGACCGTCCCACGATCGAGGCCGCCCGAGGCAAGGCCCTGACCGACCTCGTCACCGGCCACGCCGACGTCCGCGTCCGGCTCGTCCTCACCACCCCCGCCCACGACACCGACACCGAAACCGACACCGACGGTGACACGGAGGACCGGCCGAGCCGTGCCGCTGCAGACGGGTCGGCGGACGGCGACGGCACGTTCGGGCCGTCCCGGGCGGAGGACCTGGTCCAGGCCCTCGGGATCCGCCCCAGCGGGCCGATGCTCGTCGCCCGCGGCTGGCTCGACCACCTCGCCGCCGACCCCCACACCGATCTGGTCCGCCGGCCGTGCCACCCCGGCACCGGCGCCCGCACCGACCCCGGCGACACCCTCGCCGGCGACGTCTACCGCCCCGGTGCCCAGCTACGGGAGCTGGTGCAGGCCCGAGACGGACGCTGCCGCTTCCCCGGCTGCCACGTCTCCGCCCGGTTCTGCGACCTCGACCACGCCCGCCCCTGGCCGACCGGCCCCACCAGCGCGACCAACCTGCTCTGCCTCTGCCGACGCCACCACCGCGTCAAACAGGCACCCGGCTGGCAGCTGTGCCTGTACCCCGACGCCACGGCCCGCTGGACCGACCCCACCGGCGTCACCACCACCACCGAGCCCCTCGACGCCCTCGACCACGTCGTCCTGCCCGCCCATCTCGACCCGCGTCCACGGGAGCGGACCGGCATCCCGACTCCGCCCGACCCCCTCACCGAGCACCGACATCGCCTCCTCGAACAACGCGACGCCCTGATCCGACACCACGGCGGCCGATGCACCCTCGACGAGCTACCCGACCACCTCGCCCGACTCCACGGCACCCACCGACCACGAGCACCGGCAACCCACGGACCCCCACCCTTCTGACTCAACCCTTCCGACCCCGGCCGCGGCAAGGCAGGGCCGCAGCCCGTCACCAGGTCGTGGAAGCCGTCGTCAGGCGGACCACCAGGGGCGGAGCGGACGGCCATGGTGCCCGTTGTCGTCCGTCTTGACCGCGAGCACGTGGTGCAGCTGCACCTCGTTGCGCTCGAAGCCGAGCCGCGACCCGGCCATGTACAGCCCCCAGACGCGGGCCGTGCCCTCGCCCACCTCGGCCACACACTCGTCCCAGTTGTCGACGAGGTTCTGGCACCACCCGGCCAGGGTGAGCCCGTAGTGCTCCCGGAGGTTCTCCTCGTGGAGCACCTCCAGCCCGACGTTCTGGACCTCGCTGATGATCCGGCCCGAGCCGATCAGCTCACCGTCGGGGAAGACGTAGCGGTCGATGAAGGCGCCCGTGCGCTGCCGCTTGTTGTGCGGCCGGGTGATGCAGTGGTTGAGCACCATGCCACCGGTGCGCAGCCGGTCCTTGATGAACCCGAAGTACGAGGGGTAGTTCGCCACCCCGATGTGCTCGGTGAGACCGATCGAGGAGACGGCGTCGAAGCCGGACTCGTTGACGTCCCGGTAGTCGCTGTGGCGCACCTCGGCCCGGTCGGCGAGTCCCTCGTCGGCGATCGCCTTCTGCGCCCAGAGCGCCTGCTGCCGGGACAGCGTGACGCCGAGGACGCGCACACCTCGGCGCGCGGCGTACCGAACCATCCCGCCCCAGCCGCAGCCGATGTCGAGGAGGCGGTCGCCCTCGGTGATGGCGAGCTTGTCGAACACCAGCCGGTACTTGTTCTCCTGGGCCTGCTCGAGGGTCGCGTCCCGGCTCGGGAAGCAGGCACAGGTGTACGTCATCGACGGGCCGAGCACCAGCTCGTAGAAGCGGTTGGAGACGTCGTAGTGATGGTGGATCGCCTCCGCATCCCGACCCGTCGAGTGCCGCAGTCCCTCCGCGAGCCGGCGCCAGCGCGGCAGGCTCTCCTGAGGGGGCGGGGGCGGCGGCGTGAAGCCTCTGAGGCCGAGCGTGCGGGCGACCTCGAGGACGAGCTGCGGCTTCGGCTTCTTGAAGCCGACGCCGGCCATGTCGGCGAGCAGCGGGTACGGGTCGCCCGGGTGCACGCCCTCGACGCCGAGGTCACCGGACACGTAGGCACGCGCCAGACCGAGGTCGCCAGGGGCTGTGGCGAGGTAGGCCGCCCCTCGCGGTGTGCGCAGGGTCATCCGCCGAGGGGCCTCCGCCGGACCGGCGGAGGAGCCGTCATAGGCCTCGAAGTGCAGCGGGAGCGGTCCGTCGACGACGGACTCGATGATGTCGGCGATGGTCATTACGGCTCCTCCTTCGTCAGGCCCCGCGGACGGCCTTGGCGTACAGGTCGGGTAGGCGGTGGTCGGGGTCGTAACGGGCCTTGAGTGCCGGGTACGCGTCGCCACCGTAGTGGCTCCAGAACGTCTCCTCATCGTAGAAGGCCTCGGAGTAGAGCGACTTGTGTCCCCCGAGATCGCCGACCTCGTCCTCGATGCGTCGGTTGGTCGCGCCGGGCTGTCCGGGCGTGGCGGGGACGGTCGACCAGAAGCCGACGTTGACGTACCGCTCCCCCGGCTCCAGGGGGTAGAGCGTCCAGGAACGCTCGTCACGAAGCCGGAGCGGGCACAGCCAGATCGGCTCGATGGGCACGTCACGGAGGAACCACCGGAGGAACTCGGCGGTGTTGTGGAGCGGTATCTCCACGTCCTGGACGACCCGTTCCCGGGGCGGACGCCCCTTCCGGGACTCGATCCGGTCGGCGACGTCGAAGCGGCGGTCCAGGGCCACGAGCTTCCAGTAGACGCTCGAGCGCAGCCAGCGCCGGGGCCAGACGCGCCTGACCAGCGGGTTCTGCGCCCCGAAGGCACGGCTGCACCAGAACCAGTCGGTGTCCCATCGCCAGAGGTAGTCGTGGGTGCTGAGGACGTCCCGGCTCGGGGTCGCGCCGTCGTGCTGGATCGAGCGGTAGAAGATCTGCTGCCCGGTGTAGTCACTCGTGGGGCCGGGCTCGTCGGACCGGCGACCGAGGACGAGGTAGGACTCCTCGGCGGTGAAGACGACCCCGTCGAGGTAGTCGACCTCCTCGCCCTCGAACGAGCCCGCGTCCATGACCTGACCCACCACGGCCATCAGCGCGTCGAGGTCGTGGAAGCGCACGTGCCGGAGCGAGACGGTGCGGCCGACGGGCTCCAGGACGATGCGCAGCCTCGTGGCGTAGCCGAGGGTCCCGTAGGAGTTGGGGAACCCACGGTAGAGGTCCGGGTGCCGAGTGCTCCGGTCGGCGGTGACGAGCTCGCCGGCGCCGGTGAGGATGTCCATCTCGAGCACGGACTCGTGCGGCAGCCCGTTGCGGAAGGAGGTCGACTCGATCCCCAGTCCGGTGACCGCCCCGCCCAGGGTGATCGTCTTGAGCTGGGGGACGACGAGGGGGGTCAGCCCGTAGGGCAGGGTCGCGTCGACGAGGTCCTCGTACGTGCACATGCCCTGCACGTCGGCGGTGACGGAGTCCGCGTCGACCTCCACGACCCCGGTGAGCCCGGAGGTGTCCAGCCCCGGGACATCCGTGCTGCTCCGGGCGCGGAACAGGTTGCTCGTGCGCTTGGCCAGCCGGACCGGCGACCCGGGAGGAATCGCGTGGTAGCTCTCGACGAGTCGGTCCACCCCGACGTCGTGGCGCGCTCCGACGACCTCGGTCATCGCGCGTCCTCCACGATCTCGACCGGGTCGCCGACCCGCACGGTGCCGGACTCCCCCACCGCCGCGTAGAGGCCCGCACAGTGGTTGCCGGTGGTGTTCAGGGCCAGGAGGGCACCGCCGATGCGGACGACCTGCCCGTCGAGCTCCTCGACCAGCCGGGTCGGTCCGTCGAGCACGAGGTTTGCCCGCGTCTCGGGTGAGTCGGCACCCACCAGTGACACCGCGGCCTTCTTCGGTCGGTCACCCGCCAACCCGGTGTCGCTGACCTCGACCGCGATGTGGTCGACCGCCGGGCCGCGCTTCTCGGGAAAGGTGTGGATGGCCCGCACGCGCATCACGTCCATGACACATGAATACACCCGCAGGCGTCGTCACCTGAACACACCCGCGCGGGCGCCGGTGTGCCGACTGCACGCCAGCGCCCGACGACGGGTGGCGCCCCAGGCCCGGATAGTCTCACCGGCGTGGAGCGGTCACAGCGTCGAGCGGTGAAGCCCGGGGAGGCCGACGGGCTGCGGGTCGAGCGCGAGCGCCATGTGTGGCGGATCCGCTCGCTGGAGGCGGCACGGCAGGTGCTCCGCGCCCGGGACGCCACCCGCCAGGCGGGCTTCACCGCCGAGAAGATTCCTCAGGGCTACCTCGACCACCACCCGATCCTCGTCTCCGACGGCCCTCGGCACGACGACCAACGGCGCAAGGTCGCCCGGTTCTTCGCGCCGGCCGTCGTTGAGCGGTACACCCCGCAGATGGAGGGGTGCGCCGACCGGCTGCTCGACGAGGCGGCGGCCCGCGGGCGGTTCCGGCTCGACGACCTGGCCCTGCTCTTCACGGTGGAGGTCACCGCGCAGGTCGTCGGGCTCACCGAGTCCTCGGTCCCGAGGATGGCGCGGCGGCTCGTCAGCTTCTTCAACCAGCCGCCGTTCGACATCACCCGCGACGACCTGGGCCGTACCGGCCGGCAGTGGGCGACGGCGGCGTTCAACGGCCTGGTCCCCGTCGTCCGGTTCTACCTCGCCGACGTCCGCCCCGCGCTACGGCACCGTCGCCGGGAGCGGCGCCAGGACGTCATCAGCCACCTGCTCGACGAGGGCTACAGCACCACCGGCGTCCTCGTCGAGTGCGTCACGTACGGCACCGCGGGGATGGTGACCACCCGGGAGTTCATCGTCATGGCCGCATGGCACCTGCTGCGTGACGACGCCCTGCGCGAGCGGTACCTCGCCGCCGGCGCCGCCGAGCGGCTGGCCATCCTCGACGAGGTCATCCGCCTGGAGCCGGTCGTCGGGCACCTCTACCGCCGGGCGACGGCACCGGTTCACATCAGCGACGGTGACGAGTCGTGGACGGTGGAACCGGGGCACCTCGTCGACGTCTGCGTGCGGGCCACCAACGCCGACCCGGAGGCGGTGGGCGAGGAGCCGCTGGCGCTGCACCCGGGGCGGGCCCTCCCCGGGGGGGTCAACCCCACGGTGCTCACCTTCGGCGACGGCGCCCACAAGTGCCCGGGGCAGCCACTCGCGATGCTCGAGGCCGACGTGCTGCTCACCCGCCTGCTGCGGCGCGACCCCCGGATCGTCGGGGAGCCGGAGCTCGGCTGGGACAACCTCATCGAGGGGTACTGGCTGCGCGCCTTCGAGCTCGAGCTCGGCGACACCGCCACTTGCAGCTGAAGGCCGTCACGCGCCCCGGCGGCCCACGACCCGCGTCATGGCCGTCGTGATGAGCTCGGCACCGTCACGGCCCGGGTCCCGGGTGGCCAGCGACGCCGCGATGCCCTGAGCCGCCACCCGGAAGCGCTCCTCCGCCAACCGGTCCAGCGCCCGGCGCACCGAGCGCGGGTCGGGGTGGCTGTCACCCAGGTGCAGCCCGGCGCCCGCCCACTCCACCCGGCGGCCGATGTCGGCCTTCTCCTCCGTGCGCCCGACCTGTAGGACCGGGGTGCCGTGAGCGAGGGCGAGCAGCACGCCGGTCCAACCGCCGTTGGTGACGAAGGCACCGGCGTGCGGCAGGACCGCCTCGTAGGGCACGAACGACTCGACCGCGACCCCGGGGACACTCGGCCCCGTCACCAGCCCGGGTCCGCCGAGGGACCGTGGGTCCCCGGCCCCGGTGGTGAGCACCGCCGGCCGACGGAGCGCCCGCAGGGCTTCCAGGGCCGGAGCCAGGACCTCGCGCGGGTCGCTGCGCAGGGTCCCCTGGGTGACCAGGACGACGTCACCCGAGTGGTCCTCCACCAGTCCACGCCACCAGGCCGGCGGGGCCCAGCCCCACGGCATGGGGGGTCGCAGCGCCCCGACGAAGTGCACGTGGCGGGGCAGGTCGGCCCGCGGGTACTCGAGCTCGGGCGCGCCGCAGTGCAGGTGGAGCAAGGGCGACAGCGCGGCCTCGAGCACCGGTGGGCCGCCGAGCGGCAGCCCGAGGTCGTCGCGCAGCGCGTCGTAGCGCGCCTGGGCGGCGGCCATGACCAGCCGCCGGCTGGCCGCCTGGACGGCGAGGTTCCGCTGGACCCAGGGGCCCGCCGTGCGGTACGGCAGCCCGGCCCCGAACGGCGGGGTCGTCGGGTCCGGGTAGTGCAGCGGCCCGTCCCCGAAACTCACCCACGGGACCCCGAGGCGCTCGCAGACCACGGCACCCGAGTACCCGAGGGAGTCGGTGAGGACGACGTCGGGTGCCACCCGCTCGACGAGGTCGCGGACCGCCCGGGCCCGGTCCCGCGCATCGGCAAGCAGCCAGTTGTAGCGGGCGGAGACGCCGCGGACCCGCCCTCGGCGCGGGTGGTACTGCGGCACCGGACCGGTGTCCCAGACGCGGGCCCTCGGCACGGCCGGGAGATCCACCCACGGGCTCGCGACACCCCAGTGCACCTCGGCGCCCCGATCGGCGAGACCTTGCAGGAACGGCGCGGCGTTCACCGTGTGCGCATAGATCGGTGAGCTCGACGCCAGCACTCTCACGCGGGCATTGTCCCGCAAAGGGACCGGTCTCCGGCGGAGTGTGGTGGACATGGAGGGACGGGATTCGGATCCTCTCGACATCGCGGAAGCCCGTCCAGCACAGGGGCCAGAGCGGATCGGCAGTCCTCGCGAGAGCGTGCCGGCGTCCTCGGGGTCTCCTTCGGCGGGGTCGTGGCGCAACAGTTCGCCCGCCAGGCACGAGCGAACCCCACGACTGGTGCTGTGCGCCACCTCCACCGGGACGATCAGCGTCCCCGCCCGCCCCTCTGTCCTCGTGCACCTGGCCACCCCCCTCCGCTACTGGAACCGGTCCTACGCCCGCCGAGTGAGCGGCATCCTCTATGGGGGTCGGGCCCGCGAGGACGACGCGCGACAGGACCGCCTCGAGGCGCGCTTCTCCCGCCCCCCCGAGCGCGGTCGGCGACACGGGCAGCTCTACCCCGCCGTCGGGTGGACGAGCCTGCCCTGGGTGCACACCCCCGCCGCGCCGACCCTCGTCATGGCCGGGGACGACGACCCGCCATCCCCCCTCGTCAACGCCCGGATCCTCGCGCACCGGATCCCCCGGGCCACGCTGCACGTCGTGCGAGGAGGCGGCCACCTGTTCCTCATCGAACACCCCGGATCGTCGACGGAGGCCATCGACGCGCTTCTCGGGTGATCCTTCAGTGAGAACAACGGCATCCGACCGTGGGCCCGGAGCGTGGGGAAACGAGGACCCCGAGAGCCGTCCGCTCTCGCGCGAATCCTGCCCGAGGGGAGATCACGATTGCCGGCTCAGGCCTGGTAGAGCACAACGAGCTCAGCGAAGCAGGGTGAGCGGTCGCTGCCCTCGATCTCGTAGGTGAGCTTCACCGTGGCTTCCACCGTCGAGCCCTTCTCGCGCACGGCCGTGAGTTCGCCCAGAGCACGCACGCGCGAACCGACCGGAACGGGCGCAGTGAATCGGACCTTGTTGGTGCCGTAGTTCACGGCCATCGACGCGCCGTCGACCCGGAGCAGGTCTTCGAGGAAGACTG
>Ga0316578_10000442_pt1 | contig 13731 bp, 6 predicted proteins | sample J0NA_2_FD_203076 | JGI IMG/M metagenome (GOLD analysis project Ga0316578, IMG submission 203076) | Rhizosphere microbial communities from salt marsh grasses in Alabama, United States - J0-2_160517rDrC | ecosystem: Host-associated > Plants > Roots > Rhizosphere | place: USA: Alabama | collected... | reverse complement strand
ATCACGGTGCTCTCGGTGGGCGAGGGGGCGCGCCAGCGCGTCATCGAGCGGATTCAGAGTCTCGGCGGCAACCTGCTGTTGGTCACCCCGGGCAGCGCCCGTACCGGGGCCGTTCAGCTCGGGGCGGGCTCCCGTCAGACCCTCACGACCGGAGACGCGGACGCGATCCGCCGCGAGATCGTCGGACTGCTCGCCGTCGCCCCGAGTGTCTTCCAGCGATTACAGGTGGTGCGCGGCAACCGCAACTGGCAGACCACGGTGCAAGGCATCACGCCAGACTATCTGGAGGCCCGCGAGTGGGGCGTCACGGCCGGCCGCCCCCTGTCGGCGCTCGACCAGCTCCGGTCCGCCAAGGTGGCTCTGATCGGCTCGACGGTGGCCGAGCGCCTCTTCGCCGGGGAGCATGCGGTCGGCGAGATCGTCCGCATCGGCGACACGCCTTTTTCCGTCGTCGGCGTGCTCGCGTCCAAAGGCCAGAGCAGCGCCGGCAGCGATCAGGACGACAAGGTCATGATCCCGCTCAGCACCGCCACCGTCCGAGTCCTGGGGACAGGGCGCAGCGAGCTGGGGGGACTGCGCTATATCATGGTCAAGGTGGACCAGGCCGATCGCCTGGTGGATGTGGAGGACCAGCTCGCGGCACTGCTGCGGCAGCGCCACCGCCTGCGCCCAGACCAGCCGGACGACTTCAGCGTGCGCAACCTGGCCGAGGTCCAGGCCCAACGGGAGGAGGCATCTGGCATCCTCACCTTCTGGCTGGGCGCGGTCGCATCCGTCTCCTTGGTGGTTGGGGCCGTCAGCGTCATGAACATCATGCTCGTGGCCGTCGCCGAGCGCACCCGCGAGATCGGGCTGCGCCTGGCCGTCGGCGCCCGGCGGCGCGACATCCTCTGGCAGTTCCTCACCGAAGCCCTGCTGCTGGCCCTGCTCGGCGGCACCGCCGGCCTGCTTCTCGGGGTACTCCTGTCGTTGGCCATCGCCCACTGGGGTGGGCTGGCGGTGGCGATCGGCCCCGCCGCCCTGGTACTGTCTTTGAGCGCGGCGGCAGCCGCCGGTCTCGTGGCGGGGGTCCTGCCCGCCCTGAAGGCGGCGCACCTGACCCCGATCGACGCGCTGCGCTCGGAGTAGACTGGCAACCTGGACCCCAAAGCCAGAAGGATAACCATTAGACGGATGAGCCCCCCGCAAGGGGATACAGCCGGCGAACAATGCTGCTGGCGCAGCGCATCCGCCAAGACTCGGCACCACGGATCATCCGACGGCCGCGCCCAATTGCAGCTCCGCGGCGATCGCGGCCAGACGGGCACGTCGGATCTGCCCCTGGATCTCGCGCGGCTCGGCCGCGGCGGCGATGGCGCGGACATCGACGGCGCGGACCGCCGCTGCCAACGCCCGCCAACGCCGGCCTTGGGCGTAGTCACGGTCTTCATAGCCGGTGCGGCCGCGAAAATCCGCCTCACAGGCGATCAGCATCTGCTCGAAGCGCGCTGGCCGGCGGAACAGGTCGGCCCCCTCGAAGACCTTGAGCACGCTCTTAGGACGCAGCTCATCGACCTTGTGCACCATGCCATGCCAGCGGGCCGTGATCCGGGCCAGTTCCCGGTGTCGGTTCGGGATGCGGAATCGGTCGCAGACGTCTTCGAGCAGGTCGACACTGCGCTCCTCGTGGCCGTGATGACCGGGCAGGATCTCCGGCGGGGTCGTGCCCTTGCCGAGGTCATGGCAGAGTGCGGCAAAGCGGATTTCGACCGATGGGGACAGCCGGGCGGCCATGTCGAGCACCAGCATCACATGGACACCGGTATCGATCTCCGGGTGCCACTTCGCCGGCTGCGGGACGCCCCAGAGGCGATCGAGCTCCGGCAGCAACCGCACGAGGGCGCCGCAGTCGCGCAGAACCTCGAAGAAGCGCGACGGGCGGGCCTCGCCTAGGGCCTTGGACATCTCCTGCCAGACCCGCTCGGAAACCAGGGCGTCGACCTCGCCGGCGGCGACCATCGAGCGCATCAGCGCCATGGTCTCGTCGGCGACCCGAAAGCCGAGCGATTCGAACCGGGCGGCGAAGCGGGCGACGCGCAAGATACGCACCGGGTCCTCTGCAAAGGCCGGAGAGACATGCCGCAGCAGACGCTGGTCGAGGTCGGCGAGTCCGCCATAGGGATCGATGACACGCCCGTCAGGGGCCTCCGCTAGGGCGTTGATGGTCAAGTCGCGACGTTCCAGGTCCTGCTCCAGGGTGACCGACGGGTCGGCGTGGACCTCGAAGCCGTGGTAGCCCGGTCCGGTCTTCCGCTCCGTGCGGGCCAGCGCATACTCGTCCTTGGTCTGGGGGTGCAGGAACACCGGGAAGTCTTTGCCGACCTGCATAAAACCGCGACGCAGCATCTCCTGCGGCGTTGCCCCGATGACAACGAAATCACGTTCATCCACCGGCCAGCCGAGCAAGCCGTCGCGGACGGCACCGCCGACCAGGAAGATCTCGAGGCCTTCGGTGGCCGTCATCACAGTGGTTCGATCGTCACTTATCAACGTCCGCCCGCAAAAACAGATTAGCTGATGTCCGACCAATGTTATACCGGATCACCCAGAACTGGACAGTTGCTCAGCCAAGCTGGCGAATCAGCTGGGTGTCGTGATCGATCTTGCCTGCAAAGTAGCTGGCCATGTTCGCAAGCATCTTTATCTTGGTTGCGTCATCGATGGCGTCGAACCGAATCTCAAGGCACGTGGTCTCTCTGGTCGCCACCACATTCGCCGTGCGCTTGGATCGGCTCAGCAACGCAATTTCACCGAAGACCATGCCCGGCCCGAGCGTTGTCAGCCGCAGCCGTCGGTTGGCCTCGGTATTGATAGACGCCTCGACCTCACCGTCGAGTAAAAAGAAGAGCGAATATCCTTCTTCTCCGACACGGAAAATAGTGCAGCCTGCCGAGAATTGAACTATCTTCCCCGTCTGCTGGAGTGTTTCGATCTCGTCCGGTGTCATTCCGGTGCAAAGGTATTGCCTGGACAAGTCCAGTCGTGATGGCAGATCTCCAGAATTGGTATTGACCTCAGCGATCAGCTGATTCTCGCACCATTCCAACGCGTGATCGGTGTCCTCGAAGTCAAGCCAACCCGGCGCTTGTGTCGCATCGACGCACCGTTTGAAATACTTTTCTAAACGGTACAGATGCGTGCAATCGGTAAAAAACAGTCTCTTGCCAAATTCCAATGCTGGTTGACAGAGATCGGTCAGAAGCCTGATGGATGCCTCGTCAATGGAAACCAAACGCTTCAGATCAACGATAATGTAGTCCACATCGGCAAGCGCGGAGAGCATCTCGAGCGTTACCGATTCAGCGCTTCCGAAAAGAAGCTCGCCCTGCAGCTCGTAGACGCGGATGCGTTGACCGTGCACTGCCAAGACCTCGGCTTCTCCAGGACTCCGTCGCCGACGGGAAGTCATTCGGTCGCAGCCGAAGACATGCCGTATGACGGACTCCGAGGTCGAACGGGCGACATGGAAGAAATGGAGACTCAGGTCGCCCGACAGACGCTTGCACGCCTCGATGCCGCGGACGCTATTGCCTTTTGCATCGAGAGGGGGCGAGAACACTCCGAGGCCGAATTGACCTGGCAGTACAGCCATGATCCCACCGGCGACGCCACTTTTTGCTGGCATACCGACGTCGAATACCCAGCCACCCGAGTAATCATACATGCCACAAGTGCTCATGACGCTGAGCACCTTTTTCACATAAGCGGACTTCAGCGCGACGACACCACCAATCGGATTGACGCCGTTGTTGGCAAGACAGGCGCCGATGACTGCAAGATCACGTGCTGTCACCAGGATCGAGCACTGGCGGAAATAGAGATCGAGAACGTCTTCCGGGGTTCTGTCGATGATTCCATTCCCGTAAAGAAGATGCGTAATCGCTCTGTTGCGATGGCCCGTTGCGCTCTCAGATCGGTATACGGTCTCATCGACTTCCATTGTCCTGCCCGTGTAGTGTCCGAATGTCTTCAAAATTCGGTCCAGAGGTGATAAACCGTCCTTGGCCAAGATCATTCCGGTCGTGGCAATCGCGCCCGCATTGATCATCGGATTAAGCGGACGGCCTGTTTCCGGCTCGAGGCTGATGGAGTTGAATGCTTCCCCCGAGGGCTCCACGCCCACTCGAGAGAGGACATAGTCCAGCCCGCGGTCCTCGAGGGCGAGGCCATAGGTGATTGCCTTGGATATCGACTGAATCGTGAACGGCTGGCGAGAATCTCCAACCTGGTAAACATGGCCATCTACCGTGACGATAGCGATGCCGAGCCACGCTGGATTGGCCCGCGTCAGCTCCGGGATATAACTAGCGAGCTCTCCGCCGGTCATACCAATGAGGTCTTCGTAGAGACGATCGAGATAGCGTTGAACCGGAGAAAGCTGGAGAGCTGTTGCGCCCATAAAAGAACACCCATCGTTAGCAAACAAGCGGACAGATCGAGCAGAGCGATAGGCCCTCGCGCGAAGCCACCTCCCGCGGTACCGGCCGCGAGCTTCCGCTCGATTCAGCAGGAATTATGCCAAAGCTGATCCACGATTCAGGGCCCGGCGGGGTCCGACGGACCTAGGGTCCTTGGGGTACCAAAGCAGCGCGCCGGCTCAGTCCAAGATCCTCTGTAACGTCTGCGTCGTGTTGGCGAGCCGCTCGGCAAGGAGATTCGCCATGAACCGATGCAGCGTTGCGGCGAGCTCCGGCCGCTCCGACTCCATTCTCGTAAGCGCCGCCACTGTCAGTCGGAACGCCTTTCCAGGGTGATCGGCGATCACTGAAGCGGTTCGCGGCAGGTTGAGATAGAAGCCCAACTCACCCAGCATCGCGCCCGCGCCAGTGCGGCGTATGCGAAGCGTGGTGCCATTGGCCCGCCGCAGAAAGACCGAAACCTCTCCACTATCCAGGAAGAAGAGGTCGTTCGACGCGTCACCCTGGGTAATCAATGTCTCCCCCCCCTCGAACCACACCTCCGAGAGATAGTCCAGGAAGGGCGAGTCCCCTTGATCATGCGGCAACAGCTCCGAAAGGCGTTGGAGCATGGTCGTCGCGGCATGAGGCTGACCGTGCGCAAGATCCGTGAGCAACTGGCTCTCGCACCACTCCAATCCGTGATCCAGATCGCTGAAGAGGCGAACATGGCCGCCATCATCGGGCTGCTGCCCCAATCGAATCCGGCGCGCGTGGTCGGGCCGCATGCCGGTTAGCGCCATCAGGAAATCACGGCGGCTCGCCAGCTGCTGCAGACGGGTAAAGGCATAGGCAGCGGACGAGTCGACGCCATTGATGTGAGCAAAGTCGATGAGCACGCATGCCAATGGTGCCTCCCCAGACCCGTCTGCGCGCTCCTTGACCTTGGTCAGAACCTGTGTCGCGGTTCCGAAAAAGAGGTACCCGCTCAACTTCAAGATCTGAATTTGCCCGCCGTATCTGCGTAGGCAGCGCTGATCATCCAGACTACGCTCGACCGAGCTGGTGATCTCGGCGCCGGTAAGTGCGTGGCGGATCACCTGGGTGCGGCTATAGCTCACCACGAAGATAAGCACGGCGGCGATTAGACCGGCCAGAACGCCCGGCACGAAGCCTAGCGTAGCGATGATGGCAACGATTAAGGGTACCAGGAGGTACTCGGCAAGCGGCAGCCGCTTGAAACTGCCGAGTAACCATTCAACGAGGAACGACAATCCGAGGGAGACCAGCAAAGCACCGGCCACGAGCCGGGGCAGGAGCCCAATCGCGTTCGCTCCAGCAACCAGCGCTACGCCGCAGGTCAGTGCTGCCACCACTCCGGGCAAGCGCCCTCGTCCCCCAAGCTTCAATGCAAGGCTTGAGACGCTGAGAGAGTGGAAGCCCACGATCCCGCCCCCAAGCCCCGCCGTGATATTCGCGAGTCCGGCAACCCGAAGCTCGCGATTGACATCGCTTTCCTCGCCTGACAACAGCTCCAACGCGCTAACCGTCAGCAGGATGGAAATGGCGCTGACAACTAGAATCGTTGCGATATTTGCCCAGTTTGCGACGAGCATGTTCCAGTCGGCGCCGTCGACCAGACGGCTAATGCCTAGGGCGCCTGGGCCGATCGCGGCCATGTCCAGCGGACCGAGCAGCCAGGCGGATTGGGCAAGTGTACCGAGCGTTTCCCCGGCGGAGAGCGCAACAAGATAGAAGAGACCTGTCGCAGCCAGGAGGATCACGGGCAGAGCAATGCCGTAAGACAAGTAGCGGGAGGCGAAAATGATGGCAACCGCTACCCCCACCCCCGGAAGCCAGCGCAGGCGCTGCTCGCCATCGAAAAGGAAACTGAGATCGGCCGCCATGTTGAGCTCTTGCCCGGTCATCACCTCCACGCCCCCGAGAACCAGCAACCAGCCGGTGCCGGCTAGTACCCCACTGAGCACGGAGTAGGGGATGAATCGCATTAGACCGCCAGCGCGCGCAAGCCCTAGTACGAGCAGGAAGGCGCCAGTGATGAGCGTTGTGATAGCCATCGCCAAGGCGATGCTCAAAAGCACCTGATCGCTTGAAGCGTGCACGGGCGCGGCCGCGGCGATGGAAGCCGCCATGACGGCGAGAATAGGCGCTGTTCGGTCCTGCGGGATCGCTATTGCGACACTACACGAGCCTGCCAATGAAACGACCAAGCCGACAATAGCAGCCGAGATCAGGGAGATCGTGACACCGTAGGCGAGATACGTCGAAATCCCCCCCGAGAAAATCAGAGCGGCGAGAGACACCGAAGCAACGACGGTGACGAGTCCGGATACGATCCCCGAAAAAATGGCACGGCCCAAGCCGCAAAGAACGGGGCGCCCTCTCGATTGATGAGACGCGGTGTGATCCACGACGACTCCATTTTCTCTGCGGCCCATGCCCGGTCGCTCGCCATAAACTGAGCTGCTCACCAACGAGCAACTCAACAGTGTCGAAACGCCTATGTCGCTATTTCGCGTGCATAAGGATTACCGAAGGATCGGCCGGGGGCTCCTCCTCTCCAGCCATGAATCTTTGGCACCTTTCAAGAAGAAATCTGGAAGGCCCATCGTCCGGGTATTCGTCTAGGATCGCACGGAATAGCCGACTCGCTCTTGGCCAATCGGCTTGCTGATAGGCGCCGAAGGCCTCGCTGAACGCCTCGCACATCCGGACCTGCGGGTCTCTCGCTAACTCGAGCTTGTCCTGGATCTCGTAGACCGCGACGGCGTCTGTCTTGCCCACGAACTGGTAGTTGCCGAGAAACCGCATCAACAGGTTCTCGAAGCCTTCGACGACGCTGCCCGTGGCCAGGACCTCGGTTCCCAAGTGCTTGTTGAGCCCTTCGATGCGGGAGGCCGTGTTGGCGGTGTCTCCAACGATACTGTACACGAAGCGACCTCCGCCGCCGGAGTGGCCCACATAGACCCAGCCCGCCTCGAGGCCGATGCGCAGCCGGGCCTGAGGCATATCGTGCCGCCGTCGAAACTCCTCGATCGCGGCGCCTGCGTCCAGCGCGGCGAGTAAAGCCTTGCGTCGCGGATCGGCGGATGGGTGGTCGGACGTCCAGGCGCACATGATGGCGTCCGCGCGGAATTCGGTTACCTGTACGCCGTGACTCTTCAAGGGTGCGGCGAGCATCTCGAAGTAGTCGTTGAGGAAGCTGGCGAGCTCGCCGGGAGAGAGACGTTCCGCGATGGTCGAGAATCCCGCCATATCGGTCGCCAGGCAGGTACTGTAGACGACCTTGTTGAGCTTTGTGTGATCGAGTCGGTCCTGCGCAAGATCACGGGCGATGTCATCTGGCAAATAGTAATTGATCGCTTTGCTGATGCGCTGGCCGCGGCGACGTTCGAGCAGGTATTGACCGAGCAGCCCAATAAAGAGCGCGGCGGGCGCCTCCGCGAGAAGGGGTACCGATATGGGTAGGATGATCGCCTGTTGACTGAAAGCGAATTGCGCGGCAATCCCGTAAAGGACCGCCAGCAAGATTGCGATCGGAACGCCGAGATAGCCTGGCAATGTATAGATCAACACCCCCATCGTGAGGCCGAAGAGGAAGATCAGGCCCACACCGACCCAGGGATCCACAGTCGTCAGCGAGTGATCGGTCAGCAGATTGGCAAAGCCTGTCGCGGCGATCTCCACGCCACTGAGATCCACACCATCGTCTTGCGTGAACACGGTGTAGAAGCGGTCTGGCTGCCCCGGGTCGAACAGGTCCGAATAGCCGACAAACACCACCTTGCCGGAGAAGTCGAGTGCGCCCGGAGGCAGGTTAGGATCGCGACCTGCAAGCACAGACTGGTACGGGACAGTCGAAATGGTGCCGGGCGGCCCGTAAAAGTTGATCAAGCGATGGGCCTCGCCAGCGTAGAGGGCTTCCAGGACCATTGCCTGGGTCAGGGGGTGGCCATCTGCGGCGGAGTGCTTCCGCCGGCTCATCAGGCCCGGTGACTCCAGGAATACGTCGCGCAGACTCCGCATGAGCCCCCTTAGAGAGGCGGCATCAGAGAAGGCCGCATCTGTGTCCACATCTGCGCCTAGCGCCTCAGGATCGATGCGTCGCACTAATGCCAGAAGCTCGGGGAGACCCTCGCGGGCATAGAGCTGCAGGGCCACGGCGGGTAGCGTGGGTGCTTGATCCGTGCTCTCCTTGAACACCCAAAACTGGGACACCGAGGCTGCTTGCTTCGGCAAAGGAAAGCTCCCCAACCCCATGGCCGCTTCGGCGAGGGCGGCAAACGGCGGTAACGTCTCCTCCTCCCAGATCATCCCGACATGACGGCCCGAAAGGTCCGAGATCGGCCGGCGCTTGCCAGTCAGCAGCTCAACCAGTACGACATTTCCGGCCCGGGCCACGGCATCGACGAACGCTTGATCCGAAACCGGGTCCTTGGCACGCCCAAAGTGGACGTCGAATACGATCACCGAGGCGCCCCTCGCAACTAGCTCATCCACCAGCGTCGCGTGAACCGCACGCGGCCATTCCCGCGGCAGGCTTGGCAGTCCCATCTGCTCGCCGGTTCGGCTATCCATCGCGACCACGACGACTTCGTTCGGCGGGGTAATCGCTCCGCGGACCTTGAACATCCAAGACAGGCCGACCGAACGCTCGAAACCGGCGCCGAGCGGTGACACCCCGAGCAGGACGCCAGCCACTCCGACCAGCAACCCAACCAGTAATCCAATCAGCCAACGTCGCATGCTTGACCCGGCTTGCTAGAAGTCATTCTCGGCAACCGACAACACGGACAACGCGCGAGCAAAACGCCACAGTTCCATAGGGTAATCGCTCGTAGAGTCTCCGCAGGGAATAGCTGGAAAGGGGCCTATGACAAACTGAATGCCAAATGCGGTGCCCCCTGGCGGGTTAGGGGTCGAGGTGAGGGAGTCGGCGGGCACGCCTTGCACCATTGGGCTGCATTTGCGCACCAGAATAAGGCATTGGATCTCTAGTCCCCCAGAGCACAAAGGCCTAACCTTGCCCAGCATACCAAATCCAGTCGCCATGGCCACGACACTGGCGCCTGGAACGCCGGCTCACGTGACGCGAGCCCATGGAGCGCTTCTTCCCCATGCTAACGTAACGTGTATGCGTTTTGCTGGCGAAGCGGTTTCCTAACCTAAGAGGGGCCCCGCACAGGCGCCTCGTGCGGCCACCGACTTGATCTGCCAAATGGAGCTTGCGCCTCCGCAATTCATATCACACTTCGCAGGCGCGTCGGCGGCAGCATGGCGCGGGCGTGCAGGCAGCGACCTCAAGACGGAAATGGATGTTGACGCTCTCCTAACATTCTACTTTAATATTGTGACGGTACCATCCGATTAAGGGAGCGTTTCGTGTTCAGCCACAAGCGTCGTATCCGGGTGCTCGCGCTCATTGGCACACTGGGCTCGACTCTGCTGTTCCGGCCTGCGGTAGGCTCGGCGGCGTGCGATCCGCCGGTGGGTAGCTTCGTATCCGTTGAGGGAGCCGTGGAGGTTCAGCAAGGAGCTGGAATTGACCCCAAAGGCGCCACGCTCGAAACCGAGCTGTGCGAGGGAGATGTCATCCGTGTGGGTGATCGCAGCCGAGCCACCGTCGCTCTGATCAACGAGGCCGTTCTGCGGATCGATCAAAACAGCGCCGTTCTGCTCATCGACATCGTTGAGGAAGAAGAAGCGACCTCGATACTGGATATCGTCAAAGGTGCCTTCCAATCCTTTAGCCGAAGCCCTCGTCTGATGACGGTCAACACGCCCTACTTGAACGGGTCCGTCGAGGGAACGGAATTCGTGGTCCGCGTCGACGACGAAGCGACTGATATTACGGCCTTCGAGGGGTTGATTCGCGCGGCCAACTGCGAGGGCGAGGTAGCGCTGAGACCGGGTCAGACCGCCCGGGCTACGGCGGGCCAAGCGCCTCTGCGTCGAACACTCGACCGACCTCGGGACCAAGCCGAGTGGGCACTCTACTATCCGCCAATATTCTCCGCGGCCGCCTTCTCAGCACACTCGCCTTTGCTCGAGGATGCGGCCAAGTGCGCTGAGAGGGGCGATTCCGTTTGCGCCTTCTCGACCTTGGAAGCCGTGCCTGTTTCGCAGAGAGACCACGAGCTCCTGCTTTTACGCGCATCGGTGTTATTGTCGGTGGGACGCGTTGGTGAAGCGCGGACCGATATCGACCAAGCCCTGCAGGAGGCGCCAGGTGAAGGCCGGGCATATGCACTGCGCTCAGTGATCGCCTTGGCTGAAAACGCCAAGGCCCAATCCCTTGCCGATGCGCGTCGCGGTGTCGAGCTCAGCCCGGATGCCCCATCCACCAAGATAGCGTTGTCGTATGCGCTGGAGTCCAGCTTTCAGGTCGCCGAGGCCAAGGAAACGATGTCCAGCGCAGTAGAGCGGCATCCGAACGATGCGCTGGCTTGGGCGCGGCTTGCCGAGCTGCGGTTGATGCTCGGTGACCGCAGTGAGGCCATCGCCGCTGCCAAACGGGCCGAGCAACTGCGGCCGGATTTGGGCCGCGCACACTACGTCCTTGGTTTTGCCGCACTTTCGGCGATGGACACTACCGGCGCTCGCGCCGCCTTCGAGCGGGCGATTCAGCTGAGCCCGACCGACCCAATGGCGCACGTCGGTCTCGGTTTGACCAGGATTCGGGTGGGGCAGCTCGCCGAGGGTCGGGCTGAGCTAGAAGCGTCCGTCGCCTTGGACCCCTCGAATGCGCTGCTTCGGGCGTATCTAGGAAAGGCCTACTTCGAGGAACGCCGCAAACCGCTCGACGGGGATCAATTCACGATTGCCAAAGAGCTCGACGGAGCAGACCCGACTGCATTCCTCTACGACAGCATCCGGAGCCAGACGATCAACCGCCCGGTGGAGGCAATCGACAACCTACGACAGTCAACCACGCGTAACGACGATCGCACCATCTACCGAGGGCGTCTCCTATTGGATCAGGACCGAGCCGTGCGCGCTTTCAGTCATGAACGAATCTACAAGGACCTGGGCTTCATGCGTCGCGGCATCGAGGAATCGCGACGGTCGTTGGCCTACGAGCCCGCCAATGCTTCTGCCCACAGAGCCCTTTCCGACAGCTACGTTGGGCTGCGGCGACGGGAGACCGCGAGGGTCAGTGAGATGCTTCAAGCTCAGATGCTTCAGGACATCAATATCAACCCTGTCCAGCCGAGCTTGAGCGAAACCAATCTGAACACACTCCTGAGCAGCGACCTTTCGCAGACTGGCTTAAGTACGTTTACGCCCATGATCACGCGCGATCAAGTGCGACTCGACGCGACCGGCTTCGCTGGCAGCAACGCAACTGGCGGTGGCGAAGCCGTCGCTTCCGCGCTCTACGGTCGCTTCTCCCTCAGCGCCGGGGCTTATCACTACAATACCGACGGCTGGCGCCCCAATAATGATCTTCGGCATGACATCTACAACATCTTTGCCCAGGCCGCCGTTTCGCCACACCTGAATATCCAAGCAGAGTACCGAAGCCGAGCCTCGAGGGAGGGCGATCTCGCGTTCAACTTCGATCCCGCCGATTTCTCAGCGGATAGAAAGATCGAGCGTGACGAGGATACCGCGCGCGTCGGCTTGCGAATCTCACCGACGCGTCATTCTAACCTGATGTTGTCTTACATTCACACCGACAGGCGAGAAACGCTGACTGAGACAAAATCCTTTGGCCCTTTCACAAGCGTCGAGGTGACTGGCGACCGGGAAGACGAGGGGGATCAATGGGAGGTGCAATACCTGCAACAGCTGGATCGGTTCAACTTGGCGGCCGGGCTCGGCTACGGCGAGATCGATACCAGGCTCGAAGAGTCGCTGAGGATGCCCCCGGATGCCCAGTCAGGGTCGCGTCACGACCTGATCGCGATCGGCGACGAAGAGACAACCCAGAGTTGGGCCTATCTCTACGCAAACATCGACATTACCCCAGCAGTGTTGGCGACCATGGGTGTTGGGTACGTCCAGAACGACCAAGAACTACTCCAGAAGTCGACCATCTCCCCGAAAGCCGGCATCCGCTGGAGCGTCACCGATCGACTGCAGGTACGCGCGGCGGCCTTCAAGACGGTGAAGCCGCCGCTGGTGAGCGACCGGACACTTGAGCCCACGCAGATCGCCGGATTCAATCAACTCTTCGAAGATCCTGACGCGACTGAGTCAGATCGCTATGGCATCGGCTTTGATTGGCAGCCTTTCAACGCCCTATCCGTGGGTGGCGAGCTGACCTGGCGCGATCTGGATGTACCGGTCTTCCGGCCGACAGTGGAGGACGTCGTTTTCGAAGACCGCGACGAGCAGTTGCACCGTGCCTACCTTTATTGGACGCCCGCGGATCGGTGGTCGGTAACGGCAGAATTCGTTTATGATCTATTCAGGGCGGAAGATGGCATTTCTACGGACTTGTTCGACCTCCCGGAAAAGGTCGAGACGATCTCTCTTCCGGTCAGCGTGCGCTACTTCGATCCTTCGGGACTCTTTGCCGGAATCAGCGGGACCTATGTCGATCAGGACGTCCAACGCTCCGAGCTTGCTGCCCGGGCGAGCGGGCAGGACAGCTTTTTCCTGGTCGATGCAGCGATCGGCTATCGCCTCCCGAAGCGCTATGGCATCCTAAGTGTCGAGGTAAAGAATGTCTTTGATGAGGAGTTTTTCTATCAAGACGACAGCTACAGGCAGTTCGGAGCCGAACCGGTCATCGGTCCCTATTTCCCGGATCGGACTGTAGTTGGCAAGATTTCCTTCAGCTTCTAAGTTGCTGGACCAGCCATGAACCTAGCATCGATGATCATCCGGCGCCTCGGAATCTCCATCGCAACGATGTTTTTGGTTTCGGCCTGTGTAAGCCAGGAGCTGAAAACAACTATACCCTTCGAGCCGAGCGAGGTCAGTTATATCAATGAGTCGGGATCTGGCAGCATCATAGGTAAGACCTTTCGGCGCCGACAAGGGGGCGGAGGTGCCGTCAGTTGTCGCAGTCAGCAAGTGTTCCTGATTCCCGCGGGAACGTTTGTCCGGCAGAGGATCGCACAGCTGTTCGGCTCCGAGAGTGGAGGTATACGCTCCAGTTGGAGCTTCGCAAAGGACGAGGGCTTGTCGCGATACCTGTCCCTAAGTAAACGGACCAAGCCCGACGCCGCCGGCAATTTCGAATTTCCGAACTTGGCCGATGGAGACTATTATGTCGTCGCATGCGAGCGTTGGACTATTGGGTATTCAGTCGATGGGGTCTGCG
>Ga0316578_10000441_pt1 | contig 13732 bp, 12 predicted proteins | sample J0NA_2_FD_203076 | JGI IMG/M metagenome (GOLD analysis project Ga0316578, IMG submission 203076) | Rhizosphere microbial communities from salt marsh grasses in Alabama, United States - J0-2_160517rDrC | ecosystem: Host-associated > Plants > Roots > Rhizosphere | place: USA: Alabama | collected... | reverse complement strand
CGTTGGATGACCCCGCGTTCCGCCATGGCGGTTGAGAGGTTGGTGCCCAGGCGCAGCACCATAGGTGTCGCGGTTCGGGCGATCGCGCGGGCGATCACCGCAGTTCGGCCGGCCCTGTCCTTGGCCACGAGCAGGGCCGGCGGCCGACGCTGCCGCAGATAGCGGGCCAGTGCGGGGGCCGCGAGATGGGTGTGACCCGCAGCGAGCCGCACCTGGCGCACCTGCGGCGGCACCCGTTCCAGGTGCGGGCCCTGGGCCTTCACCAGCACGAGCTCCACCGCTTGACCCAGGTCCACGAAGCCTCGGATGAGATTCACCAGCATGCGCTCCACCCCCCCGGCGCCGGAGAAGGACGCAAAGACCGCGAGGGGGGGGCGCTCTTGGGACATGGTGGTGCTCGGCGTTGGACCGCGCCATGATAAACGAGCCCGCGCTCGTTGCCGGGACTCGCGCGCCCCCCGCTAAATTCGGGGTCCGGCCAAGGCGCCTCTTCCACCCTCACCAACCGGAGCCCCATGACCGAGCCGGCCGCCGTCTACTTCTTCGGCACCTGCCTGATCGATCTGCTGTATCCCCGGGTGGGCCTATGCGCCATGCGCCTGATCCACCGGGAGGGTGTCCAGGTGATCTTCCCTCAGGGTCAGACATGCTGTGGCCAGCCCGCCTACAATTCGGGCTATCGACAGGAGGCCCGCCGGGTGGCCCGGGCTCAGCTCGATGCCTTCCCCGAGGATCTGCCGGTGGTGGTGCCCTCCGCCTCCTGCGCGGCCATGCTCAAGGTCCAATACCCGATCCTGTTTGCCGAGACACCGGATGAGGCGCGGGCCAAGGCCCTGGCGGCGCGGGTGGTGGAGTTCACCGATTTCCTCGTACGGGTCCTGGATCTGCGGCCACAGGACCTCGGGTCGCCGCTCAAGGTGGTGGTCCATCACTCCTGCTCGGCGCGCCGGGAGCTCGGGGTCGTCCCCTCCGCCCTGAAGCTACTGGCGCGACTCGCCAACCTGGAGGCGGTGGAGCCGGACCATGCCCATGAGTGCTGCGGCTTTGGTGGGACCTTTGCCATCAAGCAGCCGGAGATCTCTGCGGCCATGGCGGCCGACAAGTCCCAGTCCATCGCCGCCACCGGGGCGAGCGTCCTGGTGGGTCAGGATTGTGGCTGCCTCATGAACCTGGGCGGCACCCTGGAGCGTCGTGGGCATCAAATCGCCGTCAAGCACATCGCCGAGCTCCTGTGGGAGCGGACAGGGGGAAACACCGCGTCATGACCTCATTACTGCGGACTTCCATCGGCGCCGCCCTGGGGCGGGAGCGGGCGCGTGCGAACATTCGGCGGGCCATGGACGGTCTGGTGCTCAAGCGGCTCAAGGCATTCCCCGACGTCGGGGAGCTGGAGCGTCTGCGGGACCAGGGACGGGCCATTAGGGCTCACGCGGTGGCTCGGCTGCCGGAGCTCCTGGAGGCGCTGGAGGACAACTGCAGGCGCAACGGCATGCAGGTCCATTGGGCGGAGACCGGCGAGGAGGCCAATCGGATCGTCCTGGACATTCTGCGCCGCTCTGGCGCTCGGGCCCTGCTCAAGGGCAAGTCCATGGTCTCGGAGGAGATGGCGCTCAACGAGCGTCTGGCCGCCGAGGGCATCGAGGCGCTGGAGACGGATCTGGGTGAGCTGATCATCCAGCTCGCCCATGAGCCTCCCTCCCACATCATCGCCCCCGCGGTCCACAAGGACCGCTACGAGGTGGCGACACTGTTCCGGGAGCAGCTGCCTGAGGTCCTGGCCGGGGAACGCATCGAGGACCTGACCGCCGCCGCCAGGGCCTATATGCGAGGTCGATTCCGCGACATCAGCGTCGGACTCTCCGGGGTCAACTTCGCCGTGGCGGAGACCGGCACCCTGTGCTTGGTGGAGAACGAGGGCAATGGACGCCTCTGCACCACGGCACCGGAGGTCCATATCGCGGTGATGGGGATCGAGAAGGTGATCGCCCGGCTGGAGCACCTGCCGCCACTTTTGACCCTGCTCACCCGCAGCGCCACCGGCCAGCGCATTACCACCTACGTGAACCTCATCTCCGGCCCCCGCGGACCGGATGAGAAGGACGGACCCCGGGAGGTCCATCTCGTCCTGCTGGACAACGGTCGCTCACGCATCCGTCTGGATCCGGAGCTCGCGGCTACCTTGCGCTGCATCCGCTGCGGGGCCTGCATGAACCACTGCCCCGTCTACACGCGCCTTGGGGGGCACGCCTACGGCACTGTGTATCCGGGCCCCATCGGCAGCATCCTGGAGCCCCAGCTCCGGGGCTTGGCTGTTCGTGGCGAGTTGGCGGAGGCGTCGAGCCTGTGTGGGGCCTGCGCCGAGGTCTGCCCGGTACGCATTCCAATCCCGGCGCTGCTCAACCGGCTGCGCCAGGAGTCCGTCGAGGTCCGCGGCCAGTCCCAGGTAGCCGGCAAGGGGACCCGCCGGCGTCGTCGGGAGGCACGCCTGTGGGCCCTATGGGCCTGGATCTACAGTCGACCGAGCCGCTACCGCGCCCTCGCCCGGGTAGCGTCCGCCTTGCGTGCACTGCAACCGGCACGCCTCGGCGCCTGGACCCGCACCCGCGCGGCCCCGAGACTGGCGTCGAAGGACCTGCACCGGTTAGCCCGGGAGCTCGGGTTTCCCTCGGCCAGACGCTAGGGATGGCGCCGAGGTCCCGCGACCCTCGACTCCGGGGGGGAAGGCCGCGATTGCGCGCTCAGGCTGAGCGTTCCCTGGCGATGGCCCGATGACCGATGTCGGTACGATGGTAGGCGTCCTGCCAGTGAATCTGGCGGACGGCCTCGTAGGCCCGCCTTTGGGCGGCGCCTACTGTCTCTCCCAATGCGGTGACGCAGAGGACTCTCCCGCCGGCGGTGACGAGCCGGTCGCCGTCGAGCCGGGTCCCGGCATGGAAGACCTTGAGGTCCGGGCCGTCCAGTCCCTCCAGCCCCGTGATCGGGTGGCCCTTCTCGTAGGCGCCTGGGTAGCCACCAGCCGCCATCACCACACCCAGGGCCGACCGCGGATCCCACTCGGCCTGCACCTGATCCAGGCGCCCCTCCAGGGCGGCGAGGCAGAGGGCCACCAGGTCGGATCGCAACCGCATCAGGATCGGCTGGGTCTCGGGGTCGCCGAAGCGGCAGTTGTACTCAAGGACCCGTGGGGTTCCGTCGGTCCCGATCATGAGTCCGGCATAGAGGAAGCCGCGATAGGGAATTCCCTCAGACGCGAGTCCGCGCAGGGTGGGCAGGATCACCTCCCTCATGACGCGGGCGTGGATCTCGGGCGTCACCACGGGTGCTGGGGAATAGGCCCCCATGCCGCCGGTGTTCGGCCCCCGATCTCCGTCGTCCCGTGCCTTGTGGTCCTGGGAGCTGGCCATCGGGAGGCATTGGGTGCCATCCGCCATGACGATGAAGCTCGCCTCCTCGCCCGTCAGGAGCTCCTCGATCACCACCCGCGCACCGGCGGCCCCGAAGCGCCCCTCGCCAAGCATGTCTCGCACCGCAGCTTGAGCGGTGGCGAGGTCCTGGGCGAGGATCACCCCCTTGCCTGCGGCAAGCCCGTCGGCTTTGACCACGATCGGCACACCAACCCGCTCCAGATAGGCAAGGGCCGGCGCCACCTCTGTGAAGGTTTCGTAGGCGGCGGTGGGGATGCCGTGGCGGGCCAGGAAGGCCTTGGTGAAGGACTTTGAGCCCTCCAGCTGGGCCGCTGCCTGGCGCGGGCCGAAGCAGGGTAGCCCTTCCGCCTCGAACGCATCCACGACTCCCGCCACCAAAGGCGCCTCCGGTCCTACGATGGTGAGACCGATCTGCCGGTCGCTGGCGAAACGTATCAGAGCCCTGATGTCGTCCGCGGCGATGGGGACGTTCTCGACGCCGGGTTCCCGGGCGGTACCGCCATTGCCCGGGGCCACATAGACCTGCTCCGCCAGGGGTGACTGGGCTGCCTTCCAGGCAAGCGCGTGCTCCCGTCCGCCTCCACCGATGACGAGTATCTTCATGACGCAGGGACTCCTGAGGGCAGGTGTCAAAGGCTCAGGCGAAGGAGACCAGACCCCGCCGGCTGGACTGAATGAACCGAACGATCTCGGTGGTCTCCGGGCCTGGGTACTCCGCTTCCGCTCGCGCCAGGGCCTCGGCGAGTCGCAGGCCGGAGCGGGAGATCAGCCGATACACGGCCTTGATGCGGTTGCGCTGCTCCTGGGTGAAGCCTCCGCGTCGCAGCCCCACCACGTTGAGCCCCAGGATCCGGGCTCGGTGACCATCCGCGAGGGTGTAGGGCGGCACGTCTTGGGGTACGCCCGTCACCCCGGCGATCATGGCGTAGGAGCCGATCCGACAGAACTGGTGCACCGCCACCTGGCCCGACAGGAAACAGCGGTTTCCCACCTCCACATGCCCCGCCAAGGTGGCCGTGTTGGCGAAGATGTTGTAGTCGCCCACCACACAGTCGTGCCCGGCGTGGCTGAAGGACATCCAGTAGTTGTTGTGACCGATGCGGGTGCCCTCTTCGGACTTGGTCCCGCAGCTGATGTTGACCCCCTCCTTGAAGTGATTGTGGTCCCCGATCACCAGGGGCCGGGCCCGCTCCGGTGCGAAGCCCAGGTCCTGTGCATCGGAGCCCAGGGTGACCCCGTGGCAGACCCGGTTGAAGGCGCCCAAGCGGGTCGGGGAGAAGACGCGCACGCAGCTGTCGATGCGGCAGCCCTCCCCGATCACGGCCCCGGACTCGATGATGGAGTAGGGACCGATGCTCGCCGTCTCGTGGACCTGGGCCCCGTCCTCGATGATGGCGGTGGGGTGAATGTTCAATGACGGAAATGCCGCATGCCGGTGAAGACCATTGCCATCCCGCGCTCGTCGGCGGCAGCGATGACCTCTGCGTCCCGCATGGAGCCGCCGGGCTGGATCACCGCGGTAATGCCGGCCGCGGCCGCCTGGTCGATACCATCCCGAAATGGGAAGAAGGCATCCGAGGCCATCACCGAGCCCTTGACCTCGAGGCCCGCCTGCTCCGCCTTGATGATGGCGATGCGCGCGGAGTTGACGCGGCTCATCTGACCGGCCCCCACCCCGATGGTCATGCGCCCCCGGCCGTAGACGATGGCGTTGGACTTGACGAACTTGGCGACGCGCCAGGTGAACATCAGGTCCAGCATCTCCTCCGCGCTCGGCTCGCGGCGGGTGACGGTGCGCATTACGTCGGTGAGCCTCAGGTCCGCGTCCTGGACGAGGAGGCCCCCATTGACCCGCTTGAAGTCGACCCGGTGGACGGCCTCCGTGGCCCACTCGCCGCACTCGAGGAGGCGGACGTTCTTCTTCGCGGCCACCGCCTCGGAGGCCGCCTGGGAGACCCGTGGGGCGACGATCACCTCGACGAACTGACGCTCGACGATGGCGTGGGCCGTCTCGCCGTCCAGCTCCTGATTGAAGGCGATGATGCCACCGAAGGCGGACTCGGGATCCGTGCTGAACGCGCGCTCGTAGGCATCGAGCAGATCCCTGCCGAGCGCCACCCCGCAAGGATTGGCATGCTTGACGATAACGCAGGCGGGCGCTTCGTCGAATTGCTTGATGCACTCGATGGCGGCGTCGGTGTCCGCGATGTTGTTATAGGAGAGCGCCTTGCCATGCAGCTGGCGGGCGGTGGCGATGGATGCCTCCAGCTGCTCCCGCTCCACGTAGAAGGCGGCCTGCTGGTGGGGATTCTCCCCATAGCGCATGGCCTGGCGCCGCTCGAATTGCAGATTGAAGGTGCGCGGGAGCCCTTGGGCCTTGCCTTCCGGGTTCTCGATCACCGCCCCAAGATAGTTCGCGATGGCTCCGTCGTAGGCCGCTGTATGCTCGAAGGCCTTCACCGCCAGATCAAAGCGGGTAGCGTCGCTCACCGCGCCCGTCTCGGCGATCTCAGCGAGCACCCGGGGGTAGTCCGCGGCGTCCACGACGACGGTCACCCCCCCGTGGTTCTTGGCCGCCGCACGCAGCAGGGTCGGACCGCCGATGTCGATGTTCTCGATGGCGGCCGCAAGGGTGCAGTCGGGGTCGGCCACGGTGGACTCGAAGGGGTAGAGATTCACTGCCACCAGGTCGATGGGCTTGATCTCGTTCTCCCGCATGACCGAGTCGTCCACCCCGCGTCGGCCCAGGATGCCGCCGTGGATCCGCGGGTGCAGCGTCTTGACGCGACCGCCCATCATCTCCGGAAAGCCGGTGTAGTCCGACACCTCGGTCACCGGCACGTCGTGCTCGGTGAGCAGGCGCGCGGTGCCGCCGGTGGAGAGGATCTCCACCCCTCGAGCCGCCAGCCCACGGGCCAGTTCCACCACTCCGGTCTTGTCGGAAACGCTGATCAGGGCGCGACGGATCTTATGCATGTGTGGGGTCCCAAGTGCTCCCAAGGACCGGCGTGGGTCCCCGGGTTGTGCGGCCATGGGCTCGCGCCCCCGCTCGGTGGGGCGCGGTCAGCGGCCGCGATCGATGCCGTAGTCTGCCAGCCGCTTGCGCAGGGTGCTACGGGTCAACCCGAGCATCTTGGCCGCCTGGCTGAGGTTTCCCTCCACGTGGCGGAGGACGGTGGAGAACAGGGGGCGCTCGACCTCTTCGATCACGAATCGATGCAGGCCCGAGACATCGTGACCGTCTGTCGTCCTGAGGTACGCGCGCAGGGCGTCCTCCACGCATTGACTGAGGGGCTCTCGGTGGTCGGCCTGGACGACCTGCAGCGGGATCTGCGGAGCCGATGACGAGGTCTGACTCGAAGGACTGGGCACGGGATCCTGGAGGCCGGGATCATCGTGGGCAACGGCAGCTCTCATGCGGTGTAGTCCTCCATCCCTTTGATGTTGTTGTAAAAGCCCAAGACGAGGTCCCTCTGCTCCGCCGGACTCTCGGCCCGGTTGATCCGCTCCCGCAGCCCTGTGGCACCGGGCAGGCCTCGACAGTACCAGGCGATGTGCTTGCGCCCGATACGCACGCCCGTACGGGCGCCGTAGAAGCTGTACAGCAGCTCGAGATGCTCTAGGAGCAGGTTCCTAATCCAGTCGCTCGGGGGCTCGGCAGGCTTGCTGCCGGTCGCCAGGAAGACGGCGATATCGCGGAAGATCCAGGGACGCCCCTGGGCCCCGCGTCCGAGCATGATAGCATCGGCGCCGGTGGAGTCCAGCACCTGCCGAGCGCGCTCGGGTGAGTCGATATCCCCATTCGCGATCAGTGGGATGCTTAGACCGTGACGCACCGCGCGGCAGGTATCGTGCTCTGCAGGAACGGCATAGCTGCACGCCCGGGTGCGCCCGTGAACGGCCAGCGCCGAGATCCCGCAGTCCTCGGCGATGCGGGCGATGCTCAGGGCGTTGCGGGTCTCGGGCGACCATCCTGTGCGGATCTTGAGGGTGACGGGTGCATCGACCGCCGCCACCACGGCCGACAGGATCCGCCCGACCAGGGGCTCGTCTCTGAGTAGTGCCGAGCCCGCCGTCACCCGGCAGACCTTCTTCGCCGGGCAGCCCATGTTGATGTCGATGATCTGGGCGCCCAGGTCCAGGTGTCGGCGTGCCGCCTCCGCCATGGTCTTGGGCTCGGTCCCGACGATCTGCACCGAGATAGGGCCCTGCTCCCCTGCGAAGTCGAGCCGACGGACTGTCTTGGTGGTCCCCCGCAGGCTGGCATTGGAAGAGACCATCTCGGACACGGCCAATCCAGCCCCGAGGCGACGGCACAGGGTCCGGTACGGGTGGTCGCTCACCCCCGCCATCGGCGCCAGGACCAGGTTGTTGGTAAGCCGGTAGGGCCCGATCTGCAGGGGCCGTAGGAGTGCGCCGCCCGGACTTGTCACGGGCGCACCCCGCACGATTGGCCCTGTGCGCGAACGGTGGGGCCGTCGCGGGGTCCTGCCACCGCGCTGCGTCGCGGCGGGTGGTCTCGGGCCGAGCGGGGTATCGTTGGCACTTCGAATGCTCAGCGCCTGACGCCGGCGATCAGGGCCCAGTCCTCCCGCACGCGCACCGGGCCGATATCGACCTCCCGCCGATAGGCATCGCTCACCGCCTCGACCTGGTCCAGGAGCACGCCGGCAAGGACAAGAGTGCCGCCGGGGCGCAGATGACGCAGCAGGGTCGGGGCGAGCTCCACCAGGGGTCCGGCCAGGATATTGGCGACCACCAGGTCCACCGGCAGCCGGCTCCGCAGTCCGTCGAGCCGCTGGGGGTCGGTGGTGGTCAGGTGGTCAGCGACCTGGTTTCGGTCGGCGTTGGCCTGCGTCGCCTCGATGGCCTGGGGGTCATGGTCCAGGGCGATGGCATGGCCGGCCCCGAGCTTGAGCGCCGCGATCGCCAGGATCCCAGAGCCGCAGCCGTAGTCCAGCAGGGTCTGCCCACCGAGGTGCGCCCCGTCCAACCATTCCAGGCATAGGGCCGTGGTGGGGTGATGACCGGTCCCGAAGGCAAGACCCGGGTCCAGACGCACGACTACCCCATCCGGGTCCGGCGCCCCCTGGTCATTGGGGCAGATCCAGAGCCGCCGACCAAACCGCGCGGGTTTGAAGTCATCGAGCCAGACCCGTTCCCAGGGGCGATCCTCCAGATGCTCGATGAGAGGAGGCGCCGGACTGTGGGCGCCCAGTCTCCGGGCAAGGTCCTCGACCAAGGACCGAGAGGCGTCGTCATCGGGAAACAGGGCGGTCAGCCGCACGCCGCTCCACAGTGGCATGGCGCCGGGCAGTGGCTCCAACAGCGGGTCTTCGCCCGCATCGTCCAGTGTGAGCGCGAGTGCGCCGGCATTCTCCAGGGCGGCCTCCAACAGCGGGGCCCGGTCCCGGTCGACGGTCAGGCTGATCTGGAGCCAGGACATGTAGGCTGGCGAGCAGCGAGTAGTGAGGAGAGGCTAGGTGATCTCGGATGCTGGCCGGGGCGAGGCTCGCACGGCCCTCGCACCCGTGACTGCTCAAAGTCCCAACTTCTTCTCCAGGTAATGGATATTGGCCCCACCCGCCTGGAAGGCCGCGTCCTTCAGGATGGAGCGCTGGAGCTTGATGTTGGTGTCGATTCCTTCGATCACCGTCTCCCGAAGGGCATTGCACATCCGCCTGATGGCGGAGTCGCGATCCTCACCGTGGGCGATCAGCTTGCCGATCATGGAGTCGTAATAGGGCGGCACCGTATACCCGGAGTAGATGTGGGTCTCCATGCGGATACCCGGGCCTCCGGGTGCGTGGAACTCGGCGATCTTGCCCGGGCTGGGCCTGAAGGTTTCGGAGTTCTCCGCGTTGATTCGGCACTCCACCGCATGTCCACGCAGGGTGATGTCCTCCTGGCGATACCGCAGTGGCTCCCCTCCGGCGATCAGGATCTGTTCCTTCACGATGTCCACACCGGTCACCATCTCGGTGACTGGGTGCTCCACCTGGACCCGGGTATTCATCTCGATGAAGTAGAAGCGGCCGTCCTCGTACAGGAACTCGAAGGTCCCGGCGCCCCGGTAACCGATCTCACGGCAGGCCTCGGCGCAGCGTTCACCGATCTCCTCTCGCTGGGCCTCAGTGATGCCAGGGGCGGGCGATTCCTCCACCACTTTCTGGTGGCGGCGCTGCATGGAGCAGTCCCGCTCACCCAAGTGGATGGCATTGCCGTGCTGGTCCGCGAGGAGCTGGAACTCGATGTGGCGGGGATTCTCCAGGTACTTCTCCATGTACACGGTATCGTTGTTGAAGGCAGCTGCCGCCTCGGCGCGGGTCAGTGAGATGGCGTTGAGCAGGGTCGCTTCGGAGTGCACCACCCGCATGCCGCGCCCGCCGCCGCCCCCAGCGGCCTTGATGATGATCGGGAAGCCGATGGCCCGGGCGAGATCCATGGTGCGCCGCTTGTCATCGTTCAGGGGGCCATCCGAGCCCGGCACCGTGGGGACCCCGGTCGCCTTCATGGCGGAGATGGCGGACACCTTGTCCCCCATGAGCCGGATGGTCTCCGGCCGCGGGCCGATGAAGATGAAGCCGGAATTCTCCACCCGTTCGGCGAAGTCCGCGTTCTCCGACAGGAAGCCGTAGCCCGGGTGGATGGCCACGGTGTCCGTCACCTCGGCGGCGCTGATGATGGCCGGTACGTTGAGATAGCTGTCGCGCGAGGCCGGGGGGCCGATGCAGACGGTCTCGTCCGCCAGCAGGACGTGTTTGAGCTCCCGGTCGGCCTCGGAGTGCACGGCGACGGTCTTGATGCCCAGCTCGCGGCAGGCGCGCAGCACCCGAAGCGCGATCTCGCCGCGATTGGCAATGAGGATCTTCTCGATCATGGCTGCCATGGTCAGGTCGCCTTTCGGGGGCTGCAGACTGTCGACGAAGGCGGGCGGGGCCTCCGGATGACGCGAGGGGATTGCCGGCAGCGGTCCCTGTCTGGGGTGCCCCTCATTCGATCACGAAGAGGGGTTGGTTGTACTCCACCGGCTGGCCGTTCTCCACCAGGATGCGCTGCACCGTGCCCGACTGCTCGCACTCGATCTGGTTGAGAATCTTCATGGCCTCAATGATACAAAGGGTATCGCCGGCCTTCACCTTCTGGCCCTCCTCGACGAAGGGTGCGGACCCGGGTGCTGGTGCCCGGTAGAAGGTCCCCACCATGGGGGAGCGCACGACCTCTCCCCCCAGTCCATTGAGCGGATCATCACTGGGCAATGAGGCGGGAGGGGCCGGGGTCGCGGTTCCGGGGGGAGGCACGGCCGCGGCTATGGCCTGGGGCATGAAGAGGGGTGTGGCGGCGCCTTGTCGGCTGATGCGCACGGACTCCTCCCCCTCATGGATCTCGATCTCCGCGACGTTGGATTGCTCCAACAGCTCGATCAGCTTTTTGACCTTGCGGATATCCATTTGGCGTGGTTCTCTTTATGAATGGTTCTGATCGAGTCGGCCGAGCGCGGCGGCGAGCGCGAGCTCGTAGCCTTGGGACCCAAGCCCGCTGATAACGCCGACCGCGATGTCGGAGAAATAGGATTGGGCGCGAAACGGCTCCCGGGCGTGCACGTTGGACAGGTGCACCTCAATGAACGGGATTCCGACGGCCAACAAGGCATCACGCAGCGCGATGCTGGTATGGGTGAAGGCGGCGGGATTGAAGAGGATGAAGCCAACACCCTGCTGGGGCGCCCGATGGATCGCCTCGATCAGCTCCACCTCGGCGTTGCTTTGCACGAAGGCCAGGCGATGACCAGAGCCCTGAATCTGCGCATCGAGGCGTCGCTGGATCTCCCCAAGGGTAGCCTGACCGTAGTGCCCAGGCTCCCGGGTACCAAGCAGGTTCAGATTGGGTCCATTGAGGACCAAAACGGTCGCCATGTCGCCGCGTCGCCTCGCAGGGGTCGCTGACACCGGGGTGGGTCTTGAGCTGCCGTCGAGATGTTGCGGATGACGGCAAATTACAGCAATTGTGGCAAATTTAGCTGAATTTTGTCCAGTTAAGACTGGGATTTGTTGGGCCGCGGAGTAGATTGTGCGCCGCTCACGCCAAGCACCCCGTCCAGCTGGGACTTGAGCTCCTCGGCGCCGAGCTCGCCGGTGTAGCTGAAGACCCGCCGACCATGGCGGTCGAAGATCACGGTGAAGGGCAGCCCGAGGACACGATTTCCGAGTCGGCGGGACAGCTCCACGGCATCTGGGTTGCCGACCAGGATCGGGTAGTTGACCGGATACCGGGTGACAAAGGCCCGGGCATCATCCGCCCGGTCGATGGCGATGCCAACGAACTGGACCCCGTTGGGGCGGAGTGCCTCTTGGGCCCGAATCATCATCGGCATCTCCCGCACACAGGGGGGGCACCAGCTGGCCCAGTAGTTGATCACCAGGATCCCGCTGGCCCAGCTGCTGCTTGCCACCTCCTGACCGCCGAGGTCAGGGAGGCTGAAGTCGGGTAGGGTCGTGAGCTGGGAGCCCGCCTTCGGGTCCTTGGGACCCACCGGGGGGCTGCCGGTGAGCCAGCGCTCTCCAAGGATCGCGGTGCCGATGCTGATCCCGCCCGCCAGGACGGTGACCAGCACCACCTTGATCGGGTTCATGGCGCCGCGCGGCGCAGGTGCTCCGCGAACTCCGCGGCTGGCTTGAAGCCCACCAGACGGAAATTGCGCAGCTCCTCGCCTGCCGGGCTGAAGAACAACATGGCGGGTGGACCGGGTAGGCCGAAACGGCCCTGCATCAGGGCCTGGTCCGCTTCGTCATTCGCGGTGACGTCGGCCTGGAGCAGCGCGAAACGATTCATCTCGGACATGACCGTCGGATCGCTGAATGTGTAGCGCTCCATCTCCTTGCAGGAGACGCACCAGTCCGCGTAGAAGTCGAGCATCACGGGCCTGTTGGATGTCTTGGCAGCGGCCAGCTCCCGGTCCAGATCCGCTACCGTTTTGATCCTCTTGAACGCCACGTGAGCGGCGTCGCCCCCGGCGCCGGCGCCCACCCCAAGCCCCCTCAAGGGCTGGATGGTGTCCTTGCCGCCCGCAGCTGCCCCCACCACCATCAGGGCGCCGTAGACCAGGAGGAAAATCCCCAGGCCCTTCCACAGCTTGGTCCAGCCGCTCGCACCAGCGGAGAGATGCGTCAACGCCCCCATGTAGATGGCGGAGCAGATGAGCAGCAACCCCCACAGCAGCATGGTCACGGAGGCCGGCAGGATACGCTCCAGGAGCAACACGGCCACCGCGAGGAGCAGAACCCCGAAGACGGCCTTCACCGCGTCCATCCAGGCCCCGGCCCGGGGCAGCAGCTTCCCGGCCGAGGTGCCGATGGCGATCAAGGGCGCCCCCATGCCGAGGCTCAAGGCGAATAGGGCAACACCTCCAAGCACCGCGTCTCCGGTCTGGCTGATATAGATCAGGGCGCCGAAGAGAGGCGGGGCCACGCAGGGGCCGACGATCAGGGCGGACAGGAGGCCCATGATGGCCACCCCGATCAGGGTGCCCCCCTGCTGCCTGTTGCTGAGCTCCGCGAGCCGCGACTGGAGGCTCGAGGGGAGCTGTAGCTCGTAGAACCCGAACATGGACAGCGCCAGGGCCACGAAGACCAGGGCGAAGAGCGAGAGGACCCAAGGGTTTTGGAAGGCCGCTTGCAGGTTCGCCCCGAAGAGTCCCGCGAGCACCCCCACCACCGTGTAGGTCAGGGCCATGGCGAGCACATAGACCACCGAGAGGGTGAATGCCTTTCGGGTGGTGATCGATGGCCCCTGGCCGGCGATGATCCCCGACAGGATGGGGATCATGGGGAAGACGCACGGCGTGAAGGCGAGCAGCAGGCCAAATCCGAAGAAGGCGGCAAGGATCAGCCAGAGGTTGCCCCCCCTGAGGACCTCGGCGATCTGGTCCTGCTCCGAGACCATGGGCTCTGGCTCGGCCTTGCCGGCCGATGTCGATCCCGATCCCTGTCTGCCCGCTTCGGCGGCCGGCAGCACCGCCGCCGCTTCGGCCTCGGGAAGGCTGAGCCGTACCCGCTGGATCTGGGGTGGATAGCAGATTCCGCGCTCGGCACAGCCCTGGTACTTGGCCACCAGCGTGACCTCGGTCGGCTCGGTGGAGCCACGGATGAGTGGGAGGCTCAGGTCGATTCGGCTATGGAAGACCTCCACGTCCCCGGTACTGCCGTCCGGCAGGATGGAATCCTTCTTGATGTCTCCGGGGGGCAGCTGAAAGGGGCCCGGGGCCGTCTCGGGCGCCCCCTCCAGAGAGACCTCCACCTTGTCCGCGT
>Ga0316578_10000440_pt1 | contig 13735 bp, 8 predicted proteins | sample J0NA_2_FD_203076 | JGI IMG/M metagenome (GOLD analysis project Ga0316578, IMG submission 203076) | Rhizosphere microbial communities from salt marsh grasses in Alabama, United States - J0-2_160517rDrC | ecosystem: Host-associated > Plants > Roots > Rhizosphere | place: USA: Alabama | collected... | reverse complement strand
GCTGATCCTGGGCAACACCGCGACCGGCAAGTCCGAGTCGCTGTACGCGTTCGGGCAAATCGACCGCGCCATCATCATGAGCCCGCAGAAGGTGAACGCCCGGGTCGTCCTGCCGGTCACCACCCTCGAGGAGGTGCTGCTCGAGCGGTTCGAGAGCGACGAGACGTGATCTGGGTTCTGCGTCCTCGGGACGCGAAATCTGACTTCAGGAAGCCATGGAGCTTGCCCGCGTCGGCATGCCGGGCGGGCGGGGCGGGTCAGTCGGCGTGGTCGAGGTCGCCGATCTCACCTCCCGGAAGTCACCGCTCTCTGGCGGCCGCTGGCCCGCAGGACCACGCTGTAGCCCACGAAGTTGGTCCAAAGGTGAGCCCGGCGCGGGGAGCTGAAGCTCCCCGGCCGGGCTCGGGGACGGAGTGAGAGGCGTACCGGTCATACGAACCATGACACGCTCCTCACTCACACTGCACGCATCACGGACTCGGAGGGAGGAGGATCTCGTCGATGACGTGAATGACGCCGTTGGTGGTCAGGATGTTGGCCGAATCCACGCTGGAGCTGTTGATCACGACTCCTGAGGATAGATCAACCGACAGCGAGGCACCTTCCAGCAGAGTGGGCACACTCGCCCCGTCTTCGAGGTCCGCTGCTCCAACCCAACCCTCCGTCACGTGATAGAGCAACACCTCGCTCAGCTGTTCGGTGCTCAAGCTGGCGAGCACGCCGGGATTCTCGGATTCGAACGCTTCAAAAGCAGCGTCGGGGGGTGCGAAGACCGTGAACGGGCCTCCGGTGGAGAGGGTTTCATCCAGCCCAGTGGCGACCAGGGCTGCGGCGAGTTGGCTGAAGCTACCCGCAGAAACGGCCGTCTCGACGACGTTCTCCGAGGGGGGAAGGATGATGCGGTCGATGACGTGGATGACGCCGTTGGAAGCGGCGATGTCAGCACTGGTCACCACCGCTGAATTCACCTTGACGCCATCGCTCAGGTCGATGGCGACGTAGTCTCCGGACAGGGTCTGCGCGATGCTTCCGCTCACCAGGTCACTGGAGCGCACTTGCGCACCGACCACGTGATAGGTGAGAACCGCACGAAGCTCGTCTTCGGAAAGTGAAGCGAGCACACCCGGATTCTCGGCTTCAAACGCCTCGAAGGCCGCATCGTCTGGAGCAAACACCGTGAATTCACCGTCAGCCGAAAGGGCTTCCACCAGCCCAGCTGCTTCCAGCGCGCCCACCAGGCTGGTGAGTGAGTCTGCGTCTGCTGCCACGTCGACGATGGTGGCATCATCCACCGCAGCGGCACCGCCCATGCCGTCAGCGGGCGCGTCCGAACCGCCGGAGCCCTCCATCGAATCGGGGTCCGACCCCATTCCAGCCGCTCCATCTCCTGCTGCTCTGCTGGTGGCTGAATCGTCATCCGATCCGCACGCCACCGTGAAGGCGAGCGAAGAAGCCAAACCCAGAACCAACCCCAGTTGCCTTGCACTAGTCATTTTCGTTTCTCCCGTCCTGAATCGTCCGTGTTCACGCCTCGCAGCTTGGTGGTCGTTGCGACGCCAGCTGGATATGGAGCCTGACTAGGATATGTCAAGGAGTTGTCTAGGTAACTGCTAGCGTTAGATGCCGCGAATCGATAAGTGTTCAATAGGACAAGGCTAATTGGGCTCACGCCGAAGGTCCGGCACCGAGCGCAATCTAGACAGTCCGGCGAGAATACGCCCGCGTCGACGCCGACGGGCCGTCTGGGTGAGCTCGACCAGGCTCCCGCGACACAGCGCCACGACGAGTGACCCGCAAGGCCACGCCAACCGCGTTTGGTTCGACGACGTGGTGGTCAGCACCGAGTGCACCGGCTGCGAGTGAGGTACGCCAAGTTCGGCGCCCGGCCCGGCCACTGCAGGCGGCCCCCGCGCGGCACCGGCTATTCTTCCGCCGCATGCAGCCGCGGAACCGACACGGATCGCGGGAGCATCCTCACGGCCAGCTGGTCTGCGCCCACGTCGCTGAGCCAGACGATGCGGTTCGAGTCAGCGGCGATCTCGGTGATGAGCTGGCGCGCGTTGGGAGTCAGGGGACGGGGCGCACGCCCGTCGCCGAAGACCTCGAACAGACCCTCCACCTGGCAGCAGTACACCGACTCCCACACGGCCAGTGGCGAGCACACGAATTTTTCGGCCAGCACTCGCTCGCGCTGGAGATCGAGTGAGAGCTCGACGAGCAGGAGGCCATTGACGTCCTGGTAGTAGACGGCGTTGCCGAAGGTAGCCAGCATGGCCGGGGTGCGTCCCCGTCGCTCGGGTGCGAAAGCGGGCTTCCCCCCCGAAGTGCGCACGCGCCCGATGTGCCACGACTTCGGTTCGGTCCGCTCCACGAAGACCACCGTGTCGTCGGCCATGGTCACGGCGTCGATTTGGCCCGAGGAGGTGTGGAGAACTCGGGGCCTCTGGTTCTGAATCGCCTGGATGGTGAACTGCCCAGCATCGGAACGGTCGACCCAGGCGAATCGGCTGCCGGACGACACGATGCGCTGTGGCTGGTGCGGCACGAGCCCGAGTTGCTCCGGCTTGCCTCCGCGCTTGGAGACTTCCCAGATGGCACCCTCGGACCAGAAGATGAACGAGTGGGTGGTGGCGGTGGCGCTGAAACCGAGCTCTATCGGGATCTTCTCCGTCGCGCCGCCGACCACGATGCGATGCACGGCCTTCTCGGTCATCACGTAGATGGCCTCGTCATCCAAGGCGAGCGAGGCTCGGTAGGCCGAGGTCGGCAGAACGAGGAGCGACGTGGGCTTGGGGGCTTGGGGCGCTGTCCCGCTCGGCGATGGTGGTTCACCCGATGAGGAAGGTGCTGCGGACGCCGCCGACCCGGCGTCGGACTCGGATTCGTCGCACTGGCAGCCAGACACCACGATCGCGCCCCACAGCACGAGCCCGAACCCGGCAATCCACCCAGCCTTGGGGGTGAGCTGACGACGGCGAGCAGAGCTCATGCTGAGCTCAGCACGGTCGAAGCCCACGCCGGCAGCCGGAGGGTGCCATTCACCGGGACCTGCCCGAGCAGGTCCTGGTACTTGCCTGCGGGGAGCGTGATCTCGTGATCGCTGGGCGAGTAGTTTTGGAAGAACAGCAACTGCCGCTCGCCCTTCGTGCGTCGCTGGACCAGCACGCCCGCGGGGAGGGGTGCACTCAGAGCCGTGGGGATCCCGAGTTGTCTGACGAGTGCGCCGTAGAACCGCTGGAAGAAGTCCGCTCCCAGCCAGGCTGCCTGGTAGTAGGCGGTGCCACTGCCCCACCGGTGCTCGGTGAGTGCCGGCGATCCGGCAAAGAAGTCCTCGCCGTAGGTGGCCAGAGCCTGAGCTCCGCGCAGATGTGCGATGGCACACACCTGAGCGGCGACGAGCTCTCCCTCGAGAGCGAGGCGTTTGGCTGTTGGCTCGGTCACGACCCGGCGTGTCGTTTCGTCTGGCAGCCACTCGGTTTCTTCGTTCCAGATCCCGAAGACCTCCATCAGACCTTCTCCGGGCCAACCGCCGGTGAAGCAGCGGTTGCTCTCGTCGACGATTCCCGTGTAGTAGGTGCCGACCAGGATTCCGCCCGCTTCGACGAATTTTCGCAGACGCGCGGCCACGCCGGGCTTGAGCATCCAGAGCTGAGGAGCCACCACCAGCCGGTACGGCGAAAGGTCCCGTTCTGGGCTGAGCACGTCGACGGACACTCCGTGGTGGACGAGCGCCTGGTAGTGATCGAACGCCACCGATTCATACGTGTCCGGATGGGCGCGGACGCCGTCGGTGGCCTCGAAGGCCCAGCGGACCTCCCAGTCGTAGAGGATGGCGACCTGGCTCTCGACCACCGAGCCCAGGATGGGCGTCAGGCGCTGGTAGTGCGCGCCCAGCTTGGCCACGGTCTGGAAGACCCGGGTGTGCTCGTGCCCCACGTGGTCGACCACCGCACCGTGCAGCTTCTCGCAGCCGCCGCGTCCCTTGCGCCACTGGAAGTATCCGGTGCCCTCGGCGCCGTGACCCAATGCTTGCAGCATCTCGGCCTGATGCACGCCTGGGCGCTTGAGGCGGACGGGGTGCTTCCACTGTGGCGCATCCGGACAGCTCTCCATCAGCATCCAGGGTCGGTCGGGCTTCAGGCAGCGGTGCAGGTCGTCCTTGAAGGAGACGCGAATCGCTGTTCGGAAGACGTCGGGATCGTCCGGGACGAAACCCGGGTACTGGTCGTCCGCGATCACGTCCACCGCCTCCACCAGCTTCGAGTAGTCCAGCCAGGGAAAGAGCCCCATCAGGTTGGTGGTGCAGGGCGTATCCGGGGAATGCTCCCTCAGGGCGGCGATCTCCCAACGCAGGAAATCCAGCACCTGCGACGTGTTGAAGCGCAGGTAGTCGACCTTCAGTGCGTCGATGCTGCCATCACGCGGATCCACCTCTTCGAAGCTCGTGAAGGTGTGGCTCCAGAAGGCAGACCACCAGGCAGCATTCAGGGCGTCCACCGTACCGTACTTCTGCTCCAGCCAGCGCTGCCACGCGTGCAGACACAGATCGCAGAAGCACTCACCGCTGTACTCGTTGGAGATGTGCCACATCCCCAGTGCAGGATGGGCGTGGTAGCGCGCTGCCAGCTGCAGATTGATGGCGCGGACCTTCTGCCGGTAGGTGGGCGAGCTCCAGCAGTGGTTGTGTCGGCCGGTGTGCGGCTCTCGCAGACCTCGACGATCCACGCGTCGGATTTGCGGATACCGGAGCGACATCCAGGCCGGCTTGGCGCCGCTGGGCGTGGCGAGGATCACCTTCTGACCCTCCTCTGCCATGCGGTCCATGATTCGGTCGAGCCAGCCGAACTCGTACCGACCCTCTTCGGGCTCATAGCTGGTCCAGGCGAAGATCCCGACCGAGAAGGCGTTGCACCCAGCCAAATGCATGAGGCGAAAGTCCTCGTCGATCACCTCCGGGTGAGCCAGCCACTGATCGGGGTTGTAGTCGCCGCCGTGGAGGATTCGGGAAAAGCCAGGAATCAGACGCTTCCGGTCGGCCATGGCTAGCTCCAGACCATCGAGACGCGATTGCCCGTGGCTCCCACCAGCACCCCGCCGGTGTCCCCGGGCCTGGCCGCCGGCTTCGCTTCCGGCATGCACACTTGGCCGCCCTCGAGGTCAGCGACGGCCTTGGCCCAGGGCAGGTGGATCTGGAAATCGCTGCGCCCGTCCAGGCTGGTGACAATGAGCTGGTGCCCATCCTGCTCGAGCGAGAAGCGCGTCGCGAGCTCGCCGTTTCGATCCACGATCTCCACCGTGACCGGAGTCCGTCCGTCGAGCTTGCCGCACACCAGCCGCACGTGTGGGGCGAAGTCGTAGTCGACCTGTTCCACTTCCGGGCCCAGCGGGATGACGGCGTTGGGTCGAATCCACAGTGGCACGTCCAGGAACCCGAGCTCGTCGAAGAACCAGCATCCGCCCTCGCGCACCTCTCCGGTGAGCAAGTGGGTCCACGTTCCCGCAGGCAGGTAGAACTCGGCTCTACTGTCGTGAAACACGGGAGCCACCAGCAGCCCGCCGCCGAGCAGGTACTGCCGATCCAGCGTCCGACAGGTGGGATCTTCCGGGAACTCCAGCACCATGGCGCGCATCATCGGGACCGAGGTTTCGTGGGCCTCGACTGCAGCGCGCATGAGATACGGCATGAGGCGACACTTGAGCTGGGTGAAGGTGCGGACGACGTCCACGGCCTCTTCGTCGTACAGCCACGGCACACGGTAGGAGGTGCTCCCGTGCAGCCGGCTGTGAGAGGAGAGCAGCCCGAAGGCCACCCAGCGCTTGTAGACGGCGGCCGATGATCGAGTCTCGAAGCCACCGATGTCGTGGCTCCAGAACCCAAATCCCGAGAGGGTCAGCGAGAGCCCGCCACGCAGGCTCTCGGCCATGGACTCGTACGTGCCGTAGCAGTCTCCGCCCCAGTGCACCGGAAACTTCTGACAGGTGGCCGTGGCGGAACGCGCGAACACCACGGCTTCCCGCGCGCCGCGCTCCTGAACGAGCAGATCGAACACGGCTTGGTTGTACAGGTAGGTGTAGTAGTTGTGCATGAGCTCCGGATCGGAGCCATCGAAGTAGACGACGTCGGTGGGGATTTCTTCGCCAAAGTCGGTCTTGAACGCATCGACGCCCATCCGCAGGAGATTGCGGAGTTGGGCTTGATACCACTTGGTCGCCTCGGGATTGGTGAAGTCCACGTAGCCCATGCCCGCCTGCCACTTGTCTCGCTGGAACACGTCGCCGTTGGGCCGATGCAGGAGGTAGCCGTGCTCGAGACCCTCGTTGAACAGGTGAGACCGCTCGCCGATGTACGGGTTGATCCAGACGCAGACGCGCAGCCCCCGCTGCCCGAGGCGCTCCAGCATCCCCTGGGGGTCTGGAAACACGTCTTCGTCCCAGCGGAAGTTGCACCAGTGATGTGCCTTCATCCAGAAGCAATCGAAATGAAAAACGTGGAGCGGGAGCTGGCGGTCCCGCATGCCGTCGATGTGCTCCATGACCGTCGGCTCGTCGTAGTCAGTCGTGAACGACGTGGTGAGCCAGAGCCCGAACGACCAGACCGGAGGCAGGGCGGGGCGTCCCGAGAGCTCGCCCAGTCGCGTGAGCACCTGTTTGGTGGTCGGGCCGTAGATGAGGAAGTAGTCGAGATCCTCTCCGGGCACGGCGAACTGCGCGCGTGTCACCTGTTCGGTGCCGATCTCGAACGACACTCTGGCCGGGGTGTTGACCAACACGCCGTAGCCCCCGCTGGTGAGGAAGAACGGCACGTCCTTGTAGCCCTTGTCCGAGCAGGTGCCGCAGTCCGAATTCCACATGTCGACGGTTTGGCCGTTGCGGGTGAGGGCGGCGAAGCGCTCGCCCAGTCCGTACACCTGCTCGCCCACCTCGAGGGTCAGCTGCTCCCGCATGAACAGGCCGTGCGACGGCTCCTCCATCAGCCCCATCCCCTTGAAGGGGCTGCCGGTGATCGGGCTGTTGGACGCAGCGTCGACGAAGTGGAGGCTCCATCGCTCCTTGCTGACGACCAGCTTCAGGTCTTCGGCTGCGACGGTTACCTGCTCGTCGGATTCTTCGACCTGAAGTGGACGAGGCGCCGAGCTCAGCAGGTAATCTGGACCACGCCGCTGACGCCCCTTGTGATGGGTCACCTGGACCCGGAGCACGTTGCGCGCTGGCGATGTAACCCGGACGGTGAACATGTGACCCTCGAGGGTCGCCCAGCGCGCCTTCTCCAAGCGGCTACCAACGTGGATAACCAGCTCCCGGTCCCGGACCTCCACAGCGTCGACCCGGCCGAGATAGTGGGGTTTCACGCCGGGAAGCATGGTCCAGGCACCGTTTCCGAAGCGCATGAGTCCTCCAGTGGAGACAGAGCGAGAAAAAGGGAAGTTAGGATACTTGATTCGTGACCCTCGCGGGGGCCGGGGGGCAACCTAGTGGGAGCCGGCCTGCGAGCTCAATCGAGGGCTTCCGCGTGATCGATTCCCGTATTTGATGCATAACTATCACGAGCGCTTGGGCAGCGGGCCGTCGACGTGTACGCAGCTGACGCGAGCAGGTCGGCGCTCGGAAGGGCGCGAACCACGACAACATGAGGAGTGCTTGACGATGAGAAATGGGCGAGCGGCTTGGGTCGCGACATCGGTTTTTGCCGTGGCATGGGCCGGCGGAGTCGCCTGCAGCTCCGGAGGTTCTGACCCTCAGGCCGAGAACCACACCGGCGTGTGCACGCCGAATGCCCCGCAGGCCTGCCAGTGTCCCACTGGGCAGCCTGGGACGCAGCAGTGCGCACCGGACGGTTCAGCTTGGCTGGACTGCGTGTGCGACGGTGGGATTGGTGGCACTGGAGGTGGCACTGTTGGGGCAGGCGGTGGAGCAACGACCGCTTGCACTCCGAGTTACACGCAGGGCTGCACGTGTCCGGACGGAGTCGCGAGTTTTCAGACTTGTGACGCCACGGGCGTCTGGGGCGAATGCCAGTGCGCGGGGCCGGCGGGCTTCGGCGGTGCTCCTACCGGTGCGGGCGGGGCTCCTGTCGGCTTGGGCGGAGCAGTCACCGGCCTGGGCGGAGCAGTCACCGGCTTGGGCGGAGCAGTCACCGGCCTGGGCGGGGCGGTCACCGGTTTGGGCGGAGCAGTCACCGGCGCGGGCGGAGACGCCACGGGCTTGGGCGGAGCAGCGACCGGAGTGGGCGGAGACGCCACGGGCCTGGGCGGAGCAGCGACCGGAGTGGGCGGAGACGCCACGGGCCTGGGCGGAGCAGCGACCGGAGTGGGTGGAGACGCCACGGGCTTGGGTGGAGACACCGGCACCGGCGGATCCGCTGGCGCAGAGGTGGTCCAGAAGGACTGTGCCGTCATGACCACCCTCACGTCGCCGGTCTTCACGGACTTCGAGAGCTACGACGGCGCCACCGATGCCGGCGAATGGTCGTTCCCCTTCAACGGGACCGCGGAGGATTCGACTGCGGTCTACGCCGGTCCATACGGCTTTGACGACGCGAGTGGGACACCCTTCTTCGGGATGGTTGCGGGCAATGCCAGCAACTACGCATTGAGCGCTTCCAACACCGCAGCCACGGAGTGGGGAGTCGGGTTTGGCCTCTGGATGGGCTGCATCGACGCGTCGGCCTACACTGGCATTCAGTTCTACATCCGCGGTACCGCTGCGGGTGGTGTGGGTGTCAGCCTGTCGATGGAGGACACGACGCTGCCGGACGCTGCCGACCCGGCTGGCGGCGGCACGTGCGCCGGTGCAACCGAGGAAGATTGCGTGGGAGCTTCCTACACCATCGAATCGACGAGCCTGACTGACACCTTCACCCTGATCCAGATCCCCTGGACGGCGTTCACGGATGGGGACGCGGCAGGTGTGGCGGTGCCGGCTACCGGCAGCGAGATCACCGGGATCAACTTCAGCGCGAACCTCGCGTGGGAAGAAGATCCGGAGAATGCAGGAACGTGGATTCCGGTACCGGGAGCCGTGGAGGTGACGATCGACGACATCTCCTTCTACTGAGGCTCGAAGCGAGCCTTCTGCGCCCGGGAGACGTCGAGTGGGCGGAACCCGCTGGTTCCGCCCGTCGGCCCCGCCCAGGCCAGTGGAGAAAGACGAGAAGGTTGTGACGAAGCGCTGGATGATTCGCCTGGTTGTGCTCACGGGTCTGGCGATCCCGCCCTGGGGGTGCAGCAATCCCGGATCGAACACTGTGGGTGGTGCGGCCGGATCGGCGGCGACGCAGTGTGCCGAGGGCGAACAACTCTGTGGTGATGTGTGTGTCGACGTCGCTTCCGACTCGAGTCACTGCGGAGCCTGCAATGTCGAGTGTCCTGCGGGGAGCGCTTGCAGCAACGGGAGCTGCGGTTGCGCCCCGGGAGAGGAAAGCTGCGGCGGTCAGTGCGTCAACGTTTCTGCCGATCCCAGCAACTGCGGCAGCTGTGGCAACCAGTGCGGGGCATCGCAGGGGTGCGTATCGGGAGTCTGCACCTGCGCGGCTGGCTACAGCAATTGCGCTGGTGAATGCGTGAGCACGACCTCGGATCCGCAGAACTGCGGCACTTGTGCCAACGCCTGCGGGCCGACCCAGGGGTGCGTGGGCGGAGCGTGCCTGTGCCCGGCGGGATACGACGCCTGTGGCGCTGCCTGTGTGAACACGGCCGGTGATCCTGCCAATTGCGGCGGCTGTGGCGTTGAGTGCGCCACCGGCCAGTTCTGTGCCAGCGGCGCGTGCCAATGCCAGTCTAGCCTGACACTCTGCGCGGGAGCCTGCACGGATACCGCGTCCGATCCCAGTAACTGTGGAGCCTGTGGGACGGTATGCACTGCAGCCCAGGTTTGCTCGGCAGGGCAGTGCACCACGGATTGTGGCACCGGTCTCACCCGCTGCGGTCAGAGCTGTGTCGACCTGAACACCAGCGTCAGCAACTGTGGCGCATGCGACGCGGCCTGTCCGGCGGGGCAGAGTTGTGGCGGAGGCGTGTGCGGGTGCGCCGCGGGTCAGATGCTCTGCTCTGGCCAGTGCGTCGACACGAGCTCCGATCTGTCGAACTGTGGCGGCTGCGGGATCGCGTGCGGCGGCGGGCAGTCTTGCGTTGCCGGCGCCTGCACCTGCCCGTCGGGTTTGACCGCCTGCGGGACCGCATGCGTGAACACGTCGACGGACATCGCCAACTGCGGGTCGTGCGGTAACGTGTGCACTGGCGGAGCCGCCTGCAACAATGGCACGTGTGGGTGCCCGCTCGGTCAGACCGCGTGCAACGGCGGGTGCGTGGACATCAATACGGATCCGGCCAATTGCGGCGCCTGTGGCGCGGCCTGCGGTGCGGGAGAGAGTTGCGTCGGTGGGCTCTGCTCGGCCACTGGCGGAACCGGCGGCGCTACTGGTTCGGGCGGCGCGACCGGCTCGGGCGGCGCCATCGGAACCGGGGGTTCTGGCGACTGCGCCGAAGGCACCACGCTCTGCGGTGATCGCTGCGTCAACCTCAGCACGGATGTGGCCAATTGCGGCGCCTGCGGCACGGCCTGTGGCACTGGGCAGGCTTGCCAGAACGGCGTCTGTATCTGCACCGCTGGCCGCGTGGATTGCAGCGGGACTTGCGTCGACACTCAGACCGATGCCGCCAACTGCGGCTCTTGCGGAAACGCCTGCGCCGCAAGCGAGGTCTGCACCGACGGCACCTGTGCCTCTGGCTGCGCGTCGCACCTGACCTACTGTGACGGCGTCTGCGTCGACACGAATGGGAGTGCGACGAATTGCGGCGCCTGCGGCAACGTGTGTCCGGGGGGGCAGATCTGTTCCAGCGGTGTTTGCCGCTGCGCGACGGGCTCGGCCTTGTGCAACGGCCAGTGCATCGACGTCACCAGCGACGACAGCAACTGCGGCGATTGCGATGTCACCTGCACCGGCGGGTCAGCGTGCGTGGCGGGCGTGTGCGAATGCCCGACTGATCAGTTGCTCTGCAGCGGGCAATGCCGGGCTGTCCTGACCGACACGTCGAACTGTGGCACCTGCGGAACCCAGTGTCAGAGCGGATCCAGCTGTGTTGCCGGATCCTGTGTGGGTGAGCTCACTGGCTGCGGCGGTGGCTCGGACCAGAACTACTCCTGTACCGATTACGCGAAAATCACCCTGGGCAGGTACTGGGTGAACAACAACGTCTGGGGCCGGGACCACGGTAGCGGCCAGAGCTGCATCTGGAGCAACTGCGTGTCCGGCTCCACCATCGAGTGGGGCACGAGCTGGGATTGGAGCGGCGACGGATCGGTCATGTCGTATGTTGCCGTGATACTGGGTTGGCACTGGGGCTGGGAAATCAGCAATACGGGGCTGCCGGTACAGATCTCGTCCGGACGCTCCGTCGACTGCGGCTGGAGCTTCAGCGTCAGCCAGAACGGCACCATGAACGTGGCCTACGACCTGTGGGTGCACAACACTTCGAACCCCGACTACAATTCCGATCCGACCGCGGAAGTCATGATCTGGCTCTATCGCGCTGGTGGAGCCGGGCCGATATCGGACGGCAACCCGACCAGCGTCAGCCTCGCTGGTGCCGATTGGGAGCTACATCACGGCCGCACCACCCTGGACGTGCACTCCTTCGTCCGCACATCCAACACCACGGCGGCGACGTTCGACATCATGGATTTCTTGAACCTGCTCGTCAGCCGCGGTGCAGGCGGTGTGAGCAACTCGAGCTACCTCAGCAGCGTCCAGGCCGGCACCGAGGTCTTCCAGGGTAGCGGACAGCTGGATACCAACGCTTACTACTGCGTCGTCAACTGAGCTGACTGGCCCGGCCGCACCGGCGGATTCGGTCGAGAATCGGTGGTCCGGTGCTGGCCCCTACGCTACATTCCCCGCCCCCATGAGCGCTCGTAGTTCCCTCCTTCATCTGCTTCCGCCACTTGGTCTGCTGCTCGTCGGCTGCGTCGATCAGAGCGCACCTCCCGAGGACGAGTCCGAGTCGGACGAGCCCGAGGCTCTCGTCTTGAGCGTGGACACCGGTCAAGACCTGCATCCGATTTCTCCCTTGATCTACGGCGTGAATCCCAATGGGGGGTATGACTGCGCCGACCCGAGCATTCGGTATGGTGCCTGTCGGCTGGGTGGCAATCGCTGGACGGCCTATGGCTGGGAAACCAATTTGAGCAACGCGGGCCGCGACTGGTGCTTTCAGAACGACGAGCACCTGCTGGGCGCGTGGCGGCAAGACCATCCAGACGAGGAGGCACCGCCCGGAGTTGCGGCCACGGACATTCTCGAACGAGCGCGTTCCGTGGGAGCAGCGGCCATGCTGACCGTGCCCATCGTGGACTACGTGGCCTCGGTGCCCAGCCCACGCTGCAACTGTCCGGCGCCCGACGACGGCAGCTGCACCAGCGACGTGCGTCGTCAGCCTGACGTGGACGACCATCTGGCCGCGTTCTTCGACCAGAACCGGCCGACCAAGGATGGAGAGCTTTCGACCACGCCGGATCTCGAGGATGGCGTCGTCTATCAGGACGAGTTCGTGGCGCTCGTCCGCGATCAGGCCCAGGACACCCACGTCGTCTTCTCCCTCGACAACGAGCCCGACCTCTGGCACAGCACGCATCCCGAAGTGCACCCGGAGCAGGTGGGCTACCAGGAGCTCGTCGACCGCAACGTGGAGTACGCCACTGCGATCCGTTCGGTCTGGCCGGAGGCGGAGATCGCCGGATTCGCCAGCTACGGGTACATGGGCTACCTGAACCTGGGCGGGAACCCTCCGGATGGGGCCAATCAGGGTCCGTTTCTCGACTACTACCTCCAGCAGATGCGCCGGGCCGAAGACCGACTGGGAGACCGACTCATCGACTACGTCGATCTGCACTGGTACCCCGAGATACGCGTCGAGGACGAGAACGGCGACGACTACCGCCTGACCGAGAATCAGACGTTCGACGAGATGGTGGAGGCGCGGGTGCAGGCGCCACGGTCACTCTGGGACGACTCGTTCACCGAGAGCAGTTGGATCGCCTCTGGCCCGATCGAGCTCTTGCCCTGGGTTCAGGAGAAGATCGACGACGCCTATCCGGGCACCAAGATCGCGATCACCGAGTGGCACTACGGGGCTGGCGGCCACATCAGCGGGGGCATCGCGGTGGCAGCGGTGCTGGGAGTGTTCGGCCGAGAGGGGGTGGGGTTGGCCACGCTCTGGCCCCACGCCTACCGAGAGCCCTACGTGGAGGCAGCTTTCCGCGTCTATCGCAACTACGACGGGGATGGCGCGTCGTTCGGCGACACCTCCGTTCGCGCCACTTCGAGCGACGACGCGCTGGCCGCCGTGTTTGCCAGCGTGGATGCTGCCGACCCCGAACGAGTCGTGATGGTCGCCATCAACCGCAGTGCCGATCCTCGAGATTGCACGATCCAGCTCGAGCACTCCACGGGGTTCTCCACGGCCGAGGTGTCTACGCTCACGGAAGAGAGCAGCGAGCTTCGGCCGGGCGAATTGCTGCGTGCGACCGACGACAACGTCTTCGAGTACCAGATGCCAGGGTACTCGGTTTCGGTGATTGTGCCGCAGAGTTGATGCGCATCGGGCGACGCGGCCGGCCTCATGGTTGGCTGGGAGCGATCGGAACCGGGGCAGGTGGCCGCACGGGGGACCGACTGCAGGCGAAGCCGATGCGGCTGCCTGGGGGCCGGCGGCAGAGGCGGCTGCAATTGAAGCGGGGG
>Ga0316578_10000439_pt1 | contig 13753 bp, 10 predicted proteins | sample J0NA_2_FD_203076 | JGI IMG/M metagenome (GOLD analysis project Ga0316578, IMG submission 203076) | Rhizosphere microbial communities from salt marsh grasses in Alabama, United States - J0-2_160517rDrC | ecosystem: Host-associated > Plants > Roots > Rhizosphere | place: USA: Alabama | collected... | reverse complement strand
GCACCCCGATGATCGCGAGGCCGTGGATCGCGCCTATCAGCGATCACTGCGCAGCGGTGATTCGTACAGCATCGAGCATCGTGTGCTGCTGCCCGACGGGCGGGAGAAATGGGTGCACGAGCGCTGGGTGAACCGTTTCGATGCCAAAGGCCGGCCGCTGCGCTCGGTCGGCACCGTCCAGGACATCACCGGGCGCAAACTGGCCTCGCTCGGCGAGGCCCGGCTCAGGCGTCTGTACCAGACGCTCACAGCCTGCAACCAGGCCGTGGCCCGCATCGCCGATTCGGCCGCGCTGTTCGACGAGGTCTGCCGTGTCGCTGTGGAGCAGGCGGGGCTGCGGCTGGCCTGGATCGCGACCGTAGCCGACGGTTCCTATTCGGGCGTCGCGGCGGCGGCCGGCGCCGTCGAAGACCTAGACCCCCTCTGGCGGGGCGGCTCGACGCCGGTACTGGTGCAGGCAGTCTGCGGCAGCGGCGAGGCCCGGATCAATACCGCCGCCGGCACCGATCCGGCCATCGCCAGCGATCCCTGGCTGCGGCATGCCCGCGCACGCGGTCATGGTACGGTGGCCGCGCTGCCGCTGCACTGCGGCGGCGTGTTGGTCGGTGTCTTCTGCGTGCATACGGCCCGCGGCGAGGACATTGGCGACGAGGACCTCGACCTGTTGCGGGAGATGGCTGCGGACATCTCCTGTGCTCTCGACAAGCAGGCCCAGGCCGCCGAGCTGCGTGAGAGCGAGGCGAAGTACCGGTTGCTGGTGGAGAACCAGACCGATCTGGTGGTCAAGGTGGACACCGCAGGCCGTTTCGAATTCGTCAGTCCCAGCTATTGCCGTACCTTCGGCAAGGACGAGAGCGACCTGATAGGGCGGCAATTCATGCCCCTGGTGCACGAGGACGACCGTGACGCCACTGCCGCGGCCATGGCCAGCCTGCTGCGCCCACCCTATGCCGTCTACCTGGAGCAGCGTGCGTTGACCGTGGACGGTTGGCGCTGGCTGGGCTGGTCCGACACGGCCATTCGGGATTCCGGGGGCCGGGTCACCGGTGTGGTCGGCGTCGGGCGCGACGTCACCGCACGCAAGGAGGCAGAGGCCGCACTCGCCGACAGCGAGCTGCGCTTCCGCGAGTTGGTGGACAATCTCAGTGAAGGCGTCTTGGTCTTTCAGGCTGCGGACAACGGCGGCGATTTCCTCGTCACCGACATCAACCGCCGCGCGCTGGAGATCATCGGCCGGGTCGGCCGCGACGACGCGATTGGGCACAGCCTGCGAATGCTGCTGCCGGGGGCGGACGCCTTCGGCCTGTATCGGGTCATCGGCGACGTCCGCCAGCACGGACAGCCACGGCACATGGAAGCCGGCCACTACACCGACAAACACCGGGACCTGTGGCTCGAGGTCTATGTTTACCAGCTGCCCCGGGGAGACCTGGTCGCCATCGTCCAGGACGTGACCGAGCGCAAGCGGGCCGAAGACCACATCCACGAGCTCGCCTTCTACGATCCGCTGACCGGCCTCGCCAACCGGCGCCTGCTGAGCGACCGGCTCGGCCATGCCATCGCTGCCAGTTGTCGCCATGGCCGCTACGGCGCCGTCCTGATGCTCGACCTGGACCACTTCAAGACCCTGAACGACAGCCGTGGCCATGCTGCCGGTGACGCCCTGCTGGCCCAGGTCGCCGGGCGGCTGGCCGCGAGCGTGCGCCGAGCCGACACCGTCGGGCGTCCGGGCGGTGACGAATTCATGGTGCTGTTGGAATCCCTGAGCGGCCAGCGCGCATTGGCCGTGCGCGAGGCCGACCGCATCGCCGAGGAGATCCGCCTGCTGCTTCAGCAGAGTTACGATCTCGACGCCCCCGCCGGTGTGCGCATCACCAGCAGCATCGGCGTCGCCTTGTTCGGCGGCAATGGGACATCGGTGGAGGAGGTGATCAAGCAGGCCGACCTCGCCTTGTACGAGGCCAAGCGAGCCGGCCGCAACACGGTACGCTTCTTCAACGCCGAGATGCAGCAGTCCGTGGACGCCTACGCTGCGCTGGAGACGGCCCTGAGCGATGCCCTCGACGGCGACGAGCTGATGCTGTACTACCAGCCCCAGGTTGCTGCCGACGGCCGCGTGACCGGCCTCGAGGCCCTGCTGCGTTGGCTGCCTCGTGACGGTGTCCCCATCTCGCCCAACCGCTTCATCCCACTCGCCGACGAGACCGGGCTGATCCTGCCCATTGGTCGGTGGGTGCTCGACACCGCCTGCGCACAGCTCGCCGTGTGGCAGGCCGGCGAGCGCTGGCGGCACCTAACCCTTTCGGTCAATGTAAGCGCCCGCCAGTTCCTCCAGGCACGCTTCGCCGATGATCTCGCCGGCATCCTGGCTGCTCATGACGTCAGCCCGCAGGGGCTCTGCCTGGAGCTCACCGAGGGCATTCTGCGCGAGGACCTCGACGCCGTCCTCGCCCGCACCCGCGCCCTCAAGCGCCTCGGGGTGCGCTTGTCCTTGGACGACTTCGGCACCGGCTTCTCGTCCCTGGCCCTTCTCAAGCGGCTGCCACTGGACGAGATGAAGATCGACACTTCGTTCGTGCGGGACATCCCCGCCGATGCCGACGACGCCGCCATCGTCCGCACCATCCTGGCCATGGGCCGCTCGCTGCAGGTTCGCGTCATCGCCGAAGGCGTCGAGAACGAGCCGCAGCTGCGTTTCCTCGGCGAGCACGGCTGCACCGGATTTCAGGGCCACCTGTTCGCGAAGCCCATGCCAGTCGACGAAGTGACGGCTTGGATGGAGAGCCGTCCCGCGTCCACCCGCGATTAGTCACGGGGATGCCAGGGGCAGGGTGCGCCGCTTGGCTCGGTCACCCCCGCCGCCCGGCCCGCTGCCGCTCCAGGCGCGCGACCATCTCGGCGAGGATGGCGCGGTAGAGCCCGTCGCCGAGGACCTTGTCCTCGACGCCGGCGTCGAGGTTGGGGTTGTCGTTGACCTCGATGCAGACGGCGCCGCGGGGGGTGGCCTTCACGTCGACGCCGTAGAGACCGTCGCCGATCAGGTTGGCGGCCCGCAATGCGACGCGGACGACATCCGATGGCGCCTGCTCGACCGGGATGGTCTCGAAGCCGCCCTCCTCGTGGCGGCCCTTGCCGTCATGGCGGACGATCTGCCAGTGGGCGCGGCTCATGAAGTACTTGCTGGCGTACAGCGGCCGGCGGCCGAGGATGCCGATGCGCCAGTCGAAAGGGGTGTACAGGTATTCCTGGGCCAGGATCAGGTCCGATTCCTTGAACAGGCGTGCGGCGATGGATTTGAGCTCGGCGCGGTCCCGGGCCTTGAACACGCCGCGGGAGAACGAGCCCTCCGGGATCTTGAGGACGATGGGATAGTCGATGGCCGTCTCGACATCGAGCAGCGTCTCGCGGCGCAGGATCAGCGTGCGCGGGCGCGGCACCCGGTTGGCGTCGAGCAGCTCGGCCAGGAACACCTTGTTGGTGCAGCGTAGGATGGAGCGCGGGTCGTCGATGACCACCATGCCCTCGCTGTCGGCCTTCTTCGCGAAGCGGAAGGTGTGATGGCCGATGCGCGTGGTTTCGCGGATCAGCAGGCCGTCGTACTCGGCCAGGCGCCCGTAGTCCTTGCGCGTGATCAGCTCCAGGTTCAGGCCCAGCGCCTTGCCGGCCTGCTGGAAGCGGCGCAGGGCCTTGGGGTTGGAAGGCGGCAGGTCCTCCTTGGGGTCGTGCAGCACGGCGATGTCGTAGCGAAACGCCTGCCGCGCCCGAGGCTGGCGCCAGGGCTGGGACAGGTACCATTCCAGGGCGCTGAAGAAGTCGGCCTGCTGGTCCTCGCCCAGGGCGGTAAGCGGCAGGGCCTGGATGGCGCCGACGCGCCAGGTGCCGGCCAGTTTCAGCTCCACGCGCAGGATGGGGCAGGGGAAGGTCTCGAAGATCTGCCGCGCCAGTGGTTGCAGGCCCGGTATGTCGCCCTGGCCGAAGATGACCGTGAGCCGGTGGCCGGCGGCCGCCGCAGGCTCGTCCTCGGCGCGGCGGCCCGTCCCGTTGCCGCCGCCGAGCAGGCGCTGCACGCGCTGGTTCAGCTCTTCGGTGATCAGCCCGTAGATGCCGCGGCTGGACAGCTCCTGGATGGTGGCTACGCTGGGCACGACCTTGTGGCCGCGGGCCTCGGCCAGCAGCGAGCAGTAGTAGCCGATGCTGAGATAGCGGTAGCCGCGACACAGGTTGATGACCCGCAGCCGGCGCTTCGGCGAGAAGGCCTCGCCGCCGGCCAGATAGTCGCGGGCGGTCACCACCGGAAAACGGGCATGGCCTGGCCGCCAGTCGCCCGCCTGCTCGACCAGCAGCAGGTGCTCAGACATCGGCGGGCACGGGCTCGTCGGCCGGGGCCGGCGCGGCGCCGGGCAGGGAGATCAGCACCACGGCCTGCAGCCCGGCGCGCCCGTAGCGGGCCATGCGCCGGAACTCGTCCAGCTGGATGGCCATGTTGATGGAGTCCATCGGTGTCTCACCGTTCTCGTAGTCGACATAGGGGTCATGGACATAGACGAAGCCCGCGTCGAAGCCGGTGACCACGACCCAGTGCGGGAATTTCTCCGCGTAGATGCGATAACTGCTGATCAGCACCAGCGGCACGGCGCCCGCGCCGAAGCGGTCTTCCAGCTCCTCCAGGCCCAGGGTGCCGTAGGTGACCGGGATGCCCAGCCGGTGGACCTCGGTCAGCATGTCCTCGTGCACCAGGCGCATGACCTCCTTCTTCTCCGGGCTGCGCACCGAGTCGATCAGCGGCACGCCGCGGTCGTTGACGAAGACCTCGGCGCGGTAGCCGCGGGCATGGGCGGCGAGGGCCAGGCCGAAAGGGCCGCAGCCGCCGTGGCCGGAGGTCATGAAGATGGTCGTCGCCTCGCGCCAGATGCGCAGCTCCAGCGTGCGGTCCAGCGTCAAGCTGGGGTCCAGGGCCTGCATCGCCATCATCAGCGACGAGGCGCCGCAGGTGAAGTCCAGCGTCTGCTCGTAGTAGGGCACGCGGGCCGGGCGGCGGGTCAGCTCGGGCGCAAGCGCCTTCTCGTAGCGCAGCGCCTCCATGTGGTCCTCGTAGTAGTCCGACAGCACGCCGAAGCGGCGGTAGCCCAGGCCCTCGAACAGCCGCTGCGAGGCCAGATTGTCGCGGCGAATTTCCAGGCGCAGGTAGGCGCGCTCGGCGTCCCAGGTGGCCTGCTCGGCCGCGCGCACCAGGGCTTGGCCGAGCCCCTGTCCACGGGCGGCCGCGTCCACGGCAATGGAATACAGCCGCGCCACCGACGTGGCCCGGTTGAACAGCACCAGCACATAGCCGAGCAGGCCGCCGACGCCTTCCGACGGCGCCGGCTCCGCCACCAGCAGCCGGGCGCGGGCGCGGGCGAGCATGTAGCGGAAGCGCCGCCGGCTCAGCCGGTCGCCCTCGAAGCAGGCGTTCTCCAGGCGCACCAGCGCGTCGAGGTCCTCGATCGTGGCCGGGCGGATCAGCCAGGAGGCTGCGGCCAGCCGGGATGTCGGCGGCGGCGCGGGCAGCAGCTCGGGCGCCGCAGCGGACGGCGCCGAAGCCGGGGATGGTGTGGAAGCAAGTTCGCCGGCGTGCATCGGGTGCAGCGGATCGGAACCGCGCACCTATGGCTTGGCAATCGACGCCGGCCAGAAATTCGGATCACGCACTTGGCTGATACTCCAGGGGCAGGCACCCGGCAACCGGTCGAAGCCGACGCCGGTCTCGCGACTGGTCTCCAGGCGGGCGTCGCCCCAGGCGTCGGCCCACCAGTCGGGATCGGCGAGGCTGCGCTTCAGGCTGGGCGTCCGGCTCAGGCGCCGCTCGATCCGCTGGCGCTGGTCGCGGATGGCCGCTTCCCAGCTGCTGCCACGGCGCTCGGGCTGAATGGCCCACTTCAGCAGGTGAGTCAGCAGAACGGCCATGCGGTGTGCGAGCTCCCGCTGTTCGCTCTTGCCCACGTCCTCGATCTCCTCGGCGACATGCTCGATGTCTACGGCGTCGAATCGCCCGGCGCGCAGCAGGCGCGCCTGGTCCTCCGCCCAGGCAACGACGTCGTCCTCGTAGCGGGCTGATGTGTCCTGCATGCGGACGGGCCTCGGTTCAGTGCGGTCTTGCATCGCCATGGTCGGAACTCACGCAGCATCATGCGGCGACAATGCCGCTAGCGGTCGTCGTCTTGCCCGAGCCGTGCGCGCAGCCGCGCCAGCTCGGCCTCGGCCGCACGGGCGCGGGCCTCGGCGGCGGCCGTTTCCGCCTGAGCGGTCTTGGTCTCGGCTTCCGCCGTTGCCGCCGCGGTCCGGGCGGCATCGGCCTCTTCGCGTGCCCGGTCGGCGTCTGCCTTCGCGCTCGTCGCCTCGGCCTGCGCTGCCTCTGCTGCCGTCTGCGCCGCATCTGCTGCTGCCTGCGCGGCCTCTGCCTCGGCCTGCGCGGCCTCGGTGTCGGTGGGCAGGATGATGCCGTCGGCATCGGCCCAGCGCAGCCAGCGGGTCTCGACGCCAGCGTATTCGCCGTCCCACCAGCGCAGCGAGAGATGCAGCAGCGGGCTCGGGATGCGGCCCGGCTCGACGGGTGTCAGTGGGCGGTAGCGGCCGTCGGTCAGCGTGAAGCCGGCGAAGTCTTCCGGGTTCCAGGGGTCGAACCAGAAGTATTCGGCCACGCGCAACCGGTCCTGATAAATGCGTTTCTTCTCGATCTTGTCGGTCTGGGCCGTGCTCTCGGACAGCAGCTCGATGATGATGTCCGGCGCCTTTTCCTCGTCCCAGACGACCCAGCTCTTGCGCTCGCGGGGCGAGACGCCGAGCACGGCGAAGAAATCCGGCCCGCGAAAGTCCTTGCCCCGCAGCTGCTCGCTGCTGAAGTATAGGAACATGTTGCCGCCGACGAAGCAGTCGCCGCGCTCCCGCGCCCAGGGCGCCAGGCCGTTGATCAGCAGTTCCATTTGCAGGCGGTGGCGCAGCGTCTCCATCGGCTCTCCGTCGTCGCAGGGCAGGTCGTCCTCGGTGGGCAGCGTCGGCAGCCGCAGTGCGGTGTCGGACATGATGCGCTCCCGGCCCCGCGGGCCGGATGTCGTTGAAGGGTCTGTACGTTTCCCTCATTTAGCCCCAGCGCGCTGCCTTGGTCAAATTGGCCGCAGTTTGACGTGTGGGATACGGCGGGAAGTAGCGCGAAGGACCCGCCATCGTCGGAACTGCGGCGCCAGCTGCTGCTCCGATGAGGCGGGAGCGTTCCGACTGTCACCGGTCATGGTGGCGCCGGTCATCGCCTGCGGCTACCCTTCGCAGCTGTTCACGCCGGCGGCCGCCGATGCTGCCGAGCCGGCGGTGCTCCAATTCTCCGTCCCCGCCGCCGATCGCTGCACCACCATGGACCTTCCGTTTCCCGATCATCCGCTGCGCGAGGCGGTCACCGCCGAGCTGCACGCGCGCACCTTCGATCCGTTGCGGGCGCCCGCCCGGGTGGCACACCTGGCCTACCTCTGCGGCGAGCGCGGCACTGGCCGCCAGGTGCAGTACCTGAAGCGGTTGCTGGCGCATTTCGGCACGGACGCGCCGGCGGAGGTGGGCCAGCAGTTGGCCGTCGATCTGGGCGGGCTTTGGCTGCGCTGGGAGCGGCACACCGAATTCGTCACCTATACCTTCACGCGGGTCGGGCCTTTCACGGAGCCCTTCGCGCAGTCACTGCTCGACGCGCTGCCCGAGGTCTGGCTGCGCAACCTGCCGGGGCAGGTGGTCACCGCCGCGCTGCTGGCGCTGGAATCGGCGGACATGCCCGAACGTGATCTCGACCAGCTCGTGGGCCTGTTCGGCGGCAATCCGGTCATCGGCGCCGAGGTGACCGGCGGCGCCGGTCGGGCCTGGTCGGACCTGCGCATCCACGACGACGGCTACGGGCACATCCTGCTGCGGGATGTGAGCCTGTCCGACGGCCAGGCCGGGCGCCTGGTCAAGCGCATCCTGGAGGTCAACACCTATCGCGCCATGGCGCTGCTGGGCCTGCCGGCGGCGCGGGAGGCGTCGTTGCTGCTCAGCGACGCCGAGCAACGCCTGGCCGGGGTCGCCTCGCGGCTGGCGGGGCTGGACGCCGCGGCCGCGGCGGGCAATGGCCGCGACAGTGCCTGCGAGCGCGAGCTGCTGGCCGAGCTGACGGCGCTTGCCGCGGAGATCGAATCCGTGGCCGCCGACACCGCGTCGCGCTTCGACGCCTCTACCGCCTACTACCAGGTGGTCCGCCAGCGCCTGGAGCAGCTGCGTCAGCGGCGCATTCAGGGTCTCCAGACCCTGACCGAGTTCCTCGATGCGCGCCTGGCACCGGCCGTGGCCACCTGCACGGCCACGGGCCAGCGGCAGCAGAGCCTGGCTGACCGCGCCGCGCGGCTCACGGCCCTGCTGCGGGCGCGCGTGGAGGTGGAGCTGCAGGAACAGAACCGCGGCCTGTTGGACTCCATGGACCGTCGCGCCAAGATCCAGCTGCGGCTGCAGGAGACCGTCGAGGGGCTGTCGGTCGTGGTCATCAGCTACTATGGCGTGGGCCTCGTGGGTTATCTGTTGAAGGGCTTGGAAGCCAGCGGTTGGCCGCTGAACTCGACGCTGGCCATCGGCATCGCGGTGCCGCTGGTGTTGGGAATCGCCTGGTTCGGCCTGACGCGGACCAAGCGCCGACTGCGCCGCGAGGAGGCCCGGCAAGAGGCCGGCCCGCATGGCGCCAAGGTTGCGTCGCAGAACGGGGACACGCCGCGACCCTGCGATTGAGGCACTTTCCCGTCCGCGAGGCGTAAGGCTGCGCGCCGCTCAGCGTACCAGCCGCCATGGCTTGACCGCGCTGGCCAGCACGTAGTCGAGGCCCCCATAGACGCTGCCGGCATCGAGGCTTAGTGCAATGCGCGCCGGTAACCGTGCCATCGGATGCAGGCGCCGTACGGCCTCCGGGTGCCCGCGCAGCCACTGGTGCAGCGGCGCGTAGACCTGGTCGCGGATCGAGCGCACCTGCACCTGCTCGAACCGGGCCATGGCCAGCCGGGCGTGGTAGGTCGGCCGCGGATAGGCGTTCTCCGGCGGAATCGCGAACTTGCGTGCCACCAGGCGCCACGACAGGCGCTGCTTGAACCGCGCCCAGCGGCCGCTGCGGGCAGCCATCGGGATGATGTCGGCGGTCACCAGCCGCCCGCCCGGGCGCAGCACCCGCCAGGCCTCGCGAAAGAACTCCGCGCGGCTGCGGAAATGGAAGGCGCATTCCAGCGCAACCACCTTGTCCACCGACTCGTCCGGCAGCGGCATGGCGGTGGCCGAGCCCTCGCGCAGGTCGATGCGCCCATCGAGGCCGAGCTCGGCCACCCGCCGGCGTGCCACCGCCACCTGGGAGGCGGTGATGTTGAGGCCGATAATGCGGGCCGGCCGATGGCTTTGGGCCCAGAGGATGTCCTGGTCGGCGAAGCCGAAGCCGACATCAAGCACGCTGTCGCCGGGGGCGAGCCGCGCGGTGTCCGCGACCAGTGTCGCGAGGGCCTCGCTGGCGCCGTCGAGGTCGGTGGCGCCGTCCCAGTAGCCCAGGTTCAGATACAACCCGCGCGCGGTTGCGGCGCGGGTGGACAGCAGATCGTAGACCCGGGTCGTGTCCAGCCGCTGGAACGGGTTGTAGATCCAGTGCAGATAGTCGAGGGCTTCGCGCAATGGCGCCGTCGCCGGGGCGGATTCGGTCATCGTCGTCTCCTACATTTGGTCCTCGGATGGTGGGGGCCGCCGGCGGGAAACCTGAGCGGTGGTTGCGTTCCACCACCGCTTTGGCCGTTAATGCGCGCGGACGGGCGGCCGCCCGCCGGCTCCGACCCATCGCCGCCGCCGGGCGACGGCGCCGCCCCCTGTTCCCTTCAGGAGATCGACGATGACGAGAACACGCTACACCTTCCTGCAGCGGCTGCTGCACTGGCTGATCGCGCTGATCGTATTCGGCCTGCTCGCGGCCGGCTTCACGTTCTGGGGCCTGGGCTACGAGGGCACCGTCAACCTGTTCGGCCAGGAGACCACCAATCAGCTCTACACCTATCACAAGAGCTTCGGCATCCTGCTGTTCCTGCTCATGGTCCTGCGGCTGGTGCTGCGGCGCGTGAATCCGGCGCCGCCCTATGACCCGCCGCTGGGCGCGGGCGAGCGGTTCGTCAGCGGCAGCATCCACGTGCTGATCTACATCGTCCTGCTCGCCATGCCCATCGGCGGCTGGATCGCCACCGCTGCCGGCGGCTTCCCGGTGCAGTTCTTCCAGTGGGAGCTGCCGGGCCTGGTGCCGAAGAACGAGGCCCTCAGCGAGCAGGTCTTCCTGATCCACGGGATCGCCGGCCTGGTGCTTACGGCCCTGGTGCTGGTGCATATCGCCGCGGGCCTGAAGCACTGGAAGCTCAAGGACGGCGTCATGCGACGCATCAGCCTGCCCTAATCCCGGCGGTGTCGCTGGCCCCGGTCGGCGGCATGTCCTCCGCGTCCGTCTCGTCGCCGAGACTGGCCGGGTCCTGGTGGATGATGATGTCGGCGTCCGGATAGCGCTCGCGCAGCCGCTGCTCAACGGCCAGCGCGGCGCGGTGGGCCTCGACCAGCGGTAGCTGGTCGTCCAGTTCCAGGTGCATCTGGATCATCACCGTCTGTCCGGAGCGATGGGTGCGCAGGCCGTGGACGCCGCGGACCCGGGGCGCCGTTGCGGCCAGGTCCAGGATCTCTTTCCGGCTCTCCGGAGGCAGCTCGCGGTCCATCAGCAGTTGCACGGCGTCGTAGGCGATGCGCAGGGCGCTGAAAAGCACGTAGGCGCCGATGCCGAGCCCGAACCAAGGATCGAGGCCGTGCCAGCCGAGGCCGGCCAGCAGCAGTGCCGTGACCGTGGCGCCATTGGTGGCGAGGTCGGTGGCGTAGTGCAGGGCGTCGGCCCGGATCGCGGTAGAGCCCGTGCGCCGGATCACGTGGTGCTGGAGTGCCAGGAGCGCGAGGGTGGCAGCGATGGCGATGCCGATGACCGCGAGCCCGACGCCGATCTCGGCCACTGGCTGCGGGTGCAGTATCCGGTCGATGGCCTCCAGCCCGAGGAACACCGCGGAGCCCGCGATGAAGGCCGCCTGGCCCAGCGCGGCAAGGGGCTGCGCCTTGCCATGGCCGAAACGGTGCTCGGCGTCCGGCGGCTGTAGCGACCAGTGGACGGCAAACAGATTGACCAGCGAGGCGCCGGCATCCATCGCCGAGTCCACCAGCGATGCCAGCACACTGACCGAGCCGGTGACCAGCCAGGCCACCAGCTTGGCCAGGATCAGCAGCGCCGCGGTGGCCACCGAGGCGCGGGTGGCCAGCCGCAGCAGCCGGGCCGTCTCCGGCCCGTCGGCGGCCGTCTGCGCAGCCGCCATCAGCGCCGGGGCCGCCGGGCGCCGCCGTCCGCCGTTGCGGCGGGGCGTAGCGGGTGGCGAGACCCGGTCACTGCTGCGGCGGCGCCATCGGCGCCATCATCTGCCGGCGATGCTCGGCCTGATGGGTCGCGAACTCGGCGGGGTCGACCTTCCCGTCGCCGTTGCTGTCGAAGCTCTCGAAGTTCGGGGCATTGGGCGCGTTGCGCAGCGGATAGCCCTGCGCGGCCCGCTCACCCATGCGCTGCGCCCGGGCGTTGTAGAACTCCTGCTTGGTCAGGCTGCCGTCGCCGTTGCGGTCGAAATCGGCGAAGGCGGGCATGTTCCAGCCCATCCCGGGCCCCATTCCGGCACCGGGTCCCATCCCGGCGCCAGGCCCCATGCCGGGACGGCCCTGCATCCGCTGCTGGCGGAAGGCATTGAACTCGTCGGCGGTCATTTGGCCGTCACCATTGCTGTCGATGTCCGAGAAGGTCGGCGCATAGGGCGCGCCGCGCATCGGCGCCCCCTGAGCGGCGCGCGCCGCCATGCGCTCGCCGTGGACGGTGGCGAACTCCTGCTCGGTGACGACGCCGTCTCCGTTCTGGTCAAACCCGCTGAAGGTCATGGGGCCCTGCGCCGGCGGCTGGGCCGCGGCGAGGCCGGGGGTGAGCGCGGCGGCGATGACGATCACCGCTGCACGCAACATCTTGTGGCGAGTGCTCATCTCTGTCTCCTGGCGCTTCCACGCCGTTCGGTGATGTCCGGGGCCGGCCGCGCGCGGCGTACCCGACTTCCGGACCATACTGATTCAGCATACCCGCAACGCACTGAACCTGCCCTGTCGCGCATGGTCAGCGTTCGGTCAGCAAACCCCGTGCCGGCACCAAAGCGCCCGTTCCCTAAGTTCAGTGGGCCGAGCTTTCCTTGTTGAAGTCGAAATCGAAATCGGCATCGAAATCGCCCGCACTCCCCAATCCCTCATATCAAACCACCCTCGTCACCGCGGACGGACCCCACCGGCCGCCACGTGGTCTCATCCCGCTCCACCCGATATCGCGCCCAGCGGGCGAAGTCGGCGCGGCTCAGGGTCCCGCTGCGTCGGCGGTCCGCACCGGCGACGCCGCGATAGATGACCTGCTTCTGGTCCTCAGACACATCGACGATACAGCGCACGGCCCAGTCCGCACCGAAGCGGCCGTTGCTGTAGCAGCAGCCCGCCCGAATCCTGTCTGCGGGCAGCGGCTCGCCCTCGGCGTGGCGGGTGGCGAGGTCGTAGATGCGCAGCAGGTCGCCCTCGGAGACGTCGATGAAGGAGTCGATCTCGGTCAGCGCATAGACCAGATCGGCATGCTCGAGCGTTGGCCCGGCGCCGGCGACCGGGGCGGGTGGCGGTGCGGTCACTGGCGCACGCACCAGCGCGGCCGGCCAGCGCCGCCAGCGGAACGGAAAGTTGAACAGGAAGCCGGCTGCCGACAGCAAGAGCACGTTCTCCAGCACCGGTGCCAGTACATAGCCGTAGCCCAGCGCCGTGACGGCGTCGCCGCCGATGACGGCGGCGAGTGCGGTCGCGCCCCCCGGTGGATGCAGGCAGCGGGCATAGTGCATGGCCAGGATCGCGAGCCCGACCGCCAGCGGTCCGGCCAGCAGCGGGTCCCCGACGAACCGAGCCATGGTCACGCCGATCAGCGCCGAGACCAGGTGCCCGCCCACGACCGGCCAGGGCTGGGACAGCGCGCCGTGGGGCACGCCGAACACCAGCACCGCCGAGGCCCCCATGGAGGCGACGACGAGCCCATGGGCCATGCCCGGAGGTCCGAGGTCCATCGCCGTGAAGACCAGCGCGATACCGATTACGCCTCCGGCCATGGAGAGCCAGCGCTCGTGATGACTGACCGGATGGGACTCGATGCCGAGCAGGTTGAGGACGCGGGCGGCGAGGCTTGTGGTCGGCATGGGCTCAGAGGGCCGGTGGGCGTGGGGCATGGGCGCAGACTGCCGCAGCCGCTGTTTTCATGGCTTGACCGGAATCAAGGCCTGCGCTGAACGAGACCGGCCGGACGCCTGCCGCGGATGCCGCTGCGGTGCAAGGGCGCCGGCGCAGGGGCAGCGGATTTGCCCGAAGCTTTGCGGCCGCCCGTTGCCACGGGACGCGGGATCGGCGCAGCGCCGGCCCGGTCTTGGTTATGCTGTGCGTTGGGCGCGTCATGCAGCGCGCGGTGAGGACGGCGGGGTGGGCCGATGAGAGACAAGCAAATACGGATGCGGCGTGCCGGCGCCGATGGCCAGCGCGGCTCGGGGGCCGCCTGGGGCGCCTGTAGTCTGTTGCCGGCGGTCATCGCGCTGCTCTTGGCCGGCTGTACATCATCCTTCGGCGGGCC
>Ga0316578_10000437_pt1 | contig 13765 bp, 13 predicted proteins | sample J0NA_2_FD_203076 | JGI IMG/M metagenome (GOLD analysis project Ga0316578, IMG submission 203076) | Rhizosphere microbial communities from salt marsh grasses in Alabama, United States - J0-2_160517rDrC | ecosystem: Host-associated > Plants > Roots > Rhizosphere | place: USA: Alabama | collected... | reverse complement strand
CCGCCGCGAAACCGCAACCCGCAGCCTGATGAAATAAAGACCTGTTTTCCATTTTTAGATCGCCAGATTGCCGCCATCCGCCCGAAATTTATCTGTGCGCTGGGCTCTGTTGCCGCCCAAACGCTCATAGATAAAGCCACACCCATTTCCAGGCTCCGGGGGCGTTTTCATAATTATAAAGGAATAAAATTACTTCCAACCTACCATCCGGCTTATCTTCTGCGCAATCCCGAAAAAAAGCGAGATGTGTGGGAAGATATGAAGATGCTAATGAAGGAATATCCCTATGAAACTTAAGTTTTGGGTTGCCCTGTTGTTACCCTTTTGCGTTTTTTTTGTTTTAAACACGGCCTGGGCTGCCAAAGGCGATATTTACATCGTTAAAGTCGCCGATGCGATCAGTCCGGGGACTGCGGAATTTATCAAAAACAGCATCGATAAGGCCGAAGCAGAAGAAGGGGCCTGCATTATTATTGAACTGGATACGCCCGGTGGGCTGGCCGAATCCATGCGACTGATCATTCAGGATATTCTTGGCAGCAAAGTGCCGGTAGTTGTCTATGTGTCGCCGCGTGGCGCCCGGGCGGCCTCAGCGGGTGTCATGATTACCATGGCGGCTGACATTGCCGCCATGGCTCCCAGCACCAACATCGGAGCGGCCCATCCCGTTGGTGCCGGCGGCAAGGAGATCAGCGGCACGATGTCGGAAAAGGTGATCAACGATATGGTCGCCCATGCCAAAAGTGTTGCCGAAGAGCGCGGGCGCAACACGGAATGGGTAGAGCAGGCCATCCGGGAAAGTGTTTCGGTAACCGAAACAGAGGCGTTAAAAGAAAACATCATTGATCTGATTGCCAAGGACACCGATGATCTTATCCGGCAGCTCAATGGTCGTAAAATCAAGGGCAAAGGCGTTTTAAAGCTGGATAAGGCTGAAAAAGTGTTCCTCAAACCGAGCCTGAGGACCAAGATTTTAAAAACGATCAGCAACCCCAATATTGCCTATATTTTGCTGATGATCGGATTTGCCGGACTTTATTTTGAACTGTCCCATCCGGGTGCGATTTTTCCGGGGGTGATCGGTGGTATCGCGCTGATTCTGGCTTTTTTCGCTTTGCAGACCTTACCGGTTAATTATGCGGGGATATTACTGATTATTCTGGCAATTGTTTTTTTTATTATGGAGATGAAGATTGCGAGTTACGGGCTATTAAGTGTAGCCGGGATCGTCTCGTTGCTTTTAGGGTCATTAATGATGTTTAAAGATACCGGCCCGGATATGCGGTTGTCGCTAAAGGTTTTGCTGCCCACGATCATTTTGATTTCCGGGTTTTTTGTCTTTGTCGCCGGACTGGTGTTTCGCGCGCAAATGGCCAAACCCAGGACCGGAACAAGGGGGTTGGTGGGGGAAATCGGTAAGGTCAAAAAAGCGCTGACACCGGAAGGCAAGGTATTTGTTCATGGTGAACTGTGGAATGCCAAAGCTGAAAAGGCGATTGATGAAGGCGCTAAAGTTCGGGTCGTTAATGTCGTGAATTTGATGCTGGAAGTCGAGCCGTTCGATGAGCAGCCCGATGCTTAACCCGATTTAAGCCGAGTTTCAAATTTTGCATCGGAGATTTCCAATGGAACTTTTCAGCAGTATCATGCGGGCAGCGGAGCTTGAGATTTACAATCAAAAATGGTAAGTCATCATCATCGAGCAAACCGCCTACCGAACACCCCAATAAAAGGAGAATCACATGAGTTACTTTACCCCTGTTGTCATCCTTGTGCTTGTCATCTTTTTTCTTTCAGCAGCAATACGGATACTCAACGAATATGAACGCGGCGTGATATTTAGGCTGGGGCGGGTAATTGCTGCCAAAGGGCCGGGCTTAATCATTTTAATCCCGATTGTCGATAAAATGATTAAGGTGAGCTTGCGTCTGGTGGCCATGGATGTAGACCCTCAAGACGTTATCACCAGGGACAATGTTTCGGTTAAGGTCAATGCCGTGATTTATTTCAGAGTGATCGATCCGATCAAAGCCATCGTGGAGGTCGAAAATTACAGTTACGCCATGTCACAGCTGGCCCAGACCACCTTGAGGAGTGTGTGCGGTCAATCCGAACTGGATGAGCTTCTGTCTGAAAGGGAACAAATAAACACGCAGCTGCAGGAGATTCTGGATACCCATACCGATCCCTGGGGTATTAAAGTGGCTACGGTGGAGCTCAAACACATCGATTTGCCTGCAGAGATGCAGCGGGCGATTGCCAGACAGGCCGAGGCTGAGCGCGAACGACGGGCCAAGGTAATCAATGCCGAGGGTGAATTTCAAGCGGCTGCCAAACTGGCCGAGGCTTCCGTGATCATCGAGAAACACCCCACGGCCTTGCAACTGAGATATTTACAAACCATGAATGAAATGTCGACCGAGAGTAATTCGACGACGATCTTTCCGTTTCCAATCGAGCTTTTCAAGCCGTTTTTCCGCCTTTTTGAAAAACAGCACAAAGAATAATTGACACCTTATTGGAATTTGGTTATTGAATTAAACTTTTTTATTTGATATCAAAAGGTTCTAAGTTTCGTCTTAAAATTGGCAAACTGAATCATATCTGCGTGATCCATGGGCGGGGGCTTTGCAGCCTCCGCTTGTGCTTTCAACAAAAGAAAGAAGGAGAACAGAGCAAAATGAGTAAGAAGTCAGAGGAAACCAAAGAGAAGCCAGAGGAAACCGAGGAGAAGGCAGCTAAAGCCAAAGAGAAGCCAGAGGAAACCGAGGAGAAGGCGGCCAAAGAAGAAGAGAAGCCAGAGGAAACCGAAGAGAAGGCGGCCAAAACCAAAGAGAAGCCGGAGAAGTCTAAGGAGAAAGCGGCCGAAGCCGAGGAAAAACCAACTGCGGCCAAGGAAAAGCCGCTGGAAAAAATGACGGTTAAAGAACTGCGGGAGATGGCCAAGGACATACCGGGCATTATCGGTGTGCACGGCATGAAGAAAGATGAATTGATCGTCGAAATAAAAAAGGCAAAGGGCATCAAGGATGAACCTGTAAAAAAAGCCGATTCCAGCATTGCGGACTTGAAGCAAAAGATAAAGGCCCTCAAAGGGCAACGCCGGGAAGCCCTGGAAGCTAAAGATAAGAAAAAAGCAACCATCTTCAAGCGGCGCATTTCCCGACTCAAAAAAAAGACACGGCGCGTCGCCGCATAGCGGCGAAGTTATTTGTTACTGGTTATTCGTTAACAGAAGTTGCCCGACACGCGGGACAAACAGGTATCGTTTTAAACCAGTGGCAGATTATGCGGTCATCCTTGTATAAATTTAGACCCTTTATTCATCAAACAAATAACGAATAACAAATAACTGTCAACGATGATAATCGATCCTAATTCAGTGGCCTTTGATATTGACGGTGTGGTTGCCGACACCATGACGCTGTTTCTGGATATCGCCCGTCAAGAGTATAACCTTAATAGCATTCGGTATAGCGATATTACATCTTACAAACTGGAGGACTGTCTTGATATCGATTCGCAGGTCATCGATGCCATCGTTCTGCGCATACTGGATGGAAACTACAGTGCCACATTGCATCCGATTGCAGGTGCTGCCGAAGGTTTGGCAAAAATCGAGCGGCATTGCAGCCCGGTAATTTTTATCACGGCACGCCCCTACCCGGGTCCCATTAAAAATTGGATAAACCAAACCCTGCGACTGGATCCGGGCTCGTTTGAAGTTATTGCCACCGGCTCACATGAAGCCAAAGCCGGTATTCTTCAGCAACGCAATATTTCATATTTTGTTGAAGACCGGCTCGAAACCTGTTTTTTATTGCAGGATGCCGAGGTGCAGCCGGTTCTTTATCGTCAGCCCTGGAATCGAGAGCAGCACCCCTTTGTGGAAGTGGGCTCCTGGGATGAATTGCAGGCGCTCATTGAGTTTTAAAAGAGAATCGCCGTATGGAAACTGAACACCATCCGGAAACATCTTTAATGGATTCGTTTTTAGAATCTCTTGTCACCGAAAAAGGATATTCTCACCATACCCGTCGCGCTTATCGGAAAGATCTTTTGGATTTTTTTTCATTTTTGGATGAATCTGGTTTTGCGAACAGCGATCACCAGAAACGCGCACCAGTCATTAAATTCAAGCAGGTTGACGGAATTACGCTCAGAGGCTATTTGGGGCTTTTGCACCGTAAAAATAAAAAGTCAACCATTGCCCGCAAGCTTTCAGCAATTCGGTCTTTTTTTAAGTACCTGGTAAAAAATGGGATAATTTCAGAAAATCCGGCCGAATACGTCCTTACACCCAAACAGGCTAAAACGCTGCCCGTCTATCTTTCCGTTGATGAAATGTTCCGGCTGCTGGATTCAATCCAGACGGATACCCTGCTGGGTTTAAGAAACCGTGCGATTTTCGAAATCTTATATTCCAGCGGGCTTCGCGTATCCGAGCTTGCCGAGATGAATTTTTCCGATGTTGATTTTTCTGCGGCAGTCGTTCAGGTATCTGGCAAGGGCAACAAACAGCGGATTGTGCCCGTCGGGCAGAAGGCTTTAGCGGCGATAAAAGCATACCGCACCCGGTTGCAAAAGAAGGCCGGCAGGCTATCCATAAAAGAAGGGCCTTTATTTTTAAACCGATTTGACAAAAGATTGACTCCCCGTTCGATCGCCAGGATTTTAAAGAAATTGGTGAACACCATCGGCCTTTTAACACCGGTTTCGCCGCATGCGCTGCGGCATACGTTTGCCACCCATATGCTGGATGCGGGTGCAGATCTGAGGGCCGTGCAAGAACTGCTGGGGCATAAAAGTCTTTCAACCACCCAGAAATACACGCATGTTAGCATTGACCGGCTGATGGAAACTTATGACCGGGCTCATCCCAGGAAGTAATCCGGTGGGCGTTGCTGGAAATGATTTGATCATCAGACACAGATTCAAAAAAAACATGGAAAAATCCAGAAACTTGGATCATAATTGACAGGGTCTAGCGCCGCATAAAACGCCAAAAATAAGCGAAAGACCCATACCGGATATTAACGATCAACTGCTTAAGCGTTTGAAATTTTAAGAGGATCTCGATGAAACTGCATGGTACAACGATTCTGGCAGTCAGGCGGAAGGGCAAAGTGGCGGTGGCCGGTGACGGGCAGATTACGCTGAACAACACCATCATCAAGCATCACGCTAAAAAAGTCAGAAAAATATATCAGGAAAAAATTGTTGTCGGATTTGCCGGTTCCACAGCGGATGCCTTGCATCTTTCTGAACGTCTGGAGCAGAAGCTCGAACGCTACAATGGCAATCTGACCCGTGCCGCTGTTGAATTAGCCCGGGACTGGCGAACTGACAAATATTTAAGGCGCTTAGAAGCGCTGATGATCGCCGTTGATGAGAAACAGATGTATCTAATTTCCGGCACTGGCGATGTCATTGAGCCTGATGAAGAGATCATCGGGATTGGATCCGGTGGCGTTGCTGCGCAGGCTGCGGCCGCAGCTCTTATTCAGCACACGGAATTAAGTGCCCGCGGTATTGTTGAAGAAGCCATGAAGCTTGCAGCATCGCTTTGTATCTATACCAATGATAAATTCATTATTGAGGAACTTTGAATGAACGCTTTGAAACCTTCTGAAGTTGTTATTGAACTTGATAAATATATCATCGGCCAGGGCCAAGCCAAACGCGCTGTGGCCATTGCACTGAGAAACCGCTGGCGGCGCCAGCAGGTTCCCGAGGATCTGCGCGATGAGATTGCCCCCAAAAACATTATATTGATCGGGCCCACCGGCGTCGGCAAAACGGAAATCGCCAGGCGGTTATCCCGGCTTACGGATTCTCCTTTTTCAAAAGTGGAAGCATCCAAATTTACTGAAGTGGGTTATGTCGGGCGCGATGTTGAGTCCATGGTGAGAGATCTTCTCGAGTTGACGATTAATACGCTTCGTTCGCGAGAACAGGAGGCGGTTAAAGATAAGGCCCGGCAGATTGCGGAAGAACGGATGCTGGATCTTTTGTTGCCCAAATCAGGCGTATCCCCGAATCCGAGAACGGAAGACACCAAAGAAGTCCAGTTTGAATTGGTTACTGCTGCGAGCGAAGAATCATCATCAACCCGTGAAAAACTTCGGGAAATGCTTCGTCAGGGCAAACTGGACAATCGGTTTGTCGATCTGGAGGTTGCTGACCGCAGCATGCCGATGGTTGAAATCTTCTCCAATATCGGCATGGAAGAAATGGGGATTAATTTTAAAGATATGCTGGGCGGCGTATTTCCCAAAAGCACCAAACGGCGGAAAGTAAAAGTACCCGAGGCCATGGAAATCCTGGCTCAGGAAGAAGCCCAGGGATTGGTCGATATGGACAAAGTCGTCAAGCAGGCGATTAAAAAGGTCGAACAGTCAGGGATTATTTTTCTGGATGAAATCGACAAAATCGCCGGCCGCGACAGCAGTCAGGGCCCGGATGTGTCCCGCGAAGGTGTCCAGAGAGATCTTTTGCCGATTGTGGAGGGAAGCACCGTTACCACGAAATATGGCCCCGTAAAAACCGATCACATTTTATTTGTTGCTTCCGGTGCGTTTCATATGGTGAAGCCCTCTGATTTAATCCCTGAGTTGCAGGGTCGTTTTCCGATTCGCGTCGAGCTTGACGCTCTGGGGGAAAAAGAATTCGTCAGAATCCTGACCGAACCCCAAAACGCCTTATTGCTTCAGTATATGGCGCTTTTAAGAACCGAAAGCGTGGATGTGGTTTTTGAAGACGATGCGGTTGAGACAATTGCTAAGATTGCTGAAGAAGTTAATACTCGCACCGAGAATATCGGTGCGCGCCGACTGCATACCGTAATGGAACGTTTGTTGGAAGACATTCTTTTTGATGCACCGGATGTGGAAAACAAACGCATGGTGATCGACAAAGACTATGTCGAATCCAAATTAAAAGATATTAAGGACGATGAGGATCTGAGTCGGTATATTCTGTAAAGCGGAGCACTTCGTTCGATGAGCACTTCGTTTTAGGAGCGCTTCGCTCGATGAGCACTTCGTTTGAGGAGCGTCCCGCCGGATCACGGCGGGACTTGATGAGCGCTATGCTTGAGGCAGTAAGAAAAGCGAAAATGCATTTCGGCTAAAGTCCTGCTGTCAGCAGGACGCTCTTCAAGGCCCGCAGGGCCGCTCATCAAGTCTCCCTTAAAGGGAGACGCTCCTTTTACATTTGAGCATTTATTGGATAATACCTTTTGCCGGTACAATAAAGCGATGATAAAAGACTCCAGTGATAAGACCCCCAGTGTGGCGGACATTCTGATTGAAGCGCTGCCCTATATCCGTCGGTTTTATGGTATGACGATTGTCGTCAAATACGGCGGGCATGCCATGGTGGATGAACAGCTCAAGCAGGATTTTGCACGGGATGTTACTTTGCTGAAATTTGTCGGAATAAATCCGGTCGTGGTGCACGGCGGGGGGCCTCAGATTAATTCGGTGCTGGACCAGATGGGAATCCGGCCCCAATTCGTGCGCGGCATGCGCCTGACCGATGAACGGACCATGGATGTCGTTGAAATGGTTTTGGGCGGCAAGGTCAACAAGGCCATCGTTCACCAGATTAATCAGGAGGGCGGCAAGGCTGTGGGTCTAAGCGGCAAAGACGGCAGTTTGATTCAAGCCCGGAAGCTCAAAATCGTGCAGCAGGCTGACGGCAACAAGCCGCCGGAAATTATTGATCCGGGTCTGGTCGGGGAGGTGACCCGCATCAATTGCGAAATTATCGACAAGCTGACCCAGCAAGGCTTTATCCCCATTATTGCGCCGGTCGGGGCCGGAGCGGCCGGAGAAACTTATAACATCAATGCGGATCTTGTGGCCAGCCGCATCGCTATGGCACTTAAGGCCAGCCGCCTTGTTTTGCTTACCGATGTGGACGGGGTTTTAGATGCCGGTGGCAAGCTGATCAGTTCAATGGATGCCGGGCAGATTAAAAAAATGATCGATGACCAACACATTTCCGGTGGTATGATCCCCAAGATCGAATATAGCCTCAAAGCGCTGGAAAACGGAGTGGAAAAAGTGCAGATCATCAATGGCACCAAACGCCATTCAATTCTGCTGGAATTATTTACTGACAGTGGAATCGGAACGGAGGTGACGGCATGACCGCCGAGTATATGAAACGCGCCGATCAAGTGATGGCAGCCACCTATCAGAGATTCCCGGTTGTATTTCAGAAGGGGCGTGGCTGCAAGCTCTGGGACACCGCAGGAAAATCTTACACCGACTTTGTGGCCGGTATTGCGGTGTGTAATCTGGGGCATGCCCACCCGCGGGTTAGCGCAGCTGTTTCACGACAGGCCGAAACACTGCTGCATGTATCCAATCTGTACTACACGCTGCCACAGGTTGATCTGGCGGCCTGGCTGGTGGAAAACAGCTTTGCCGATCGGGTTTTTTTTGGCAACAGCGGGGCCGAAGCCAATGAGGCGGCCATTAAACTGGCGCGAAGATACTTTATAGACCGCGGGGAAAAAAACCGTTTTCGAATCGTTACCATGGAGCGCTCATTTCACGGACGAACAATGGCAACCCTTTCAGCGACCGGCCAGGAAAAAGTCAGGAAAGGATTTGATCCGGTTCTGGATGGGTTCGATTTCGTGCCCTTTAATGATGCCGCGGCCCTGCGGGCCCGGATCGGGTCCGCTACCTGTGCCGTCATGCTGGAGCCCATTCAAGGAGAAGGCGGCGTGCGCTGCCCGGATGCGCAATACCTGCAAACGGTCAGAAAAATCTGTGACGAAACCGGAACACTGTTGATTTTTGATGAAATTCAAACCGGTATGGGGCGTACCGGAGCGCTTTTCGCCTATCAACATTTCGGAATCGAACCGGATATCATGACCCTGGCCAAAGCTTTGGCCAATGGGTTGCCGATCGGGGCGATGCTGGCCAGAGAAACGATTGCAGCCGCTTTTGGACCCGGATCACACGCATCCACCTTTGGCGGAACACCCATTGTTACGGCCGCAGCCCTGGAAGTTTGTAAAATTCTGGTGGAAGAGCAGGTTATTGAAAACGGCAAAGCCGCCGGATCGTATTTCAAAGAAAAATTGCTCGAATTGAAAGACCGTCATGCCATCATTGAAGATGTGCGCGGTCTGGGCCTGTTGCTCGGCATGAAGCTTAAAATCAACGGGGCGCCGCTGGTGAAACAATGTATGCAAAACGGCTTTTTAATCAATTGTATCCAGGATCGTATTTTAAGATTTATCCCGCCCTTGATCATTTCCAAAGAAGAAATTGATCGGCTGGTTGAGTGCCTGGACGGGGTATTCGCTGAGGTTGTATCTTCAGAAAATTAAGACCCGAGGTGTATTTATGACCAAACATCTGCTGACGCTGGCCGATCTTGCCAGAGAAGAATTTGAGGCGTTTTTTAAGCGGGCAATTGAGCTTAAAGCAAAACAGAAGAAGGCCATGGTCGAACCCCTGCTGGCCGGCAAAAGCCTTGGGCTTCTGTTTGATAAGCCTTCGACGCGCACCCGGGTCTCATTTGAAACCGCCATGATACAGCTGGGCGGAACGCCGCTTTTTATCAGTTCCAAAGATACGCAGATGTCACGGGCTGAACCCATAAAAGATACCGCCAGGGTCCTTTCGCGTTATCTGGATGCGCTGGCCATCAGGACGTTCTCCCAGGAGGTGATCCAGGAATTTGCAGAATCTGCCGACATACCCGTGATCAACGCCTTAACGGATGCCTATCATCCGTGCCAGGTTTTAAGTGATTTATTGACGGTCATCGAGCACAAGGGGTCGTATGAAAACCTAAAAATTGCATGGGTGGGAGACGGTAATAATATGGCCCAATCCTGGATCAATGCGGCAGGGGCGCTGGGTTTTGAGCTTCACCTGGCATGCCCGCAAGGCTATTTCCCCGATGCACAGATTTTAAGCAATGCCGCCCAAAAACCCGATGCCAGGATTACCCTTAATTCGGATCCCATCGCAGCGGTTAAAGATGCAGACGTGGTCAACACGGATGTCTGGGCCAGTATGGGGCAGGAGGCCGAACAGGAGGCCCGCAAAAAAATATTTGCGCCGTTTCAGGTAAATGCAGCACTTTTGGCAAATGCGGCCAAAGATGTCATTGTGCTGCATTGCCTGCCGGCTCATCGAGAAGAAGAAATTAGTGAAGCGGTTCTGGAAGGCCCCCATTCCGTTGTCTGGGATCAATCCGAAAACAAGCTTCATATGCACAAGGCCATACTGGATATATTAATAAACGGAGGTTGATATTTTGACTGCTAAGATTAACAAAGTGGTGCTGGCCTATTCCGGAGGACTGGATACATCGGTTATTTTAAAGTGGCTTATTGAAACCTATCAATGCGAGGTGATTGCCTTTTCAGCCAACGTCGGCCAGGAAGATGACCTGGATCAGGTCAGAGATAATGCTTATAAAACCGGGGCCACAACGGCCTATATCGAAGACCTGACGGAAGCCTTCGTTAATGACTACGTATTTCCGGCATTCCGTGCCAACGCAATTTACGAGGGTCAGTATCTATTAGGAACTTCTCTGGCCAGACCGCTGATCGCAAAGCGGCAGATAGAAATTGCCCATCAAGAAAAGGCCGATGCCGTCAGTCACGGTGCCACCGGTAAAGGCAATGATCAGGTTCGTTTTGAACTGGGTTATCTTTCACATGATCCCGGGATCAAAATAATTGCACCCTGGCGGGAGTGGGATTTAAATTCGCGTACCGCCTTAATGGATTTTGCCGGCAAGCATGGTATCGAAGTTCAAGCGACCCATGACAAACCTTACAGTACGGATTCCAATCTTTTGCATATCAGTTATGAAGGCGGTATTCTTGAAGATCCATGGGCAGAAGCACCCGAAGATATTTTCACGCTGACCGTATCACCCAAGCAGGCACCGGATAAACCTGAAATCATCGAGCTGATCTTTCAAAATGGCAATCCGGTCAAGCTAAACGGAAACGAACTGACGCCGGCGAAGTTGCTCAAGGCGTTGAATACCCATGGCGGCAAACACGGTATCGGACGGGTGGATATGGTTGAGAATCGCTTTGTGGGGATGAAATCCCGCGGCGTTTATGAAACTCCCGGCGGGACAATCCTGCGGGCCGCGCACATGGCGCTGGAATCCATTACCATGGATCGAGAGGTCCTGCATTTGAGGGATTCTTTGATACCCAAATACGCACAGCTAGTGTACAACGGTTTCTGGTTTTCACCGGAGATGAAATTATTGCAGAATATGATTGACATGACCCAGCAGAATGTATCCGGAACCGTACGCCTTGAATTGTATAAAGGCAACTGCCGTGTTCTGGGTCGCAAATCAGATTGTTCGCTGTATCGGGAAGACTTTGCCACCTTTGAAGACGATCAGGTTTACAACCAAAAAGATGCCGAAGGCTTCATCCGCTTAAACGCTTTAAGATTAAGAATTCAAAAATTGATTGAAACCAATAACCAGTAACCAATAACGCTATAATCATGTCAGAAAAACTATGGGCCGGCCGGTTTAAAGAAAAAACTGCGAAAATTGTCGAAACATTTACGTCTTCAATCGATGTCGACAGGCGGCTGTATGCTTATGATATTCAGGGCAGTATTGCGCACTGTCGGACCCTGGCAAAGGCGGACATTATATCTGCAGAAGAGGCTGAGGAGTTAATTGCAGGTCTTGAGAAAGTCAAGCAGGAGATCGAGGAAGGAACTTTGCCTTACAGCGACGCATTGGAAGATATTCACACCCATATTGAATCCCGGCTGGCTGAGATCGTCGGCAAAGTTGCGCATAAGCTGCATACCGCCCGAAGCCGCAACGATCAGGTGGCACTGGATGTACGCCTGTACCTGAGGGATACCGTTGATTCCATCATCCAGCATTTGTTCCAATTGCAAAGTGTTCTGGTGAACCTTGCCGGACGCCATATTGAAACTGTGCTGCCGGGCTATACCCATCTTCAGCGCGCCCAGCCAATCCTGCTGGCGCATCATCTGATGGCCTATCACGAAATGTTTTCAAGAGATGCCGAGCGTCTGCAAGACGGTTTGATGCGCATCAACATCATGCCGCTGGGAAGCGCAGCGCTTGCCGGCACGCCGCATCCCATTGACAGAAAATATACGGCCGAACTGCTCGGGTTTGAGAAGGTTTCAGCCAACAGTGTCGATTCCGTCTCCGATCGGGATTTCATTATTGAATTTTTATCCGCTGCCGCTATTTGCATGATGCACTTAAGCCGCTTGTCGGAAGAACTGATTATCTGGTCTTCAGCCGAGTTTGGCTTTATTGAACTGCCCGATGCTTTTGCAACCGGCAGTAGTATCATGCCGCAGAAAAAAAATCCCGACGTGGCCGAACTGGTCAGAGGCAAAAGCGGCTGCGTATTCGGCAACCTGATGGCCATGTTGACGTTAATGAAGTCCCTGCCGCTATCGTATAACCGCGATATGCAGGAGGACAAGACACTGCTGTTTAAAACGGCCGATATTATGACAGCCTGTCTTGAAATTTATATTCAATTGCTTCCCAATATCCAAATTAACAGAGACGTGATGCAAAAAGCAGCAGGCAGCGGATATCTCAATGCCACCGATATGGCTGATTACCTGGTAACCAAAGGCTTGCCGTTCCGAGAAGCCCACCATTGTGTCGGTCAGGTCGTGGGTTATGCATTAGGTCTTAAGAAAGAAATCCATGAGCTTTCGATAACTGAATTGCAGCAGCACGCACCTCAAATCGAAGATGACATTTTCGACTACCTGGGGACACAGCAGATGATCGATCGGCGCATCTCAACAGGCGGAACGGCGACGCAAACCGTCAAAAAAGCGATTAAGGCAGCTGAGCAGAAACTGAAGAGAAGCGCCGGTCGGAAAGCAAAATAATTGATGAAAAACGTTTCTGGTTCCCATAGCAAATGGATGGCGGCTTTGTTATTGGTGCTCGCCGGCTCAAGTCTTTTCTGGATCGGTTGCGGCAAAAAAGGACCGCCCCGTCCGCCCCGGCGGCCGTTACCGCCGGCGGTCAAAGATCTCGAATATAGCGTCCATAACGATATTGTTAAGCTGAACTGGACAGTGCCGGGCAAAGCAGAGAGCCGTAACGCTGCGCCTCCGGCAACAGTTAAAGTGTTTCGCTCCCGCATGTCAGCCGAAGACGCCAGCTGTGAAAACTGCCCCATCCGTTTCGCTGTGTCCGGTGATATTCCGATTAACAAACAACGATCTGAGAAATTCAAACCGATCAGGATGAGTTATACAGAACTTGTCGAGACGGGGTATCACTATGCATACAAAGTGGCCATCTTTGATGAAAATGGAATCGGCGGCAAGGACTCAAATATCGTTAGATTCGATCACTGATCGGATTGAGTAAAATTCAATCCGATAACATATAACGAATAACGATTAACTTTTTTAGGGGCAAACGATGCATCATTTCACCTATCGAGAAGATGAACTTTACTGCGAAGATGTTGCGGTGCAAAAAATTGCAGCCGAGATCGGCACACCGTTTTATCTATACAGTCATGCCACGCTGACACGTCATCTTAAAGCGTTCGGCGAAGCGTTTGCTGGCATGCAGAAATTAATTTGTTTCTCTGCTAAAGCCAACACCAATCTGGCAGTCCTGAAATTATTTGCCACCGCCGGGTGTGGTCTGGACATTGTATCAGGCGGTGAGCTTTTTAGAGGCATTCAGGCCGGTTTTACACCGGACCGTATCG
>Ga0316578_10000436_pt1 | contig 13769 bp, 10 predicted proteins | sample J0NA_2_FD_203076 | JGI IMG/M metagenome (GOLD analysis project Ga0316578, IMG submission 203076) | Rhizosphere microbial communities from salt marsh grasses in Alabama, United States - J0-2_160517rDrC | ecosystem: Host-associated > Plants > Roots > Rhizosphere | place: USA: Alabama | collected... | reverse complement strand
GCCGGACCTCCTCCGGCATCCGGAACCGGAGGAACACCGTCTCCCCGGCCCGTTCGACTTCCGTCATCTCGCCGGTCCCGTCGACGTGGCCCTGCACGAGGTGTCCTCCCATCGGCGCCCCGGCCCGCACCGCCCGCTCGAGGTTCACCCGCCGGCCCGCCTCGAAGCCGCCGAGCGTCGTGCGGGAGAGCGTCGTGCGGATCGACTCGAAGCGGAAGCTCCCCGCGTCGGCGTCCACGTCGAACACGGTGTGGCAGACCCCGTCCACCGACACGCTGTCGCCATCTCCGAGGTCCGGCGCCAGGTCCGGCGCCGACACCCGGAAGCGGACCCCCTTCTCGAAGCCGCTCCGATCCTCGACCCGGCCCACCGTCTCTACGAGTCCCGTGAACACTCAGTCTCCTCCCAACCAGGCGTCCAGCTCTCGCGCGTCCCACTGCAGGAAGGCGTCCGTCCCGAGCGGTCGGCAGGCGGCGAGATGCCACTCGTCCGCCCCGCCCCGCCGGCCCAGCGACGGAACCCCCGCCGGACCCAGCGTCGTGGGCGCCACCAGAAGAACGAGGCGCTGTACGTGCCCGCCCTCCACGAGGCGTCCCGCGAGTTCGGCGCCGCCCTCGCACAGAATCGCCCCGAGCCCCCGTCCGGCCAGCCGCGCGAGGGCGAGGTCCAGGTCCAGCCCCCCAGCCGGGTCGCGTGGGACCTGTTCGATCTCCACGCCCGCCGCCTCGAGCCGCGACAGCCGCTCAACGTCCGCGTCCGGCGCCGTCATCAGGAGAACCGGCGCCTTCCCCGAACTCTGGACGAGCCGCGACGTCGGCGCGAGGCGGGCCCGCGAGTCGAGCACCACACGGACCGGCGCCCGGCCCGCGAGGGCCGGCGGGCGCACCGTCAGCCGCGGATCGTCGACGCGGGCCGTTCCCCCGCCCACGAGAACCGCGTCGTGCTCCGCGCGGAGTCGCATCGTCTCCGCTTCCGCGTCGGGCCCCGTGAGCCGCGTGCGGACACCCTCGGCCGCCGCGATCCGGCCATCGATCGAGACCGCGAGCTTGAGCGTCACGAACGGACGGCCCGTCCCGTGCCGCCACAGGAAGGCCGCGTTTCCGCGGGCCGCCTCCGTCGCGAGGATGCCCCCCGTGACGGACACGCCCGCCCGCTGGAGCGTCTCCGCTCCGCCACGTGCCTCCGCGCAGGGATCCCGGACCGCGAAGACGACCCGGCCGACGCCCGCCGCGAGGATCGCCTCCGTGCAGGGCGGCGTCTTTCCGCGATGCGCGCACGGCTCGAGGCTGACGTAGAGTGTCGCTCCCTTCGCCCGCGCCCCCGCCGCCTGGAGCGCCGCGACCTCGGCGTGCGGGCCGCCGAACGCCTCGTGGGCGCCCTCTCCCACGACCTCCCCATCCGCCACCACGAGGGCGCCCACGAGCGGGTTCGGGGAGACCCGCCCCCGGCCCCGCTCGGCGAGCGCGATCGCCCGCGCCATCAGGGACCGGTCCGCCTCCGCCGTCTCGCGGCTCATCCCGCGGGCTCGAGGCGCACCCGGCCCGTCCCGGGCCGGATCTCGCCGCACGGGAAGCCACCGGCGCCCCGGACCCCCGGGTCGGCCAGCACCGCCCGCTCCTGGTCCGCGCTCACGACCGCGATCATCCCCACGCCCATGTTCAGGGTCTCGTAGAGGTCGCCCGCCTCGAGACGGCTCTCCTCCGCCAGCAGCCGGAACAGGCGCGGAGGCTCCCAGCTCTCCGGATCCACGATCGCATCGAGATCCGACGGAAGGACCCGGACGAGGTTCCCGGGAATGCCGCCGCCCGTAATGTGGGCGAGGGCCCGGACCCGTCCCTGTTCCAGCACGCCGCGCAGCGGGGCCAGGTACGAGACGTGCACCCGGAGAAGGGCCTCCGCCACCGTCTCCGCACCGAGGTCCGGGAGCGCGTCGCCGGGGGCCAGACCCATGTGATCGAACAGGATCCTGCGCGCGAGGCTGTACCCGTTCGTGTGCAGACCCGACGACGGCAGCGCCACGAGCCGATCCCCCTCCGCGACGCCGCTCCGGCCCGGCAGGTCGAACACCCGGCGGCCGACGATGAACCCGGCCAGGTCGTACTCCCCGACGCCGTACAGGCCGGGCATCTCCGCCGTTTCCCCGCCCAGCAGCGCGAGACCGTTCGCGCGGCAGCCACGCGCCACCCCCTCGATCACCGCGTAGGCCACCTCCGGCTCGAGCGCCCCGCAGGCGAAGTAGTCGAGGAAGAACAGGGGCTCGGCCCCCTCCGCGAGGATGTCGTTTACGCAGTGGTTCACGAGGTCCTCGCCGATCGTGTCGTGAACGCCCGCCCGCACGGCGACCAGGACCTTCGTTCCCACCCCGTCGGCGCTCGCCACGAGCTCCGTGGCGCCCGGAAGCCGGAACCGACCGCCGAACGACCCGAAGTCGGAGCCCACGTCGGCGGTCCGCGTCCCCTCGACCAGCGCCGCCAGGCGCTTCGTCAGAGACTCGGCCGCGCGGAGGTCGACGCCCGCGTCCCGGTAGCGGATCGGGTCGACCCGGTCCGTCACGCCTCCACCTCCTCGCGCAGCATCCGCTCGGGCGCCGACAGGCCGAGCAGCGTCAGCCCCTGCCGCAGGGTGATACGGACCGCATCGGCCAGGGCGAGCCGGGCCGGACGGGCCGGACCTTCTGCGAGCACGCGACGCTCCGCCTCGACGTTTCCCTCGTGGTACCAGGAGTTCACGAGTCCCGCCAGCTCCTCGAGGTACCCGCAGACCTGATACGGGGCGCGGGCCGATGCGGCCGACGCCACGACCTCCGGAAAGCGAAGCACCGCTTTCGCCACCGATCGCTCCGACGGACGTCGAAGTTCCCGCAGCGCCGGCGCGTCGACCGTCGTCTCGGACGGCGCGAGCCCCGCCCGCTCGAAGATCCGGCACATCCGCGCGTGAGCGTACTGCACCTTGTAGACGGGGTTCTTCTCGGACGTGTCGAGCGCGAGGTCGAGGTCGAACGTCATCGGCACCTCGGCCCGCCGCATGAGGAAGAAATAGCGGGCGACGTCCGCCCCCGTCTCCTCGAGCAGCTCGCCCAGTGTCACGAAGGTCCCGGCCCGCTTGCTCATCCGGACCTCCTCGCCGCCGCGCATGACCGTGACGAGCTGGATGATCAGGGCCTCGAGAAACTCCGGCGGGAGGCCCGCCGCCACGAAGGCGGCGCGCATCCGCGGAACGTGGCCGTGGTGATCGGCGCCCCACACGTCGATCGCCCGGTCGAAGCCGCGTTCCCGCTTGTCGATGTGGTACGCGATGTCCGAGACGAAGTACGTGGCCGACCCGTCGCTCTTCACGAGCACGCGGTCTTTCTCGTCGCCGTGCGCCGAGGTACGGAGCCAGAGGGCCCCGGCCTCCCGGTACGCGTCCGCGCTCTCCTCGAGCCGGGCGAGGAGGCGCTCGACGCGCCCGTCTTCGAACAGCTCGCTCTCGGCGAACCACCGGTCGTACTCAACCCCGAACGCGGCGAGCACCTCGGCCTGCTGGTCGCGCAGGATCCGCGTGGCCCGGTCGGCCAGGAGACGGCAGCGCTCCGCGTCCTCCCGCGCCAGCAGAGCCTCGCGTCCTTCGGACGCTTCGATCCGGGACGCGACCTCCGCCACGTACGCGCCCTGATAGCCCCCTTCCGGCACCTCGGCCGTCCGCCCGAGGGCCTGGAGGAACCGGGCGTTGACCGACTCGCCGAGCAGGTCGATCTGCCGGCCGGCATCGTTGATGTAGAACTCCCGGACCACCTCGTGCCCGGTCCATTCCAGCAGCGATGCCACCGCGTCCCCGATCGCGGCCCCCCGCCCGTGCGCGACGTGCAGAGGGCCCGTCGGGTTCGCCGAGACGAACTCGACGTTGACCCGCTCGGGAAGGTCCGACGGAATCCGGCCCCAGTCCTCACCGCGGGCGCGCACCGCGACGATTCCCTCCCACAGCAGCTCATCGTCGAGACGGAAGTTCAGGAAGCCCGGTCCCGCGACCTCGACCGAGGAGACCCCCGCGTCGGCCGCGTCCAGACGCTCCGCCAGAGACGCCGCGATCTCCCGCGGCGGCCTCCGGAGACGACCCGCGAGAACGAGGGCCGCGTTGGTCGCGAGGTCGCCGTGCGCCGGGTCGTTGGGCCGCTCGACCCGGGGCTCGAAATCCTCCGGGGCGCCGATCTCCGTCGCCGCCCTCCGGAGCGCGCGCAGGAGCGCTGCCGGCGCGGGCGACAGCGCGTCAGTCTCCATCGCCTCCCGCCTTCCCGGCCCCATCCGCCTTTCCACCCCCGGTTCCGCTCTCGGTCTTGTCCGCGGCCGGCTTGGCGGGGCCGGACGGGCCCTTCCGGTAATCCGTGGCGTAGAAGCCCGGCCCCTTGAACACGAGCCCGCCGCCGGAAGAGATGAGGCGGCGCACCGCGCCCCCGCACTCCGGACACGTCCGGATCGGTTCGTCGCTCATGCTCTGGAAGCGCTCGAACGCGTGCCCGCAGGCTTCGCACTCGTACTCGTATGTCGGCATCGTCTCGTCTCCGTGCCGGTGCCCCGGGCTCAGGCGCCCTCGAACCGGCCCCAACGGTCCTGCAGGACGGCGCTGATCTCTCCGAGCGTCGCCCGCGCCTTCACGGCCTCCACGATCGGCGGCACCAGGTTCTCGCCCGCCTCCGCCACCTCTTCGACGCGCGCGAGAAGGCCCCGGACCGTCGACTCGTCGCGGCGCGCCCGCGCCTCCGCGAGCCGCGCCCGCTGGGCGCGGCCCATCTCCGCGTAGTCCGGCTCCGGGACGGAGACCGCCGTCCCATCGTCTTCGTAGCAGTTCACGCCCACTACCCGTTGCTCGCCGCTCTCGAGAGCGAGTTGCCACGCGTAGGCGGCGCGGTGAATCTCGTCCTGAACGAACGCGATCGCCGCGGCGGCTCCGCCGAGCTCGTCGATACGCTCGAGGTAGCTGCGCGCGAGGCCCTCCAGCTCGTCCGTGAGGCTCTCCAGGTACCAGGACCCGGCCAGCGGATCGACCGTGTGCGTGACGCCCGACTCCTCCGCCAGGACCTGTTGCGTCCGGAGCGCGAGCTTCGCCGCCGCCTCCCCGGGAAGCGCCAGGGCCTCGTCGTACGCGTTCGTGTGGAGCGACTGCGTTCCCCCCAGCACGCCCGCGAGTGCCTGGATCGTCACCCGCGCCACGTTGTTCAGCGGCTGCTGAGCCGTGAGCGCCGACCCCGCGGTCTGTGTGTGGAAGCGCATCCGGCAGCTGCGGTCGGAGGCGCCGAACTCGTCGCGCATCAGCCGCGCCCAGAGGCGCCGGGCGGCCCGGAACTTCGCGACCTCCTCGAACAGGTCGTTGTGTGCCGCGAAGAAGAAGCTCAACCGTGGCGCGAAGGACTCGAGCGCGAGTCCGCGGGCCAGCGCCCGTCGCACGTACTCGCGCGCGTTCCCGAGAGTGAACGCGATCTCCTGCGCCGCAGTCGCGCCCGCCTCTCGCATGTGATAGCCGCTGATCGAGATGCTGTTCCAGCGCGGCGTCTCGCGAGCGCAGAACTCGAAGATATCCGTCACGAGGCGGAGACTCGGCTCGACGGGGTAGATGTACGTGCCGCGCGCGGCGAACTCCTTCAGGATGTCATTCTGGACCGTTCCGGCGAGCCGGTCTCGCGGGATGCCGCGCCCGTCGGCCACGGCAACGTACATCGCGAGCAGGATCGCCGCGGTGGCGTTGATCGTCATCGAGGTCGAGACCCGCTCCAGCGGCAGGTCGTCGAGCAGGACCTCCATGTCGTCGAGCGTGTCGATCGCGACGCCGACCCGCCCGACCTCGCCCTCGGCCAGGGGATCGTCGGAGTCGAGTCCCATCTGCGTCGGCAGATCGAACGCGACGGACAGGCCGGTCTGGCCCTGCGCCAGGAGGTACCGGAAGCGCTCGTTCGTCTCCGCGGCGGTGCCGAAGCCGGCGTACTGCCGCATCGTCCAGGGACGTCCCCGGTACATGTCGGGATAGACGCCCCGTGTGAACGGCCAGGCCCCCGGCTCGCCGATCGACGTCTCCGGGTCCGCCGGCGACGCTCCGGGGCCGTACGCGACAGGTACCTCGATGCCCGAGCTGGTCTCGACGCGGTCGGCCGGCCGGTCAGGCATCGTCGTCCTCTCCGGTGCCCACCGACTCGAGCACGACGAGGAGGTCCTCGCGGTTGACCGTGCGGCCGGCCTCGGTCCGTACCTCCACCACCCGCCCGGCCGCGTCGGCGCGAAGCTCGTTCTCCATCTTCATCGCCTCCATCACGACCAGGCCGTCCCCCTCGCTCACGTCGTCGCCGGCGCGCACTTCCACTTTCACGATCAGCCCGGGCATCGGGGCGCGGACCTCGCGGCGGGACGGGCCCGCCGGGCGCACCGACGCGAGCGTCCGGATCTGGCGTTCGCGATCGTCTTCCACGGTGACGGAGAACGCACGCCCCTCGAGCTCGATCCGCCAGGAGTCCGCCTCCCGGCGTCCGAACAGCGAGACGGACCGGCCGTCGAGCCGGAGGTGCACGCGGTCGGTCCCCGGCAGGCTCGCGAGTTCCGCCCTCACGAGCTCGCCATCGATCCACGCGTGCCCGTCGTGGACCTCGACGACCTGTGTTCCGCCGTCCACGGTCACAAAGTACTTCATCCGGAACCCTCCGATGCCCCCGTCTCCTGCGTCGCCGTGAGATCGACGACCGTCTCGACGTGTCCCGTCTGCGGGAAGGCGTCGAACACGCCGACCGCGACGGGGCTCCAGCGGGCCGCGAGACGCGCCAGGTCCCGCGCCAGGGTCGCCGGGTCGCAGCTGACGTAGACCATCCGTCGCGCGGCGACGTCGCCGGTGAGCGCCGTCGCCACCTGCCGCGAGAGCCCCGTCCTCGGCGGGTTCGCGACGACCAGGTCCGAGGTCCGAGCGGCCGCCGCGTGGTCTTCGACCCGACCCTCGAGGAACCTGAGACGCGCTCCCACCTCTCTGGCGGTGCGCCGACCTGCCCGGCAGGCGGCCCGGTTCGCCTCCACGGCCGACGTCCGCGCCCCCGCCAGCGCCCACCGGATCGCCCGCGCTCCGACACCGGCGTAGAGGTCTGCGACCCGCAGCCCTCGCGGGTCGCCGATCCGCGCGTCGATCCACGCGTCGATCCGCTCCGACACGCGTCGGTTCGCCTGCAGGAACACGCCCGGTCCGAGCCGGAACCGGAGATCCTGCCACTCCTCGAGGAGGACCTCCTCGCCCGCCAGAACCCTCTGCCGCCCGGACTCGTCCTCGCGGGTGTACGAGACGAGGCCCGGGACTCCTTCGGCCACGGCCGTCGGCTCCCCGTCCGAGGTCCGATCCGCCCCCAGCACGTGCAGCGCGACTTCGCCCGACGCGTTCCCCCGCAGCACCAGCTCGAGCTCGCTCCCGGCGGGCAGCGCGCGCGCCTGCGGGCCCCAGGCAGCGCGCAGGCCCCGCCAGGCCCGCCGGATCGGCGCCTCCGCGAGCGGACAGTCCTCGACGTCGACGACCTCGCCCGGCCGTCCCAGCGCGCGGAATCCGGCCCGCACTCCTCCCGGCTCCCGTCGGAGAGCGAATCGCACCCGATTCCTGTAGCCGAGTTCCTCCGCCTCGTGTTCGACGGGCGGCACCTCGATCTCGATGCCGCCGATCCGCCGGAGGGTCTCCCGGACGACCTCGCGGCGCGCCGCCCGCTGCGCGGGGGCCGTCAGGTGCTGGAGGGCGCAGCCGCCGCAGCGGTCGTAGACGGGACAGGGCGCGCAGCGGCGACCCGGCCCCGGTTCCAGGACCTCTACGAGCCGCCCGCGTGCCCAGCGGCTCCGTGCCGTCTCGAGGCGGACGCGTACCCGGTCCCCGGGCGCGGCCCGCGGAACGAACACGACGCGTCCGTCCGGCTCGCGTCCGACGCCGTCGCCACCCGTGGCGATCCCGTCGACCGCGAGCTCGATCTCGTCGCCCGGACCCGCCCCGTCCCCTGCCATGGCCGGTGTCAAAGCGCGTCGAAGGCCCGGCGCCAGGCCGAGCGCTCCGGGCCCGGGGGAATCTCCCCGCCTCCGGGCCGGGCGGAGGGGAACGCCGGCCCGCCGCCGGCCCGCCGCTCGTGCTCCAGCAGCACCGCGGCGACCACGGCGGCGCGCCTCTGCCACTCGGCCGCGCCGTCCCGGAGGAGATCCGGGTGCTCGTCGACGTACCGGACGGACAATCGGCCGGCCCGGAAGTCCGGTTCGTCCATGACCGCGAGGTGGAACGGCTGGGTGGTCAGCAGGCCCTCGATCTGCAGCTCGCGGAGCGCGCGCCGCATCCGGTCGATCGCCTGGTCTCGCGTCGGCGCGTGGACCACGAGCTTCGCGAGGAGCGGGTCGTAGTGGAGCCCGACCTCGATCCCGCGCGCGATCCCGCCATCCCAGCGGACCCCGGGTCCCGTCGGGACCTCGAGTGACTCCACCCGTCCGGTCGACGGAACGAAGCCCGCCACCGGGTCCTCACCGCTGATCCTGCACTCGATCGCGTGGCCGACCGGCCACGCCGGCGACACCGCGAGGTCGAGGGGCTCGCCGGCCGCGATCCGCAGCTGCCACCGTACGAGGTCGACCCCCGTGACGAGCTCGGTGACGGGGTGCTCGACCTGGATTCGGGTGTTCATCTCCAGGAACCAGAACTCGCCGTCCTGGAACAGGAACTCCACGGTGCCGGCGCCCACGTAATCGACGGCTTCCGCCGCCGCGACCGCCACAGCGCCCATCGCCTCGCGCGTCGCCGGATCGAGCGCCGGCGACGGCGCCTCCTCGATGAGCTTCTGGTGTCGCCGCTGGATCGAGCACTCCCGCTCGCCCAGGTGGATCACGCGGCCTGCCCCGTCCGCGAGCACCTGGATCTCGATGTGCCGGGGCGCCTCGAGGAACCGCTCGACGTAGACGCGCGGGTCCCCGAACGCCTGGCCGGCCTCGCGCGCCGCGGCCTCGAACGAGCGCTTGAGCTCGTCGGCCGAGCCGACGACGCGCATGCCCTTTCCTCCGCCGCCCGCCGCCGCCTTCAGGAGCACCGGGAACCCGATCGCCTCCGCCTCGCGGAGCGCCTCGGCGGCGCCGGCGGACGGGCCTTCGCTGCCGGGCACGACGGGCACGCCTGCCGCCCGCATCCGGGCGCGGGCTTCGGTCTTGTCCCCCATGGCGGCGATCGCGTCCGCCGGGGGCCCGACGAACACGAGACCTGCTTCCCCGACCCGCCGCGCGAACTCCGCGTTCTCCGCCAGGAACCCGTATCCGGGGTGGATCGCTCCGGCTCCCGTCGCCGCGGCGGCCTCGAGGATCGCCTCGACGCGCAGGTAGCTCTCGGCGGCGGCGGCCGGACCGATCGGCACGGCTTCGTCCGCCGACAGCACGTGCGGCGAGAACGCGTCGGGCTCGGAGTAGACCGCGACGGAGCCGAGCCCCAGCTCCCGGCAGGCGCGCACGACGCGCAGAGCGATCTCGCCCCGGTTCGCGACCAGGACCTTCCGGAACGGGCGTCCGGCTGCGGGCGTCAAAGCGGGATGTTCCCGTGTTTCCGGGGCGGGTTCCGGTCGCGCTTGTTCGCCAGCATCTCCAGCCCGGACACGAGGCGCGCCCGCGTCTCGCGCGGGTCGATGACGTCGTCGAGGAATCCCCGCCGGGCCGCGAGATAGGGATTCGCGAACCGCTCCCGGAATCCCGCCTCCAGCTCGGCCGCCCTTGCTTCCGGGTCCTGCGCCTCGGCGATCTCGCGGCGGTAGAGTATCTCCACGGCGCCCTTCGGGCCCATCACGGCGATCTCCGCCGTCGGCCAGGCCAGATTGAGGTCGCCCCGGATGTGCTTCGAGGACATCACGTCGTAGGCGCCGCCGTAGGCCTTGCGAGTGATCACCGTGAGCTTCGGCACCGTCGCCTCGCAGTAGGCGAAGAGCAGCTTCGCCCCGTGAACGATGATCCCGCCGTGCTCCTGCTCCACCCCGGGCAGGAATCCCGGCACGTCCTCGAAAGTGACGAGCGGAACGTTGAAGGCGTCGCAGAAGCGGACGAACCGCGCGCCCTTGCGGCTCGCGTCGATGTCCAGGACGCCCGCCAGGACCGCCGGCTGGTTCGCCACGATGCCCACCGGCCGTCCCCCGAGGCGTGCGAAGCCGGTGATCAGATTCGGGGCCCAGCCCGCGTGGACCTCGAGGAAGCTCCCCCCGTCGACGACCCGACGGATGACGCCGTGCATGTCGTAGGGCTGGGTCGGCTCGTCCGGGACGAGATCGAGGAGCTCCTCGTCCGCGCGGTCGACCGGGTCCTCCGTGGGGGCGACCGGCGGGTCCTCGCGGTTGTTCGCGGGAAGGTAGGAGAGCAGCGACCGGATCGCGCGCAGGCACTCGATCTCCGTGGGCCGGGAGAAGTGCGCCACGCCGGAGGTCGTGGCGTGCACCCGCGCCCCGCCGAGGTCCTCGAACCCGACCTCCTCGTGCGTGACGGTCTTCACCACGTTCGGCCCCGTCACGAACATGTGGCTGATCCCCTCGACCATGAACACGAAGTCGGTGATCGCCGGGGAGTACACCGCGCCGCCCGCGCACGGCCCGAGAATCGCGCTGATCTGGGGCACCACGCCGGAGGCCATCGTGTTCCGCCAGAACAGCTCCGCGTATCCCCCGAGCGAGGCCACGCCCTCCTGGATTCTCGCCCCTCCGGAGTCGTTGAGGCCGATCACGGGAGCCCCGTTGCGGAGGGCGAGATCGACGACCTTGCAGATCTTCTCGGCGTGCGCCTCGGAGAGCGAGCCGCCGAACACCGTGAAGTCCTGGCTGAACACGTAGACGATGCGGCCGTGGATCCGGCCGTATCCCGTGACGACCCCGTCACCCGGGATTCTCTGCTCCGCGAGTCCGAAGTCGGTGCACCGGTGCTCGACGAAGCGGTCGAGCTCGACGAACGACCCGGCGTCGAGCAGCACGTCCAGCCGCTCCCGCGCTCCCAGCTTCCCACGCTCGTGCTGTCGCGCGAGCCGTTCCGGCCCCCCGCCTTCGAGGGTCCGCCGCCGGGCCTCCTGCAGGCGCTCCAGCTTCTTCCGCGTGCTCATGGCCGCTCCGTCAGGGGGGGGTCCCGTCCGTTCCTCTTCGCGCGTCCTCCCGCTTCTGCTTCTCCTCCTCCAGCTCCCGGAGCCTCTCCTCCTGCTCGCGCGCGGCCTCGGCCCACATCGCGATCGCCGTCGGGTCGGCCTCCACCAGCTGTCCGTCGCGAACCATGCGCACGAACACCTCGCGTCGAACCCGCAGTGCGCCCACGTTCCCGTCTCGCGTCCCGGACAGCTCCGCCGCGCCCGCGCCCGCGCGGCGTCCTTCGACAAGGAGCGCGCCCGTGACGCCGTCCCAGCGCCCCAGCGCGCGAAGCCGTCGCGAGACGGCCCCGGGCCGTGGGAGACCGTCCTCGGGGATCGCCGCGAACACGAGGCCGGCCGCGTCGTGGCCGAGCGCCGGGAGCAGCGTCTCCGGCAATCCGCGCAGGAAGGTCCGCTCGTACTCGTCCCGGAAGCGCTGCCAGGCGGAGCCCTCCTCGGTCCGGTCGAGGTAGGTCGCGACGACCCGGAAGTCCGAGAAGGCGGAATCGAGCTGGCGCAGGACCTCCGGCTCCGACCAGTTCTCTCCTCCCGCGATCACGCGGCTCCGCAGGCCGTAATAGACGAGCTGCGGAGCGATCTGGAGCACGGTGCGCGCTGCGTCCGTGAGCACCAGCACGGCCTCCGGGTCGGCGTCCGCGACGGCCGTGATCGGATCCGCGAAGGTCATGGAGTCCGACGCGTACGCACGGGCAGCCACCACCTCCGCCCCGGCCTCCGTGGCGGCGCGCGCGAACGCGGCGACCCCCGCGCGCGCGCCGTCGTCGTCCGGGTACAGTGCGGCGAGGCGGCGCAGCCCGAGACGGCGCGGGAGCCATGTCCCGAGGGCCGTCCCGATTTCGGCCTCACGCCGGGAGCGTTCCCAGAGCGAACCGGCGTTGGGACCGGTTCCGGAGTCCGCGCTCGCCGTGGGGCTGAGGATCGAGAGCCCGGCGTACGGCCTCGCCCTCGCGGCCGCGAGAAGAGCCTCGGAACGGATCGGTCCGATCACCGCTACGACACCCTCTTGCGCGAGGAGACCCGCGAGCTCGGCGCCCCGCTCGACCGACGACGAATCATCCACGAACACCATCTCCACGGCCGGCTCGCTCCCCGCGGTCTGCCTTTCCAGGAGCGCGAGCTCGATCCCGTCCTGGATCTGCTCCCCGACTCTGGCGAACCGTCCGGTGAGGGAGAGCACGACGCCGATCCGAAGCGGCGCCCGACGCGCCTCCACGCCGCCGTCGAGGATGCGCCGAAGTTCACGCCGCTCGACCTCGTCCAGGTCACGGTCGAGGAGGGCCGCAGCCAGCCTTCGCGCCTCCCCGGGCCGGCCGGCGAGCGCCGAGGCCCGGGACCGCTCGACGGCGATCACGCCCGCCGCGGCCCGGTCCGGGGAACGGGCCCCCGGCCCCCGATCCACCAGCGCGAGCTCCTCGAGCGACAGTCCCCGCGCGGCGCGCCGGAGCGTCTCGAGGCCGGAGCCCCCTCCGACCCCGTTGGGACGCACGAGAAGAAACTCCGCCGCACGAACCTCCTCTCCCAGGTCGACGAGCAGGGAGGCGAGCGCGACCGCCTCCGCGTCCGAGAGATCCGGGCGGCCGAGCAGCGCCGCCCCCAGGGAGTCGGCGAGCATCGCCGCGGTCGGCCAGTCCCCGACACCTCCGGCCGCGATCGCGGTGGCGAGAGCTCCGGCGAGCGGCGCGGCGCTGTCGACGGCGACGGGACGGCGAACGTCCTCTGGCCCGCCCGCGACGGAGGGGCGTCCTCCCACGTCGAGGGAAGCGGGGGCACAGGCGCCGCTCAGACCGATCACCGCGATCGCGAGACCGGACCCGAAAGCGCGGAAGGGCCCGGCCCTCACGGCCGGGCCCTTCCGCCCCGAATGCGCCGACGGACCGCGCACGCGGACCTCCTCAGGAGTCCTTTTCGTCTTCGTCGTCATCCGAAGTCGCGGCCTCCTCGGCCTCGGCGGTCGGCTCCTCCCCGGCCTCCTCCTCCGCGGGCTCGGCCTCGGCGGTCGGCTCCTCCCCGGCCTCTTCCTCCGCGGGCTCGGCCTCGGCGGTCGGCTCCTCCCCGGCCTCCTCCTCCGCGGGCTCGGCCTCCGCGGTCGGCTCCTCCCCGGCCTCTTCCTCCCCGGACTCGGCCTCGGCGGTCGGCTCCTCCCCGGACTCCTCCTCCGCGGACTCGGCCTCGGCGGTCGGCTCCTCCCCGGCCTCCTCCTCCGCGGGCTCGGCCACCGCGGGCCGCTCGGGGATCGACGTGACCGAAAGCACGATCCGACGGTTGATCGGGTCCGACTCGAGCACCTTCATCTCGAGTTGATCCCCCTCGACGAACCGTTCGGACGGGTCCTCCAGTTCCTCCTCGACCCCGAGCTGGCTGATCGGAACGAAGCCCTCGACCTCGTTGCCGAGATCCACGACGACGCCCTTGTCGAGCAGGCGAACGATCTGCCCCGACCACTCCGTGCCCGGCTCGTATTCTCGGGCGAGCTCGTACCACGGATCGTCGTCGACCTGCTTGAGGCCGAGCGAGATCCGCTTCTGGTCCGGGTCGATGTTGAGGACGATCACCTCGACTTCCTCGCCCTTCTTCACGACCTCCGAGGGATGCTGCACCCGGCGCGTCCAGCTCATGTCGGAGATGTGGACGAGCCCGTCGATCCCCGGCTCCACCTC
>Ga0316578_10000435_pt1 | contig 13785 bp, 9 predicted proteins | sample J0NA_2_FD_203076 | JGI IMG/M metagenome (GOLD analysis project Ga0316578, IMG submission 203076) | Rhizosphere microbial communities from salt marsh grasses in Alabama, United States - J0-2_160517rDrC | ecosystem: Host-associated > Plants > Roots > Rhizosphere | place: USA: Alabama | collected... | reverse complement strand
CGCCTCTTCGTATCGGTGTGTGATGATATACAGCGCGGCTATTTCATAGAATGTCTGTATCCATTCCTCGATCTCGAGCGCTCTGAGCAGAGAGCGCTCTGCCTCCTCGTATCGCCGGGCATCCCGGAAGTGAACACCGAGTCTCGTCCATGTGGCAGCGATCTGCGGCTCAAGCTCGACAGCCTTCTTCGCCTGATCGATCGCCTCCTTGTATCGTCCCTGGGCGTAGAGCAGTGTCGAATAGAAGTAGTAGCTCCACATGTAGCTCGGCTTGAGCTCGATCGCCCTGACGAATGCCTCTTCGGCGCGTCCCTCATCGATGTAACGAAGGATGACTCCCCTGGCGGCCCAAGCCTCGGGAAGGTCGGGATCGAGCGCGAACGCCTTGTCGACCATCTCGCGGGCATCCTCGAGAAGGGCGTGATGCGTGGCGATCTGGTCCGCGTAGGATTGCCTGCCCAGTGCCGGTCCGGGTTTGTTATATGCCGTCTGGACCAGAGCGTACTCGGCCCAGCCGAGGGCGAAGTCCGGGTCGATCCTCAGCGCTTCCTCATAGAGACTCAGTACGCGCTTGGGCTCTTCGCGGTGCGCCCATGCCCGGTGGGCCTCCTGGAAGGCGCGATAGGCGGCGGGATCGACCGTACGGATATTGGCCATGAGGTTCTCTTCCGATTCCTCCAGTCGGATGCCGAGCGCCTGAGCTGCTGCGAGGGCGATATCGACCGCTGTCCGCTCGGCGTCCTCGAGGCCGTAAGTATACTCGTGCGCCCACACGACCGCGTCGCTCTCACTGTCGATCAGCTGGACGGAGAGGTACACCTTGCCGCCGTCCATGCGGAGGCTCTGATGGATGAGGTATGTGACGCCGAGCTGAGCGGCGATCTCGGACGGGCCGAGATCGGTGCCCCGATACCGTTCGACGGAGAGCTGGTTCGTCACGCGAACCGCGCCGATGTTAGAGAGCCGGGATATGATGTCCCCTGTGACGGCGTCGGGGACCCATCCCATGTCATCGGGGATCCCGAGATTCCGGCAGGGCAGCACGGCGACGGTGGTGCGGGCCTGCGCCGGGGGGATGATATATCTGGCACCGATGATACCGGCAGCGATCACGATCAGTGCCGCCGCGCCGATCGTGAGACGCCTGCGCCGGCGTATCAACATCCGCTGCAGCGCGCCCCGGCGCGGGAGCAGGTCGAGGCTCTCGCGAAGACTATGGATTTCCGCGAGGATCTCGCCGGCGTCCTGAAACCGTTTCTCCGGATCCTTCTCGAGAGCCCGCTCGACGAGCTGTTCGACCTCGAGGGGGATGTCCGGTCTGAGATCGGTGAGGGGAGATGGGCGCTCGTTCGCGATCGCGTAGAGCACCGCCGGATCGTACTCTCCCCTGAAGGGCTGCAGACCGGTGAGCATCTCGTAGAGGACAACGCCGAGCGACCAGACATCCGAGCGCGTGTCGGCCTCCCTGCCGAGCACCTGCTCGGGGCTCATGTACGCTGTCGTGCCGAGTGTCGTCCCCGTCCTGGTGAGCTTCGAGCCGTGGGCGGTCTTGGCGAGGCCGAAGTCCATGATCTTCGGCTCGCCGCCCGCGGTGATCATGATGTTAGAGGACTTGATGTCGCGGTGTACGATCCCCCGCTGGTGAGCCGCAGCCAATCCTGCCGAGACCTTCGCCGCGATATCGAGCGCTTCAGTGAGCAGCAGCGGGCCGCGGGAGATCCGCTCGGCGAGCGTCTCGCCGTCGATGTACGCCATCGCGATGTAGGCTTTTCCGTCGGTCTCGTTAACCTCGTATACCGTGCAGATGTTGGGATGGTCTAGCACGGCGGCGGCCTGTGCCTCCCGCAGGAAGCGCTCGCGCGACTCGTAATCGCGGGCCGTCTCGGCAGGGAGGAACTTCAGTGCAACGAATCGCTTGAGCTTCGTATCCTCGGCCTTGTAGACGACTCCCATGCCGCCCTCGCCGAGCTTCTCACGGATGCGATAGTGCGCGATCTGGCCTTCGATCATGATGACCTATCCCCGGGGCCGGATACCGCTGCTGGCTGCTATGATTTGTGAAATCCCCTACGTTTCAGACTATCAGAGATCGAAATTATGTAAAGTGACTTTTCCCTCCAGGCAGGAATCTCGGACTCTGACACTATTTCGTTGCGCCCATAGCCGGAAAGCGTCTATCATCCCATCCCGATGAATCCACGGAAGATTTTGACTGCCAGGAGGTGTCACGTGAACAAGTTGCGCGTGTTTCTGATCCTGATCGCAGCGGTCGCGGTGTTGGTCATGCCGCTCTTCGCGCAGGAGACCGCCGAGAAGAAGGTTCCCGAAGCGGCGGCGAAGGCCCCCGAGGAAGGCGCGTTCAAGCTGATCAAGATCGAGCCGTTCGATTACTGCGCTGTAGAGATGACCGGCACGTATGAGCAGCACGCCGGTGCGTTCATGTCGCTCTACAGCGGTGCGGCTCAGCAGGGGCTGCCGATGGACCAGATGCCGTTCGGCGTCTACTGGAACTCCCCTGAAAACACCCCCGAGGAGGACCTGAAGTGGGAGATCGGATTCGCCGTCCCCGAGGGCACCGAGGTCAAGGCGCCGCTCGTCAAGAAGCGGTGGGAGCACACCGACCTGATCTGGACGAGATACGAGGGAGCGTACGATTCGCCCGAGATGAACTCCCTCTACGACGAGATCTTCGAATGGGCCGGCAAGCACGGGTACGAGCCCGCCGGTCCGTTCATGGAGAAGTTCCTCGATTCCCCCGAGCCGGACGAATCGGGGGAGTACAGCGGCACGGTGGAGATCATGGTCCCGGTCGTGAAGAAGAAGTAGACTCGGGACGCCGGCGCGGCTATTTCTGACTCTCAGACCGAGGGAACGCGTTCCGGAGCCCCGCCGCCCATAATGCAAGACCTGCCGGCACGGGGCGGTCATCCGCCCCGTGCCCCTCTTCTTAGATACCATAAGGCAAAATTATAAAACACTTTTAATTGGCTAGTTACGTCAGTTACATCACCTTGTTTCGAGTGCTCTGTGCTGGCATGCATGATGCATTGACCAGAGGTTCCATGAGCATTTCGCCGCCGAAAACCGCCGCACGCGCGAAGAAGGGAAGCGCCGGGGCCGACCCGCGCCGGCTCGAGAAGGTGCGCGCCGTCTTCGTCTCGCTGGCTAAGTACATCAACGCGAAGACGATCTACGAGAACAACCCTATCGTGGAGAAGTTCGCCGGTGCCTTCTACGACGCGCTCCACGCATTCTTCGCCGATGAGAAGGAGCTGACGCTGAGCGTCGAGCAGTACCAGCTGAAGTGGAACGAGGAGGCGGTCTACGACAACAGGGAGAAGAAGGAAAGCATAGCCTTCCTGCTCTTCAAGGACGGCGTCGGCGAGATCACCGTGCAGGATGGTGTGGACCGGAGCGAGCTCGAGCAATTCGTCGATCTGATCATCACGGAGATATCATCGCCCTCGGCCGACGTGACCATCGTCGACAGGCTCTGGCAGGCCGATTTCTCGCGGATCTCGTACCGTGTCTACGACGAGGCGGCCGACGAGAAGCAGGGAGAGGGAACGGGAAGCGCCGGCAGCCCCGGTGAGCAGCAGCTGAGCTCGAACGACCATTCGAACCTGGCGAAATCCGCGGCGAGCGCTCATGCCTCGGCCGACCGGTCCAACGAATCGCTCGGGCGGCACCTGCGGCGTATGGTCGAGAGGGACCATCCGCGGGCCGACGAGCGCGAACGCGAGCGCCTCTACCAGGAGCTCCTCGAATCGCTCTTCGATGTGCGCGAAAAGGAGTTTGTGGAATGGCGGAGCGGCTTCTCCTCGTTCGAGGAGATGGACAGGCTGATGTGGATCCTCGACATCATGCTCGATTTCACCACGTCCGGCATGCCCGAGGAGGCGGCCCGCGACGTCGTTCGGATCATAGAGCGGCTCGTCGGCTACATAGCCGAGGAAGCCGACATATCGACGCTGTTCGCCCTGCTCGATATTCAGAAGACGCTCGTCGCGCGCGGCGAGCTCGTCGAAGGGTTCGAGGCCGTGCCGCAGCGTATCAGACACGAGCTGACCAACGCGAAATTCCTTCTCGTTCTCGGGCGCAAGGCCGGCAGGTCGCGGAGCGACGCGCCGCGGATCCTCGAGTACCTCGGGGCGCTCGGGAACAACGCCGTCCCGGCCATGCGCGAGATCCTCGCCCTCTCGAATGATCAGTCGGTCCACGAGATGACCTGCGACGTCCTGTTCGGTATCGCGAAGGACTACCTCCAGGCGATCGTCGAAAACCTCGACCTGGAGAACCCTCTCGAGGCGCGTGACGTGGTCGATCTGCTCGGCCGGCTCCCCGCCGGGGAGGTGCCCGAGGTCGTGTCGAAGATCGTGGCGTCGCCCGATCCGGAGATCCGTATTCACGCGATAGGATATCTATCACGCATCGGGAGCGAGGAGGCCTCGCATATGCTGTGCACGCTCCTCGGGGACTCCGACACGGGGATCCGCGTCGCCACGATAGCAGCGGTCGAGGATCTGGACGATCCCGCGCTCGTCGCCAAGATCAGGTCGATGTGCTTCGACGAGGATATAGCCGAGCGGGGCATGGAGGAGCTCGAGCGCCTCTTCCGCGCGCTGGGCAAGCTCGTCGGCGCCGAGGCTCTCCCGCAGATCGCCCATATGGCCTCGGAGAGAAGCTTCCTCGCCATCAACCGGGTCAAGGCCCGGCGCAGCAAGCTCCTCGCCATCACGGCGCTCAGACAGATCGCCGGCCCCGAGGCGCAGAAGCTCCTAGAGAAGCTCGCCGGCGATTCCGACACGCTCGTCAAGAGCAAGGCGCAGCACGCTATCGATCTGCTTGACGAGCAGGAAGAGATGTGCACGTCGGGGCAGTCGTCGGAGACTGAGAGCGGAGGAGAATGATGGCACCGAACCCGGCAGGAAAAGAGGGATCCGCCTCTGCGACGGGTATGGACACGAGGGCGTACGGCGCCCACGGAGCCGGCCCCGAGAACCTCATCGACCGCCTCGGGCCTCTGTTCATACACTACCTGTTCAGCGCCGCCAGGACGGTGCAGATCCACAGCCTCGGCAACGACGCTGCCGTCACGGCCGTGTCGAGGTTGGCCGAATCTCTGCTCGAGCTCGGTGAGGTCGAGGGACGCGTCGCCGTGATCCTCTCGACAGACCTGCTCTCGATCAACGACGTAAGGATCGTCGTAGACCCGCAGAGCATGGGCCCCGTTCTCTTCCTGATCGAGGAGATGAAGAAACGCAAGGTCGAGGAGATCGACTTTCCCCCGGATCCCGGCACCGACGAGCTCGGTGCGTTCCTCAAGGAGTTCTTCGCCGATACCTCGGAGGAGGACGTCTTCGGCGATCTCAGCGCCAGGCTCGCCGAGGCGGGCGTGCGCGAGATCCGGCTGACCGAATGGATCGAAAGGGTCAAGTACCTCCGTGACGCGAAGGTGAACAAGAAGGAGATCCGGGAGGAGAGCAACAGGGCGATGGCCCGGGCCGTCATGTTCATGGGTGAGGTGGTCAGGGCGATCGAGCAGAGCCGTCCCGTTCAGGTGCCCAAGGCGAACCGGATCACCCAGCAGATGGCCGACATCATCCGTACCGACGAGACGATCCTCGTCGGACTGGCCAGCATAAAGGAGTACGACGAGTACACCTTCGCGCACTCGGTGAACGTCAGTGTCCTGTCGATGCTGATCGCCGACAGGCTGGGGCTGCGCAAGAGCGATGTCGCGCAGGTCGGCGTCGCCGCGCTGTTCCACGACATCGGGAAGACGCATATTCCCCAGGAAGTCCTCAACAAACCCGCCAATCTCGACGCGGGTGAGTGGCACATGATGGAGCGCCACCCGATGCTCGGAGCAATCGAGCTCTCCCGCGTGCGCTCCCTGCGGTCGGTAGCCGATCAGCTGCTCGTTGCGCTCCAGCACCACGTGCAGTTCGACTCCAAGGGCTATCCCCGCAAACCGGGCGAGTGGAAGATCCATCCGTTCGTGAAGATCGTCTCGGTCGCCGACGTGTACGACGCGATGACCACGCCGCGGATCTACCGCGAGAACGTGCTCCGTCCCGACAGCGCGCTGCGGTTCATCGCCCGCGGGAGCGGCGGCCTGTTCGATCCGCTGGTGGTCAAGGTCTTCGTCCGGGCGATGGGGATCTATCCGGTGGGAACTGTTGTAAGGCTCGATTCGCGCGAGTACGCGGTCGTCACGCGCCAGAACGAGCAATGCAGCCTGATGCACCGCCCCGTGGTCGCTGTCCTCGATCCGGAGGGTCGCGCCGGCGAACAGGTTGATCTGGCCGAGCGGGGCCCGAACGGTGCCTACAAGCGGTCGATCCTCGATTCAGTCCGTGACGCGCAGTACGAGGTAAAGAAAGCGGATTATTTCGTGATGAAGTGATCCCCCCAGGCTGTGCGCGCCTCTCAATCCCACGACATCCGCCTCAGCAGGCCGCGGATATCCTCGAGGATCATGTACTGGCACGGTATGATCAGCAGGGTCACGCACGTGGCGAACAAAACGCCCCATCCGAGCCCTGCCGCCATCGGGATCAGGAACTTCGCCTGGATCGAGCGCTCGAGCATCATCGGCGTCAGCCCGGCGAAGGTCGTTATCGAGGTGAGGATGATGGCGCGGAAGCGCAGCGCCCCGGCTGTCGATATGGAGTCGATCGCCGTGCGGCCGTCCTCGCGAATGCGATTGGTCGCCTCGATCAGCACGAGCGAGTCGTTCACCACAACGCCGGAGAGCCCCACGATCCCGAAGAGGCTCATCATCGAGAGGTCGTATCCCATGATCATGTGGCCGAGGATGGCGCCGACCATTCCGAACGGGATCGCCGACATCACGATCAGCGGCTGGGTGAATGACTTGAACGGGATCGCGAGCAGCGCGTAGATGAGGAAGAGCGCGAGCAGGAACGATTTCAACACGGCCTGCATGAACTCACGGTCCTCGCGCCCCTCGCCCTCGAGCGAGAAGCGGACCTCGGGATGCAGCGCCCGCAGCTCGGGCAGGATCCCGTCCTCGAGAGCGCGGTTGACCTCCGTCGTGTTGGCCTGTCCCTCCTCGATGTCGGCGGTCACCGAGATGACCCGCTGGCGGTACGCGCGGGTGATCGTGGCGTACCCCTGGACGGTGGATACCTCGGCGACCTCGGCGAACGGCACCTCGGAGCCGTCCGGCAGCCTGATCCGCATGCTCCGGACGTTGCCGAGAGACCGGCGCTCCTCGTCGGGGTAGCGCACGAGGACCTTGACCTCGTCCTCGCCGATCTGGAGGCGCAGCGCCTCGGCGCCGTAGAACGCGCCGCGCACCTGGCCGGCCAGCGAGCCGAGCGTGAGACCGAGCGAGCGCGCCCGCGGCTTGAGCTTGAGCTGCATCTCGTCCTTGCCCGGCATGTAGCTGTCGTTCACGTCAGAGAGCCCCGGGTATTCGCGCAGCCGCTCCTTGAGCTCCTCGACGGCGCCGAGCAGCTTCTCGTGATCGTCCGATGAGAGCTGGACCTCTATCGGCGCCGTCACACGACCGATCTGTCCCTGGAAGGTCACCGATTCGGCGTCGACGATCTGTCCGACCTTCTTGCGCCACTCTCCGACGAGATACATCGACTTTATCTTGCGCTTCTCCCCTTCGAGGAGCTGCACGTGGACCTGGGCGAGGTGGCTACCCTGCTCGCCGGTCATCCCGACGGGCCCGCCGCCTCCCATCTGCACGCCGAGCAGGGTGTAGTAGTCCTCCATGACCGGCGGCGAACCGGGGGGTCGCTTCGCGTCGGCTTCCTGCATCGTCTCGATCGCGGCGCGCTCGATGCGGGCGAGGACCTCGCGCGTCCGGGAGAGGGGAGTGCTCGGAGGCATGACGACGGAGCAGACGAGGTTGTCAGCGTCGAGGCGCGGGAAGATCGTCAGCTTCACGCGGCCGCTCGCGACCGTCCCGAGCATCGTGAGCAGGATGGCTATGCCGACGGCGACGGTCGCGTACCGCCACTTCAGGCAGAAGGCGAGGGCCCGGCGGTACGGGCCCGCGATGAACGATTTGAGCCAGACGTCGACCTTGCCCGGCTGACGGTCGGACGGATCGACGCAGAGGTGCTTGAACCGGCACCGGGAGAGGTGGGCCGGCAGGATCAGCAGGGCTTCGATGAGCGATCCGGCCAGCACGAGTATCACGACGACGGGGATATTGCGCATGATGTTCCCGCGGGTGCCGGGAACCATCAGCAGCGGCCAGAACGCGGCGATCGTGGTGAGCACGGCGAAGACCACCGGCTTGCTCACCTGCGTCGCTCCCTGAACGGCCGCCTCGAACGGCGGGAGGCCCTTCTCGCGCTTTCGGTAGACGTTCTCGCCGATCACGATCGCGTCGTCCACCACGATCCCGAGGATCAGGATGAATGCGAAGAGCGAGATCATGTTGATCGAGATGCCGAAGATCGGCAGCAGCCACAGCGCGGCGGCGAACGATATCGGGATCCCCATCGTCACCCAGAAGGCGAGGCGCAGCTCGAGGAAGAGCGTCAGCAGCACGACGACGAGCACGAGCCCCATCGCCATGTTCGTCACGAGCAGGTGGATGCGGCTCTTCAGCACCACCGACGAGTCCTGGAAGAACGAGATGTCGATCCCCTCGGGGAGGTCGGGCCTGATCGCGGCCACGTAGTCCTTCACCAGGCGCGCGACATCCAGGGCGCTCTGATCGGCCACGCGGTAGACCTGTATGAAAGCCGCCGGCTTGCCGCGCGTGGAGAGGTAGAGGTCGACGTCCTCGAACCCGTCGCCGAGCTCGGCGATCTGGCCGAGGGTGACCTTCGAGCCGTCGGGGCGGGTGATCACGGCGATGTCGGCGTAGTCCTCGGCCGAGTACCGCCGGCCTTTCGTGCGTATGAGTATCGTTCCCGCCTCCGACTTGACCGAGCCGGCCGGCAGGTCGAGACTCGATTGTCGGACGATATCGGCGACCTGCGCGAGTGTGAGGCCGAATCGGCGAAGCTGGGTCTCCGAGACGTCTATGTGTATCTCGGCGCGGCGCACGCCGAACAGATCGACGAGCGTGATCCCCGGCGTGTTCGTCAGGTCCGCCTTGATCTTCTCGGCCAGTGCCTTGATCGTCGACTCCGGCGCGTCGCCGTACAGGGCGAGGTTGATCACCTGGTTGGTGCGGACGATCTTCCGCACCACCGGCTTCTCCGCTTCCCTGGGGAAGGTCTGTATGCGGTCGACTTCGCTCTTGACCTGGTTGGTGAGGTCGTCGAGGTCCCAACCGCTTATCACCTCGATCGTCACCGTGCCGAATCCCTCGCGGGCCGTGGCGGTGATCTTCTTGATCCCGGCGAGCCCGGCGACGCGCTCCTCGATCCGCCGCACAAGGGCCTCCTCGACCTCCTCGGGCGAGGCGCCGGGATACTCCATCGACACGGTGATGATGTCGGGGGAGAACTCGGGGAAGGTCTCGATCTTGATCGACTGGAGTGAGAACAGCCCGGCGAGCAGCAGGAACAGCATCAGCAGGTTCGCCGCGACGTGGTTGTCCGTCCACCAGGCGATCAGCTTGTCCATCATCGCCCGTCGTCCCCCTCGAGCTCGTAGTTGACCTTCATGCCGTCGGTGACGACCTTCATCGACGAGACGACGACGATCTCCCCGTCGGCGAGACCGCCTGTGACGAGCGCCTCGTCACGGTCGTAGCGTGCGACCTCGACGTCGCGGAACCTCAGGCGCCCCTCGGGATCTATCACGTAGACGGAGCTCCCGTTGCGGATCGCGCCGCGGGGGAGCCAGGCCGCCTCCGGCACGGTCTCCCCGACGATGTCGACCTCGACGAATAGTCCCATCGCCAGCGGCGGCACGCCGTCATACGGTCGGTCGACGCGCACTACGACGTTGATCATACGCGTCCGTTCGTCGAGGAGCCCCTCTGCGCGCATCACGCGCCCCTCCCACGTCTTGTCGCGCCCGGCGACGCGCGCGCGGACTATCGCCTCGTTCCCCTCCCCGGCGCCGGTGTTGAAGCGGGGGACCCGTATCCACCGGACCGTTTCGTTCTCGAGCGGCACGGAGATCTCGGCCGCCTCGACGGAGAATATCCGCCCGAGCCGCTGGTTGGGGCCGACGATCTGTCCGAGGTCGACGAGTTTCTCGCTGATCCTTCCCTCGAACGGGGCGCGCAGCACGGTGCGGTCGAGGTTCAGCCGGGCCCGGTCGAGGTCGGCCCGGGCCCCCTCGAGCGACGCCTTCGCCGCGTCGAGCTGCGGCTCCTTCGCCACCAGGGGGGGAGGAGCCGAGCCGTCGTCTCCGGTCTGCAGGCGCCACTCCTCGCGAGCCGCCTCGACCTCCTCCTCGGCGAGCAGGAGCCTGCTCTCGGCGTCCTTCACCCGCGCGACGGCGTTCTCAACGGCCAGCTGGTAATCGACGGGGTCTATGCGCAGCAGGACATCGCCCTTCATGAAATGCCCCCCGTCGACGAGCGAGGGAGAGATCTCGATGACCCTGCCGCCGACCTGCGGGACGATGTCTATCGACCGGAGCGGGGTGACGGTGCCCTCGCCCGAGACGCGCACCGGCGTTGGTCCGACCACGGCGGTCACGGCCCTCACGCGCGGGGTGGGCAGGACGATCTGCCGTTTGGCCGGTCTGCTCCGCGTGGCCATCAACGCGGCGAATACGGCAACGGCCAGAAGGACGACCGCCGCCGCGACGGCCCCGTGAAATAGAAACGGCCTGCGTTCCCTGAATCCCTGTATCCGCTGCATCAGTGTCATCTTCGCTCCAGCTCCGTCTGTTCGGGTTCGAGCCACTCGCCTCCGAGCGCGCGGTGGAGGGCGACCCTGTTGGTGAGGATCGCAAGGTCCACCAGCACGAGATCGTCCTCGGCACGATAGCGGGCCGACCACGCGTCGAGCACGGTGATATACGAGACGAGCCCGCGGTCGTACCGGTTCTGCGCAATGTCCAGGGTCGCGCGGGCCTTTTCGAGAAAGTCGATGACGTACTCGCGCCGCTCGAGCTGCCGCTCGCGCGTGAGCAGCGCGTTCTCCACCTCGGCGAAGGCGCCGAGCACGGTGCGCGCGTAGTCGGCGACGCCCTGCTCGTACCGCGCCCGCGCGGCGCCGGTCTCGGCGAGCAGGGTCTGCGAATTGAATATCGGCTGCGTGATACCCGCCAGGACGTTCCACAGGACGTTCTGCGGGGTGAATATATCCCGGAGCTCGGGGCTGCGGTAGCCGTAACTCCCCGTCAGGGTGATCCGGGGGAAGAGGTTCCCCGCGGCGACGCCGTAGCGCGCGTTGAGCGCGCGGAGCCGCTCCTCGGCGGCGCGCACGTCGGGTCGCGATGAGAGCAGGTCGGAGGGAAGCCCCGCCGGGACGGGGGCGAGGCGCGTGAAGTAGTCCTCGGGCTGCTGCCGCGGCGGGGCGGACTCGGGGTAGCGGCCGAGCAGCACGGAGAGCCGGTGCTGGGTCACGCCGAGTTCCTGCCGCAGCTGCGGCAGGACCGAGCGGGCGCTGGCAAGCCCCCGCTGCGCCTGCTTGAGGTCGAGGACGCTGGTGAGCCCCCGCCTGTACCGTCCCTCTATCGTCGCCACGCTGCGGCCGTAGTTCCCCACGAGGTCCTCGGCGATCTGTACGCGCCGCTCGAGCGCCTCCATCTGGAGGTAGAGGGTCGCAGTCTCGGCGATCACCGACTGGACGATCGCCCTGCGGCTCTCCTCGCTCGCCGCCAGGTCGGCCAGCGCCGCCTCGCGGGAGCGGGAGACCTTTCCCCACAGGTCGACCTCGTACGAGGCGGCCAGGGAGAGGTTGTACTGCTCGGTGCTCGTCGGCTGGCCCGGTATGACGCTCGATTCGGGGAGCTCCTGTTTCTGCCAGGTGCCCTGCGCCGTGACGGCCGGGAGGCGGTCCGCCAGGGCCTGGCGGCTGCGCGCGCGCATCTCGGCGACCGAGGCGGTCGCCTTCCGTATGTCGAGGTTGTTGCGGAACGCCTCGACGACGAGGCGGTTCAGCGTCGTGTCGCCGAAGACCTCCCACCAGCGCGTCGCGGGGAGTGCGGCGGCCGTGTCGGGCTGCCAGGCATACGTATGCCGCGCGGGGATCTCCCCGGCCGGGCGCTCGTAGTCAGGTCCCGGCCGGAAGACGACCCCGCAGGAACCGCCGACCGCGGCGATCGCTGCGGCCAGTACGATATATATGGTCCGGTACGTCTGATGCCTTCGCATGGTACTCTTCCGAATGTACAAAATCACAAGGGATTCCGGTAGGGAATTATAATCATTCCGGTGTGTCTCGTGTGCCCGCGCCGTTCACGGCAGGTGATCGGGAGGGGGTGGATCGCCCCTGCGCTCCGGCCCGCGGCGGCTCCGGTGGTCCCGTTCGCGCATCCGCTCGAACCGCTGCCGCATCTCCTCGAGGCGCCGTTCGAAATCGGCCCGCTGCTGTTCGGTCAGGACTGCCTTGATCCGCTCGTGCTGCTCATCGAGCGCGCGGTCGATCTCCGTCCGGAACTCGTCGCCGAGCATGCGCATCCTCGGTTCGGTCTCATCGAGGATCATGTCTATCTGCCGCCGCTGGTCGAGGGACAGGTCGAGGTCCCGCAGCGCCCGCTGCACGACGCGCGTGTGCATCCCGGACGGGCCCCGTCCCACGAACTCGTTGATCCTCTGGCGGAGCAGCAGCCCCGATCCGAAGAACCCGACGGCGACCCCGCTCGCGAACAGCAGCACCATCGCGATCCACATCCGTGTCTTTCCCTGCATGATCGGTGTTCCTTTCAGCGTCCCGCGCTCAGACGAAGGGCGAGCCGATGAGGATGCTCAGTGGCTCGTCGATCGCCTTCATTGCGAGCTCCTCGTAGGGGATGACCCCGCCGGCGAGCGTCCACACGACGAGCACGGCGGCCGCGGCGGCCGCGACGAGCGATATACGCAGGGCCAGCCTGCTCGTGCCGTTAGTCCAGGCCGGCTCGGGCCGTACCGACGCGGCCTCGCGGACGCGGGCCATCACGCCGGCCTGCCACAGGTCGCCCGGCCGTGTCTCCGCGCCGGCCTTCCAGCCGTCGGCGAGGATCCGCTCGAGCCGTTTCGTATCGTTGTCGTTCTTTCTCATGACTCCTCCGCAGCGGCGGCGCCCCGGGCTCCGGCCGCATCCCGCATGCGCTCTATCACCGCGCGCAATCTCTTGCGCGCGCGGTGCGCCCTGACCTTCACGTTCACCGTCGTCCATCCCAGTATCCGGGCCGCCTCGGCGACCGGCCGCTCCTCGAGGTGGACCAGCTCGATGACGGCCCTGTCCGGGGGGGAGAGCTCCGCGAGGGCGCTCATCATCAGGTCCCTGGCGAGCAGTCGCGACTCCGCGGTCTCGAACGAGGAGTCCGATTCGTCGGCGAGCGACTTCTCGAGCCACTCCCGGTGGTCCTCGGTCAGCGCGCTCATAGGGGCCTCCCGGGAGCGGTACCGTGCGCGCCAGTAATCGAGCGCGGCGCGGACGGCGATCTTGGAGAGCCAGTGCTCGAAGGGACTGCGTCCCTCGAACCGCCCGAGCGAGGTGAAGGCGCGGACGAAGACATCCTGCGCCACCTCGGGGACGTCATCGCGGGGAACACGTCTTCCCACGATGCGGAAGACGTGTTCCCCGTACCTCGTGACCAGCTTCTCGAACTCGTCGGTCTCTCCGCCCAGCACCCTGCCGATGATCTCTTGGTCGCCTGCTGCTGTGCGTTCATCGGTCATCACGGCTTCCATGGCGTCGGACCGCCGGTCGAATGCCGGTGCCGCCTAGCGGTCGT
>Ga0316578_10000434_pt1 | contig 13810 bp, 12 predicted proteins | sample J0NA_2_FD_203076 | JGI IMG/M metagenome (GOLD analysis project Ga0316578, IMG submission 203076) | Rhizosphere microbial communities from salt marsh grasses in Alabama, United States - J0-2_160517rDrC | ecosystem: Host-associated > Plants > Roots > Rhizosphere | place: USA: Alabama | collected... | reverse complement strand
ACGGTAGCCGCAACCCGCCCTGGGCGGCGACGAGGATCGAGGCCAGTATCGGTGCTACGACGTGCGTGGGCGAGACGAGGTTGACATTGTGGCATCCCTGTTCCTGAAGGGCGAGCATCATCACAGCCAAATCCTCCGGCTCGACTTCCTGCCCATGCCCCAGTTGACTGATATCATAGTTCTGGCAGAATTGGCAGCTCAGGTTGCACCAAGAGAAAAAGATCGTGCCTGAACCGCGCCATCCTCGCAGTGGGTCTTCTTCTCCCATGTGGGGATGGTAGCTGGCGACGACGGCCCGCATGCCGGTCTTGCACACGCCCACACGCTCGTACCGATCAACATGACATTCGTGTCCGCAGAAATCGCAGGCATGTAGTTGTTCGTAGGCCGCTTCTGTGCGCTGTTTCAGTTCCCCCGTGTGAAGCAAAGCCAGATATGCGGGTTCAAGAGTCTTTTCTACCACTTCACCGGCACCATCTGCTCACGCCAGCGCTTGTCGCGATATTTGACGTAGCCGTTGGTCCGTCCGAATTCGTAGACTTTCCATGTGACTTCTACATCGCGGCGGCAATAGGCGATGACTTGGTCCAGTTTGCCCTCGCGGAACCAACGCACGGCTTGCAATCCGTCGGCGCTCTTGGTCTCGCCCAGCGTGGCGGAGGCGATGTCATCTAGCTTGGGTCGCCAGCCCAGCGTGCGGTACAGGTCTTGCAGCATGTCCACCGTATGGATGTTGGTTAGGGGGTCATCTGTGTACGCGCGCAGAACCTCATAGTCGAAGCGCAGAACGTTGTAGCCGACGACCAAGTCCGCTCCCCGCAGGGTGGAAATCAGGGCGGCCACGTCTTGTTCAGTGTAATCCCGATAGACGTTGTCGGCAGCGTCGTAGGTTACGGCGACGGCCAGGCGCATGTCGCGGATATTGCTCCAACCGCCAACTTCGCTGGCTATATGTTGGGTTTCTACATCGAAAGTGATGATATGGCGCATTTGACGTTTCTCACTGAATGGAATGGGTTGACGGTTCTAGCGGCGGCGGCGAGTTCTGCCAATCATCGGCAAGGCCAGCAGTAGGCCCAGCAGCCACATTCCCGCCCAGGGGCCGACTTGCTGCACCCAGGCAGGCCAAGAGGAAGGCTGAGGTTGGGGTTGTGATTGCGACTGCGACTGAGGCGCCAGGCTGGCCTGCCAGTTAGCTTCCAGGGTATCGATGCTGATGTTCAGGGCCTCCTCCACGCCGCTCGTACAACTGGCTCCGTTCTTGTAAGCGGTCAGCAGGTCACGTATGCCCTGAGCGCCGTAGCGTTCGCGGATGTACTTGACTATGCTGCCACTTTGGGCGTAGGATAGGTACGCGGCTTGTGTATCGGGCGAGAAGGGAACGCACAGATCCCGTAGTGGAATGAGCTGCCCTCGCTGTCGATACTCCTCGATCATCAGGGTATACTCTGGAGTTGGCAGACGCTCGTTGGCCGTGGATAACCCTTCGTCCAGCCATTCAGGTACGTAGCGGTATCCCTCTGGTGTGACGCTTTGGTAGACTAGCAAGTGCGTGATTTCGTGGGGAATAAAGCGCTCCATGCGGGATGTGGCAAAGTCGTTGGCTGGGATTGCGACGACGATCACGCCCAGATCGGGGTGTGCTTGGCCGCCAACCCAGTCGCGCCCCGCAAGGATCATTGCCGCGTTGAGGTTATCTTGGGTGTCGTAAATATAGATGGTGATTGCCTCCGGTAACGGAGCGCGTAGTTCGGCATTGATCTCCTGCAAGCTGACGCGGGCGATATCGAGGGCCGTTTGACCGAATTTGGGATCGCCTTCTTCTTCGATCCAATGGACGGTTATGTGGTTTTCCTCGTCGCTGCTTTGATCCCAGGCGAATCGGTTGTCTATGTATTCAAGTTGTTGCTCGTCTATGGGATAACTCTTGCCATCGGCGAACTCGATTTCCCAGCGAAAGGTGACCGTATCGAAGGGGTTCAGAGGAGAGGGATTCAGAGAAGAAAGACGCAGATCGTGCATATAGGAGGCCCGAACCGTGTTCCCTTCTTGCTCGAAGGGGACGTTTTGGGTCTCGGTCTGGCCACCGCCAGTGGTTGCGAAAAAGAGATAGACCTCGGAGACTTGAGCGGTGCTCGTGCCCTCCAGCGTGAAAGTGATCTGCTGGGCAAAGATGTAACTGGCTGTGTTTTCAATGACCGTGATGCTGTCATCTGCGATGATAGCGTCAGCGGCAGCGCTAGCCGGGGCAAGTAGCAGGCTCAATGCCAGGACGAGGTTGGCAATTGTGTGCCATTTGATTTTCGTCATCTGTACTATCTCGCCGGTTATGGTTCTTGTCCGGGTTCCTTTGCCAATCTGTCAAAGAAATCGACCAGGTCCCCGTGCAGAAACTCCAGTTCATCCAGGGCTGCCTCTGCTGCCATCCGCGTCGCTTCGCATTCTGCCGTGCAGTAGCGTTGCAGAATCTCTCGCGCTTTGTCCCCACCGATCTGGCCCAAAGCCCACAGGGCAGCTTCCTGTACTTCAGGATCGACGTCTTCGGTCAGCTCCTCCAACTCAGATACGGTATCGGAAAGCTGCAGCTCGCCGCATGCCCATGCTGCTTCGTAGCGCATTTCGGGATTGGGGCTAAAGAGTTCTTGCTTTACCTGAGGACCCCACTGGGTATCGGCGCTGCGGCCCATAGAAAACACAGCGCTGACGCGTGTTTTTTCTTCCGGCGCCTCGTAAGCCTCGCGGATCAACGTCACGACGTCTTTGTTATCGACATAGGACAGCGATTCCAGGGCTCGCCGTTTCACCTCAAAGCTTTCGCCTGTATCTTGGCAGACGGCAAACAGAGCTTCGTAAGCCTGGGTGAATGGGGCAGGACGGATCTTGCCCAGTTCTCCTAGCAAGATAAAGCGTCCCAGCGATGTGGCTGCAGCGGCGCGCACGCTGGCTGCTTCGTCCTTCAAATGCATCGCCAGTGGTGGCACCAGGCGCACGTCTTGGTCTTCCCAAAGCCCTTCAATCGCCGTTTTGCGAACCTCGGCGTCTTGATCGTCCAACCCTATGCGAAAGATCGCGCCAAAGTTCACCTCAAAATCAGCTTCGGCAACCTCCACCAGGGTGGCGACTAGATGTCGCCTTAGTTCGATGAGCAGTTCCGGCCAAGCTGCTTGCACGGATGCCGAGTCGTCAGCGTCCAGGTTCGATAGGAGGTACAGCGACTCCCGATTGGGCACCTGGTCGCCCTTGCCTAACTCCTCAAGTAGCGTGTTGAGAGGCTGTTTCATCTGTTGAACACCGACCAGGGAATGACGGGGTTAACGATGTCGTAAAATATCACCAGGAGCATCAGAGAGACCAGAATCACTATACCCACAAAATGGACGACTGCTTCGCGCTCAGGCGCGATACGACGACCGCGCACAGCCTCGATGAGTATGAATAGGATGCGTCCGCCGTCCAGGGCGGGGATGGGTAGCAGATTGGTTATTCCCAATGCCAGGCTGATCAAAGCCGCCCCTCGCAACACAGGGAAGGCCATTCCCCACTCGATGCTCTGTTGCAGGAAAAAGGTCAGTATTTGGCTTGCGCCGACGATGCTGACAGGGCGAACGTCCTCGGCTGTCACCGTGCCTTGGGCCAATTGGGAAGGAAGGGATGCGAGCGCTTGCACGATCCCGCCAAGCTCATTGATGGTAGCCTGCATCGCTTTCGGAAAGCTCAGGCGGCGAATTGATGTGCGATCCGGCCAGCTATTCATCGTAATGCCCAGGAAGCCGGTGGCTGGACACTTTTCTTTACCTTCTGCGCACTCTCTTAGGGTAGGTGTTGCCGTCAGTGTCATTTCTTGGCCGTCGCGTAGGATGGTCAGTTGGAGGGTTTGCCCGGGAGCGGCCTGGATGATGCGCTGAAGGTGTTCAGGCCCCTCTTCGAGGTGCTCTGCGTCGATGGCCAGGATCACGTCGCGTGGCTGGAGGCCTGCCTTCTCCGCAGCAGACCCTGGCATCACGTCGTAGACTTGCACGACCCATTTTTCGGGTAGGCCGGTGAGGTATACGCTGACCATCAGAACGAGCGCGGCAAGAATGTTGAGCGCCGCCCCGGCCCCCATCACGAGTATGCGCTGTAGCTTGGATTTGGTGGCCAAGCTATGTGGATCAGTAAAGTCCGATTCTTCTCCAGTCATTCTCACAAACGCGCCCATCGGCAGCCAGTTGAGGCTGTAAATTGTCCCTCGTTCTACCTCGGTCACCTCGCCGCGTATGTGCACCTTACTCTCTACCGTTTCCCGCTTGGACGAGGTGTCTTCCGTTTCCTCGTCGAGCATCCTTAACTGGTGGAGGATATAGGTGTCATCATCCTGTTGTGAGGTGATAACCTCTGCATAGGAGCCCGTAAGCAATTGGGCTGGCAGTTCTTTGAGCCTGCGCGGGACGACGATGCGCGTGCTGGCGATATCAAGATAGCCTTTGCCGTGCCAGAGTTTCAGCATACGGGGTGGAAAACCAAACCCAAACTCCTCAACCCGTACCCCCGTCAATTTGGCAGTGATAAAGTGCCCCAGTTCGTGCAGTAAAATGAGGGGGCCCAATACGGCGATCAGTGTTCCAACTAGCCAAAAAACGATATTTGTCAAAGCCATTTGTTCACACTTTCATTCAGTCAAGAAGCGGGCGCTTTCACGCCCGCCTCGCTATATCTGGCCTATGTTGCAGGCGAACCTTTCTTCAATCCCAAAGGGATTGTGCCCATATTATACCCTTAGGGGCTCAAACTCGCAACATTTTACGTTCCCGGGTAGTATTGACACTTGGCCTTTCGACGGCGCGACATCTCGAGAATCTCTGGAATTGCACGGGGAAGGACCAAATACCAAAACGGCCTAGTTTTGGTTCTTCAGTGGGCGCTTTATGCTAATACGCTCTCCAAAAAGACGGACACTTGCTCGACGATCTGTTGGCTCGTCAGCGCATCGGTATTGACGTATAGGTCGGCATGTTGCCGGGCGTGGCGCAGGCGGTGTGCCAGCGTGTCCCACCATCCCGCCGGGGCATTGGTGGGGCGGCGCAAGCGGGCGACGTCTTCGGAAACATCGATGTAGATGAGCACATCTGGTTTTGTGATGCGCTGCCACATTGTGGGTACGTAGGAATGCTCTTGGAGAACCTCGCGAGCGTTGTATCCTCTTTGGCGCAGTGTTTGCACGAGTTGTGATTTGCCCGATGCACACGGGCCAACCACGGCTACCAGTGGGCCTCTCTCGCGCTTGGTTTGTCTCATTTTAGGATAGCTGTGCGCTTAGTCGCTGCCTTTTTCGAGCAAGCGCGCCAGCCAGGGGCGACGGGGTGGGCTTTTACTTTTCCCTTTTGCGCCGCTGCACGCTTCGCCACTCATCTCACGCAGGCGGGCCAGCGATTCTAGGGAAGCGAATACCACCACGCAGTCGCCGGCTTGGAGCGTGACGTCGGGAGCGGGGTGGGGGTCGACGGCGTCTTGCCTTTCATGCATGACGATGGTGAGATCGAGTTCATCCTCTGCCCAGGCGACGGTGCGCCCTATCAGCTGCGATCCTTCCTGTATCATTGCCCGCGCCACGTTCATCAGCACGTCGTCCAAGTAGAATGATTGGTCGATCTTGGCGCGCGTGGCTGCAGCGGCAAAGGCAGGGGCTGCCAGTGCAGAGGTGCTAAAGGCGGTGCGGATGCCAAACCCGTGCCGCACTCTTTCTGCCAATTGCCCGTCGAACATGCGCATGACTACCTTGATATCCGGCTTGATCTCTCGGGCGTCGAGGGCGATGTCTAGATTTGTAAGATCGTCCTGGGTGCAGACGACGATGGCGGATGCCTCTCGTACGCTGGCTTTTTCCAGCATGTCCCGCGTGCGCGCATCGCCCAGCAGCACCGGCACGTTCATTTGCCGCAATTCTTCCAAGAACGGGATGTCGGCGTCGCGTTCTATGCCGACGACCTCTTCGCCTAGGCGGAGCAGTTCCTTGGCGACCCGGTACCCGACCTTTCCCAGGCCGCAGACGACGACGTGATTGTGATAGGTAGAAGCGATAGCCACTTGCCAAGCCTCCTTTCGTTCCCGGCGATTGAACAGCGCCACCCCGAACCGTAGGACGCCATCGGCGGCGACGGCCAGTCCGACGATGGGGATGATAAAGAACAGAATCTGCAGCCAGGATGTTCCTGAGAAGGGGAGCGGTGTTTCAGCCAGGAGGAGCATAAAAGTCGCGTAAATCGCGTCCATCCATCCTAGATGTTGCTGTGTTTCAGGATAGACGTAGAAGAACTTTAAGGATAGCGTGCCGATGCATATCAGGGCGGAGAAGGTGATCAAGGAAATGCGAGATTGGCTCACCAGGACGCGCGTATCACGCCATAGGGCGCGTAGATAGCGGCGGATGGAATAGGAACGCATCGGTTGCCTCAGATGGGGAGCTGGATAGCTAAGCGACGCACGTCATCGCTCTCAAGATCCAGGACACGCAGCACTAACACGCTGATGTCATCGTGGGGGCGTCCGTCGTCTAGCTCCAGGGCCTGCTGGAGCAAGCCATCTGCCACTTGCTGGGCGCTTGCGTCATCTCGGTCTAGCAGTTCGCGTGTGCTCTTAGGAACATCAAGAGCGCGGCTTGCGCGTACCCCGGCCGTCTCTAGTCCATCCGTATAAATCACGACCACAGTTCCGGCAGTCAGCGGCAGCTCTGCGATCTGGGGCTTGGTGCCGCGCCGCAAGCCCACCGGTTGGGATGGCTCGTCAAGCAGCTGTATCTCTCCTTCGGGGGTGACGATGATGGTGGGGCAGTGGCTGTTGCGCGAGAGCACCAATGTGTTGGAGATCAGATCTACGGAGAGGATGTTGAGCGTAGCCGAGACCTTGCCACCTTTTTGTGTGAAAAGATAGTCGTGGGCCGCGCGTGCCGCAGCTCCATCGCGCACACCTTCGGCCAGCAGAGAGATCGCCTTGCGGGCTACGAGGTTGCTGATCGCTTTTGCCGACCGCCCGGATCGTTGGCCATCCACCAGCACGAAGGAAATGCCGCCCTGGGGGCGCTCGATCATTTCCAGCGTGTCCCCACTCTCGCTGGTGGCCCACTTGCCAATTTTGGCGACGGCTACTTGTATCTCCATACCTGCCTCTCGTACTTTTGTGTGCAGAGTGCGGTGAGCTATTCTTCCTCAGACGTCTCGTCCGCTGGCATTTCGTCCGCTGGCGACTCCAGCGGTTGGCTGACAGCGTTTAACACGACCTGTATCTCTACGCCGGGTGCGATTTCGATGCGGGCGCGATTTTCCTCTTTGTCCAAGTACGTTATCTTGCCGATGATACCGCCGATGGTCATGACCTCGCTGCCCACACCCATCTCTGCCATTTGCTTTTGCCGCCGCCGTCGGGCCTGCCACTGGGGCAGGACCATCAGCACTAACAAGACGGCAATCGCTCCAACTGTGATAAGAACTTGTGGATCCACGGTAGAACTCCTCTCATTCGGGTTTTTGGATACAGGATGTATTATACTCGTGTCGGCCAGTTGGGCAAAGGCCGCGTTCAAGAACAAGTTCGTCTTTTTGGGCGAAATCACTCTGGAAAACAAGGGAAAACACCCAAGTTTTTTTGAACGCTTACAAAGTTTGAATTATTTCTGCGGTGGTGCTATAATTTCTAGAGTTCAGGGGCGGAGAAGGACCGTCGTTTATGGATCTTGAAGTATCTTGGCCAGAATACCTTCTCCTGGCGCTTTATGCGCTGGCTATGCTTGCACTTCTTGTTGTCGCCTGGCGCGACTTTAGATTTGGCTGGCGTCGCCTCGCCCTGTTTATTGGCCTGTTACTGGCCGTCGTCGTGGTGGATCTTCTTACGAACATTGGCCTGGCTGTGCCTTTTCCTGCGCCCGACCTGCCACCTCCGAATCGTCCCGCTCCACCGCCTGAACCGTTTGCGTCTCTGCTGACTTTACCCATCATCGCCATCGCGGCCTGGGTAGGTGCAGGCCCAGCACTTTTGGCAGGTTTGGTCTGTGGGACTTTTCGCGCCTGGATGATGGCTGGCAGCATTACCGACCCCTTTTATTGCGCCCTGTTTGGTTTTCTCGCCGGATATTTTCTGCGTCAGGATTATCGGGGTCGTCTATCCTCTATCGTGCGCCAGCCCGTTATCGCAGGGCCGCTGGCAATGTTGCTTGCATCCCCGTTTTTGCTGCTATCGGTTTTTGCTGATCATCTGGGCGAGTCCTGGCTAGAGGCCGGGGATATGTGGCTGGCCGGGCTTGACTATGCGGTCACGTTGACGGGGTCTCATCTCGTGCCTATGTTGCTAGAGAGCCTTGTGGCTGCTCTTGTGATTCAGGCGATCTATTTGTTCTTTCCTTCTCTTGTTCCGGTTCATGCTCAACGTCGGATACCACCTTTTGCCCAGACACTCAACCGCAGGCTGCTCTTTTTGTTTGTGCCGCTGATCTTGGCCATGACGATTGTGCTCGTCTATGCTGTTACGATGAAGACGCTTGACGTGGCGACTCTGGAAGCGGTAGATGGGATGGAGCGAAGCGCCACCAGCGCTGCCGAGCAAATAGCCTATTTCATCCACATCGGTCAAGGCTTGCTGGAGGGGTTTGCCGATGATGCGGCACTGTTGCAGGAGGATCCAACTGCATTGAAGGCGCATTTGCGGGGCGACTTGAGCATGCTGGCTTTCTTCAATCAGTTGATACTGCTTGATTCGGGCGGTGAGTTGCTGGCTTGCTACCCTGAGAGAGCCGGCGACTCGGGTGCATTAGAGTCCCCAGAGTTGACCGATCAAGAGGAGATGCTTGTGCAGCGCGTGATCGATCAAGGCGCGCCTCAGTCGAGTGCGGTGCACCGTGCGCCCGAGGGAGAGGTTATCCTGTCGATTCTAATGCCGGTCGAGAACGAGAGCGGCGATCGCGTTGGCGTATTGCTCGGGCGCGTCCGACTTGATGCTAGTCACCCGATTCTGAGCCCAATCCTGGAAAGCCTGCAATGGATAGGTGCGCGCGGCGGTGAACCGGGCGAGGGGTTTATCGTCGAGCAGATGGGTGAGAAATGGCAAATCATCGCGCATCCCGAGACCGACATGCTTCTGACAGAGTGGTCCAAAATCGATGCACCTCTCCGTGCCTACGCAGTGCGACAAGGCGAGGCTTACGAGGGGCGCAACCCTAGGGATAACACACGTCAGTTGGTCTATTATCTACCCGTGCAGGGGCACAGTGATTGGGCCGTGGTGGTGCGTCTTCCTTACAAGGCCGTGCAGGCGCAGGCGGCGCAGATCGCTGCACCATTGCTTGGTCTGCAGTTGCTGCTGGGTGTTGGGTTAATCATCGTCATACCGCTCGTGACCAGTTGGCTGACGCGCCCTCTGAAGCAGTTGGCTACTGCGGCGAGGCATATCGCAGAAGGCGATCTGACGCAATCCGTGCAGATACCCGGTGCCGACGAAGTGGCTCAGGTGGGAGATGCGTTTGAGGGAATGCGCGTACGATTGAAAGGCCGTATGGGAGACCTGTCGCTGTTGCTTCAGGTCAGCCAAGCGGTTTCGGCCACGCTGGAGTTGCCAAAGGGGATGCCCTTTATCCTCGAAGGAGTGCTCAAAGCGACCCGTGCCGAGGTGGCGCGTATCGTCCTTCTCTCTGCCGATGGTTTTCCGCAGATGGTCATGTCGCGCGGTGAGCCGCGTGAAGGGCTGGGGTCCCTCGACCGGGCGTTGGCGGGGGCGGCCAGGAGCATAGAAACCCCCTTGGTCTTGGAAAACCTAGCTCGGGCCAGGAGCCTGACCGACGAGACGCTGGATGGGTCGATCAAGTCGGTCATTGCCTTGCCTGTGCGTACCAAAGATCAGGTGCCGGCTGTGATGTGGGTGGGCTATGGCGAAGTGCGACAATTCGAGCCATCCGAGATCGACTTGCTCTCCACCCTGGCCGGTCAGACGGCTGTGCTGGTAGAGAACGCGCGCCTGTTCCAATCTGCGGAGGGCGGGCGGCGCCGTTTGGCGGCGATCTTGGCCAGTACTACCGATGCTGTCTTGGTGACCGACCGTGACGATCGCGTCCTTTTGGCAAACCCGGCTGCCGAGCGGGCATTCGGTATTGAGGCCGACGAGGTCATCGGCCGAAAGGTCTCCGAGACCAGGCTAGAGACGGTGTTGGAGCGGATCTTTGGCAGGGCTCTGTCTGCTAGCGAGGCCTTGAATGAAGAGGTGCCGCTACCTGATGGAAGGACGTTGTATGCCAGCGTCTCGGTGATACAGAGTTCCGCTGGTGAGCGGATTGGCCGCGTGGCGGTGATGCGTGACATCACCCATTTCAAAGAGCTGGATGAACTCAAATCGGACTTTGTGGCGACGGTTTCCCACGATTTACGCGCTCCGCTGACGTTCATGCGCGGGTACACGACGATGCTCCCGATGGTGGGCAGTCTCACCGAGAAGCAGAGCGAATACGTCGACAAGATTTTGCAAGGGGTCGGGCAGATGAGTGAGTTGATCGACGACTTGCTCGATCTGGGGCGCGTCGAGGCCGGAGTGGGGATGGAGCGCAAACCGTGTCACTTGGGAGCGATTCTGATCGAGGCAGTCGATGGTATGCGGGCGCGGGCGATTACCAAAGGGCTTGCGGTGCGATTAGAACCACCAGAGGGAACGGCGGTGGTTTCGGGGGATGCTGCGCTGCTGCGCCAGATGGTCGCAAACTTGGTGGATAACGCGATCAAGTATACACCCAGCGATGGTGTGGTGACGGTGAGTCTATCGGTGCACGACTCTCAGGCTTCGATCAGGGTGACAGATACGGGCATAGGCATCGCTCCAGATGACCAGGTGCGCCTGTTCGAGAAATTCTACCGCATCAAGCGGCGTGATACAGCGGACATACCGGGCACGGGATTGGGTTTGGCTATCGTCAAGTCCATCGTCGAGCGGCATGGTGGGCGGGTGTGGGTCGAGAGCGAGTTGGACAAGGGAAGCACATTCCACGTTCTTTTGCCTTTGGCCGAGCCCGAGTCTTTGAGGTGATGTATGGCGTTGCACATCGGATTGGTGGGCTTGCCGAATGTGGGCAAGTCCACGCTCTTTAATGCGCTTACAAAGGCGGGCGCCACTGTAGCGGCTTATCCTTTCACGACCATCGAGCCCAACCGGGGCGTGGTGGCGGTTCCCGACTCGCGGTTGGAGACTTTGGCAGAGATGGTAGGGCCGGATAAGGTGACGCCGGCGACGGTCGAGTTCGTGGACATCGCAGGGTTGGTGAAGGGAGCGCACGAGGGCGAAGGGCTGGGCAACCAGTTTCTTGGCCATATACGCAACGTGGATGCAATCGCCATGGTCTGCCGTTGCTTCCAGGACCCCGATGTGGCACATGTCGATGGCGCGGTCGATCCTCTGCGTGATCTGGAGGTGCTCGACTTGGAGTTGATTCTGGCCGATTTGGAATTGATGGAGCGGCGCCTGGAAAAGGTGCGTTCGGCGGCCAAAGCCAATCCACGCGAGTACGCTGTCGAGGTCGAGGCGTTGGAGGATCTACAGGCGCGGCTGCAGGCCGGAGAGCGGGCCGAGGCGTGGGCGACGGGTGATGAGGCACGCGTGCTGTTGGCCCAGGAGATGAGTTTGCTCACCGCCAAGAAACGCGTCTATGTGGCCAACGTGAGCGAAGATGCCCTACCCGATGGCGGTGCGTTGGCTGCAGACGTTGCCCAGGTGGCGAATGAGGGAGAGGCGCCCTTTGTCGTCATCTGCGCCCAACTTGAGGCGGACCTGGCCGAGTGGCCGGCTGACGAGGCGGCGACCTACCGCGCCGATGTGGGGTTAAAGCGATCCGGGCTGGAGGCAATGGCTTGGGCGGGCTACGAGGTGCTTGATCTGATCACCTTTTTCACCATCACCGGAGGCAAGGTGGTGCGGGCCTGGGCGATCCAGAGGGGCACCAAGGTAGCCCAGGCGGCGGGCAAGGTGCACACCCAGATGGAGAAGGGGTTCATCAAGGCCGAGGTGCTGAGTTACGAGCAGTTGGTGGAGGTGGGGGATTGGCACGCAGCGCGTGATCGTGGCATCCTGCGTACTGAAGGGCGCGATTACGTGGTTCAAGATGGAGATGTGTGCCTGTTCCGCTTCAGTCCGTGAAAGTCGTCACCAGTCGATCTTGCTCGTCGTAGCGATAGTAGGCGAAGAAGGGGGGATCGCTCGTTTCCATCGCCAGCACGCGGGGCAGCAGGGTGGGCAGATCCTCGACCAGGTCCAGCTCCAGCAGTCGTGTGCGCGGCACCCACTCTAGCGCACCTTCCTCTGATGGGTGCACCTCCCTCGTCTCGGCAGTGGCGGTAAAGCAAAAGACCAGGATGCCGGCGTTGGCTTCCGCATCCACGGGGATGTTGATCACACCGCGCAGCCGCAGGTCGCGCACCTCTACCCCGGCCTCCTCACGGATTTCGCGCAGTGCCGCGCTGCGAACGTCTTCATCTGGTTCCACGTGCCCACCGACACCGTTGTATTTGTTCGGCCAGATGCGCTTATCGGGCGCGCCACGCAGCAGCAGTACATCGTCGCCTTGTGTGATAAAGCACAGCGTGCGCGGGACGACCTGGTAGCGTCCTTTGATGACCTTCTGATCGGCTTGTCCCATTCTATGTGAACCGGCTATCGTCTAGTTCGACGCGGGTGGCTTGGATGAGGCTGCGCTGCGCGTGTTTGACCGCCCGCAGCGCGCGGATGGTGATCCACTTGCTGGGCTGGCCCACTTTTTCTACCTGGAGCGCGCGCGTGCCGTCGTGTTTGATCCAGCGTCCCTCGGCGGTCTGTGCGGCCAGCATGACCTCCAGGAGCTTTTGAAAGCATGGATCGGGACCGTAGTCGAGGCTCGCCAGCACGGCGCACAACTCGGTCAGGTCGGACTGATAGTCCAGCGGGAAGCCAAAATTGAGCCAGTCGGCATATTGCCCCTCAAAGTCGAACGGGCAGGTGAGCGTGGCGCTCGTCAAGGCCTTGATAGCTCGCTCGTGGTTTGGGGTGCGGTCGGCCGCGGGCACGGCGGCAAAGGCCCCCAGCGCTTTGGCAAAGCCCCATTGGCACGCTCCACCGTCGGCGTAGAGGCACGTCAGCCCGTCCAGGGCGGCGCTGCGTTCGACCAGGTAGTCGAGTGCGCGGCTTGTGCGCGGATCGTCTTCATAGCCGAAGTGAATCAGGGTTTGTATGGCGTTGCCGGTGTGGCAGAGTAGGATGCGTCCCTCTGTGCCATCGGAAAAGCCACCGCTTTCGTGCTGGCCGTACTCCATTAGGTTCTCGCAAGCGGCCTCGATCTGTGGCGTGAGGCCCATTCCCAGATTGGCTAGTAGGAGGAGCGTGGCGTGGGTGCTCATTGCCCCACCGTAGAAGGGCTTCTCGGCCTGTCCCCAAAAGTCGACCGGATCCATCAATGCCAGGATCTCGCGCACCGGAGGCCAATCAGGAATCATCGCCCGTGCGTCGGTAGTCTGGGTATCACAGTCTTCGCAGTCGAGCAGGTCGCGCAGCGCCAGGTAGCGCGCCGAGGGGTTTTCCTCCTCCAACAGCCAGGGGAGCGGGTCGCCTTTCAGGTCGTCTTGCCAGTTCTTGAGCATCCTGCCTCCAGTTCTAGCGGGTATTTGGCCAGTATTGTACCACAGTTCGGGCAAAAAGTGTGTTTGCCGGGGTGGGTTGTGTATCTTTAAATCAGGAAATGCCCCCTCCCCTAACCCTTCCCCCAGGGGAGGGGAAAATAAGTGGGGGTTGGGGCGGGCGCGGAGCGCCCGCCCCCACCCCCTTTTTAAGATATACGGCACCG
>Ga0316578_10000433_pt1 | contig 13818 bp, 11 predicted proteins | sample J0NA_2_FD_203076 | JGI IMG/M metagenome (GOLD analysis project Ga0316578, IMG submission 203076) | Rhizosphere microbial communities from salt marsh grasses in Alabama, United States - J0-2_160517rDrC | ecosystem: Host-associated > Plants > Roots > Rhizosphere | place: USA: Alabama | collected... | reverse complement strand
GCAGGACGTCCGTGGATTCTCACCACACGCCCAAGATCACGGCCAAGGCCCCGGGTTGTTGCTGCTCTGATACGGCGGCTTTCCCATGTGAATATACCGGTGGCCCAGAGCGGCGGTTATCGCCGCCGGCACTTTTAAGAGCCCACCAGGTAGATCACCGTGATTTAACTGTCGACCACACCGATGTGACAGCTGCGCCGGCAGCCAGTCCGGAGACAACAGGTTCACCGGCCGTGCTGTGTTTTGCCTCCATTCTCAAGGTACCCATCTATCTTTCCACCCTGACTTTTCTCTGTTAAAACGCCTCCATCCGGAAACGGGATATTTCCGGTCTAAAACAGCAATTTCGCGTCTCTAAAGTCATCGACCGAGTCAATCTGTTGGCCAAAATCATGTTCAACAGAAAAACTGATGGGTCTCCGATTCTGAAATGCGCAACCTTTCGCAACTTCAGTTGCGGAACCGTCGGTCGAGGTTTTTTTCAATCAAGTTTGAATCTATAAAATCGGGTCCTGTATGCAAACAGGACCGGGAGGACGTAAAAATGGGTAAAAAAGCAAAGCGCAAACCGGATATCCGCGCCGCTAAAAAAGCGGCCGTTCTTGGAAACGACAAAAAAAAACGCTTACCGTTGATTCTGGTTCTTTGCGCCGTGGTTATCGCCGGCGCCGGGGTTTATCTGATGTTAAATTCGGGCGACGGCAACGCGGTATCAGTCGAGACCAATGTCTCGGCGGAAACGATCGGTGATCAAGTGAGCTACCCGGCAAGCCTGTTTGCCGATGGCCGCGCCCGTTTTTTCGAACTCAAACACGCGAACCTGACCATTCGCTATTTCATTCTCAAAAGCTCGGACGGCGTCATCCGGGCCGCTTTCGACGCTTGTGACGTCTGCTGGCCGGCCGGTAAAGGCTACTATCAGGACGGTGACGCCATGGTCTGCCGCAATTGCGGACGCCGGTTCGCTTCGGTGCTGGTCAACGAGGTTAAGGGCGGCTGCAACCCGGCGCCCCTCAAGCGATCTCTTCAGGGGGAGCAGGTCGTGATTCTGGCACAGGATATTCTGGAAGGAAAACAGTATTTCGACTTTACCGGAAAGGCACAGTCATGACGCTGAAACAAATCGCCGTCCGTAACCTTATGCGCCGCAAGGGCAAGGCTGCCTTCGTGTTGGCGGGACTCGCCATCGGCATCGCAACGGTCGTTGCCGTCATCAGCTTCGTCGAGGCCATGACCGGCGACATCAACCACAAGCTCGAAAAATACGGCGCCAACATCCTGATCGTTCCCCGAGCCGAGAGTCTGCCGCTCACCTACGGCGGGCTCTCGCTGGGCGGGGTCTCCTTTGAAATGGAGGAAATCCGCGAGACAGACCTGGCCCGGGTGAACTCGATTAAGAATTACCGCAACATCGCCGCGCTGGGACCGCTGGTCCTGGGCGTCGTTAACATCGACACCCATCGGGTCCTGCTCTCGGGTGTCGACTTCAAAACCGCCGGAATCCTTAAACCCTGGTGGGTTGTCGACGGTGACCTTCCAGCGGCCAACGGCATCCTTCTGGGTGCCGAAGCGGCGCGTGTTCTGAACCTGCGGGTCGGAAGCCCGGTCATCATCAAGGGCCGACAGCTGCTCGTGTCGGGCGTCCTGCGTCCGACCGGCAGCCAGGACGACCAGCTGCTTTTCACCACCTTGGCCAGCGCCCAGGAAATACTGCAAAAAACCGGCCGGGTATCGATGGCCGAAGTTGCGGCACTGTGCCAGAATTGTCCCATCGACGACATGGTGCGGCAGATCTCCGAAGTGTTGCCCGGTGCCAAGGTCATGGCAATTCAACAGGTAGTCAAGGGCCGCATGGAAACCCTGTCCCATTTCAGAAAGTTCAGCTTTGGGGTCTCGGGCGTGGTCATCCTGATCGGCGCCCTGGTGGTACTGGTGACAATGATGAGCAGCGTCCGGGAGCGGACCGAGGAGATCGGCATCTTCAGGGCGATCGGTTTTCGTAAAAGCCATGTCATGCGGATCGTCTTTCTGGAAGCCGGCATCGTTTCGGTGCTCGCGGGATTGATGGGTTATGCGGCCGGCTTTGCCGCCACAGCGGCGGGGCTGAGGCTGTTTATCGAAGATCGCATGATCCACCTGAAAGTCAGTCCCGAGCTGGCCGCCTTTTCATTCGGGCTGGCGCTGGTCATCGGACTGGCATCGAGCGCTTACCCGGCACTGATGGCCGCGCGCATGGACCCCAACGACGCACTCAGAGCCCTGTGAAAACTTACTTCGTGGGAGACAACCATGAGTTACATCGAAGCCAGTAATCTTGTCAAAAAATACGGCAGTGGCGAAGCGACCGTTACGGCCATTTCCGATATGAATTTCACCATCGCTTCGGGGGAATTTGTCGGCATCATGGGTGTGTCGGGATCCGGCAAATCGACTCTCCTGTCGGTCATGGGCGCGATGAACGCACCGACCTCAGGCTGTTTCGTGGTGGACGACATCGACATCTACCGCCTGAAATCCGAGAAGCGCGCCGATTTCCGTCGGGAGTTTCTCGGGTTCGTTTTTCAGAGCTTTCATTTAGTGCCCTACCTCACAGTTATCGAAAATGTCATGCTGCCGCTGGCGATCGTCAAAGCTTCCGGTAAAGAAAAGCGGCTGATGGCCGAGTCCGCTCTGGCCGCCGTCGGCCTCCAGAGCAAGAGCCATCGTCTGCCGAACCAGATATCCGGCGGCGAGAAAGAAAGGGTCGCCATTGCCCGGGCCATCGTAAACGAACCGCCGATTCTGCTGGCAGATGAACCGACCGGAAATCTGGACACCAGGACCAGCCGTGAAATCATGGACCTGCTGCGGCAGCTCAACGACGGTGGAATGACCATTGTCATGGTCACCCACAGTCCGGATTGTGCCGCATTCGCCGGCCGGGTCTTGCAGATCTCAGACGGCCTCCTGATATCGGGCAATTAAATTACCTTACGATCATGCTCGCATCGGTGCCGAAAAAACGGCCGCGTGAATGTTGTTTGCATCGATATCGATCATGAGAACTGTCTTGACAGGCGGGGTTGTTAACTTGTAGATAGCTTTTTTCGGGATTGACAGCGGTTCGGATCGATCCGTGTTCAATAGTTTTCAAATACTTTAAATCCCAACAATTCAGCAAGGGCGCTCGGCTCGAAACGCGTATCATTGACGTCGAACAATCGATCGGCTGCATGATAAAAACGGCTGTCGCGGCAATAAGCTGACATGCCGAGAATCACATCTTGCAGTATCGTCAGGACTTGGGGTGAAGGTTCATGGCAGACACAAGTATACCAGAAAAACGCCCTCTTTTGCTGCTTGTTGCCGGCGCCAAGGGCGCGATTGCATCGACGCTGGCGGTCGCCATTGCAGCCTGCCGCAGAATGCCTGAAATCGTCATGCCCAGCCTGACAACCCAAGGCAAATTTCCGTTTCTGGCAGCAGTCGCAGAGACGCAGATTGCCGGCTGGGACAATAATCCGCAGGACCTGGCGTCATCGACACTTTGCCAAGGCGTCGTTCCGGAGCCTGTCTGCCGTCTCCATGCCGACCAACTGGATCGAATTGCGGTCAAGGCATCCCCGGCGCCGGACCTTGCCCTGCAAGACCAGGTAGAACAATTGGCAGCCGACATTCGAGAATTTCGAAAGGCGCATGATCGATGCTTGCCGGTTCTCATCAACCTGCTTCCCGCCGCCCCCCTTAATCATTTCGATCACTGCCGAAGCCTGTCGGAACTCTATGAAACCGCGGGTAACCGCAGCATGCCGGACCTTGCCTACGCTTTGGCAGCGGTTACCTCAGGTGTTCCGGTGGTCAATTTCACACCCAATACCGTCGAGATTCCGGTACTCGTCTCAGAGGCCGTCAAACGGGGTGTGCCGCTGTGCGGACGCGACGGCAAAACCGGCCAAACCTACTTCAAAGTGGTTCTGGCGTCGGCCCTCAAGGCCCGGAGATTGACGGTCGAGGGATGGTACAGCCTCAACATCCTCGGCAATGCGGATGGAAAGAATCTGATGGCGCCGGAACGGGCCGCAGGTAAAGTGGCCAACAAAACCGACCTGCTCGACGAGATTCTCGGCTACCCGGTCGGCGGCCGCTACGGCACGTCGACCCACAAGGTTCACATCGATTACTACCCGCCGCGGGGGGATGCCAAGGAGGCCTGGGATGTCATTGACGTCAGAGGGCTGTTCGACCTGCCGATGAGCATCCGTCTCAACCTGCAGGGTCGGGATTCCATTCTGGCCGCGCCGATGGTTCTCGACCTCAGCCGCTGGATGGCTGCGCTGCAGCTGGCCGGCCATAGCGGGCCGGTGCCAGAACTGGGGTTTTACTTCAAAAAACCGGTCGGACCGCAGGCGCCCCGGACCTTTCAGGAGCAGCTCAACAGCATGGATCTGTTGGAACGACACTGTGAGGAAAAAATGTCAGCCGCTGCGTCTAAAGCAGGAGAGCGACCATGATTTTCGGTTACAGCACCAACGCGTTCGTCAAATTCGACTTGTTCGACGCGGTTGAGAAAATCGCCGGCCTCGGTTTCGGCGGGGTCGAAATCATGGGGGACCGTCCCCATCTCTACCCGCCCGATTTTGACGAGAAAAGGATGGTCCGACTCAAAGCGCTTCTCGAACACCATCGTCTCGCGATTACCAATATCAACAGCTTCACCTTGTTTGCCGTCGGCGACACCTACCTGCCGTCGTGGATCGAAGCGGACCCAAAGCGGCGCGAAGTCCGTATTCGTCATACACTCGACAGCCTTGAGGCCGCCCGTTTCCTGGGATGCGAGAATATTTCCGTACCGCCGGGCGGCCCCCTGACCGACGAAAATTCCCGGGATGCAGCCGTCAGGCTGTTCCATAAGGGCCTGGAGCGCGTGATACCCGTGGCAGAGGAGCTGGGAATCAAAATCCTGATCGAACCAGAACCGAACTTGCTGATGGAAAACACACCGGAATTCAAATCGTTCATCAAGGATGTCAAATCCAGTGCCGTTGGTTTGAACTTCGACATCGGCCACTTCTACTGTGCCGGCGAAGACCCGGCGGCAGCGTTCGAAGAGCTCTTCGAATGGATCGGTCATGTTCATATCGAAGATATCGCTCCCTCCCGCCTGCATGCCCATCTGATTGCCGGGCACGGCGACATCCGCTTCATCGATGTCTTCGACACCATGAAGCGGCTTGGATATCACGGCGATATCAGCCTCGAACTCTATCCTTACGTCGACACCCCTGTGGAAGCCGGACGGGAAAGCCTTTCCTATCTGATGCCGATCTTCGCCCAGGCCGGCCTGGACATCGGCACCTCATATTAAATTTCACTGATATGAAAGCACTCTATTTCCAAGAACACGGAGACCTGGATGTCATCCAATATGGCGATGTTTCCGACCCATCTGCCGGTCCCGACGAGGTGGTCGTGCGGGTCCGGGCCTGCGCCATTAATCATCTGGACATCTGGGTGCGTCGGGGCTGGCCGGGCTTGAAGCTCGGTATGCCGCACTGGTGCGGGGCCGATGTCGCCGGTGAAATCGTCGATGTCGGACGAAACGTCACCGGTTGGCGTCCAGGTCAGGCCGTCATCGTCGATCCCGGCATCAGTCTGGCTGCCGACGAATACACCCGTCGCGGAGATGATTCGATGAGCCCCGGCTACCACGTGATCGGGGAACACACCCGCGGCGGCGCCGCTGAATATCTGGCGGTACCGGCCGCGAACCTGGCCGCCAAGCCTGACGGTTTCGATTTTCCTGCTGCCGCAGCGCCGCTTTTGGTCGGCCTGACTGCCTGGCGCATGCTGATTCACAGGGCACGCTTGAGGGCTGGTGAAACGGTGCTGGTGGTCGGATCCGGCGGCGGGGTTAACAGTATGGCCATCCAAATTTCCAAGCTTGCCGGAGCCAGGGTCTATGCAGTGGCTGGAGACCGAGTAAAAGCCGAGAAAGCGAAGGAACTCGGCGCCGATATCGTCCTCGATCGATCCGAAGTCGACTGGAGCAGGGAAATCAATCGGTTGACCGACAAGCGAGGTGTGAATGTCGTGGTGGACAACGTCGGTCAGGCCACTATCAACCAGAGCATGCTGGCGTTGGCCCGCGGCGGCCGGGTCGTCATTGTCGGCAACACCTCCGGCCCGAAAACGCAGATCGACATGCGCTACATCTTCGGCAAACAGATCAGCCTGATCGGCAGCACCATGGGATCCCACCAGGATTTTCGCGACATCGTCGAGCTGGTACGCACCGGTCGACTGAAACCCGTCATCGATCGCATCCTGCCGCTCAGCGAAGGAAAAGCGGCTTACGGATTGATGGAGCGCGGCGAGATGTTCGGCAAGATCGTGTTGACGCCGTGAGCGGCGTGATAAATAAGTGGCCCCCGATGGCTGTACACGCCAAGCAACAGTCGCCTTTCATATAAACGGGATGGTGTTCTCAAAAATCGTCAAGTAAAGGGGCTTTCGGTTCTGGATACCTTACAGTATTGGACTACTGCTGACGACCGCCATCATATTTTTTCATCAACTCTCTGAATATCACCAGTTTCTGCACATCCTGGGTCCCCTCGCCCAGTGACGAAGCCCAGGCATCCATCGGGTATTTGTGGATCGGGTGCTCGAAAACGACCGAAGCGGCACCGAAGATGTCGGCTGCCCACGGCGTTATTTCCCTAGCAATCTGAACGGCGAGGTACTTGGCCAGTGATGATTCCTGGCGAAAATCCTCACCGGCATCCGCGACGCTGCAGGCTTTCAGGAGCATGAGGCGCGCCGCTTCCATTCGGGCGTAGAAATCGGCGAATTCGAATGTCTTGGCTTGAAATTCGACAATCTTCTTCCCAAAAATCTCCCGTTTTCGGGCCCGGTCCAACGCCATGTCGAAGGCACCGGCCGCCGTTCCCAATGTCAGGGCGCTGATCGGCAGACGGCTCCATGTGAACACCTCGAGCACCTGCTGAAGTCCGCGTCCGCGCTCGCCCAAAAGGTGGTCGTCCGGCACGAACACATCAATGAACTGCAGTCGCGTAAGGTCCGACGGAATCCACACCTGTTTGTTCAGCTTCGTGCGTTTGATATTGGGCGCGTTTAGATCTACCAGGAACATCGAGAGGCGGCGGTTTCGAGTCGCTTCGTCATCCGAAACGGCCGTGATGACGCCCAGATCGGCAACGTAACCGTTGGTAACGTACGCCTTGGTTCCATTCAGCCGCCAACCGCCCTCGGTTTTTTCGGCTTTCATCGATATGCCGGCCACATCGCTGCCGGCCATGTTTTCGGTATTTCCGAGACACATCAGGGTTTCACCGCGCGCAGCCTGCCGTCCGTAGCGTTGTTTCAGCTGTTCCGAGCCGAACAGATAGAGCCCTATAAATCCGAGATTCACGTGAGCCAATATGGCAATGGCCACACCGGGGGACAACTTCGCCAGCTGCTCGTTGATCAACGCTTCTCTGAGCGTCGACGTCTTCACGAGGCCACCGTCTTGCCACTGAATGCCGAGCCAGCCGTCACCTCCCATTCGGCGGTAAAATTCCGTCGGCACCTGTCCGCCCTTGTACCATGAGGACAGGTGAGGTTTAAGATGGGCCCCAAGAAAACGGCCAAAGTCTTCGGCGTCGCCGCCGATATCTTCCGGGATGTTTAAATCCATATGAAACACCTCCAGCGAGAAAGCGTGCGTCAAAACGTGCTGGTCTCATCTAATCTCATAGTCATCCGAAAAGGGCAAGTAAAGCTTGCCGAAAGCGGCAGCCATGATTGTAATATTGCCGGAGCCTTAAAGCCCTATGCGCCGGCACCTTGACTAAGATGATAACGGTTGCATATTAATCGGTAAGCGCAAGAAATGGCACGAGAAACTGCTTAAATGCCGGGCCTCGTTACTCGGGCTTCATCACTTTCACCATCAAGCTGGTCGTTGCGTAATGGGGCGTGTAATCAGCGTCGCTTCGATTGACGCCACTTAGAAAGATTCTCCTGCCACTATCGTCACAGCCTTTCTTAGGTTGTCATGGTGCCGGAGTTTCATGTTCCGGTTACCGAGCGAGCCGACCCATAAAGGAGTCTTGCCATGCCAAGAAGCAAAATTGACCTCCCCTACCACATCGACTTCCTCTCTGTTCTGGATGCAGAGGGCAACCTGGATGAATCATTGGAACCGGACATACCGGAAGAAACTTTGTTGAGAATTCACGCCACCATGCTTCTCGGGCGTCGATTCGACGAGAGGTTGCTCAACCTGCAGCGACAGGGCCGCATCGGAACCTTCCCGCCGATAACGGGACAGGAGGCGTCTCATGTCGGAGCGGTGGCCGTATTGCGCGATTCGGACTGGATGGTGCCTTCCTTCAGAGAAACGGCCGCTGAAATATGGCGCGGTCGAACGCTGGAAAGCGTCATTATTGCCAACAACGGCTTCAACGAAGGAGCGCAGATGCCCGAAGACAGCCGCAACTTGCCGGTGTCGATTCCGGTCGGCTCCCAGATGATTCACGCGGTCGGCATCGGGTTCGGGATCCGGTATCGAAAAAAAGACGACGTCGTCATGACTTTCTTCGGTGACGGCGCTACATCGCAAGGTGATTTTCACGAGGCCCTCAATTTTGCCGGAGTGTTTCAGGCACCGGTGATTTTTGTCTGTCAGAACAACCAGTGGGCCATTTCATTACCACGCAAGAAACAGACCCGATCCCAGACACTGGCGCAGAAAGCGCTGGCCTATGGTCTGCCGGGCATCCAGGTAGACGGCAACGATGTGCTGGCCGTGTATGCCGCCGCCGCGGAAGCGGCGGAACGCGCCCGAAAGGACGGGGGTCCGACCCTGATCGAATGCGTCACCTACCGCATGTCAGCTCACACCACGGCCGATGATCCCAAACGGTACCGAACCGACGACGAGATTGAAAGCTGGCGAAAGCGCGATCCTCTGATCCGACTCCAGAAGTACCTTACCCGGAAGAACCTTCTCTCCGAAGAAAAGATCGCGGCCGCGGAAATCGACACAAAGGAAAAGATACAGACTGCCGTCGATCGGGCCGAACGGCAGATGCAGGAATTCGGAGCTCCGGCCGACATGTTCGATCACGCCTATGCCCAAATACCACCGCATTTGACAGAGCAAAAGGAATTTCTGGAGCGCGAGTTGGCCGAAAACAGGGAGGAGTAAACCGATGGCAAAAATGACGATGGTTCAGGCCCTCAATCTGGCACTCAAACAAGAAATGGAAAAAGACGACCGGGTGATTGTGCTGGGTGAAGATGTCGGGCGGGACGGCGGTGTCTTCCGCGTGACCGAAGGCCTGATCGATCGGTTCGGGGAACAGCGCGTTTTAGACACCCCTTTGGCGGAAGCCGGCATCGTCGGCATGTCGATCGGGATGGCCGCGTTCGGTCTTCGCCCGGTTTGTGAAATGCAATTTTCAGGGTTCAGCTACCAGGCGTTCCATCAAACCGAAAACCACGCCGCACGGATGCGCTGGCGGTCGCAGGGCCGATTCAGCGTCCCGATGGTGCTCAGAATGCCTTACAGCGGCGGTGTGCGGGCCCTGGAGCATCACTCGGAAAGTCGCGAAATATACTATGCTCACACACCGGGGCTAAAAATGGTCATTCCATCCGGCCCACGTAATGCGCGAGCCCTGCTGGTCAGTGCCATCCGGGATCCCGATCCGGTCGTTTTCTATGAATCCAAGGCTCTCTATCGGACTTTTCGTGAGGAAGTTCCGGAGGAGGAAGAAAGCTTTCCGATCGGAAAATCGCAGATCGTTCGGAAGGGCTCGGATATCACCCTTGTTTCCTACGGATCGATGATGCGTCCCACGCTCGAGGCGGCTGAAATCCTGAAAGAAAAAGAGGCCGTCGAGGCCGAAGTCGTGGACCTGCTGACCTTGTCGCCGCTCGACGACAGCCTGTTCACCAAGTCCGTGCGCAAGACCGGCCGCGCCGTGATCATACACGAGGCCCCGCGCAGTTATGGTCCCGGGGCCGAAATCGTGGCCAAGCTGGTCGATAAATCGTTCTACTACCTCGAAGCCCCGATTGCCCGGGTTACCGGTTTCGACATCGTCATTCCCCTTTTCAGTCGGGAGAGCTACTATATTCCCAATGCCCAACGGATCGTGCGTGCCGCCCGGAAGGTACTAAAGACAGCCGCCTGACGACTGTCTCGAGCCGGTACGCTGACTTCTACTAGGCAAGGCCGTTATTGATCGAATTTGCTTTGTTATTATGCCCTGTTGGGCGCAGCACGAGGAGGACCTATGACCCGTTCGTTCAAACTCCCCGATCTGGGTGAAGGCATCCACGAAGGCGAGGTCATCGCCGTCCTGGTAAAAGCCGGTGACGCCGTGGAAGAGGGTGACCCGATTCTCGAGGTAGAAACGGACAAGGCTTCGGTCGAAATCCCTTCACCTTATACTGGCACAGTGAAGGAAATTATGGTCAAACCGGGCGATGTCGTCAAGGTCGGCAACCTGATGATGACGTTCACCGACGATGCGGCCGAAGTAAAGATAGAAGAAAAATCCAACCAGGCACCCGGCAAAAAAGAAGCCGCACAGAAAAAAGAAAAGGCTTCTTTCGAGAAGAAAACAAAACCTCTCGAACCCGTGGGAGAAGCCGCTCCGCAGCAGACGGACAACCAAACAGCCGGGGCGCAAGAAAGCAAAAAGGAACCGGTGCCGGCCTCGCCGGCGACGCGTCGACTGGCACGCGAACTGGGGGTCGATCTTCGTGCGGTGACGCCGAGCGGACCCGCGGGGATGGTGAGCGCCGAGGACGTGCGTGCTTTCGCGTCGAAAGAAAAGCAAGGCGAGGGAGCAGAAGAAGAGCCTGCGGCTGGAGCCGAACCGCTTGTCGTTGCCGGTGCTCCGCCACCCGGATTGCCGGACTTTACCAAGTGGGGGTCCGTGGAGCGGTTGCCGCTGCGCTCCATCCGAAAGGCGACCGCCCGGCAAATGGCACTGGCCTGGTCCCAGATCCCGCATGTTTCCAGTCAGGATGATATCGATGTCACCCGGATAGAAGCTCTGCGACGCCGCAACAAACAGGCTGTCGAAAAACAGGGCGGACGGCTCACCCTGACCGTATTTGCCGTAAAGGCTGCCGCAGCAGCCCTAAGGCAGTTTCCGCAGTTCAATGTCTCGCTGGATGTGGCAAAGGGAGAAATCGTCCGCAAGCACTATCGCCATGTCGGTGTCGCCACCGATACGGGGGAAGGTCTGGTCGTGCCTGTTTTGCGCAACGCCGACCGAAAAAGCATCACCGAACTGGCTGTGGAACTCCGGCAGCTCGTCGAGAGGACCCGAGCGCGCAAGGTCGATTTGGAGGAATTGCAAGGCGGCACGTTCACGATCACGAACATTGGAGCAGCCGGCGGTCGGGGGCACTTTTCTCCCATCATCAACTACCCGGAAGCCGCCATCCTCGGAATGGGAACCGCCCGGCTCAAGCCGGTGATCGGGAAAACCGAGAAGGGATCCACCCAAGTCGTGGCGCGCATGATTCTTCCGGTTGTCCTGGCGATCGACCACCGGGTCCTGGACGGTATCGACGCCGCCCGGTTTTTGGAATTTTTCCGCAACGCGCTCGAGAATCCCGACAAAATGCTGCTGTCGATATAGCAGGGTATTGAATCATCGATTAATCCCTCGCGGCACTGCAGGCCGCCACGGTCCATAAAAATTCTCCTGTAGTGTTTAACTCTCATGACCTTATGGACCGCCACGACGAATGAGAACGACGCGCCGGAGCCCGGATGACTGGTTTCGAAAAGTGGCGTGGCTGACTGTCTGAGTCGCTTGTGGGGTCTTAGACCAGACCTTATGCCGATGTCGCTTGAAAGGCACGACTTCCCAGTTGCATCCGAACTCATTTTTTAAAGACGGGACTGGTCTGGGATTAGAGCCCGTTGGCGACGAGTTTCAGCCCTCTTTCGAAGTCTTTCATGCGGACGGAGGTGCCCACTTTTTTTGTATTACATTCTATTTCCGTCTTAAAAAGGAGATCATTTCTAATGGTCATGGGCGAGCTGTCACAGGAAACCGAATTACTCGTCATCGGCGGGGGACCGGGCGGTTATGCAGCCGCCTTCCGGGCTGCCGATCTGGGAATGGACGTCACATTGGTGGAGATATCGGAAAAACCCGGTGGCGTGTGCCTCTTTAGAGGCTGCATTCCCTCGAAAGCGTACCTGCATCTTGCGGAACTGATTCACGACGCCGCGCACGCCGACGCCATGGGTCTCAAATTCGGATCACCGGAAATCGACCTGGAAAACGTGCGCAACTACAAGAACCGGGTGGTCGAAAAACTTGCCGACGGGTTGGTCAGTCTCGGCAAATCCCGCGGCGTGCAACGCATCCGAGGCAGAGCCGGTTTCGAAGACTCTAAAACGGTGCGCATCTATGAATCCGATGTGAGCCATATCAAATTCCGCCAGGCGATCCTGGCCACCGGTTCACATCCCAACCCGTTTCCAGGTGGGCCATTCAAAAAAGGGGGCCGAATCATGAATTCCACCGGCGCACTCGCTCTGGCAGATATCCCCAAGAGTCTTCTGGTCATCGGCGGCGGATACGTCGGACTGGAACTGGGGTCGGTCTATGCCGCCCTCGGCAGCCGGGTCAGTGTGGTGGAACAGGGTGATCGTCTACTGCCGGGCATTGATGCCGATCTGGTGAAACCGCTCAAGCGTCGTCTGGAAAAACGCTTCGCGTCGATCATGCTGAAGACGAAGGTCAAGGGGCTCGAAGAAAGCCTGGACAGGGTTAAGGTCATCCTCGAAGGCGACGTCGATCCCGCGGAGCAAGAATTCGCTCGTGTCCTTGTCGCCGTCGGGCGTCGTGCCAATACGGCAAATATCGGGTTGGAAAATACGCGGGTGGTGATCGATGACCGCGGCTTCGTCAAAGTAGATGAACGGCAGCAAACAACCGACGACAATATTTATGCTGTCGGTGATGTTGTCGGCGGCATGATGCTGGCCCACAAGGCCAGCTACGAGGGGAAAATCGCCGCTGAAGTGATTGCCGGTGAGCCTTCTGCCTTCGATGCGCGGGCTATACCGGCCGTGGTCTACACCGATCCGCAAATTGCCTACTGCGGGCTGACCGAAGAAGAAGCACACCGGCAGGGAAAAAAGATCGAGGTCAACCGATTCCCCTGGAAATTTTCGGGACGCGCCGCAACCATGGATGCCGGTGAAGGGCTGACCAAAATGATCGTCGATCCGGACACCGGCCGCATCCTGGGTGTTGGCATCACCGGCCGAAACGCCGAGAGTCTCATCGCCGAGGGCGTTTTGGCAGTCGAAATGGGTGCACTGGCCCAGGATATCGGCCTGACCATTCACCCGCACCCCACGCTTTCCGAAACTGAAATGGAAGCGGCCGAAATTTTCACCGGTACTGCCACCCACATTCTCGGCAAGAAAAGGAGCCGGTGACGGTGAAGGAATTGAATTATTTTTCCGTGGTTTGAATCAAATGGACGTCACGTTGCGGAAAAGGAATTTCGATGCCAACTTGTTTGAATGTGGTGTAAATATCCCGATTAAGTTGGTGAATGAGCTTGCCTTTGTCGTGAGGTCGGTGGGCCCAGCAGAGTAGGTCAAAATCAAGGGAAGAGTCACCCATCCGTCGGAATCTCACTCTCGGCTCAGGTGCATCGGCAACTAAGGGATTTGTCATGGCCAATTCCATCAGGATCTTTTCGACATAATCGACATCAGTGCCGTAAGCCACGCCAACCTCTATGTGCACCCTGAATCGTGATTTTGGTGCACTTTCATTG
>Ga0316578_10000432_pt1 | contig 13819 bp, 7 predicted proteins | sample J0NA_2_FD_203076 | JGI IMG/M metagenome (GOLD analysis project Ga0316578, IMG submission 203076) | Rhizosphere microbial communities from salt marsh grasses in Alabama, United States - J0-2_160517rDrC | ecosystem: Host-associated > Plants > Roots > Rhizosphere | place: USA: Alabama | collected... | reverse complement strand
AAACAGAGAATCCTGGGTTTCGGTAGCAGAGGCGGGGTGCTATGAGGTTGCTACACCATGATTCCGGTGAGCGCGCATCTAATGGATTAAACAGAAAAAAACAGGATGCGTTGACCCAGGCAGGCACCGGGGCAACCGTCAGCTTGCGGTTCGCGGAAACATCGGAAGGAAAAGACAAGGAGAGGATGCCTTCGAGCTCGCCTCGGATGTCCGGAAAGGCGTTACCGGCTGCCGGATGCGGCGGCGATCGCCCGGTGACGATCCCCGCCGTGGGCGGAACCGGCATGACCGTGGCGCAGTCGCTCCGATCAGCCTAGGATCAGGCCCTCGCGGACTGTCCGCCTTCGCCCGGGCGGCGGACCGGCACCTTGAGGGTCACCAGCTCCTCGGCGCTGCTCGGATGGATCGCCACGGTCGCGTCCAGATCGGCCTTGGTGGCGCCCATCTTCACCGCCACGGCGAAACCCTGAAGCATCTCGTCGACACCGTCGCCGATCATGTGGATGCCGACGACGCGTTCCTCGGACCCCGTGCAGATGAGCTTCATCGCCGTTTTGGGACCGTGCTCGTTCAGGGCATAGCGCATCGGCGTGAAGCGCGTCTCGTAAACCGTCAGGGTGTCGCCGAAGCGCTCGCGCGCCTCCGGCTCGGTCAGCCCGACCTTGCCGACCGGCGGATGCGCAAAGACCACGGTGGGGATGTTCTCGTAGTCGAGCCTGAGGTCAGGTTTGCCCCCGAACAGGCGCTCTGCGAGCCGACGCCCGGCGGCGATGGCGACCGGGGTCAGTGGCTCGCGGCCGGTGATGTCACCCAACGCGTAGATCCCGGAGACATTGGTGTTCTGATAGGCATCCGTGGCAATGATCCCGTCCGGCTGCACCTCGACGCCCGCGGCCTTCAGGTTCAACTCGCGGGTGTTTGGGGCCCTTCCGACGGCCCACAGGAGGGTGTCGAAGCCGCCCAGGCGCTCGCCGTCGCGCGCGACCAGAGAGAGCCCCCCGGAGTCCTTCGCGAGCGCCGCGACCTCGTATTCAAGCCGCATTCGAACTCCCTGTGCACCCATGTTCTCCGCCAGTGTCTCGCTGATCATGGGGTCGAACATCCACAGCAAGCGGTCCTCGAGGGCGACGATGGTGACCTCCGATCCGAGGGCCCGGAGCAGCCCGGCCAGCTCCACGCCAATGTAGCCGCCACCGATGATGGCGATGCGCTTGGGCTGGGTCTCCAGCGCGAAGAAACCGTCGGAGGTGATTCCCAGCTCCGCGCCCGGCATCCGGGGCACGATCGGGCGCCCCCCTGTGGCGATGACGAGATGGTCGGCACTGTAGCGCTGGTCGCCGACCGCGATGGTCTTGCCATCGACGAACCGCGCGAGACCCTGGATCCGCGTGATGCCCTCCTGTTCAACATAGCCGTCCCAGTAACGGTTGATATCGGCGACATAGCGGTTACGGCCCGCCACCAACGCGGACCAGTCGATCCCCTCGGCTCTGACACGCACGCCGTACCCTGGCGCATCGGCGACAGCGTCGGCCAGGTGGGCCCCGTACCACATGACCTTCTTGGGAACACAGCCGGCGTTGACACAGGTGCCGCCGAGCTTGCCTGCCTCGACCACGGCGACCCGGCGACCCAGCTGTGCGGCCTTTTCAGCGACCGCGAGGCCGCCGCTGCCCCCGCCGATAGCGATCAGGTCGAAATGCTCACTCATTGTCTTGACTCCTCGCGAGGATGCGCCTCGCCCCGGTGATGCTTTGCGGGCATTCCGCCCGCGACGCAGTCTGGTCCATCCTGCCGATCGGTCCTCGGACGGACGACCGGCCCGAACCCGGGTCGTCCGCCCGTCGTGCGCGATGCGGCTCTACGCGGCCTGCCGGTCGTTCAACCACATCTCGACCGCGTCCGACCCCCCGATCAGCTGACCGTTGACGAACACTTGCGGGACGCTCGTGGCATTCGCGACGGCGCGCAGGGTCTGCTCCGTGTAGTCGCGGTTCAGCACCAGCTCCTCGTAAGCGAGACCGGCGTTGCGCAGCGCCTCCTTCGCCTTGACGCAGAAGGGGCAGCCATCCCGCGTGAAGACCGTCACGTCCATCGGCTTGGGGGCGTCGGGTGCCAGGTAGGCCAGCATGGTGTCGGCATCAGATACGCCGTAAGGGTCGCCTTCGACGTCCGGCTCGACGAACATCTTCTCGACCACGCCGTCGCGGACCAGCATGGAATAGCGCCAGGAGCGCTTGCCGAAGCCAAGATCGTCTTTGTCCACCAGCATGCCCATTCCGGCGGTGAACTCGCCATTGCCGTCGGGAATGAAGGTGACGTTGTCGGCGTGCTGGGACTTTTTCCACTCGTTCATCACGAAGGTGTCGTTGACCGACATGCACACCACCTCGTCGACGCCGTGCTCTCTGAACGTCGGAACCAGCTGGTTGTAGCGCGGCACGTGCGAGGATGAGCAGGTCGGGGTGAAGGCACCCGGCAACGAAAACAAGACAACGGTCTTGCCGGCGAAGATGTCGTCAGTGGTCACGTCGACCCACTCATGTCCGCGACGGGTGCGAAAGGTCACCTGGGGGACGCGACTCCCGGTACGATCTTCAAACATGGCTGAATCTCCTTGGTTCGGTTGAAGTGGTTTGGTTAAAGACGCGTTGGCTGAGCTCGGTCAGCTCCGTTGATCGGGGTGCTGACCGTTCGCTATCGGGAAATGGGGACAAACAAACGATCCGAAAAATGGAATATTAAGATCGACGCGATCGTTAACAGCGATGAGTGGCCTGGGTAACCCCCGGGCTAGTTTCAACGGGGATGAATCGGTTCAGCCGCCTCCGCCCCGGCCTCGGGCGACTGACGGGGCCGACCCGAGATTGCGTTTGCGGGCGCGGCGTCGATCGGGGTGCTGTGTCCGATCCTGGCGTGTTGTGGTGCCACCCCGAAACGACCGAGCGTGGCAGGGGCCGCAGTCTGCCGGCGCATGCGGCTCGACCACCTTTCACCACGCGGCGATCCGAGGGGGGTGAACCTGATGTATGGTGTCAGTCTGCGCATGTCGGCGCCGTTCGACGAAGCGGTTGCCAGGGTGACGCAAGCCCTCGCGGAGCAGTCTCGCGGCGTGCTAAGGGATATCGATGTCCAGGCGACTTTGCAGGCCAGGGGTGGGATGGGGCAGCGTCCTTGTCGGAGTCTGGTGCGGGCAATCCGGGTTTTGCTCACCAGGCGCCGCTGCCCATCGACCCGGGCATGGGGCCCCTGCTGCCCTGCCATGCCGTCGTGCGGGAGGATGAAGACGGTGCGGTCACGGTCTCATTCATGGATCCGCTGGCGATACTTCGAATGGTCGACCGACCTGAGGTCCCGGTCATCGCCGCGGCGGTGCGGGGCCCTCTGGAGCGAGCAGGTGTCGCGATGGCGAGTTGCTCGCGCCGCACGAAATGGAGGTTTGGTGGAGCCGAGGGGGATCGAACCCCTGACCTTCGCATTGCGAACGCGACGCTCTCCCAGCTGAGCTACGGCCCCGTATCGGGCCCCGGATCGTCTCCGCGGATGATCGACCCGAACATCCGGAAACATCCTGAGCCAGGGGCATATCTTGCACTGCCCTGGGGGCTCGAAACAAGTACCGAGATCAGACAGGAGCACGCATGCTGGATTCCCGTCCTTTGCTCTTTCCTTCCGACTTCCCTGGGATCAACCGCCATCCCCTGCGGACGCTGCAGGTCAACCTGGGCTATCGCTGCAATCTGAGCTGCCGCCATTGCCATGTCGATGCGGGGCCAAAGCGCTTCGAGTCAATGTCGCCGGAGACGGTCGCCGCTGTCCTGAGCTTTCTCGATCGGCACCCGCTCGAGACCTTCGACATCACCGGCGGCGCCCCCGAGCTGCACCCCGAATTCCGACGGCTGGTGCGTGAGGGTCGTCGCCGGGGCCTGGAGGTGATCGACCGCTGCAACCTGACGATCCTCGAGGAGTCTGGACAGGAGGACCTCGGTGACTTTCTGGCCGAGCAGACCGTGCATATCGTCGCCTCCATGCCTTGCTATCTCGAGGAGAATGTCGAGGCGCAACGCGGCAGCGGCGTATTTGCGGCGAGCATTGCGGGTTTGAAATTATTGAACCGGCTTGGATATGGCGTTGAGGGGAGCGGTCTGGAGTTGGATCTGGTCTTCAACCCCCAGGGCCCGACGTTGCCGCCCCCTCAGTGCGCCTTGGAGTCGGACTATCGGGAGGCTCTTGGTCAGCGTTACGGCATTCGGTTCAATCGACTGTTGACGATCACGAACATGCCGATCAAACGCTTCGGGAGTCTGCTCCAGTCGACAGGGCAGTTCGACGATTATCTGGCCCTGTTGAAAGATGCGTATCGTCCAGAGAACCTGGAGGCGGTCATGTGCCGCGATCTCATCAGCGTGGACTGGCAGGGCTTCGTCTTCGACTGCGATTTCAATCAGATGCTTGATCTACCGATCGAGCAGGATGCGCAACGCCTTCATATCGGGGAGCTGGACGCATCACGACTCGCGGGGTGGCACATCCGCACCGGAGAGCACTGCTATGGATGCACCGCCGGCCAGGGGAGTAGCTGCGGCGGGGCCTTGCTGTGACCACGATACGAGCGGTCAGCGGTTGGCTGACAGGATTCGATATCCCGATGCCTGCGTCCTGATCGCCGCCATGGCACCCGTTCCGGGGCAAGTCAAGACCCGGTTGGCGCCCGCGCTCGGTCCCAGGGGAGCGGCTCGCGAACGCCAGGTTGGCAGCTCCGGTGCCCTGGTGCAGCCCTGACCGGGGGCATCCGGTGTTTCGCCGGCTCGTCGGCATCCCGGGTGCACCGGCCGAGATCGCCGGGGTCGAGGCGGACAGGGCACGCTGCGTCGCGACTCGGACGTCGCTGACTACGCCGTGCGCTCGAGGATCAGCTCCAGCACGGCCTTGCTGCCGAAATAAGCCAGGATCAGGACCCCGAACCCGCCGAGCGTCCAGGCAATCGCGGTGCGGCCGCGCCAACCGCTTCGAAACCGCCCGATCAGCAGGCCCCCGAACATCAACCAGCCCAACACCGACAGCACCGTCTTGTGAACGAGGTGTTGCGCGAACATGTCCTCGAGGAAGGCAAAGCCGCTGAGGAGGGCGAACGTCAGCAGGACGAAACCGGCCGTGATCATCTCGAACAGGAGGCTCTCCATGGTCTGCAAGGGCGGTAAGGTACGGACGAAGCCGCCGGGGTGACGACTGCGCAGGTGATGATCCTGCACCGCCAGCAGTATCGCCTGAACAGCGGCGAGGGTCAGGAGGCTGTACGCGAGCATCGACAGCAAGACATGGATCTTCAACGGCCAGCTGGCGCTCGGTTGCATGAAGCTGACCTCGCGGAAAATGGCCTCGAAAAGGAGGCTGAGGGCCGCGGCTGGCAAGAGCAGCAGACCGAGGTTCTCCACCGGCTTGGTAAGGCTTGAGACCAGCAACAACGTGATCACGGTCCAGGAGGTCAAGGCCAGGGCGCTGTAAAAGCTGAGATGGAGACCGGCGTGGCTGAAGATGCTGTCCCAAAGGAGCCAGCTATGCAGCAGCAGCCCGACGAATGTCACGGCCAGCGCGAGACCCCTCGGCGGGATCCAGCCAGCGTTCGCCCGGAACAGGCGCAAGCCGATCAAGACGGTGGCGGCCGAATAGCAGCAGATGGCGGCGATGGCAACGAGGGTGTGGCTCATAGCATTGAAACGAACGGCGCAAGGGACTGAATCGGAAAACGGCGTGCGGTCGTATCGCGTGCAATTGCCGCGCATTATACTCCGATGTTTCGTGACCGGCCGGATGCAGTCGGCGTTTTCTGTCAGATCGTTTTCGCGGGCGCCCAAGCCCGACCAAGATTGAGGCCCACCCTATGTTTGAGAATCTCCAGGACCGTTTTGGCGACGTTCTCAAGAACCTGCGCGGTCAGGGGCGTCTGACCGAGGACAACGTCAAGGAGACGGTGCGCCAGGTGCGCATGGCGCTCCTGGAAGCCGATGTCGCGCTCCCGGTGGTCCGCCAGTTCGTGGAGGAGGTACGTGAAAAGGCACTGGGCGAGGCCGTGACCAAGAGCCTGACCCCGGGGCAGGTGATGATCAAGATCGTCAACGACGAGCTGGTCAAGCTCATGGGGCAGGCCAATGAACAGCTTGATCTCACGGCACAGCCGCCGGCGGTGGTCCTGATGGCGGGTCTGCAGGGGTCAGGTAAGACGACGAGTGTGGCGAAGCTCGCCCGCTGGCTCCAGGAGAAGCAGGGCAAGTCCGTGGTGGTCGTCAGTTGTGACGTCTACCGCCCTGCGGCCATCGAGCAGTTGAGGACGGTGGCGACCGAGGTGGGAGCGGAGATCGTCCCCAGCTCTCCGGACCAGAACCCGATCGAGATCGCAAAGCGGGCCCTGGAGGTGGCGCGTAGACACTTCAAGGACGTGCTGATCGTCGATACCGCAGGTCGCCTCCATGTCGACTCGGCCATGATGGACGAGATCAAGGCCGTGCACGCGGCCGTAAAGCCGATCGAGACCCTGTTCGTCGTGGATGCCATGACGGGTCAGGATGCGGCCAATACCGCCAAGGCATTCGACGAGGCGCTGCCGCTGACCGGCGTGGTTCTGACCAAGATCGATGGAGACGCCCGCGGCGGTGCGGCCCTCTCGATTCGTCAGGTCACCGGTAAACCGATCAAATTCCTGGGGACCGGCGAGAAGACCACGGCACTCGAGCCCTTTTACCCTGACCGAATCGCCTCTCGTATCCTCGGCATGGGCGACGTCGTCTCGCTGGTCGAGGAGGTCCAGGCCAAAGTCGACAAGGACAAGGCCGAGCGGCTGGTCAAGAAGCTCAAGAAGGGGAGAGAGTTCGACCTTGTGGACTTCAAGGAGCAGCTCGACCAGATGGCCAAGATGGGCGGGATGATGAGTCTGATGGAGAAGCTGCCGGGTATGAGCCAGATTCCGGATCATCTCAAGGACAAGGCCAGTGACAAGGAGATGGGCAAGCTGATTGCCATTATCAACTCCATGACGCCTCAGGAACGCCGTTTCCCGGCGGTCATCAAGGGTGCCAGAAAGCGCCGGATCGCGGCCGGCTCCGGCACGCAGGTACAGGATGTGAATAGGCTGCTCAAGCAGTTCACGCAGATGCAGAAGATGCTGAAGAAGATGAAGGGCGGCGGCATGGCCAAGATGATGCGATCCATGCAGGGCCGCATGCCCGGCGGTTTCCCACCGGGCGGACTGCCCCCCGGCGGTATCCCGATGTGACGTTGAGCTCAGGCCTCAGCGATTCGGTTGCCCACTGCGGGCGCGGGCGATGCGCGGGCGCCAGTGCGGGGATCAGGATGATTCGCCCCTCGGGGACTGCAGCGGCTGGGGCTGCGCAGCCCCGCCGGGCTCAGACGCCGTGTCGTCTTCCCTCGACGGCTGCTTGCAGAAGGCGCTGCGGGCGGAGATGCAGCGCAGGGGCAACGTGAGCATCGTCAGGGTGACCGAGGTCAGGGCCCCGAACAGCAGGGAGATCGCCATGCCCTGGAAGATGGGGTCGAACAGAATGGTGGCGGCCCCGCCCATCATGGTGAGGTCCGTTACCCAGATGGGGCGCATGCGGATCTGACCGGCCCTGAGCACTGCCTCCTCGATTGGCAGGCCGCGGTGCATCTCGTTCTTCGCGAAGTCCACGAAAAGGATGGAGTTGCGCACCTCGATCCCGGCCAGGGCGATGAAGCCGATCATGGAGGTCGCGGTGAACTCCGCGTTCAGCAGCCAATGACCGGTGACGATGCCGATGATGGTCAGCGGGATGGGGAGCATCACCGTCGCCGGGATCAGGAAGTCATCGAACTCGATGACCAGGAGGATATAGATCAGTACCAGGGCCGCGGCAAAGGCCAGGCCGAGGTCCCGGAAGGTCTCGTAGGTGACGGTCCACTCGCCGGTCCACTCGAAGCTCGACACCCCCTCGTCTTCCGGCGGCCCCGTGAGGGTCCCGGAGAGGGTGACGCCGTCGGGCGTCTGGTAATCCGTCAGCAGCTCGTTGACCCGCAGCATTCCGTAGATGGGTGCTCCCAGTCGGCCGGACATCTCTCCCACGACGTACTCCATGGGGCGTAAGTCCGTGTGGTAGATGATCGAATCCTCCGGCACCTTCTCGAACCAGCCAAGCTCCGCCAGCGGGACGGTCGCACCGTCGGCCGCGGGGATCGGGAGCTGACCCAGGGCGCTGGTGGAAGCGCGCAGGGAGAGCGGTAGCTCGACCACGATGTTGACGGGCTCCAGGACCTTTTCACGCTTGACGTCGCCGAGCTGGTACCCACCCATCGCCATGGCCAGGTTGCGGTTGATGGTGTCCACTGTGACACCTCGGCGGGTGGCCTTCTCGGTGTCGACCTCGAAGCGCCAACGGTCATGCGGCTCGCTCAGGTAGTTGTCCACATCGGCGATGTCCGGGACCTGCTCGAAGAGGTGCGTCAGGTCCCGCGCGACTTCCCGCCGGGTCTCCGCGTCCGGGCCATAGACCTCGGCGACCACCGTCTGCAGCACCGGCGGCCCTGGCGGCATTTCGACCACCGCGATGCGCGCACCGAGATCCCGCGCGATGGGGGTGAGGAGCGTGCGGGCGGCCGCGGCGATCTGATGGCTGCTGCGCTCGCGCGCGTGTTTGTCGAGCAGCATCACCTGGATATCGCCCTCCCAGGCTTTTCCGCGCAGGTAGTAATGGCGCACCATGCCGTTGAAGTTGAAGGGCGAGACGGTGCCGACATAGCTCTGCAGGGCGGCTACCTCCGGGACCCCACGCAGGGCCTCGGCGAGGCGCCGGGTCACGTTAGCGGTCACCGGCAGCGCCGTGCCCTCCGGCAGGTTGACCACCACGTTCAGCTCCGGCTTGTTGTCGAAGGGCAGCATCTTGACCGTCACCGCCTTGGTGTAGAACATCGAGCAGGCGAGGAGGAAGGCGATGACCACGACCCCCAGCAGGCCCCAGGCCAGGGGGCGGTGGCGGATGAAGGGGGAGACGATGGGCCGGTAGATCTTGCCGATGATCTCCTGTGTCCTCCGCTCCCGCTCCTCGGCGCGCTTCAACGCCTCGAGTCGGGGGCGGAGCTGGTAGGAGCACCAGGGCGTAAACACAAATGCTGCGAACAGCGAAAATCCCATGGCCACCGACCCGAGCACCGGGATCGGCCGCATGTATGGACCCATCATGCCGCTGACGAATCCCATCGGGAGCAGCGCCGCGAGGATCGTCAGGGTGGCGATGATGGTTGGATTGCCGACCTCCCGGACCGCGTCCACCGCGATGTCGATGCTGGTGCGGCCCTCCAGCAGCCAGCGGCGGAAGATGTTCTCCACCACCACGGTGGCGTCGTCCACCAGGATCCCGATGGAAAAGATCAGGGCGAACAGGCTCACCCGGTCAATGGTGTAGTTGAGTGCCCAGGCCGACCAGATCGTGATCAGGATCACCAAGGGGATGACGATGATGACGACCATGGCGGGCCGTGTGCCAATGGTGATGAAGCAGATGACGCTCACAATGAGGGCGGCCTCGAGCAGGGCGGACAACAGCTCGTTGACCTTGTCGTTGGCGGTCTTGCCGTAGTTGCGGGTCACGCTGATCTGGACATTCTCTGGGATCAGCCTTCCCTTCAACGCGTCCACCTTGGCCAGGATGTCGTTGGCCACGCGTACCCCGTTGGTGCCCTCCTTTTTCGCGATGGCAACGGTCACCGCCGGGGCCCCGTCGGTGCGCGGCTCGCTGGCCGGCGCCTGGGGCCCGCTGTGATAGGTCACCATCTGCGCGGTCTCTTCCGGTCCCTCATAGACGAGGGCGACGTCCCGGAGATAGATTGGCCTGCCGAATTGGGTGCCGACCACCAGGTCGGCCACATCGTCGGCGCTTCGCAGATACCCCCCGGTGCTCACCCTGAGCAGCTGGTCGCCCGCCTCCAGAGTCCCGGCGCCCCGCTCGCGGTTGGCCTGGCGGACCGTTTCGGCGACCTGGTCGAGCGTGACACCATGACCCGCGAGACGCTCTGGGTGCACCTCGATCCGGATCTGTTGGCGGCGACCGCCCACCACGAATCCCGGTCCTGTGTCCTTGACCTCCTCCAGGCGCTGGAGAACGTCGTTGGCGAGGATGCGCAGCTCGCTGTCGTCGAGCTCCAGTGACCACAGGGTCACCGTGACGACCGGCACGTCGTCCACCGTCTTGGGCTGCACCAGCGGCATCGAGACCCCGGGCGGGATCTTGTCGAGATTGGTCTGGAGCTTGTCGTGGACCTTGACGATGGAAGGACCCAAAGGCTCGCCGACCTCGAAGCGGACGATGACCATGCCGCGCTCCCGCTCGGCGGCCGAATAGACATGCTTGACCCCCGGGATCTCGCTCATCATGCGTTCCAGGGGCCGTACGGCGAGGCTTTCAACCTGCTCCGCCGAAGCCCCGGGGTACTCGAAGAACACATCGATCATGGGGACCGAAATCTGAGGGTCCTCCTGACGCGGGGTGACGATCAGCCCCAGGATGCCGACCAGCAGGGTCGCTATCATGAGCAGCGGGGTGAGAGGGGAGTCGATGAAGACGTTGGCGATCGTCCCGGCCAGCCCGAGGGGCGGCCGCTCCACCTGCAGCGGGGGAAGATGATAGGCCGCCGGGCGGCGCGAGCGGTGCTTGGGATGATGATGCGGGATGCGAGTCATGGTCGGAGTTACCCCGCTGAACGCATCTGACACGAGGGGCTCGCGGCACCCTCACGACAACGGCGTCGACCGGCATCAACCATCTGCCCGACGCCCCCTCGGCAGCTGAGGCCTGCGGTGGCGCGGGAACATCCGGAGAAGCCCTGACAGGGTTCTCCTGACTCTGATCACTCGAGAGGCGGATTCAGCCAGCCCCGCACCGCTGCGAGCGGCATCCTACACAGATATTATAGATTGCTAACGTACAAGGGACAGGAAACCCGGCAGTCTCATCGGCGGTCGGCGAGCGCCGCGACACCGATCTCGGCGAGCCGCGCGACCCCTTGAACGACCAACCCGAACGGCGTGCCGTCCAGCGGGCCTACGGAGACCGCCTGACAGGGGACAACCATCTGCGCCACACGGTTGGAAGCGAGATCGAGCTGGAGAACCTGCTGGTTCGGCTCAAGGACGAGCTGGCGGAGCTGCGGGCGGGTGAGCGGCGCCGCGAGCGACGGTTGGGATGGGCCCTTGCCGCCGTGCTGGCACGCCTGACGGCCTTGGGGGGTGGAGGCTGGTGGGTCTAAGCCCTAAGCGGAAAGACCGAGGCCGGCGCAGCGGTGCCCGAACATCATCTGCCGGCGGGCACCGATAGAGCTCGAGCGCGTTATCGATCGGCTGGACTGGCGGGCAAACTTACGCCCAGATCTCGCCAAGTCAACTGATCAAAAGCCTAGATGCTTGTTTTGATTGGCGCTCCCTAGGGGATTCGAACCCCTGTTACCGGCGTGAGAGGCCAGCGTCCTAACCACTAGACGAAGGGAGCGGTACTCCGCCGAGTAAGCAGGTATTATACCCGCACCATGCCGCGCCACAAGCGGCGGCTACGATCCTCTTACCACTGGCTGCATCTTCTTGTCGCACGCTGCGTAGCACAGGATATCGTGATCAGGAGTGCCGCCTCAGCGACCAGGAATCCCTGCGACAAGGTGATACAGGAATCCCGCCAAGACAGGCGTCGAGCCGCGATCGGGGCGACCCCTTTGATCGTGCCCCGACCGCAGCACGGGATCTCGCGCGCGAACATCAGCGAGAACGCGCTCAAGGTCCTCTATCGGCTGAAACAAGAGAGCTTTCAGGCCCACCTGGTCGGCGGGGGGGTGCGGGACCTCCTGCTCGGCCGGGAGCCGAAGGATTTCGACGTGGCGACCGACGCGACCCCTGAGCAGGTGCGGCAGGTGTTTCGCAACTGCCGTCTGATCGGTCGGCGTTTCCGTCTGGCGCATGTCCATTTCGGTCGCGAGATCATTGAGGTGGCGACCTTTCGGGGCGGCGCCGTGCCCGATGGGGACGCAGACGATCGCCAGATCGATAATGGCAGGATCGTGCGCGACAACACCTATGGCACCATCGCCGAGGATGCGCTGCGCCGGGACTTCACCGTCAACGCCCTCTATTACAACATCGCCGACTTCTCACTCATTGACTATGCCGACGGTCTTGCGGACCTCGATGCAGGCCGGCTGCGTCTGATCGGCGATCCTGAGCAGCGCTATCGCGAAGACCCGGTGCGGATGCTGCGTGCCGTGCGCTTCGCATGCAAGCTTGGCTTCACCATCGACGCGGCGACCGAGAAGCCGATCTTCGGACTCGCGCACCTGCTCGCGGATATCGCACCCGCGCGACTCTTCGACGAGCTGATCAAGCTGTTCCACTCGGGCTATGGTCGCGAGGTCTTTGAAAAGCTGCGTCAATACGGACTCTTTGGACAGCTTTTCCCGGCGACTGAAGAATGTTTGGCGCGCGAAGACCATGGGTTCCCGATCACCTTTGTCAGTCGCGGTCTGACCAACACGGATAAGCGGGTGCAGGAGGACAAGACTGTGACGCCGGCGTTTTTGCTCGGCGTGTTGCTGTGGGAGCCGGTCCGCCGCCGTTTCGAGCACTATCTGGCCGCCGGCGAATCAACGAACGAGGCCATGTTCCTGGCGGCCGGCGAGATCTGCGCGCGACAGCAGCCACTGGTGGCGATTCCCAAGCGGTTCTCGCTGCCGATGCGCGAGATCTGGTCATTGCAGCCGCGATTCGAGCAGCGGGACGGGAGGCGTCCGCAGCGCCTGATCACGCACCCGCGCTTTCGCGCGGCCTACGATTTCCTATTGCTGCGCGCGGACGCGGGCGAGGCGGATCCGGAATTGGCCGCCTGGTGGACCCGCTTCGAGGAGGCGAATGCTCGAGAGCGTGCCAGCATGCTCGAGGGGACTGGAAAGCGGCGACGCCGCCGCCCCAGGCGGGCCAAGGCAGACCCGTCGGCCGGCCCCGACACGAAGGTCTAAAGACACCGTGGAGCGCGGCGGTTGAACCCCGGACCCTGCTTGCGGGTCGGCGGTCGGCTGCGCCATCCCGGCGACCCGATCCCAGGCGCGGCCGGTCGCGCCAATCCAACTGGCGGGACTGCTCGGAGGGCCTCGTGAACGTCTGATATGGCCGGGTTTGGGGTGCGATCCCGGCGGAGCGATTCCGCAAACGGTGCCGCCGCTGCATCGGCAGGGTAGCGCGCTGGTATCCTGACCACTATCCTCGTCCTCATCGAGCCTGATCATTGGAGTCGACCATGTCTCTCGCGCCGATCTCGGTTGCCACCCTCGCCGCCATGAAGGCACGGGGTGAGCGAATTGCATGTCTGACGTGCTATGACGCAAGCTTCGCGCGTCTGCTCGACGCGGCCGGAGTGGACGTGATCTTGGCCGGTGATTCGCTTGGGATGGTGGTTCAGGGTCACACCACCACCATCCCTGTCCGGCTTGAGCACATGGCCTATCACGCGGCGTGCGTTGCGCGCGGGCGCGGGCGGGCGCTGCTGGTCGCAGATCTGCCCTTTCTGGCCTGTGCGACGGCCGAGCGTGCCATCGAATCGGCCGGACGGTTGATGCAGGAGGGCGGCGCCGAGGTGGTCAAGCTCGAGGGCGGGGCGCCGATGGTGGAGACGGTGCGCCGCCTCACCGGGCAGGGGGTGCCGATCTGTGCCCATCTGGGACTTCTTCCCCAGTCCGTGCATCGTATCGGCGGCTATCGATTCCAGGGTCGCGATCACGCGGCTGCCGAGGCAATCCGCCACGATGCCATCGCCATGCA
>Ga0316578_10000431_pt1 | contig 13820 bp, 9 predicted proteins | sample J0NA_2_FD_203076 | JGI IMG/M metagenome (GOLD analysis project Ga0316578, IMG submission 203076) | Rhizosphere microbial communities from salt marsh grasses in Alabama, United States - J0-2_160517rDrC | ecosystem: Host-associated > Plants > Roots > Rhizosphere | place: USA: Alabama | collected... | reverse complement strand
CAGCGGGTAGCGCACGCCGATTGTGCCGCCGCACGCCGAGCAGCGCCCGCCCAGGAGCAGATAGCTCAGTAGAGGGATGTTCTCGTAGGCTCGAATTCGATGCCCGCAGTGCGTGCATGTGGAGGGCGGGTGCGCCAGTGAGATGCGTGCCGGCTCCGGGTGGTCGGTGCCAGCGCCGTCGTCGCCCGCCAGTTCCGCGCAGTCTCGTGTCCAAGCCGCCTCAAGCATCCGAGGCAGCCGCAGGATCACCACGTTCAGAAAGCTTCCGGCGACCAGGCCAAGCAGGACGGTGGTCCCGTAGAGCAGCGGCGGGCTGTGCTCGGCGATATCAATCCAGCTCATAGGGCGCCTCCATGGCGGCAGATCGTAGGGTCAGACCACGGCGGCCAGTTTGAAGATCGGCAGATACATGGCGATGATCAGGCTGCCGACGAGCCCGCCGATCACGACCATGATCATGGGCTCGAGCAGACTGCTCAGGCTGTCAACCGCGTTATCGACCTGTTCTTCGTAGAAGTCGGCGACCTTCGCCAGCATCTCATCGAGTGACCCGGATTCCTCCCCGATGGCGGTCATCTGAATAACCATGTGCGGGAACAGTGCCTGCTGGCGCATCGACAGCTGCAGGGACTGACCGGTGGCCACCTCCTCGCGCATCTTCAAGACGGCATTCTGGTAGACGATATTGCCGGTCGCACCCGAGACCGAGTCGAGGGCCTCGACCAGTGGCACCCCCGCCGCGAACATGGTCGAGAGCGTGCGGGCGAAGCGCGCCAGCGCGGCCTTGTGCAGGATCGGCCCGATCACCGGGATCCTGAGAACGGCGCGATCGACGATCTCGCGGAAGCGGCGTGATCGCTTGAACACATTGGCGACGACGTAGGACGCGGCGCCCAATGCGAGAAGGACCACCCACCACCAACGGCGCAGCATGTCAGACAATCCGATGACCAACAGCGTGAAGGCGGGGAGATCGGCGCCGAAGCTCGAGAACAGCTCCTTGAACTGGGGGATCACGAAGATGAGGAGGACCGCGCTAACGATGATGGCCACCGCGATGACCGCCAGTGGATAGAACATCGCCTTCTTGATCTTGCCCTTGATGGATTCGGTCTTCTCCTTGTAGGTCGCGATCTTGTCGAGGAGGACGTCCAAGACCCCGGCCTGCTCGCCGGCGGCGACCAGGTTGCAGACCAGGTCGTCAAAATAGAGTGGATACTTGCCCAAGGCGAGTGCCATGGATGTGCCGCTCTCGATATCCTGCTTGATCGCCAGGATCATGTCCTGCATCGCCGGATTCTCATGCCCGCGGCCGACGATGTCGAAGGCCTGCACCAAGGGCACCCCGGCGGACATCATAGTGGCGAGCTGGCGGCTGAAGATGGCGAGGTCGGCGCTGGTGATCTTCCTCTTGCCGCCGAATAGCGGCTGGGGCTTTTTCTTGACCTTGGTGAGGCTCACGCCCTGCCGCTTCAGGTCGGCCCTGACCAGTGTCATGTTGGGTGCGCGGGTCTCACCGGTAATTCGGGTGCCACGACGGTCGCGGCCTTCCCAGGTGAAGACATAGGCCTTCTCGGCTTGGGGCTTCGTCCTGAGCTTCCTCTTCACTGCCGTTGCCATTTCCGTTTCCCTTGCAGTCATTCCTTGGTGACACGGTGGAGCTCTTCGAGGCTCGTCACCCCTTCCTTAACCTTGTTGAGACCGGATTGTCTCAGGTCGTAGACGCCCTCTCGCTGAGCTTGGTCAGCCAACTCCATTGAGTTGCCGCCATCGAGGATCAGCCGCCGAATGGCATCGGAGACTGGCATGACCTGGAAGATGCCGACGCGGCCCCGATAGCCATTCGTGCAGCGCTCGCAACCGACCGGTCCGTAGACCACGACACCGTTTTCGATCTCCTCCTCGCTGAAACCTTCTTGGACCAGGACCTCATGCGGGAGGTCCTCGGGTGCCTTGCAGTGCGGGCAGAGCCTTCGTGCGAGGCGCTGTGCCATGATGAGCAGCACCGATGACGCGATGTTGAACGGCGCCACGCCCATGTTGGCGAGACGCGTCAGGGTTTGAGGGGCATCGTTGGTGTGCAGCGTGGACAAGACCAGGTGTCCCGTCTGCGCCGCCTTGATCGCGATCTCGGCGGTCTCGATGTCGCGGATCTCACCGACCATGATGATATCGGGGTCCTGGCGCAGAAATGCCCGCAGGGCGGCGGCGAAGGTCAGCCCCGTCTTCGGGTTCATGTTTACCTGGTTGATCCCGGGGACCTGGATCTCAACCGGGTCCTCGACGGTCGAGATGTTGATATCGGGCCGATTGAGGAGATTGAGGGCGGTATAGAGCGACACTGTTTTCCCTGATCCGGTGGGGCCGGTGACCAGGATCATGCCATACGGCTTCTGAATGGCATTGAGAAATGCCTCACGTTGCTCGGGCTCGAACCCAAGGGACTCAATGCCCACCTGAGCCGACGCGGAGTCCAGGATGCGCAGCACGACCTTCTCGCCATAGAGGGTCGGCAAGGTGTTGACCCGGAAATCGATGTCGCGCGACCGGCTCACCTTGAGCTTGATCCGCCCGTCCTGAGGCACGCGGCGCTCGGCGATGTTCATCCTGGACATGACCTTGAGCCGAGCGATCAGGCGGCCGGCGATCTTGAGAGGCGGGCTCGCGATCTCGCGCAACATGCCGTCCTGCCTGAAGCGTACCCGGAAGAATTTCTCGTAGGGCTCGAAGTGGATATCCGAGGCGTTGGCCGCGATGGCGTCGACCAGCACCTTGTTGACGTACCGCACGATCGGCGCATCGTCGACGTTGAGGTCAGCGTCGTCACGCGACTCTTCGGCATCCGGGGCAATCTCGAGTTTTTCCAGGTCCGCGTCCATGAGGTCGTTCATGGTCGTGTCCTGGGCCTCAATAGCGGCGTCGATCGCCGCCTTGAGCTTGTCCTCCTCCACCAGGACGGCCTCGGTGGCCAGACCGGTGTTGAATCGGATCTCCTCGAGTGCCTTGTCGTTGGTCGGATCGGAGATGGCAAGGAACAGCCGGTTGCCGCGGCGGAAGACCGGCAGGGCACGGTGTTTGCTGATCAGGCGCTCATCGACGAGACTGATTGGGAGGTTGAGAAGGTCAATGGCATGCAGGTCCAGCAGCGGAACGCCGAACTCATGGGATGCGGCGATCGCGATCCGCCGGCCGTCGAGCAGCTTCTGCTGAACCAGATAGGGCACGAAAGGCTGACGGCGCCGCGTCGCCTCTTCATAGGCGGCGATCGCCTGCTGCTCCGTGATCAGATGATCGCGCACGAGGCGCCAAGCGAGTCCTGAGAGCTTGTCTTTGGCTTCGACTTGATCCGTAGTCATTGGGGGGCGCACTCCGGCGTCACCGGTTCACGGAAAACGCGAGTCGGACATTGTTGGCCACCAGGCCGTTGTCTTTTTGGTCACTCTCGTTGAGATAGAACTCCAGGACCGTTTCTCGGTTCATAAGAAGGTCCTCCGTGACCTCGTCCGCCAACTCATTGACATGAAGAAAGACACTGGTATACGGGGAGTCCTGTTCACGCGGATCCGTGACCCAGAGCCTTGGTGAGATATGGTCCATGATCCGGAGGAACCCGTAACCCTTGTCGGCAAACCATTTGGTGCAGACACCCCTCACACAGGAGCCGGTTTTTCCCCATTCATTGCGCGGCTCGTAGGCGATCGGCAAGAGATCGGGAATCAGGAACCCGGAATAGTAGGCGTCGACCTGCTGCTGAAGTTGGCGCGAGACATTCTTGAAACCGATCAGCTCGACTCGGCACCCGGTGTTCTGCAGTGCATCGACAACCTGAAGAAAATCCCCGTCTCCTGTGACCAATAACACCTGGTCCAGCCTGTTCGCCTGCAACATTGCGTCCACTGCCATATCGAGGTCCGCATTGGCCTTGGTCGTCACGGTGCCATTCTCATCAGTATAGCGGCGAACCAGCTTGACCGTGATCTTCCAGCCGAAGTCCCGCACCATTTGCTGGTAGGTGTGGGCCTTCTTCTTATATTCGTGATCCTCGCGCGCCCGCTCAGCGTCGAACGCCATATAGGTGTTCAGCCGCTGCAGGATGCCGCCGTCGCGCGCGGCGAAACGTCGCAGGACGTCATAGCGCATCTGGTAGCCGCCGTTGTAGCGGACATTCTCCGCGTCGACGAAGACCCCTACTCTAAAACTGGAGCTCATGGATGGTGGCGTCACATTCAGTGCGCGGCGCGCGGAGATTGTCTTCTTGTCAATCGGGTACACTCCCCGCGCGCCGCGGTGTTCCTTTGGCTGTCAGCTATCCGTGCCACGGTTTGACTGGCGGGTCATGATCACGCACCGCGTGGACCTACGGCGCCGTGTCCGGACTCGGGAGTGCGTGTCGGCCGGCCCCAGTCCGCTGACAGCTGATTGCTTTCCTCTAACGATTGACCCGGTTGTCGATCAGATCCTCGACCACCGTGGGATCGGCCAGTGTCGAGGTGTCACCGAGCGTGCCGATCTCGTTGGCCGCGATCTTGCGGAGGATCCGGCGCATGATCTTCCCCGAACGGGTCTTGGGCAGGCTGGGCGCCCACTGGATAATGTCGACGATCGCAATCGGACCGATTTCGCCCCGCACCATCGCGACCAGCTCCTTCTTGAGATCGTCTGTTGGGTCGACACCAGCCATCGGAGTCACGTATGCATAGATGCCCTGACCCTTGAGGTCGTGGGGATAGCCAACCACGGCCGCCTCGGCGACGTGCGGATGCAGCACCAGGGCGGATTCGATCTCCGCGGTGCCCAGACGGTGTCCCGAAACGTTAAGCACGTCATCAATTCGGCCAGTGATCCAGTAGTAGCCGTCCGCATCGCGGCGTGCGCCGTCGCCTGTAAAGTAGTAACCCGGATACTGCTTGAAGTAGGTGTCGATGAACCTTTGGTGATCGCCGTAGACGGTCCGCATCTGCGCAGGCCAGGGCTGGCTGATCACGAGGGCGCCCTCGCCCGGACCCTCGATCAGCGTGCCCTCGGCAGGATCCACCAGTGCCGGGACGACGCCGAAGAAGGGGCGGGTGGCCGAGCCCGGCTTCAGGGGCGTCGCACCCGGCAGCGGGGTGATGAGATGACCGCCCGTCTCGGTCTGCCACCAGGTGTCGACAATCGGGCAACGCTCCTCCCCAACCACCCGGTAGTACCACTCCCATGCCTCGGGATTGATCGGCTCGCCGACCGAGCCGAGGATGCGGAGCGACTTGCGGGAGGTCTTCTTGACAGGCTCTTCGCCGGCCCGCATCAAGGAACGAATGGCCGTCGGCGCCGTGTAGAAGATGTTGACCTGGTGCTTGTCGACGACATCCCAGAAGCGTGACATGTCGGGGTAGTTCGGGATGCCCTCGAACATCAGCGAGGTTGCGCCGTTCGCCAGCGGTCCATAGACGATGTAGGTGTGGCCGGTCACCCACCCCACGTCGGCGGTGCACCAGTAGACCTCGCCCTCCTGATAATCGAAGGTGTACTTGTGGGTCATGGCGGCAAAGACCAGATAACCCCCGGTGGTGTGAAGGACGCCCTTGGGCTTCCCGGTGGAGCCGGAGGTATAGAGGATGAACAGCGGATCCTCCGCATCCATCTCCTCGGGTGGGTACTCCGATGAAGCCGCGTCCACTGCCTCCTGGTACCAGATGTCGCGGCCTTCGGTCCAGTCGACGTCACCGCCCGTGCGCCTGACGACCACGACCGTGTCGACGTTGGGGCATTCCTGCAAGGCGGCGTCGGCGTTCCTCTTAAGGGGGATGTGGCGTCCGCCCCGCACGCTCTCGTCGGAGGTGATGACCAGCCGGCATTCCGAGTCGAGCACGCGATCACGCAGCGAGTCGGGCGAAAAACCGCCAAATACGATGGAGTGGACGGCTCCGACGCGCGTGCAGGCCAGCATGGCAACCGCAGCCTCCGGGATCATCGGCAGATAGATACAGACCCGGTCACCTTTGTTGACACCGCGCGATTTGAGCACATTCGCGAGCTTGCACACCTCCGTATGCAGCTCTCGATAGGTGATTTTACGGTCCTCCTCGGGGTTGTCGGCCTCCCAGATGATGGCCACCTGATCGCCTCGGGTCGCGAGATGTCGATCCAGACAGTTGAAAGAGACGTTGAGCTTGCCGCCCGGGAACCACTTGATGTGCAGGTCCTCGGCCTGGTAGCTGTATTCCATGACCGAACCCCATTTCTTAGACCAGGTCAGGAACTGCTCGGCCTGCTCGGCCCAGAAGCCCTGCGGGTCATCGAGGGATCTCTGATACATGGCGGCATACTGCTCGGCATTGACATGGGCCTTGGCGGCGATCGCCGCCGGTACATCGTAGACCTTCTCTTCCGACATGGTTGTCGTCTCCTCTGAATCGTTGCAGTGATCGACGCCCGTGCCCTGTCCCGCTGGTCGCGGCGCCCGGTGGTGGCTTGCGGTAGCACTCCATCTTAAACGCTCCAATAGAGCGCATCTAGCCGGAATGTCTCCCGCAATTCCGAGCCTCAGCAGAGGAAGTCGCGCAGCGGCAGTCCACTGCCGTTATCCCGATAGGCAGCCTGGGCGAGAAACAGCTCGGCGGAGGCAAGGGCGTCGCTCAGGGCATTGTGGGCACCGTAGTGGGGCAGATTGTACCGGTCGCCGAGTGCATGCAGGCGCAGATCAGATGCCTTGAAGGGGATCTGTCTCCGCTCGAAGGTGCGAAACGCGAGGGCCTGGGTATCGACGACGGGCATCATGAGTCCGCGTCTCCAGAGCTGCCTGCAGGCATTGGAGAGGAAGCCGCGCTCGATCCGCGCATGGTGGGCGATCATGACCTTTCCGGCCAACGCCTCGAGCAACTCCTGCATGATCGCTTCAAGCTCGCCGCCCAAGGCGGCCTGATCGTCGGTGATCTGATGGATGACGGCCGTGGCCTCAGGGATGGAGCGGTCGATCCGCACCACCCGGTGGCGGGCGGTGGAGAGGTCGATCGACGTGCCCTGGACTCCGACATACCCGACACTCAAGATAGCGTCATTGGCGATGTCGAGACCGGTCGTCTCGAGATCGATGGCGAGATACTCAACCTCGCGGTAGTCCCGCTTTGCGGGAGGAAACGGGTGCGCCAGATAGGCCCGCAGAGGGCCAGGCGGGACGCGGCGCAGTTGCCAACGGCGGCGCCATTCGAGCAGTCGTGACACAGTCGATCCTTACGCGAAACGGCCGGCCTGGTAGCGCTGCCCGAGTGATTCTTGCATCGTGTTGATCAACAGAAACGCGTCTTTCAAATGGCCACGTTCGAGCGGCGACAGCTCATCCGGCGATACGAAGTTGTCGGGCTGTTGCCCCCGGGTGAGCTGTTTTGCCTGATGGCGCATACGCAGGGTTCCGATGAACTCGATCGCGTCGATCAGATTGGCGGCGCCGTCCTGGCTCAGTGCGCCGTATTCGGCGGCGGAGCTCAGGCGCTCGATGGTATTGGTCTCCGGCAGCCCGGCTGACAGGACATACACCCGCGCCAGGTCGATGATGGGCACGGTCCCACGGTGCTTGACGTCGAAGGTATGGTCGTGATCACCGCCTTGGATGAGCACGATGTTGCGAAAGAATCCCAATGGCGGTCGATACTTGAGTGCGTTGGCCGCCAGATACGCGATGAAGATGCGATTCGCCTTGCAACGCTCCAGCACGCGTTCCTGCAGCTCGCCGAAGAGGCTGGCCCGATCGTGCAGGGCGCGCAGGTCAAAAAAGACGCTGGAGAGCATCAATGCCATCGGCTCGGGCTTCAGGATCCAGTTCACAAAATATTTGTGCCAGATGCGCAGCGGTTGACGCCACTTTGGATTGGATGCCATCACGTCGCCCGGGCAGTAGATGAAGCCGCAGGCGTTGAGGCCGTCATTGACGAATCTGGCAAGCGCGGCGAAATAGGCGTCGTCCTCCGGCTTGGCGTGATCGGCGATCAGGAGCGCGTTGTCCTGGTCGGAGTGTGATGATTGCTCCCGTCGTGCCTGAGAGCCTCCGACGAGCCACGCATAGGGGACCGGCGGGGGGCCGAGATCGGCCTCAGCCAGCTCGATCAGGCGCAGCGTGACGGCATCGGTGACGGCGCTGATTGCCTGTCCGACGTGGTTCGCGGTGGCGCCGCCGTTGATGAGGTGAATCTGCAGCTCGGGGATCTTGGTGCTGATCTGAGCCAGCGTGTCGATCGAGCGCGCGCGGTGGATGTCCCCCACCAGATAGACCGCATTGGCGCTCTGGAACCGGGTGAGGTCGGTGGTCGAGATCAGGCCGACCACGCGCCTGCCATCGAGCACTGGCAGATGGTGGACATTCAGACGGGTCATGGTGATCAAGGCCTGGAAGCCCAGGGTGTCGACCTGTGCCGTCTCCAGCTCCTCGGTCATGATGTCGCGAACCGGGCGCTCGGCGGACAGCCCGACGGCGACACAACGGCTTCGCAGATCTCGGTCGGTGACCATGCCGGCCAGTCGATCGCCTTCCATGATCAGGAGGGACGAGACCCGGTGCTCCGACATGAGCCGGGCGGCTTCGCGGATGCTCGTCTCCGGACTCGCGACGATTGGGGCGCGGTTGATCATGTCACCGATCTGGACCGTCATCAGGCCGGTGCCGGCAGCCGGCGAATCGACCACGATGTCCAGCGCCTTACGCAGCCGGCTGGAGATGGATTGCTCAAAATGCTCGGCGAAGCTCGGGTGGTCCGCGCGCAACAACTCCAGGTCGGTGCAGGGGAGGGCATAGACGAGCGTGTCTTCCGAGGTACTGCCATGGTAGCCGTCGCCGTCAGGTCGGAGGCGACAGCGCATGTCGTACAGATCGCCTTCGGCCAGCTTGCCAACCAATTCGTCTTGCGCGTCGCGCAGCTCGACCGCGCCGCGGCGGATGACATACGCACAGGGCGGATCGGGTTGGTCGGGCGGAAAGGGTGTGCCCCGACGAAAGTAACGCACCGATAGACGCTGGGGCAGGCGTTGGAGCGTGTCCTCCGGCAGTCGATCGAAGGGCGGGTGACCGGCCAGGAAGTCTCGGATCTCGATCAGCTCGATGTCCATCGTGCGATACCCTGTGGTCCGACCGGCGTCGACGGAACCCTTAGGGAAGCGCTGAAGCACTCAGCGCTTCCGGTGCGGGGCAGGAAGCCTCGCCATTTTCCGCCGCGTCAGCGGCTGAAGATGGAGGAAAGCGGAAAACCGCTTTTTCGCTGTCCGTGCTGTTTGTTGGCCAGGATGATGGCCGATGAATCAGCGTCGTCTTGGGCGATTTCTGTCAAATCACATACCAGCTGGCTTGGCCTTGCACCCGCCTTCTGCGTCGCGCCGGCAGTCACATGGCCCGACCATGCTCCTGTCGCCAGTCCTTGATGGCGAGCGCAATTCCGGCGCCATCTGGCCCATGATTTTTCGGCAATCGCCTTGTCGTCAACGAACAGCCCCGCCGAAGCGGGGCTCGAGACCGCGCGAGTGTCCCCGAGGTCTTCTCCTCGGGGCACCCGATCAGGCGTCGTTCGCGCTTTCGTCTTGAGCGCTTGCCGATTGGCGTGACGCCTAGTGGCCGGTTGCGGTGCCGGAGCCACGCGGGATCCGCACATCCTCCACCAAGTGCTGGATGTGCTCCGGGGGCGGTGCAGCCAGCTTGGACACCACGGCGGCGACGACGAAGTTCACCAAGGCGCCCACCGCGCCGAAGGCGTTCGGCGAGATGCCGAAGAACCAGTCCGGGCCCATGCCCAGCTCGGGCATCAGGAACTCGGTCCCTTTCACGAAGAAGATGCCCTTGTGCTGGAACACGTAGAGCAGGGTCACGGTGATGCCTGCGATCATACCGGCGACCGCGCCCAGCGAGTTCATGCGTTTCGCGAAGATGCCCATCATCAGCGCCGGGAAGATCGACGAGGCCGCCAGACCGAACGCGATTGCAACGGTTCCCGCTGCGAATCCCGGTGGATTCAGACCCAGATAGCCGGCCAGAACGATGGCGCCGATCATCGCCAGGCGCCCGGCGAGCAGCTCTGCCTTCTCCGAGATCTTGGGTATGAAGACGCCCTTGAGCAGGTCATGCGAGATCGACGAGGAGATCGCCAGCAGCAGACCGGCCGCCGTGGAAAGCGCGGCCGCGAGGCCGCCGGCCACGACCAGCGCGATCACCCACGCGGGCAGCTGCGCGATCTCGGGATTGGCCAGCACCATGATGTCGTTGTTGACCGTCACCATCTCATTGCCCTTCCAACCCCACTCCTGCTCGGCCTTGGATGCAAACTCCGCGTTCTGATCGTCGTAGTACTGGATCCGGCCGTCGTTGTTCTTGTCCTCGAACTTCAGGAGTCCCGTGGTCTCCCAACGCTTGAACCAGTCCGGACGCTCGTCATAGACCAGGTTGCCCGTCTCGCTTCCGACCGGGCCGATCTGGATGGTGTCCATGAGGTTCAGCCGGGCCATGGCGCCGACCGCGGGCGCGGTGGTGTATAGGATCGCGATGAAGACCAGTGCCCAGCCGGCCGAGTAGCGCGCGTCTCTGACCTTGGGGACAGTGAAGAAGCGGATGATGACATGCGGGAGGCCGGCGGTGCCGATCATCAACGACAGGGTGTAGACGAACATGTTGAGCGAGCTGCCCATGACCTGGGTGGTGTACTCCTTAAAGCCCAGGTCGGTCACCACCTGGTCGAGCTTGCCCAGGAGGGTCATGCCGCTGGCGACGCCGTCGCGCGCGTATTCGCTGCCAAGACCGATCTGCGGCAAGGGGTTGCCCGTGAGGTTCAGGGAGATGAAGACCGCCGGGACCGTGTAGGCGAAGATCAGCACCACGTATTGCGCGATCTGGGTATAGGTGATGCCTTTCATTCCGCCCAGGATGGCGTAGATGGCGACGATACCCATGCCGACGATGATGCCCATCTCGTAGGACACGCCGAGGAATCGGGAGAAGGCGACGCCGATACCGGTCATCTGGCCGATGACATAGGTCACCGAGGCCAGGATCAGACAGATGACGGCCACGACGCGTGCGGTTTGGGAGTAGTAGCGGTCGCCGATGAACTCCGGCACGGTGAACTTCCCGAACTTGCGAAGGTAGGGGGCCAGGAGGAGCGCCAGCAGGACGTAGCCGCCGGTCCAGCCCATCAGGAAGACCGATCCGCCGTAGCCGCCGAAGGCGATCATCCCCGCCATGGAGATGAAGGAGGCCGCCGACATCCAGTCGGCAGCCGTGGCCATGCCGTTGGCAACCGGGTGCACCCCGCCGCCGGCGACATAGAAGTCCCCGGTGGTCCTGGCACGGGCCCAGATGGCGATCCCGATGTAGGTGGCGAAGGTGAGCCCGACGATACCGTAGGTCCAGATCTCGAGTGCAGTCATGGTGTGCGCTCCTTTATTCCTCGCCGACGTCGAATTTCTTATCGAGTCTGTTCATCGACGCCGCGTAGATGAAGATCAGCGCGACAAAGACATAGATCGAGCCCTGCTGGGCGAACCAGAAGCCGAGCGGGTAGCCGCCGAGAGAAAAGGCGTTCATCGGCTCCACCAGCAGGATTCCGAGTCCGTAGGAGACGGCGAACCAGATGATCAACAAGACAGTGAGAAGGCGTAGGTTCGCCCCCCAGTACTGCGCGCGTTTTTCAGGTGTCATGGGTCGAGTCACTCCGTGTTGTCGAGTTGGTATTTGGGTCGGGGTGACGGGGCGATGACCGCACCCGTGTTTCGGGCAGGGCCGTCAGGCGGAATGCTTGCCCCCTCAGTCGATCTGCATCGTTGTAATTCGGCTGAACGAATCAACCTGTCGCGCAACCCAAACCCGTCCTGGTCGAGTTGCGAAGCCGGGACATCCACGCAGGCGTCTCCGGCACCCTCGAGCGCTGCCCGCCACGGATCCCCGGGGCACAGCTTCAGCATTGTCTGGCCCGCCGCGCCGTGCTGTCAACGACCCCGGTGTCGTTCGGCTCGGCGGATGGCATGGTTCTCGCCCGCCCCGCCAAGCGCTGCGGCATCCCGGTTGCCAAGCGCCTCGGGGTTTCTTAACCTGCACCAACGGTTTAAGGTGGCGGATCGGCGTAAGGGTCGGAATCGATATGCAGTACGTGAGCACGCGCGGCGGGATCGCTCCGGTCGGCTTCGCCGAGGCGGTGCTGATGGGTCTCGCCACCGACGGCGGTCTCTTGGTGCCGAAGCATCTGCCCCGCATCGCTCCGGCGACGCTGCGTGCCTGGTCGGGTTTGCGCTTCCAGGACCTGGCCCTGGAGGTCATGGGCCCCTTCGTCGGCGACGAGATCCCACCGGAAGACCTCCGTGGGCTCATCGAACGAGCCTATGCCTGCTTCTCGCATCCGCAGGTGACACCCCTCGTCGAGGTCGCCGGTCTCAGGGTTCTTGAGCTCTTCCATGGGCCCACCGCGGCCTTCAAGGACGTTGCCCTTCAGCTCCTGGGCAATCTGTTCGAATACCTCCTGGCTCGGGACGGCGGTGAGCTCAACATCTGCGGCGCCACCTCGGGGGACACCGGGTCTGCCGCGATCTATGGGGTTCGAGGCAAGGAGCACATCAGCATCTTCATGCTCCACCCCAGAGGACGCATCTCGCCGATCCAGGAACGTCAGATGACAAGTGTCCTCGATGCGAACGTCCACAATATCGCCGTGCGCGGCAGCTTCGATGACGCCCAACGGCTGGTCAAGGCCTTGTTCAACGACCTGCCGTTCAAGTCGGAGTTCAGCCTGGGTGCGGTCAACTCGATCAATTGGGCGAGGATACTGGCCCAGATGGTCTACTACTTCTACGCTTGGGCGAAGCTCAGCAAGGGTGATCCCGCTCGCCGCGTGAGCTTTGCCGTCCCGACCGGCAATTTCGGGGACGTCTTTGCGGGTTATCTTGCCAGGCGGATGGGTCTGCCGATCGACCGCCTGGTCATCGCGACCAATCGCAACGACATCCTGGTGCGTTTCGTCCACACTGGGGTTTATCAGGTCGGCGAGGTCCATCAGACCCTCAGCCCAGCCATGGACATCCAGATCGCATCCAACTTCGAGCGGTACCTCTACCTGCTCTACGACGGGGATGCGGATGCGGTTCGGGGGTTGCTAGAAGACCTGCAGCGGAGCGGCCGCCTGCAGGTGGATGCGACTCGTCATGCGTGCGTCAAAGTCGATTTCGATGCCGTCTCGGTCAGCGATCCCGAAACCCTAGAGCAGATCCAGGCGACCTACGCGGCGAGCGGCTACATCCTCTGCCCGCATACGGCAGTGGGTGTCAAGGCGGGTGGGTCCAGGGGGAATCTGGTGTGTCTCGCGACTGCTCATCCGGCCAAGTTCAATGAGGCCATCCGCTTGGCCATCGGACACGATGCCCCCTTGCCGCTCTCTCTGCAGGGCCTGATGGATCAGCCGGCACGCTGTGTTGAGCTCGACGCCAGTGCCGATGCCCTCAAGGCGCTGATTCGGTCCACCTTGAATGCAGCCTGACGCGGATCACCACAGTGCCGATGCAGATCGCGAGATCCACCAGATGACACAGCCAGGCCGTCATGTCGACATCATGGATACCACCCTGCGCGATGGCGAGCAGACGCAGGGGGTCTCCTTCTCACCGGACGAAAAGGTCAATATCGCCAAGGCCCTGCTCGAGCTCGTGCGGGTCGATCGTATCGAGGTCGCATCGGCGCGGGTCTCCTCCGGCGAGGCGCACGCGGTGGCGCAGATCATCGGCTGGGCGGAGGAGCGCGGTCTGGCGGGCCGGGTCGAGGTGCTGGGTTTCGTGGACGGCGGGCGCAGCGTCGATTGGATCCGTGGGGCGGGCGGGGGGGTCAT
>Ga0316578_10000430_pt1 | contig 13828 bp, 8 predicted proteins | sample J0NA_2_FD_203076 | JGI IMG/M metagenome (GOLD analysis project Ga0316578, IMG submission 203076) | Rhizosphere microbial communities from salt marsh grasses in Alabama, United States - J0-2_160517rDrC | ecosystem: Host-associated > Plants > Roots > Rhizosphere | place: USA: Alabama | collected... | reverse complement strand
TCGGCAACTACCTGGCCCGGCTGGTCTTCCCGGAGAAGGCGCGAAAGCTCACGGTGGAGGTGGACGTGATCGCGGAGATGATCACGATCAACCCCTTCGACTTCTTCCTCGAGGAGTACGCCTACAAGTTTCCCTTCCGGTACGACCCGCAGCTCACCAAGGAGCTGACCCCGTACCTGGAGATCAAGGAGGACGGGCCTCTCTTGAACCAGTGGCTCGCGGGTGTGGACCGCACGCCTCGGGAGACCGTCTACTTCCTAGTGGACCTGAACAGGCGACTCCACGAGGCGCTCGGCTACGTGATCCGCATGGAGCCCGGGATCCAGACCTGCGAGGAGACTCTGAGCCTCGCCAGGGGCTCCTGCCGGGATTCGGCCTGGCTCCTGGTTCAGATCCTGCGTCACCTGGGGTTCGCTGCCCGCTTCGTCTCCGGCTACCTGGTCCAGCTCACGGCGGACGTGAAGTCTCTCGACGGCCCATCGGGTCCGGAGAACGACTTCACCGACCTGCACGCCTGGGCGGAGGTCTATGCCCCCGGTGCCGGCTGGATCGGTCTGGATCCGACCTCCGGACTCTTCGCCGGGGAGGGCCACATCCCGCTCGCCGCCTCCCCGGACCCCCTGAGCGCGGCGGCCATCACGGGCTTCACCGACAAGTGCGAGGTGGAGTTCTATTTCCACAATCGGGTCACCCGGATTCACGAGGACCCGCGGGTCACCAAGCCCTATACCGAGGAGCAGTGGCAGGCCATCGAGACCCTGGGTCACCAGGTGGACGCGGAGCTCGCGGCCAACGACGTGCGCCTCACCATGGGGGGCGAGCCCACCTTCGTCTCCATCGACGACATGGACGGGGACGAATGGAACACCGCGGCGCTGGGACCCACCAAGAAGCACCTGGCCGAGGATCTCCTGATGCGGCTCAAGGGCCGCTTCGCCCCCGGCGGCCTGCTGCACATCGGCCAGGGCAAGTGGTACCCGGGGGAGCAGCTCCCGCGCTGGGCCCTCTCCTGCTACTGGCGAAAGGACGGGGAGCCCGTGTGGCGGGACCCGGGCCTCTTCGGACAGGAAGACACCACCTATGGACACGGACCGGCGGAGGCAGAGCGCTTCGTCCGCACCCTGGCGCGCAACCTGGGGGTGGACCCGGACAATGCCCAGCCGGCCTACGAGGACGTCTGGTATTACTGCTGGAAGGAGCAGCGCCTCCCGGTCAACGTCGATCCCCTGGACAACAAGCTGAAGGACCCCAACGAGCGCGCGCGTCTGGCCCGGCTATTCGACCAGGGCCTGGGCCAGGTGGCGGGCTATGCCCTGCCGCTTCGCTGGTGGGGATTCGGGGCGGAGGGTGGCTGGAAGAGCGGTCGCTGGACCTTCAGGGACGGACGCTTCTTCCTGATCCCCGGCGATTCCCCCATGGGCTTCCGCCTGCCGCTTGACTCGCTCCCCTATATGCCCGAGGGGGAGCTGGATCAGGTCCCGGAGCGCAACCCCTTCGAGCCCGTCTCCCCCCTGCGCTCACCCTACGATGAGGTGGCGCGCCGCTACAGTCGCCTGGTGGAGCCCGTCCGGGCCCCCCAGACCCTGCGTGAGCAAGGCGCGGTGCCGCGGGATGTCGCGGCGCGCTACGGCCGGCTGACCCCCTTCGATGACTCCCACCAGGCCCAGCACGCCCAGGTCGCCATGCCCGGCGACCTCAACCCGGACCTGGTACGCACCGCGCTGTGCATCGAGCCCCGGGAGGGGCGTCTCTACTGCTTCCTCCCGCCCCTGACCCACCTGGAGCACTGGCTGGATCTCGCCCTGTGCATCGAGGACACGGCCGCGGAACTCCAGATGCCCATCATCATCGAGGGCTATGAGCCGCCGCGGGACCCGCGCCTCCACAAGCTGGCGGTGACCCCGGACCCCGGCGTCATCGAGGTCAACATCCACCCGGCGGAGAGCTGGGACCAGATGGTGAGCGACACCCACATCCTCTACGAGGAGGCGCGGCTCGCGCGGCTCGGCACCGAGAAGTTCATGCTCGACGGGCGCCATACCGGCACCGGCGGCGGCAACCACGTGACCCTGGGGGGACCGAGCCCCGCGGACAGCCCGCTGCTGCGCAAGCCCGATCTGGTGCAGAGCCTGATCACCTACTGGCAGCACCACCCGAGCCTCTCCTACCTCTTCTCGGGGCTCTTCATCGGCCCCACCAGTCAGGCCCCGCGGGTGGACGAGGCGCGGGACGACCGCCTCTTCGAGCTCGTGATCGCCTTCCAGCAGATGCCCAAGGGGGAGGTCCCCCAGCCCTGGATCGTGGACCGGGTGCTGCGCAACCTGCTCACCGACGTCACCGGCAACACCCACCGCACCGAGTTCTGCATCGACAAGCTCTACTCCCCGGACTCGGCGGCCGGGCGCCAGGGTCTGGTGGAGTTCCGCGCCTTCGAGATGCCGCCCCACGCCCGCATGAGCCTGGCCCAGATGAGCCTGCTGCGCACCCTGGTGGCGCGCTTCTGGAAGGAGCCCTACCAGAGGAACCCGGTGCGCTGGGGCACGGAGCTGCACGACCGCTTCCTGCTGCCCCACTTCGTGCGGAAGGACTTCGAGGACGTCATCTGCGATCTGCGCCGCGCCGGCTACCCCTTCGAGATGGCCTGGTTCGAGCCCTTCTTCGAGTTTCGCTTCCCCCATTACGGCGACCTGGTGACCGACAACGGGATCCACCTGGAGCTGCGCGCGGCCATCGAGCCCTGGCACGTCTTGGGTGAGGAGGTCACCGCCCAGGGCACCGCGCGCTTCGTCGACTCCTCCGTGGAGCGCATGCAGATCCTGGTGAACGGCCTGACGGGGGATCGCCACGTCGTCACCTGCAACGGCCGGCGCCTGCCGCTGCGCCCCACGGGCAAGCGGGCCGAGTCCGTGGCTGGGGTGCGCTTCAAGGCCTGGAGCCCGCCCTCGGGCCTGCACCCCACCATCCCCGCCCACGGCCCGCTGATCTTCGAGGTGATCGACACCTGGAACCGCCAGAGCCTGGGGGGCTGCACCTACTACGTCGCCCACCCGGGTGGGCGCAGCGAGAGCAACTTCCCGGTCAACAGCTACGAGGCCGAGTCCCGGCGCATCGCCCGCTTTCGGCTCATGGGCCACACCCCTGGCCCCATCGATCCACCGCCGGACGAGCCGGCCGGGGAGCATCCCTACACCTTGGATCTGCGTTATCGGCCGGGGTGCTGAAAACACCGGCTTTGACGATCAGCAGCTCCGAGGCCGGAGGGAGGGCTATCGGCGAAGGGGTACAGACGTCGGAGCACGCCTTCGACACATTCTGTAATCGTCATGCGAGACCTCCCGCTATCATCCCCTCCCGTTGGCTGATGAGGTCGGCCGATCGGCTGGTCGATGTCTCGGAGCTCGTGAGACGGTCGGGTGGGATCCGGGCCCCGTCGCGATACGAGCGTCGCAGCATCTGCTCGAAATAGGCGATCGTAGGCTTGAGCCCCTCCCGGAGGGACACCTTGGGCTCCCAACCGAGCCGGCTGCGAGCCAACTGGATGTCAGGCTGGCGCTGTCTGGGATCGTCCTGAGGAAGGGGCTCATGGACAATTGGGGAGCGCGAGCCCGTGAGGTCTCGAATGATATCGGCCAGGTCGATAATGGTGAATTCGCCGGGATTCCCCAGATTAACGGGGCCGGCGACGTCGTCGGGGCTTGCCATTAGGCGGATGAAGCCCTCAATAAGGTCGTCCACGTAACAGAAGGAGCGGGTCTGGGCACCGTCGCCGTAGAGAGTGATGGGCTTGTTTTGCAGGGCCTGGACAATGAAATTGGAGACCACTCGCCCGTCGTTAGGGTGCATGCGCGGGCCGTAGGTGTTGAAGATGCGCGCGACTTTGATCCCGAGACTGTGCTGGCGCCGGTAGTCGAAGAACAGTGTTTCTGCGCAGCGCTTGCCCTCGTCATAGCAGGAGCGCGGCCCCACCGGGTTGACATTGCCCCAGTATTGCTCGTGCTGCGGCTGGATGTCGGGATCGCCGTAGACCTCGCTGGTGGAGGCCTGGAAGATCTTGGCCTTCACCCGTTTGGCGAGCCCCAGCATGTTGATGGCCCCATGGACGCTCGTCTTGGTGGTTTGCACCGGGTCGAACTGGTAGTGGATGGGCGACGCGGGGCAGGCCAGGTTGTAGATCTCATCTACCTCCACGTAGAGCGGAAACGTGACGTCATGGCGCATGAGATCGAAATACGGATTCGCAAGCAGGTGGGCGATGTTGTCCTTAGTGCCCGTGAAGAAGTTGTCGACGCAGAGCACGTCGTTACTCTCGGCGAGCAGCCGTTCGCAAAGGTGGGAGCCAAGGAATCCGGCGCCGCCGGTAACCAGAATGCGTCGACGTTGAAAATTGGGCATTGGATTCTTTCTTACTTTTGACTACGTGAAACGTTGCGCGGATTGTTGGCTCTCAAGCACCTGTTGGGATCGGCGAAACACGACCTGCTAGAGCACCGCAAATTCTACGAACAGTCGTGACCATCTCAGCTCTTCGGAGTGTATCTTTGCGGATCGCTCCATGTCGCCTCTGCGTCTGGGGTTGCGCTAAGGAATCTCAGACCATTGATATAGGCTGTCATTGAGTGCCCGGGCACGAGCATCCCGTTGCCGTTGAGTAGATAGGCCCTGATGGCTTCAGGATCTGTGATCACGACCAGCAAACCGCTCGCAATCGCGCTAAGTGGGCCATCGGTAGCAGCCGACTCCATGAGAGTCATGGACAACATCGATTTGGAATGTGAACTCCCGCAAGGTATTCAGTTCGCATTGCCAGTGATTAACCGTCCTGCAGCGCAGCAGTCCGTTATGTCCATATGCATCGGAATGAGTTAAGATCTATTATGGCAAGAATTCGGCGGCCTGAGTGACGAAACGCTCGCTGGATTTCTACGGCGGTGCACTAGTAGCCCTAAAACAAAGCCGATGTCGAGCAAAGCAAAGCATTTGAGCGCGAAGTCACTGCGATTTCCCCCGGAAGAAAAAAGCGCTCGTATTCGGCGTGGAGTGAGTACGAGGCGTCCGGCTCGACGAATGGCGCAACCTATCCGACTGTATGGTGAGGGGGATTGCTCGATAATGTGCATGACTGCGTCCGAGAAGCCTTGCCAATAGAATCGCCGTAAGAACCAGTCCTTGGAGAGGCGGGACGAAGGTACGAGATGGGAAATAGCCATTGCGGGCGTGTATAGGCAACGGTAGCCGCGTCGTGCGATTTCCCGTTGAAGGAGAATGTCCCCGTTTGAAAGCAGGTTTGTTCCTATCCGGTCAAGCGAGGGATGAAAGCCGCCCACCTTTTCGAGTACGCACTTTGGCATTGCCATATTGGCTCCGGCAAGCCATTCTTTACGGATGTCAGGGATGATCTTTTCGGATGAGCCCCAATCGACGATCGTCAGGGAGCGGGCGATCTCGTCGGAAAGCCACGTCGGACGCGGTGCCTGCCAGATTGGCTCGACTGGCCCCCCTACCAGACCCACCATACCGGCCTGATTTGTCGCGAAGGTCTCGCGGATGGTCTTGAGCCAACCTCCTTTGGCGGTGGCATCATCGTCAATGTAAGCGACGATGGCCCCGTTTGCTGCCTGCCAACCCGTATTGCGTGCGATGCTCAGTCCGACACGGTTTTCTCGGACATATTGAAGTGGGGCTCTGGACTGGAAATCGAGAGCGACCTTGGCAGTCTGATCCGTTGAGCCATTGTCGACGAGAACGACCTCATACTCGGATTGCGGAAGATCTTGCCCCGCGATGCTCGTGAGCGCCCCCAGCAGGAGATTCGCGCGATTACGCGTGCACAAGACCACCGATATCAGAGGGTCAGACAGCTGGCGACAGAGGCCAACTCCGACGAGACCACCGGCACGCCTCACATGCTGGAGTTGCTGTGGCTGAGGGGCTGAATCCTCACCATCGACCCCATGCTCGGGCCGCGTCGCGAGCGCGACCGCATGATCAGCACCGAGCGCCGCTTCAAAATCGGTAGCGTTGGCACAGACGCCGCATGGCGTGCCCGCGCGGTGGGTGGTCACTGGGGGATCGAGAAGGATCCGCATCTGAGCCTCGGTGTGGTCTTCCGCGAGGACGAGTCGTGTCGCCGCGGCCCCCAGGCCCGCAAGGCCTTCGCCGTCTAAGGTCATAGCGCCTGGCCCCAGCTAAAGCATGATTCCCCCATTGAGCTCGGCATCAAGAGCAAGCGCCTGAAGACCAGCTGGGACGTGCTGGACCTGGAGGCATTACTGCTCCAAGCACGCCGTTGGACGCCCACAACGCCTCCGTCAAATCCGAAGAAAAATCGAAAAGGCTGATGTACTTGCCCAGCCCGTAGACCCCCATTCTAAAGACCTCGGCGGGGTACCGGCCTAAAAGGGGCTGAACAAGTGTCCATCATCCATCACCACGGCGCGATCCGTGCCCTCAAAGGTGTCTCCTCAGCCGCTGATTACTATAACAGCCCGGCCCTGCTTGCCGTTCTCGATCGCCGCTCAGAGCGCTACCTTCGGTCGGCCGATTGAGAGCGTTCGGCGCCGCCTTGAGGATCAAGATATCGGGATTGCGTACAAGACAGAGCAACCGAAGTGAGCCCGCACTGTCATCGGGAGAGACCGACGCCCTCGCGGCCAACGGCCCTGTCGTAGCCTGGGGCGAACCTCCTCGATGCAATGATGGCGGACCGAGATCCACTTCAGGTCCTGAAACCGCGGCCGCTACGTCGGGTGCGGCCCCGAAACGATGTCATTTCGAGAAGGATGCTGTAACTTCTTGGAAGAATGAGAGAAGGCTCTGGCATGGCGAAAGTGGTCAGAAGGACGAGGACGCACTGATGGTTGAGGTCACAGTGGATCTTCAGGGCACGTTGCTGGAGATGGAAGGGGCGATCCGGGAGGCGAGCAACCCAGTGGGCCGTTGTGTCACCGAGGAGGCGCTGAGGCGTTTCGACACCGACGGCAGTCCGATTCGCCTCGGGGTGACGAAGCTGACCGCACGCGGGCGTGATCCCAAGGACTACCAGGGTCCGTGCGGGGTAATGCGTGTGAAGCGCTACGTCTGCCAGAGCTCGCGCGGCGGGTGGATCTACTGCCCGCTGGAGCACCGGGGGCGGATCATCCGCGGGGCCCACGCCACGCTTCACCAGCCAGCTCAGCCCCAAGTACGCGCAGCTCAGCGCGCGGGCGGTGCGGACGGATCTTGAGCAAGACCACGACCGTCAAGTGGCCACATCTTACGTTCAGAACGTCGCCGATCGGATCGGGCGTGACCGAGGCCGCTTGCAGGACCCTCGTCGAGCAGCGTCTCTGCGCATCCGGGATACGTCGGAAGACCAAAGGGGCCAAGATCATTCTTGGCCTGCGCTCACTGGTCCACACCACCGGACGCTGGGCGCAGTGCTGGGAGAAAGTCGATCGATTTGGCGCTGAATGCTGCGGAGGACATCATTCGGAGGCCGCACTTGGAGCTCGAGCCTTCGGTCGGCGCTTGCCTTACTGCATGATCATCGCCTGGCGCGTCCTTCACCTCACCAAGCTCGATCGCGACCGCTGGAAACTGCCCTGCGATGCCGTGTTCGCTGAAGAAGAACGGAGGGCCGTCTACCCGATGACTCAACGCAAATCACTGTCGGATGAGTCGCCGGAACTTGACACCATGGTTCGAGGGGTCGCCACGCGCCGAGGTTTGCCCAACCGAAAAGGCGACGGCCTCCCGACCCGAAGACCCGGTGGTTCGGGCAATAACGCGTCCCTGATCTCGCACTTCCGGTCGAGGCTCAGTGGAACGCCGCAGCGGGATGACAATGATGGCAAGGTCTGATGGACTGAAGATGAAGCATATGGATGACTCCTCTCTGATTGAAGGCTGGCTTGCAAAGGAGGGGGTGAATCATGTCGGGATCTCCGGGCCAGTGGAGTTTAGGGGCAGTGATCTTCCTGAAGGAATGACTGTCTTCTGGTGGAAAGATCGGCCAGTAGGCCATTGCATGGTCAAGTCTGGGGGTCGTTCCCCAACGCACGCCCGCATCGAAGCGGACGTACTGGACCGAATCGCGGCAGAGGAACAGGCGCGACAAGGGCCTGTCCTCTCGGCCAGCGTTGTCATCTGCACCCGGGACCGTCCCGAGGCGCTGCAACGCTGCTTGGCATCCCTGCCCCAGCAGACGTATCCGCCGCGCGAGATCATCGTTGTCGACAACGCGTCCCGTGATCAAGGTACCCGCGCAGTCGTCCTGGCCGCGGGCGCGTCTTACGTTCGTGAGGACCGCCCGGGGCTGGATATCGCCCGCAACAGTGGCGCGCGTCGCGCCAACTCCGAGATCGTGGCGTATACCGACGACGATGTGATACTCCACAGGCACTGGCTCGAACGATTGGTGACAGCCTTCGACAGTCCGCAAATCGCGGCGGTGACGGGACTCGTACTGCCCGCAGAGCTGACGACGGAAGCACAGGTTCATTTTGAGACCTACTGGAGCTTCGGGCAGGGTTATCATCGTCAGGATTTTGATGCAACGCGCTTCGCCGCCCATGCAGACGGCGTGTTTCCCGCTTGGAAGGTGGGCGCTGGCGCCAGTATGGCCTTCCGGCGAGAGGTATTCGATCGAGTCGGCTACTTTGATGAGCGCTTGGATGTTGGGCAGGCGGGGTGTTCGGGTGACTCAGAATTCTGGTATCGTCTGCTCGCCAAGGGCGGGTCCTGCCGATACGAGCCGAGCTCAGTGGCGTTTCACTTCCACCGTCGAACCATGGAGGGACTGTCCCGCCAGATCTTCCATTACATGCGGGGCCACGCCGCTGCGTTGCTCGTGCAATACGAGCGCACCGGCATCGCGATGAACCGGACTCAGGCATTGCGGCGAATGCCAGGGTGGTATGCCTCACGATTGTGGGCTCGGCTTTTCGGCAGAGAATCGCCACAGGATCGGTTTCTGAGAGAAGAGATCTTGGGGTATTTGTCTGGCCTCCTTTTCTATTATCGAAATAGGGGAAGGAGCCATGACCTCCGGTAATCACGCCAGGACGTCGGTCATCATACCGGCCAGGAATGCCGCCAAGACCCTCGCTGAAACGTTGGACAGTCTGCTCGCGCAGAGCGATACCGACTGGGAAGGCCTGATCATCAACGATGGCTCGATCGATGAGACAGCAGATATCATCGAGCGCTACACGCAGCGGGATCGCCGCTTTGTCGGCCTGCAGGAGGGGGGAGTCGGGGCATCCGGCGCGCGCAATCTTGGGCTTGCCCGCGCGGCGGGACGCCGGTTGCTCTTTCTGGATAGCGATGACTGGATTGACGGTCGCTTTCTGGAACTGATGAACGGGGCCCTGGATGCCGCGCCCGAGGCGGTTGCCGCTTACTGCGGCTATCGCCGGGTCATGCCGGATGGTCGGCAGACACCCATACGTAGCGACCCGGGAATCGCACAGGCGCCTTTCGAGGCATTCGCCCGGTCTTGTGGCGCAGCGATCCACGCCATCCTTGTTGAGCGTGCAATCGTGGTGCGCAGCGGGGGCTTCGATACGTCCTTGCAGACCTGCGAGGATTGGGATCTCTGGCAGCGAGTGGCCCGCTTTGGGGGACGTTGGGTTCACGTGGATGCCCCACTGAGTTACTACAGGGCGAGCGAGCATTCGCTGACACAGAACATAATCCAGATGTTGACCGACGCCCACACTGTGATTGGGCGCGGCTTCTCGTCGGATGACCGCGCGCCCAATGCCAAAGGACATCCCGGCGGCGCATCCACTGGGGATGGCAAGACCGCCGAGCTTGCGTATGCCTATTTCGCGCTGTGGTGCGGTGCTTTCGACTGCGGACGCGGTGGGAATGGCGCGGCGGCCATCGCGAGTCTCGAGAGTCTTCCGTCATCTCCGGACTTCGCAGATTCGATCGTCAGTGTGCTGCTCGATGGTGTGATGGTCGGCCAACGTGCTGTCCCCGACGAGCTTGCTAGCCGCTGGCCAGAATTCGGGCGCCGACTGAGCGGACTGATCACCGAGCTGGGCAGGGTCTGGAAAGAACCGATCGCGGCTCGTCGCGTCCAATACCGATTCGAACGGCTCGTGCTTGATTACGACGATCTCGCAGCGCCTCGTCATCTGTCTCTCACCCTCGGCCTGCGCATGGACCTGCGCGATGCTGCACCGCTCAACCCGCCACCGGGAGTTGACCGTCTCTACGTCTATGTCTGTAACGATCGGGATGTGCTTGCATTGTGGGATATTGGCACGCTCGGCACGATCACGACACGCTACTGGCTAGAGCTCGCGGTTTCGCGCTTGGGCTTCGCCGTCGTTGCGGCAATCGCTAGTCCCTCGTTTGGATATTCGCTGGTATTGCATCGACTAAGGCATGTCCTGCGCGGGATCAGCGATGCACCGCGAACGGCGACGCGGCGTTCCGGCCGGCGACAAGTCCTGGCGGCCGCTGCCCGGAGGGCGCTGTTCAGCGCCGCAGGTTCCCTCCGACCAGCAGGAAGCCATCAGGAGTGCCTCTATCGCCTTCGGATGGAGGCCGAACAGGACGCCAAGGGTGTTCCCTGCACGTGGGGCGAGCCGGAAACTACGGCTCGGAACCGGGGGTCCCAGGACGATCGCCAAGCCTATTGGGAAGAAGTTTTCCAAGAGCCCGATCCCTGGAACTACGGCTCTCCGTACGAGCAGGAGAAATATGCGCGTCAGATCGAGCTGCTACCTGAGGGCCCGATCGGGAAGGCATTGGAGCTGGCCTGCGCCGAAGGTCGCTTCACCGAGAAGCTGGCGTCGTATGTGGAGCAGTTAATTGCGACCGACATCTCCGCGACAGCGCTAGAGCGTGCGCGTGAACGTTGCTCTTTGCGGGAGAACATAGAATTCCGGCAGCTTGATCTCGTTGTCGACCCACTTCCGGAGGAGCTGGACCTGGTCGTCTGTTCGGAGGTGCTCTACTATCTCGACGACGAGGCAGAACTGCGGATGTTCGCGCAACGGCTAGCAGCCGCCCTAAAACCAGGAGGCCATATCCTGACCGCGCACGCCTTCGTGCTCAAGGATGATCTTTCGCGGACTGGCTTCGACTGGGAGAGTCCATGGGGCGCCAAGACGATTACGCGAGTATTCAGCGGCGTACCCGGGCTCGTCCTCGAGCGGTCCGTCTGTACAGAACTTTACCGCATCGATCGATTCGCGCGCCTGGAAGCTGGGCAGCAAGGGTGCCACCCGGCCATCGAGATCCTGCCGGTCACCAAGGAAATCGAGGTCGAGGTAGCCCGGCACATTGTGTGGGGCGGCGCCGTCGCTCGCCGTGCCGAATTGGCCGCGACGGAGCGCCGGCCGCAGGTCCCGGTGCTCTTGTATCATCGAATCTCCGACGATGGGGCCATGGGGCTCGCCCCCTATCGCCTGTCCAGCGACGCGTTCCGGTCACAGATGACATGGCTTCGCCGTAACGGTTATCACACGATCGTATCGGAGGAGCTCGCCTGGTTTCTTGCGAGCAAGCACCCATTCGTCGGGCGACCCGTGATGATCACATTCGACGATGGATTTCAGGATTTCGCAGACGAGGCCTGGCCCCTGCTGCGCGCCCACGACTTTCGGGCCGAGGTTTTCATCGTGACCGATCTCGTCGGGCAGGCGGCCGTGTGGGATCAGCATTTTGGCGACCCGGCGCCCTTGATGGACACGCGGACACTGGCCAGGCTGTCTGCAGAAGGGGTTTCGCTCGGAAGCCACCTCGCCAGTCATCGCGGGGCCGACGGGCTCTCCACGCGCGACCTGGCCGGCGAGCTGGCTCGATCTCGCGCAACGCTGCAACACTGCCTCGGCTACCCGCCCACCTCCTTCGCCGCGCCTTTTGGCTTAACGGACGAGCGACTGCGTCTCCTGGCGACGGAATGCGGCTTTCGTACCGGATTCAGCACGGAAACAGGCGTCGCCAGCCTGGCGAGCGACCCGCTCAATCTGCCGCGTATCGAGGTACGAGGCGACTGGATGCTTGACGAGTTCGTCACCCGGATGGAGGCGTGCCGATGACAGACTCGCAGCTCGTGAGCGTCGTGATACCCGCGTATAACGCCGCCACCACCCTGGACGAGACGCTGCGCAGCGCACGATCACAAACACACCGTATGCTCGAGATCATCGTAGTCAATGACGGGTCGATCGACGATACCCTCGGGATTGCGAAGCAACACGCCGCGGTCGACAGTCGAGTCCGGGTTGTCACTCAGGATAACGCCGGCGTGGCCGCGGCCCGCAATACGGGGTGGCGCAGTGCGCAATCGGATTTAATCGCCTTCCTTGATGCCGATGATCTGTGGGCGCCGACAAAGATCGAGCGGCAGATCCAGGCGCTCAAGGCTGGGGGCGCACAAATCGGCCTTGTCTATTGCTGGTCCGTTCGGATCGATAGCACGAGCACCATTACCCGTGTTCGGGAGGGGGCCCAAGTCGCGGGCGACGTCCTGGAGCAGATCATGGCTGGTAACTTCGTCGGAAACGGAAGTTCGGCGCTTGTTCGTCGCAACGCGCTGATCGATGCGCATGGGTTCGAGAGCGGACTGAGGGCCGCTCGCGCCGAAGGATGCGAGGACTGGCTTCTCCTTTGTCGAGTCGCGGAAGGCTATCATTTTGCGGTCGTGCCCGAGCATCTTGTCGGCTACCGCAATCTTCCGGAAAACATGTCCAGCAATCGCCCCCGCATGCTGCAATCTTGGATGCTCGCGCACGATGAGTTGCTTGCTCGACAGCCCGAGTATGGTGATGCGCTCAAACGAGGAGTTCATAACTACGGCAACTGGCTCGTCCGAGACGCGTTGGCTGCCAACCGACTCAAGGACCTGCCACTGCTGCTACTTCTTCTGTACCGTCGCTATCCGTCCGTAGCGCTGAGCGTCTTGCTGAAGCAGACGCCCTCCGCCTTATATGCAAAGGTCCGCGTCGGTCTGCGCAAGCGGCATCCACGGAAAGCCAAATCCAAAAACGCCGAGATCGGCCGGCGGTTCCTGATCGGGAATCCAGACTCATGCTGCTAGGCGAGCCCGATGGAAATGAACAGAAGCGGGAGGCGTCGGGGGAAGCTCGACGAGCGGCGTTTGGTCATCTTTCCCAGTTGCTCAAGATCGCGCCGAAGCCAGCTTGGGCAACACCGACGCTGATCATCCTAGGACTGAGTACGTCCTTTGCAGAGACGGCCGGCATTGCACTCATTCTTCTTTTCTTCTATACGGCGATGGGCCAGATCGATTCTGCCGCGTCCTCGGATGGGGTTCTCGGGGATGTCCTGCACTACGCGAGCCAGTGGTTCGACGGTTCCACCCAGATGGCGGCCGTAATACTCCTTCTGATCATCGTGCGCGGAGGGCTGGCCTACGCAAACACTATGATCAGCTCGCTTGTGAGCGAGCAGATAAACGAAAGGGCCAGGAACTTGCTTCATCAGCAGTACCTGACCGTATCTTATGGGTTCATGCGGCGCCACGAACAGGCTCAGCTGATGGAGGTACTGGGTAGCGAATCCTGGTTCATCTCCAATGCCTACGGAAGTCTCACGCAGATAATCATCAGCACTTGCTCTATCGTGGTCTTCGCGACTTCTCTTCTTGCGTTGTCTTGGCAGATTGCATTGGCCGCCGCGTTAGGATCGTTGATTCTTTCGGCGGGCTTGCGCCGCCTCTCGGATCCGGCGCATAGGCTTGGTAAGCAAGTTAAGCGGGTGCACCAGGAACTCGGCGAGCACATGCTGATGACGTTGGAGGGACTGCGCACGATCCGCGCCTACGGGCAAGAGGATCTACACCAGCGTCGTTTTATTCGTTCTTCCGCCG
>Ga0316578_10000429_pt1 | contig 13829 bp, 13 predicted proteins | sample J0NA_2_FD_203076 | JGI IMG/M metagenome (GOLD analysis project Ga0316578, IMG submission 203076) | Rhizosphere microbial communities from salt marsh grasses in Alabama, United States - J0-2_160517rDrC | ecosystem: Host-associated > Plants > Roots > Rhizosphere | place: USA: Alabama | collected... | reverse complement strand
GGCGACGTCCAGCAACAGGCCGGTGCCGAAGGCCCAGAACACCCCTACCCGATCCGGCAGGGCAAGGGCCCAGAAGATGAGGGTCATGGCGACCCACTGGGGCCGAAGATCCTCACCGGCGACCGGGAGCGGCAGGATGGTGAGAAAGATCGCGGCCACCAACGTCAACAAGACCATCCAAGTCCCGCGGGCCAGAACCTCGCTCACGGTGCCGCCCCCACGCGTCCCTCCGGCCCGGGGATACCATTCGCGGCGGCCGCGTCACCCAGGGACTCGTTCTGCGATTCGGGGCTCAGGGTCCAGACGAGGAGGACCTCCCGACTACGGTCGAGACGCGCCGTCGGCTGCGCTGTTACCACGGTGAAAGGGTCGTCCGGGGCATGCCGCACACCGGTCACTCGTGCCACTGGGTAGCCTCGCGGAAAGCGTCCCCCCATGCCGGAGGTGACCAGGAGATCGCCCACCCGAATGTCGGCGTTCTTGGGGATATGCAGGAGCTCCAGGTCCTGTCCGACCCCGGTCCCACGCGCAATGGTACGCAACCCGTTGCGGTTCACCTCGACGGGCAGCGCGTGCTCTGAATCGGTGATCAGGAGCACCGTGGACGAGAGCGGATTGGTCCGCACCACCTGCCCCATCACGGCATTTGCATCGAGCACGGGCTGACCCACGAAGACCCCGGAGCTGGTCCCTTTGTTGACGATCACCTGCTGGCGTCCCGGGTCCAGGTCCACCGCCAGGATCTCGGCGATCAAGACCCGCTCACCAATACGAAAGGAGGAGCCCAGCAAGTCCCGCAGCCGCATGTTCTCCGACTCAAGGGCGAGCAACCGCTGCAGCCGGGCGTTCAACACGAGATTGTCGCGGCGCAGGGCCTCATTCTGATCACGCAGCATACGCTCATCCGCCATCCGATCCTTGGCGTTGCGCGCCAGCCGCACCGGCAGATCCGCGAGGACCTGAAGGGGATAAACCATCACCGCAAGGGTGGCCCTAAAGACGTCGAGGTGATGATAGCGATGGTCCGCTACGATCAGTCCCAGGGCTGCAACCGACGCCAATATGACCCGGAAGGTGGGAGAGGGACCATGAAGGAACAGGGGCTTGATGGCGTCTACCCTCGCGGAGCATCCCGCAGACCCGATGCCGGCGACCCCCGACACGACCTCCCGGCTCAGCGCCCGGGCCCCGGCCGCAGCTACTCCATCGTAAACAGGTCGAGGGCGCGGCTGTCGAGCATATCCAGGGCCTTTCCGCCACCGCGGGCGACACAGGTCAAAGGATCCTCCGCCACGACCACCGGCAGCCCCGTCTCCTCTTCCACTAGGCGGTCGAAGTCCCGCAAGAGGGCCCCACCCCCGGTCAGCACGATTCCCCGGTCGGCCACATCGGAGCCGAGCTCCGGCGGGGTCAGCTCCAGGGCCGCCTTGACCGCCCCGACAATTCCCATGAGGGGCTCCTGGAGCGACTCCAGGATCTCGTTGCTGTTTAGGGTGAAGCTGCGGGGGATACCCTCGGCCAAGTTGCGCCCTTTGACCTCGATCTCCAGGACCTCGTTTCCGGGAAAGGCCGAGCCGATGGCATGCTTGATCCGCTCCGCCGTCGCCTCTCCGATCAGGGTCCCGTAATTGCGCCGCACATAGTTGATGATGGAGTCATCGAAGGTGTCCCCACCCATCCGTACCGAGTTGGAGTAGACGATGCCGTTCAGCGAGATCACCGCCACCTCGGAGGTGCCGCCCCCCACGTCGATCACCATGGACCCCCGGGGCTCGTCCACCGGGAGCCCTGCCCCGATGGCAGCCGCCATAGGCTCCTCGATCAGGTAGACCTCGCGCGCCCCGGCCCCCGCTGCCGATTCCTTGATGGCACGCCGCTCCACCTGGGTCGAGCCACAGGGCACGCAGATCAGGACCCGCGGGCTCGGGCGCACCAGGCGGCTCTCGTGGACCTTGTGGATGAAGAACTGCAGCATCTTCTCTGTGACGGTGAAGTCGGCGATGACACCGTCCTTGAGCGGCCGGATCGCGGTGATGTTCTGGGGCGTGCGCCCGAGCATCAGCTTTGCCTCCTCCCCGACTGCCACCACGGACTTGGGCCCACCGGCTCGTTCCTGGCGGATGGCCACCACCGAGGGCTCGTTGAGCACGATTCCCTGGCCGCGTACATAGATGAGGGTGTTGGCCGTGCCCAGATCGATCGACAGATCGGTGGAGAAGAGCCCGCGAAAACGTCTGAAGAACATCAGGTACTTACCTTAGAAGGGGGACCAACGCCCGACCTGCGTTGACGGCCGGGAGTGACGATTCGGGGAAATCCCGCGGGAACCATGGAGAAAAGAGGCCGGTAATCTAGCAACGCATCCCGCACTCGGCAAGGCGGGAGGTCTCCTGCTGCGGCACCGTCGACGCTGACCAACAAGGGTGCACGGCGTTCCGCCCGGTTGGTCCCCTATGGTATGTTGCTCGCTTGCCCGAGATCCTGGAAGTGTAAGGAGAATCCCCCGTGGGGCTGTTGCGCTCCGACGTCGAAAAGATCGCCCATCTGGCAAGACTCGCCATCGCCCCCGGGGAGACGGCCCGATATGCTCAGGAGCTCTCACAGATCCTCGATCTGGTCGCCCAGATGGACGCGGTGGACACCCAGGGGGTCGACCCCATGGCCCACCCGCTGCACATGATCCAGCGGCTGCGGCCGGACCTCCCCAGTGAGCCGGACCAGCGGGACCGATTCCAGGCCATCGCACCCCTGACCGAAGCGGGGCTCTATCTGGTCCCCAAGGTCATCGAATGATGAAGGCGCGGGCCGCGATGGGCCAAGGGCAGAGGCGCTCGGGATTTGCTGCAGGTGGCCTTGATGCATGACAAGTCGATTGCTGAGCTGCGCGGGGATCTGGACGCCCGGGTCTATTCGAGCGTCGAGCTGACGCGGCACTACCTGGACCGGATCGCGCGCCTGGACCCGCGGCTCAACAGCTTCATCACCGTTGCCGAGGAGCAGGCCCTGGCCAAGGCCGAGCAGGCCGACCGGGCCATCGCTGCCGGCGCGGGGGGACCCCTCACCGGCATCCCGATCGCCCATAAGGACATCTTCTGCACCCAGGGGCTGCGCACCAGCTGCGGCTCCAGGATGCTGGACAACTTCATCGCCCCCTATGACGCGACGGTGGTGGAGCACTTGGACGCCGTGGTCCTCGGCAAGACCAACATGGATGAGTTCGCCATGGGCTCGTCCAATGAGACGAGCTATTACGGACCCGTGCGAAACCCTTGGGATCCGGCCAGGGTGCCAGGCGGATCCTCGGGTGGCTCCGCGGCGGCGGTCGCCGCAAGGCTTTGTGCCGCAGCAACCGGCACCGACACGGGGGGATCCATCCGGCAGCCCGCGGCGCTCTGTGGCGTCACCGGAGTCAAGCCCACCTACGGACGTTGCTCTCGCTGGGGCATGATCGCCTTCGCCTCCAGTCTGGACCAAGCGGGCCCCATGGCCCGCACGGCCGCGGATGCGGCCCTGATGCTCCAGGCGATGGCGGGCTTCGACCCCCGGGACTCTACCAGCGTCGACACCCCCGTGCCGGACTACGCCGCCCTCCTGGATGCCGACCTGCACGGACTGCGGATCGGCCTGCCGAAGGAGTATTTCGGCGACGGACTGGACGGTGGGGTAGCCGCCTCGATCGAAGAGGCGATTCGCGCCTACGAGGGGCTCGGCGCCGAGGTCCGCAAGGTGAGCCTGCCCAACAGCCCCCTCTCGGTTCCGGTCTACTACGTCGTCGCGCCCGCCGAGTGCTCCTCAAATCTGGCCCGTTTCGATGGGGTCCGTTACGGCCATCGCTGCGAGAACCCGAAGGACCTGGAAGACCTCTACAAACGCAGCCGCGCCGAGGGTTTCGGGGCAGAGGTCCAGCGCCGCATCATGATCGGCACCTATGCCCTGTCGGCTGGCTACTATGATGCCTACTACCTGAAGGCCCAGAAGATCCGTCATCTGATCGCCGACGACTTCAGGCGCGCCTTCGAGCAGGTGGACGTCATCCTCGGGCCCACCAGCCCCACGACCGCCTTCCCGATCGGATCCAAAATGGACGACCCGGTGGCCATGTACCTGAACGACATTTACACCATCGCCACCAACCTTGCTGGGCTTCCCGGCCTATCGATCCCTGTCGCCCCTGCGGCGGGAATGCCGGTGGGCCTGCAGCTCATCGGCAACTATTTCGACGAGGGTCGTCTACTCAACGTCGCACACCGGCTGCAGCAGACGACCGATTGGCATCGCGCGACACCACCTGGGTTCGAATAATGCAGTGGCAAACCGTCATCGGGCTGGAGATCCACACCCAGCTCGCGACCCAGTCCAAGATCTTCTCCGGTGCCCCGACCCGCTTCGGGGCCGAGCCCAACACCCAAGCCTGCGCCATCGACCTGGGTCTGCCCGGTGTCCTGCCGGTCCTCAATGCGGAAGCGGTGCGCCTCGCCGTGCGCTTCGGCAGGGCCATCGATGCGGAGGTGGCCGAACGCTCGGTCTTCGCCCGCAAGAACTACTTCTACCCGGACCTGCCAAAGGGCTATCAGATCAGCCAGTACGAGCACCCCATCGTCGGGGAGGGACACGTCGACATCTTGCTGGAGGACGGCTCGGTCAAGGAGATTGGGGTCACGCGCGCCCATCTGGAGGAGGACGCCGGCAAGTCGCTCCACGAGGACTTCCACGGGTTGACCGGGATCGACCTCAACCGGGCCGGCACCCCGCTCCTGGAGATCGTCTCCGAGCCGGACCTGCGCTCCCCCCAGGAGGCGGTGGCCTATGCGCGCAAGGTCCACCAACTGGTTCGCTGGATCGGGATCAGCGACGGCAACATGCAGGAAGGCTCCTTCCGCATGGACGCCAACGTCTCGGTACGCCCACGTGGCCAGGCGAACCTCGGCACCCGCACTGAGATCAAGAACATCAACTCCTTCAGATTCCTCGAGCGTGCCATCCAGTTCGAGGTGGAACGCCAGATCGAGGTATTGGAGGGGGGCGGCCAAGTGATCCAAGAGACCCGCCTCTACGACCCGGACCGGGACGAGACCCGGCCGATGCGCACCAAGGAGGAGGCCAACGACTACCGCTACTTCCCTGACCCCGACCTGCTGCCCCTGGAGATCGATGCCGCCTTCATCGCCGACGCCACGGCCGACCTCCCGGAGCTGCCCGACGCCAAGCGCGAGCGATTCCATGTGGATTTCGGGCTCTCGGAGTACGACGCCGGCCTGCTCACCGGCAGCCGGGAGCTGGCCGACTACTTCGAGGCGGTAGCGCACGACAGCGGTGAGCCAAAGCTTGCGGCCAACTGGATCCTGGGGGAGCTGGCGGCAGCCCTCAACCGAGCCGGCCTTGAGATTGGCGCAAGCCCCGTGGTGGCCTCGCAGCTGGCCGGCCTGATCCGGCGCATCCAGGACGGAACCATCTCCGGTAAGATCGCCAAGCAGGTATTCGAGTCACTCTGGGCCGGCGAAGGGGACGCGGATACCATCATCGAAACCAAGGGGCTGCGACAGATCACCGACACCAGCGCACTCGATCCCCTTATCGACGCCATTATCGCCGCCAACCCCGAGCAGGTCGCCCAGTATCGAGCAGGCAAGGACAAGGTGTTCGGGTTCTTCGTCGGCCAGGTCATGAAGCAAAGCCAGGGCAAGGCAAACCCCCAGCAGGTGAACGCGCTCCTGAAGGCCAAGCTCAAGGCCTGATCTTCCCTGACGCGGGGCGCAGACCCCACGACCTCCCCGCGCAGGGAGACGAGAGACCCAGCCCTCGACCCATCCCCCCACCGCGCGTCTGATCACCCCTCCAACCGGACTGCCAGCGCCTGCCTCGGGGCGTTTGCCAACGGTTTCGGTCACACTTGACAGCGTTTCGACCCTGGGTTACCAAACATACGGTCACGATCCTGTAACCCGGAGTCGAGCGTCATGCGACAGGTCAGCCGCACCCCCTCTCTGATCCGGGCGCCGAGCCTCCGCGCCTATTTTCACCGGGTCCTACAGGAGGCAGCGCAGACCCAGCGAATCAGCACGGACCTCGGCATCCTCGCCTATTTGACACACCTGCTGACCGACTACGCCCGCTCGGAGCGGGTCTTCGACCACACCCCGAACGGCATGGTGCGCCGTCCGCTCGTCGACCTCTACAGGCAGGCCAGCGACGCCCAGTCCAATGGGGAGCGCGAGCTTGGGCAATATGGGGTCGCGACCCAGCAGGCCTCGGCCATCCACTGATGACACCCTTGGGGCCCATCCCAATGAGATGGGCCCCGCCTAGAGCATGGGCCCGTGGACCCCAATACGCCCACTGATCGATCCGAAGTCGACCGCTTGCACGTTGACCAGCTGAGCTGTGAGGCCATCCGCGCGCGCCTGCGGCCGAGCGCCTGCCGGGCAGCACCGTTCGTCGAGCTGGACAGACCGGGTGTCTCGCGCCACCTGCGGCGGGCAGCCGTGCTCCTGACCCTTTACCGGCACGCCGGAGCCTGGCACCTGATCTTCATCCGACGGGCCGAGCACGAGCATGATAGGCACAGCGGCGAGGTCGGATTCCCGGGCGGGCGCTGGCAGCAAGGAGACCCCAGCTGCATCGATACCGCGCTACGGGAGGCCGAGGAGGAGATCGGCCTGGCCAGGTCGCGGGTGGACCTGCTGGGGGAGCTGCGCCCTCTGCGCACCCTGAGCCAGTTCCTGGTCACCCCCGTGGTGGGCTGCATCTCCTGGCCCCAAACCTTCAAGCTCGAGCCGCGGGAGGTCGCGCGCGTCTTCAGCATCCCGCTGGCCTGGCTAGTCGGCCCCGAGCACCATCGGATCCTCACCTATCCATCCCCCGGGCACCCGGAGGCCCGGGATCTGATCTTCTTCGACGAGTTCGACGGAGAGCGTCTCTGGGGAATCTCTGCCCACATCACCCTGGACCTGATCGGCTGCCTCTCCCTGTCCTAGGCAGGATGGGACCCCTCGGGTGTTGGTTGCAGTCGCTCTCCCGGGCCAATCGTCCGCGTAGACCCGCGCCCGCGTCTCGCACCGACCTCCCGACACAAATCTGACCCGATACAAATCTGACCCGGTAGAAATCTGACATAGCGCAACATGGCTTGCGATGAGTTGGGATTTTTCTTGAGCCTTACGCTAAGGTAGCGTCTTTGCCACCCGACCCGGAGAGATCCGCAGATGGACGACACCCTGCAACGACTCCTCGACGCCGAGATGCGGGCGGAGACGATCGCCCATCACGCCGAGGAGGAGCAGGAGCGGCTAATCCACAAGACCATGGCGGAGGCCAAGGCGGAGAACGACCGCTTCACGGCACACATTCCGGATCTGCACCGCTCCTTCATCGCCAAGGCCGAGGAGCGGGCGGAGCAGAACATCGCGGAGCTGCGCCGCCGCTATGAGGAACGTCACGTCCAGCTGCGAGACCAGGCCGAGCGGCGGGAGGAAGAGGCCCTGGATGCCGCCTTTCAGGTCCTGATCGACCCCAGCCGATAGACGACGCAGACCAACAGACCCGAGTCACCCCTGGACGTCATGCGATGAGCTCCGCCGATCGAGCCTACCTCAACACCAGGGTCGCCATGATGGCGACCCAGCTGCTGGACCCCGATACGATCGGGAGCCTGTCCCAGATGCAGCTGCCTGAGCTGGCCGAACGCTTCCATCTAACCCCTTTGCTGGAAGAGCAGCACAGTCCCCGCAGCCGTAGCCGGGCCATAGAGCAGGGACTGATCCAGGTCCTGCTCGGCGAGCTCCAGATCCTGGTCCGGCCCATGAGCGCACCGGAGCGGGCGGTCGTGCTCGCCTGGGGCCGCAAGTACGCCCTCTTCAACCTCAAGAGCCTGATCCGCGGCAAGCTCCATGACTTGGACCAGAAGGAGATTCGGGACAACCTCTTTGACCTGCCCTCCAGCATTCGACTGCCAGAGCAAGAGCTCTTCCGGGCCGAGAATGTGCTCGAGCTGCTGCGCCAGCTCGAGGCCGGCCCCCACAGCCTGATCGCCCGCCAGGCGCGGGAGATCTATGAGCAGCGCCGGGAGCCCTTCGCCCTGGAGGCGGCCATCGATCAGCGCTATTACGCCGGTCTGGTGCGCCAGGTCATGCAGTTCCACGACGACAACCTGCAACCGCTACAGCACCTCGTCGGCGCCGAGTTGGACCGTATCGACCTCCTGTGGCTCCTGCGCTTTCGCTTCTCCTATCAGCTCTCCCCCTCCGAGACCTTCTTCCAGCTGGTCCCCTCCCTGAGGCTGTTGCACCGGGACCGTTTGCTGCGGCTGGTCAATCTGGAGAGCTTTCAGAGGGTCATCGACTCCCTGCCTCCACCCCTGGCCGCCCTCCTGGCCGACAGCCGCACGGTCATCGACGTGCAGCGGTATATGGGTCGCTACTTCGCACGGGAGGCACGCCGCATCCTGCGCCAGAGTCCTTCGGCCGTGGCCCGGGCCCTGGCCTATCTCATGCTGCGCGAGATGGACCTCTTTCTGCTCTTCGCCCTGGTTCAGGGCCGGCTCATGAACCTATCCTCCGAGGTGGTGGACATCGCCCTGGAGATCACCGAGCCGACCTGTCCCTGGGCCGGGGCCAAGGCCGCCTGACCCCCGATTCAAACCCAACCGTCACCTTTCGATCGAGCCAACCGAGCTGCTCAAGATGTTGCGGCCCTGCCCCATGAAGCACGTGCGCCTACTGGTCCTCACCGAGGATCTGCCGCAGGCGTCCCTGGCCCTCGCCGAAACCGAGAGCTTCCATCCCGACACCCGCCCGCCGGGCGAATCCCAGCTGACGGGCCTGCCCGGGCGAGACTATCGCGACGCCTACACCCAGGCCCGCTCCCGGCTCGACAAGATCGCCAAGCTGATCGAGGTGCCGGGGACCGCGGAGATCCAGGAGGTCCGGGTGGTCGAGCTCGGTGAGCTGAGCCAGCTGAACGACTGGCTGGGCCAGATCTGGCAGAAGGCCTCCCGTTACGAGGAGGATCTACGACGACTTGAAGATCAAGGCCGCTTGGTGCGGGAGCAGGAGGCGGCGCTGGAGAACTTCCGGCACCTCAATATCGACCTGGGGATGCTGCGCAACCGGACCCGCTTCCTGGACTTCTATGTCGGAATCGTGCCGCGCGAGAACCTGCGCCAGCTCGAGGGCGCCGTCACCCTGGCCGGCCACCTGCTCCACCTCTACATGCAGCGTGGCGAGAACGCCCATGTCGTGATCGTCGGACCCACCGGGACCAAGGAGACCCGACTCTCCGCCGTATTGAACGCGGCCGGTTTCCAACCGCTCCCCATCCCGGACACGCTCGACGAGACACCGGAACAGATCGACAACGAGCTTGAGGCCCAGCGCCAGGACATCCGCGCCCACCGGGAAGCGGTGCGCCAACGCCTATCGGAATGGTCCAAGGGCTTTCTGGACCGCCTGGCCGAGGCACGCCGCACCCTGCTCTTGGCGGAGCCCCTGGTGACACTCGACCCGTCGCTGCACAGTGCCGGTCATCTAGCCTATCTCGCAGGTTGGGTGCCCGCCCGGGAGGTGGAGGGACTCGCCGGGCGCCTGCACGAGACCCTGTCCCTGCCCTTCGAGATCCAGTCGCGGGATCCATTGCCGGAGGAGCGCAAGCTGGTACCGACGGTGCCGGTGAGGAGCCGCCTCCTACAGCCCTTTGCACTCCTGGTCAAGCAATACGGGGTGCCGGAATATGGCGAGGTCGACCCGACCCCCTTGTTCGCGGTGACCTTCCTATTGATGTTCGGCTCCATGTTCGGCGACGTGGGTCAGGGTGCGGTGATCGCGGTTCTGGCATGGTTCTTCCGCGCCAAGCTCGGGCGATTCTGGCTATTCGGGATCATGGCCGGGCTCTCCTCGGTCGTCTTCGGCTTCCTCTACGGCAGCGTCTTCGGCTACGAGGACGTGCTCCCGGCCCTCTGGATGAGCCCCATCCACAACCCGATCCTGATGCTCAAGATCGCCCTGGGCTATGGGGTGGTCTTCTTGGTCATCGCCTGCCTGCTCGCGATCTACAATCGGCTGGTAGTCCGAAACTGGTCCGGCGCCGTATTCGGCCACCACGGCTTGGTCAACCTCGTCTTCTATCTCTCCCTGGTCTGGGGCGGTCTCAATCTGGGGACCCAAGGAGCCTTCGGCACCTGGCCTGCGATCCTGGTGGTCACCGCGCTTGGGGCACTCGCCTGGTACAACTGGCGCCACCTCGAGGCCCCGCTGGGTGAAAAGGTCCTGGTGGTCTTCATCGAGACCCTGGAGACCATCATCGGTTATGTCTCCAACACCCTGTCCTTCCTGCGGGTGGCGGCCTTCAGCCTGAACCACGTGGCCCTGTCCATCGCGGTCTTCACCCTGGCGAACATGATGGGGATCTTCGGCCATGTCCTGACCGTGATACTGGGCAATGTCTTCATCCTGGTCCTGGAGGGGGGCATCGTGATGATCCAGGTGATGCGACTCCAGTATTACGAAGGCTTTTCCCGCTATTTCTCGGGAGACGGGCACGAATTCGCACCGCTCAAGCTGCACCGCGGAACGGCAACGTCCTGAGCAGACGCCCACGGGGGCATAGCGCCCCCGGGCGAGGCTTGCGGTTAACCGCAAGCGCCAGCGACGACACCGATCGCCTTCCCTGACTCACAACCACTGACTGCCGATAAGGAGCGCCTCATGTACTGGCTCGTCGCCCTGATGTCTATCGCCATCCTCGGTCTCATCGTCTCCGGGCTTCTGCTCGAGATGCGACCTGGCCTCACGACCCGCATCCGTCCCTGGTACAAGCCGGCCATGGGGATGCAGCTGGTGACCTTCGTTGGGGCCCAGCTCGGACTTCTACTGATCGGCATCAACGATGCGTTTGCCGAGACCGCAACCGCAGCCGGGGCAGTGACCGAGATGTCGACCGGCCTCGGCCTTGCGATCATCGGCGCCGGAATACCCACAGGGCTGTCCACCATTGGTGCCGGGATCGCCGTCGGCCCCATCGGAGCGGCGTCCCTGGCGGCCATCACCGAGAAGCCAGAGACACTGGGCCGCACCCTGATCTACCTGGGACTCGCCGAGGGTATCGCCATTTACGGGCTGGTGATCTCCATCCTCCTGCTGAATCGAATCTGAGCGACCCTTCCCCATGACCTTGGAACAGGATCTGGGTCGCCCGACCCGCATGCTCTTCCTCGGGGAAGAGAGTCTGGCCGATGGATTTCGTCTGATCGGTTTCGAGACCCACGCGAACCCGGAGCCCGAAGCGGTCGATCGCATCGTGCGGGACCTGCGACGCAACCGGGAGAAGGCATTCATCGTGGTGGACGATGCGCTGATGAGCCAAGAGATCCCGAACCTCAAGCAGGTCCGCAAGGAGGGCGGACGCATCGTGGTCATCGCGGTGCCCTCCCTGAGCGCCCCGACCGTCCTGGCCAGCGAGGTGGCCGAGCGGCTGGCCGCCCTGTTCGGGACCACCGCACTGCAGTCCGGCCACCCCGCTCCATCCGGAGAATCATCGTGAATCAGGTACAAGAATTGGAGCAGGCCATCCTGGCCCGCGCGGAGCGCTTGGCGGCCCAGTTTCACGAGCGCGCCAACCGCAGCCGCGACAGCATCCTGCGGGAAGCCTCGGAGCGATTACGCCTGCGTGAGTCCCGAGAGGAATCCATCGCAAAGGCCCTGGGGGAGCGGACCTTCCGGCAGCGGGTTCAGGCGAGCGAGCTCAAGATGCAAAGCCACCTGGACCTCATGCGCTGGAATCTCGTGCGCGACGTCGAGCAGCGGCTGGAGGAGCGCATGCGCGCCTTCATGCAGGACGAGGTGACCTACAGCAACTGGCTGCAATCGCTGATCCTCGGAGCGGCGGGCCAGATCGAGCGCGACGCGCTGCTCGTCTCAGCCAACGCCCGCGACCATCAGCGGCTCTTTGCCCACTGGGACGGCATCGGCGACCAGCTCCCGCAGGGCCAAAAGGCGAGCTTGAGCGAGACTCCCATCGAGACCCTGAGCGGCGTGCTGGTCACCAGCGCCGACGGTCGCATCCGGGTCGACAACACCTTCGAGGGTCGGCTGAGCCGACTGCGCCCGCGGGTGCAACAGGTCATCCTGGAGCGCCTGCTGCCCAGCGGATTCGACACCGGCAACCTATTCACCGGATGAGACCATGACAGATCAATCGCGTATCGGCGCCATCCGCGACATCAACGGGCCCATCGTCACCATCGAGCTCCCCGGGGCCCGAAGTGGTGAGCAGGTGAAGATCGGCGAGCTCGGACTCTTCGGCGAGGTGATCTCCCTCTCCGGCCAGACCGCGGTGGTTCAGACCTACGAGTCCACCGACGGGGTCAGGCCCGGAGAGCCCGCCGTCGGGCTGGGCTGGCCGCTCTCGGTCGAGCTCGGCCCCGGTCTGTTAGGCGGCATCTTCGACGGGGTTCAGCGGCCGCTGGAGAAGATCGCCCTACAGTCCGGCGACTACATCCGGCGCGGCATCAGCGTGCCGGCCCTCGACCGCTCCAAGCTGTGGGAATTTGAGCCCAATACAGAGCTCGAGCCCGGCTCCAAGGTGGGGCCCGGGACGGTCCTCGGGACCGTCCAGGAAACCCAGACGATCCGCCACCGTGTCCTGGTTCCGCCAGGGATCGAGGGCGAGCTGGAGGAGATCGCCCCTGGCGGCGAGTACGACATCGAGGCGTCCATCGCTCGGGTGCGTAATCCCCGGGGTCAGAGCATCAAGCTCAGCATGTACCACCGCTGGCCGGTACGCCGACCCAGACCCTATCGCAAGCGCGACGACGGAGTCTCGCCGCTGATCACCGGGCAACGGGTCATCGATACCTTCTTCCCCCAGCTCAAGGGGGGCAAGGGTGCGGTCCCTGGCCCCTTCGGTGCCGGCAAGACCGTGGTACAGCAACAGATCGCACGGTGGTCCAACGCCGACATCGTCATCTACGTGGGCTGCGGGGAGCGCGGCAACGAACTGGTGGACGTGCTGGAGACCTTCCCGGAGCTGGATGACCCCTACACGGGGCGCAAGCTCATGGAGCGCACCCTGCTGGTCGCCAATACCTCCAATATGCCGGTTGTGGCTCGCGAGGCCTCCGTCTATGTCGGGATCACCATGGCCGAGTACTACCGGGACATGGGCTATGACGTGGTGATGCTGGCGGATTCGACCTCCCGCTGGGCCGAGGCCCTTCGAGAGGTCTCGGGTCGCCTCGGTCAGATGCCGGTGGAGGAAGGCTATCCGGCCTACCTCGCCTCCCGCCTGGCGGCGGTCTACGAGCGCGCCGGTCGCGTGGAGACCCATGGGGCCGGATCGGGCTCGGTCACTTTGATCGGCGCCGTGTCCCCCCCAGGTGGAGACTTCTCGGAGCCGGTCACCAGTCACACCAAGGACATCATCGAGACCTTCTGGGCCCTCTCGAAGGAGCTGGCCGACGCCCGTCACTATCCCTCCATCGACTGGGTCACGAGCTTTTCCGGCCATGTCCACACCGCCGCCGAGTGGTGGCACAAGGAGGTGGACCCGGACTGGGAGAAGCGCCGCACCTCGGCCCTGGCGCTGCTGGCACGGGACGCGGAACTTTCGCGCATCGTCAACCTGGTAGGACCCGAGGCCTTGTCCGACGCCCAGCGCTGGGAGCTGGAGGGGGCCTCCCTGGTCAAGGAGGGTGTCCTACAGCAGAGCGCCCTCGACGAGGTGGACACCTTCTGCTCGCCCCAGAAGCAGTACGCCCTGCTGGATCTCGCCATCACCATCTACAAGCGGGGCGCCGCCCTGATCGAGATCGGGGTGCCGGTCTCCGAGCTGCAGACCCT
>Ga0316578_10000428_pt1 | contig 13830 bp, 10 predicted proteins | sample J0NA_2_FD_203076 | JGI IMG/M metagenome (GOLD analysis project Ga0316578, IMG submission 203076) | Rhizosphere microbial communities from salt marsh grasses in Alabama, United States - J0-2_160517rDrC | ecosystem: Host-associated > Plants > Roots > Rhizosphere | place: USA: Alabama | collected... | reverse complement strand
TGCAGCGGCTATATGGCCCGTAATGCTACTTGTTTCCCACAAATCATCGGTCTGGCCAGTACCTGGGAACCGGATCTAGCAGAAGCATTGGCGGCGGTCGTGCGCAAACAAATGCGCGCCGGTGGGGCGCATCAAGGCTTATCTCCCCTCCTGGATATTGCCCGCGACGCCCGCTGGGGACGCACTGAAGAGACGTTTGGCGAAGACCCAGTCCTGACCGCAACTATGGGCGTATCCTTTGTCCGGGGATTGCAAGGGGATGACTGGCATGAGGGCATTGTAGCTACGGCAAAGCATTTCGTGGGCTACGGCCGTTCTATGGGCGGCCTGAACTGGGCCCCTCCGCACATCCCACCGCGCGAACTACGCGACGTTTATCTCTATCCCTTTGAAGCGGCCGTCAAAGAAGCGGGGTTGCAGTCAGTAATGAATGCTTATAATGAGCTGGACGGTGTGCCCTGTACAGCCTCTAGAGAACTACTGACCGATATCCTGGTCGATGAGTGGGGGTTTGATGGCGTCGTTGTCTCCGACTATTTTGCCATCGAACAGCTGCAGTCATTCCATAAAATCTCTACCAGCAAGGGACACTCTGCACAAATGGCCCTGGAGGCGGGGCTTGACGTCGAGTTGCCGGACACCGACTGCTATGGTGATGCACTGATTGATGCTGTTCACAAAGGTGAAATCAACGAAGCGCTGATTGACCGTAGTGTAATGCGCGTATTACGGCACAAATTTTTACTTGGGCTCTTTGAAAATCCTTACGTCGATGCTGAAGCCGCCATTAAAGTCTTTGACACGCCGGAACAGCGCGGGCTGGCGCGTACCATCGCCCAGAAATCTATGGTCCTCCTCAAAAACGAGGGGAATTTACTACCTCTCTCCAAGGACTTGCAACGCATTGCCGTCATTGGCCCGCAGGCGAACAATGTGCGACACTTGCTAGGTGATTACGCCTACCCCTGCCATATTGAATCCTTGCTCGAAATGACTCAGGGGGGAGAGAATGTCTTTGATATACCTGTTTCCGGGACCCCAGTAAATCTTGTTGAAAACTTTGTACCGATTGAGCCTATTCTTGCTGGTGTGCGGGCAGCCGTATCAAACCATACATATATAGACTACGCGAAAGGATGTGAGGTTACCGGCAGCGACAGCAGTGGCTTTGACGAAGCTGTCGCCGCGGCGGCAGCGGCCAATGTCGCCCTGCTCTTCGTCGGTGGTAAATCCGGCCTCACCGATTCCTGCACCAGCGGCGAAGCGCGAGACCGGCATGAAATCAATTTACCCGGTATGCAGCAGCAGCTGGTAGAAGCAGTCGTAGCTGCGGGCTCACCTGTAGTCGTTGTGTTGATCAACGGCCGTCCTCTTTCCATCTCCTGGATTGACGAACATGTACCGGCCATTCTCGAAGCATGGCTGCCCGGCGAAGAAGGTGCTGCGGCCGTCGCTGATGTTCTCTTCGGCAATGTCTCACCAGGCGGCAAACTGCCCATGAGCTTCCCCCGCGACGTGGGTCAAATACCCGTTTACTACTCCCACAAACCATCCGGCGGCAAATCCCATTGGAAAGAAACCTATGTCAATCTCAGCAACAAGCCTCTCTATCCTTTTGGCTTCGGCCTCAGCTATACGACCTTCGCGATAAACAATCTGCGCCAGAGCCGCGTCAGTATTGCCCCCGGCGAGAGCGTAGAGATAAGTGTCGACGTAACAAATACCGGGGAACTGGCCGGAGACGAAGTTGTTCAGCTGTATGTACATGATGAAGTCGCTGCTCTCACCCGCCCCACGCAAGAATTAAAAGGCTTCTGCCGTGTCTCTTTGGGGCCTGGCGAACAGCGCACGATCACCTTCACCCTGGAGGCTAACCTGCTTGGCTACACCGGCCTTGATATGGTCACCATACTCGAACCAGGCGCCTTCAAAATCATGATCGGTAATGCCTCAAACAACATTCTCCTCACCGGCAGTATTGGGGTCAGCGGTGAGACGACCAATATCGAGGCCACAAAGACGTTCATTAGCAAAGCCGCCATCAGTTAGTGGCCAGCGGCATCAGTATGCAGCCGGCAAACGCTAGCGCTCTGCGGCAAATGCTGGCGCTTTGCTTGGAAAACGGGAACCCGCGGGAGGGAAGATTCCGAACGGGTTCTCGTTTTCTTATTCCTGTGTCAATCTATAATATTCATAATCTCTTGGCAACAATGGTCTATAATCTTCTGACGCTTTGGAGACAACTGACGCCTCATGCGCGAAGATTTGCAGGATTTAACAACCGCCACAACAAGCCGGACATCCTGGCCAAAACACCTGAAGACAGCGATAGGCCGCCTCTGGCCGTTTGCCTTGGGTATTGCCGCCGCCTTGATCGCCCTACTGATCTACACCTCCATGTTCCCGGAGCCGGCGCCGCTTACAGAAAAAGAAATAAACGAGACCGTAGTCGAGGCGATAGCCTTGGCGACGCCGCAGCCAGCCTATTCAGCCCAGGTCTATGAACAGATTATTCCCTCTATTGTTCTCGTTCAAGCGCAGTTCGATAGGGGCGAAGCGGAAGAGAATTTCGGGCTCGGCAGCGGTGTTGTTGTTAATGATGCCGGCGATATTTTGACCGCGCTGCATGTAGTCAGCGAGGCGACGGAAATTGAGGTGACATATGCCGATGGCACATCTGTCAAAGTGGAAATCAGCGCTGCCGAGCCGCAAAATGACATCGCCGTGCTGCATCCCAGCCAACCACCAGGCCTGATCGTCCCCGCTATCCTGGGTAATCCTTTTGCCATGAAAATCGGCGATGAGGCTTTTGCTGTAGGCAATCCGCTGGGTTTGACCGCATCCATGAGCGCCGGTGTGATCTCCGGCTTCAATCGCTCCATTCCCGTGGGCGAAGACGGCGAACAACGGCTGGAACGCTTGATCCAGTTCGATACGGCCGTTAATCCCGGTAACTCCGGCGGCCCTTTGCTCAACCGGCAAGGACAGGTCGTGGGCATCGTGACAGCGTTAGCCAACCCTTCTGAACAAAACTTTTTTGTGGGCATCGGCTTCGCCGTCCCCATCGGCACGGCCGTCGCCGTGGCCGGCGGCCCGGGAATCTGACATACTGCCGTAAGCGAAGCGACATCCGTTAGCGAAGCGGCATGACCAGCTGACAAACTATCACCAAGGACAGGCATATGACTCACACGCCACACCCGAACAACGACAAACCCATGGAACAAGTTCTATTCGAAGTTAAAAAGGTCATTGTCGGCCAAGATATCTTGCTCGAACGGCTGATTGTGGCCTTATTGGCGCGCGGGCACATCCTTGTCGAAGGCGTGCCCGGACTGGCCAAAACGATGGCCATTAAGACCCTGGCCCAATCGATCGGCGGCCAGTTCCAGCGTATTCAGTTCACGCCCGATCTTGTGCCGGCCGATCTCATTGGCACACGCATCTACAACCAGAAGAGCGGGGAATTTAATACCTCTCTGGGCCCTGTTTTCACAAACCTGCTCCTCGCCGACGAGATCAACCGCGCGCCGGCCAAGGTGCAAAGCGCACTGCTGGAAGTGATGCAGGAACGGCAGGTCACCATCGGCCGGGAAACCTATCCGGTGCCCAATCCCTTCCTGGTCATGGCCACACAAAACCCAATTGAATCGGAGGGCACATACCCCCTGCCGGAAGCACAGGTCGACCGCTTCATGCTCAAGGTGTTAGTTGGCTATCCTTCAACAACCGAAGAGTTTGTCATCGTCGAGCGCATGACCGGCGCCCTACAGGCGCTACAAAGAGTGATCGACACGGAGCAGCTGCTGGCTTTACAGGGGGCAGTGGATACCGTTTATGTTGATCCGTCCTTGATCGAATACACGGTTAAACTCGTTTCCGCCACGCGAAAGCCAGAACTGGTTGGGCAAGGTAACTTAAATCCATTCCTGTTATTTGGAGCCAGCCCGCGTGCTTCAATCAATCTAATTCTTGCCGCTAGAGCACTGGCATTTTTACGCGGCCGTGATTATGTCCTGCCGCAAGAAGTGCGCGATCTCGCCCCTGACGTCATTCGCCACCGCCTGGTTTTATCCTATGAAGCACTGGCCGATAACGTCAGCAGCGATGACATCATCGAGCGCATACTTACTAGTGTTCCCATCCCGGAAGTCCCGCTGCATGAACGCAAATCCTTCGTCTGAACCACGGCCGCACGCTTCAACGCCCGAACACATCCTGCGCCGGCTCGACTGGCAGGTGATACGCCGCCTGGATGGCCTGCTGCAGGGAGATTATCGCACGCTCTTCTATGGGGATGGCATCGATTTTGCCGATTTGCGCGAATACCAGCTGGAGGATGATATCCGCTCCATTGATTGGAATGTCACCGCGCGCATGAACAGCCCTTTCGTGCGCCAGTTTCTGGAGGATCGGGAGATCACCTCCTGGTTTCTGCTCGACGTCAGTCCCTCCATGGGCTTCGGCCCTCAAGATCGACCCAAGAAAAGCATCCTGATTGATCTCACGGCGACATTAGCGCGCTTGTTGACCCGCAGCGGCAATCGCGTTGGGGCAATTATTTATAACCGGCAGATCGAACGTACCATTCCCCCGCGCAGCGGCCGCAGCCAAGTGCTGCGCCTGATACATGAACTGCAGCGTGAAAGCGACATTCCGGGCGACATGACGACCAACCTGTGTGTGCTGCTCAATGCTGGATTGAACACCTTCAAGCGCCGTTCGCTGGTCTTTGTCATATCAGACTTTATCAGCGAAGCGGGTTGGCAGCGGCCGTTAACCCTGCTCACCCAACGGCACGAACTGCTGGCCATCCGCCTTTGGGATCCACGCGAGATGGAACTGCCGGATGCCGGGATCATTGCCGTTGAAGATGCCGAAACTGGAGAACAGCTCCTGGTTGATACCAGCGACCCTGAATTCCGTCGTCGCTTTTATGCGGCCGGTATAGAACGCGAGAAGCAGCTTCGTGAAAGTTTAAAAAGAGCGAGAACAGAGCTTTTTGCAGTATCTACAGAAGAGGACCTGGTAAAGAGCATTATCCAAATGGCCGCGCTGCGCAAAAGAAGGAGATGGCACAGCTGACCAGCTGTAGGGAACCATGTCTTTTATCTGGCCCTGGATGCTTCTCACCCTGCTGCTCATTCCGTTATTGATAGGCATCTATCTCCGCATGCTGAAAAAACGAAGGCAGGATACGGCCGGCTTGCAGCAGGTAGGCCTGGTACAAACAAGTGCGGGCAGAAAACTCGGCCGGCAGCGCCATATTCCCCCGCTTTTATTCTTAATCGCTCTGACCCTGTTATTCCTCGCTATGGCCAGGCCGCAGCTGTTTGTCACTTTACCGCGCGTGCAGGGCACGGTCATACTAGCCTTTGACGTCTCCAACAGCATGGCCGCGGACGATCTCGAACCGACTCGTATCGAAGCGGCGAAGACGGCCGCGCGCCTATTTGTCGAAAACCAGCCCAGCACCGTTGATATCGGAATCGTCGCCTTCAGCGATGGCGGGCTGGTCGTTCAAGCACCAACCGGCGATCAGACGGCTACATTGAACACAATCGACCGTCTCAGCCCGCAAGGATCCACTTCGCTCGGGCAGGGCATTTTCAGCTCGCTAAACGCCATCGCCGGGAAAGCCATCGCGATTGAGGAAGCGGATTTAGATGATGAGTCTCAAACGGTTGATATCGGCAATTACTCATCGGCCGTTATCCTGCTGCTCACGGACGGTGAGAACACGGAATCTCTCGATCCATTGCAGATCGCGCAGCTGGCCGCGGAAGCGGGTGTCCGTATATACCCGGTGGGCATTGGCAGTCCGGAGGGAACGATTTTAGAGATCGAGGGCTTTAATGTGTTGACCCAGCTAAATGAAAGCGCCCTACAAGATATCGCCAGCCTCACGAACGGTTCTTATTATCACGCGGACGATGAAGAATCACTGCATGAAATTTATGAAAACATCGATTTACAGCTAAAGGTAGACGGCGAGATGATGGAAATCACGGCTATCCTGGCCGGCGTCAGTTCGCTCTTCCTCCTGGCCGGCGGTTTCTTAACGCTGCTCTGGTTCGGCAGGGCCCCTTAAGTTAGTCATGATGTTCTTTTGGCCCTGGTTTTTACTGCTGCTTTTGCTCATCCCCATGCTCGTGGGTCTGTACGCCTGGATCCTGCGGCGCAAACGCCGTTTCGCGGTGCGCTATTCCAGCCTATCACTCATCCGCCAGGCACTACCCAAACGATCGCGCTGGCGCCAATACGTGCCGTTTGCCCTCTTTTTGCTCGCCCTGGCCAGCCTGATCGTTTCCCTAGCCCGGCCTGTTGCTGTTGTAGAAGTCCCGCTCAACCGCACGACAATCATCCTCGCCCTTGACATATCACGCAGCATGTGTGCCATCGACGTACCGCCCAATCGCCTCAGTGTGGCCCAGGATGCTGCGCTGGCATTTATAGACGATCAGGCTGAGGGTATGCAGATCGGTATTGTTGCATTCGCCGGTTTTGCCGAAATAGCCGCCCTTCCGACACAGAACAAGGACCAGTTAAAAGACACAGTTGCTAATCTCACGACATCAATAGGCACAGCCATCGGCAGCGCCACCCTCAAGTCGATAGACGCCATTGCGGAGATCAATGAGGCGGTTGTTCCCAGCGCTGTGGATTTAGGACTTGCGGAGAACACAGGCGAACAAGTCGAGGGCGTATACCAGCCGGATATCATCGTTCTGCTAACTGATGGTGCCAACAGCCGCGGGCCGTTTCCCCTTGATGCAGCCCAAAAAGCGGCCGATCGCGGCATACGTGTTTATACGATTGGTTTCGGCTCCGATGATCCACTGGAAATGGTTTGCACACGCGAGCAGTTGGGCAGCGATGCTTTCAACGACGGATTTGGCGGGGTTGGTGGTGGGCCTGGCAGTTTTAGCGGCGGCGACCCTGGCAATTTCCGCCGTTTTCTCATGATCGACGAAGAGACTTTGCAGAGCGTAGCCGACATAACCGGCGGCGAGTACTTCCGCGCTGAAGATGCCGATCAACTCCTGCAAATATTTCTAGATTTGCCGACGCAAATTGAACTGCAAAAAGAAGAGACAGAGATCAGCGTCCTCTTCGCCGCCCTGGGAGCAATCTTCGCCCTCACAGCGATCGCCTTATCGATGCGCTGGAACCGCTTTCCATAAACAACGGCCGGCTTTGGGACAAGAACTAACCGGTATACATATGGCAGGTTAATCTATTCTGATGTAAGCTATCCGCAACTTTCTTGATGGGAGAACAGCCATATGGACAATGCCAAAAAGTCGGTCGAAAATTTACAAAAGGTTATTGAAGAAACCGAAGTTGATGAAGCGCAGCAAGCAACACTGGATGAGATCGCCTATCACGCCGAGCAATTTCAAAAAGATCCCCTGGCACATCACCTGACGCTGCGCGAGCGCCTGGAAGAAGCACTGCTCGAATTTGATGCCGATCACCAGAATCTTTCCGATTCAATTCGCCTGGCCATTTATGATTTGAGTAATGCCGGAGTTTAATTAAATCAGGTACTATGCGCGAGGCGCCAGGCACTGTCGCTGCGCTTACGGAAGGGCTTGGCACCTTGCCCCCAGCAACCTACACGAGTTGAAACATGAACGTTAACCTCGCCTACGGCCGTACCGGCCTAACCATAAACCTTCCCGATGACACCGAAATCATTGCCGCTCCATCGCTACCCGGCGTCGCCAACCCAGCCATGGCGCTGCTGGAAGCGATCCGTCAGCCCATCTGCTCGTCCCCCCTCGCCGATCGGGTCAAACCAGGCGAAAAGGTCGTCATCGTGCACAGCGATATTACCAGGGCAACACCCAATGCATTGATCATGCCCGTGCTGCTGGCGGAGCTGGAAACTGCCGGTGTGCGCCGTGAAGATATAATCCTGCTGGCCGGCCTGGGAACGCATCGCCAACAGACAGAAGCGGAATTGCGCGCCCTGCTCGGGGACAGCGTATATGATAATTACCGCTGCTTGCAGCATAATGCCTGGGACGATGAGAACCTGGTATCTCTGGGCACCACATCAGTGGGCAACCAACTGCGCGTCAACCGCCTGCTGGTTGAGTCAGACGTACGTATCTACACCGGCTTCATTGAGCCTCATCTCTTTGCCGGTTACAGCGGCGGGCCGAAAGCGGTGCTACCCGCTCTCTGCGGCCAGGAAAGTGTGCTCAGCAATCACGGCCGAGAGATGATTGCCCATCCCAACGCCACATGGGGTATCTGTGAAGGCAATCCCATCTGGGAGGAAATGCGCGAGGCGGCTCTAAAAGTAGGCCCGGCTTTTTTACTCAATGTTACGTTGAATGAAAAGAAAGAGATCACGGCCGTTTTCGCCGGTGATCTCCTTCAAGCCCACGAAGCGGGACGCGAATTTGTGCGCCGGCAGTCCATGGTTGCCGTGGATGAGCCCTATGACATTGTTATCACGACCAACAGCGGCTACCCATTGGATCAAAATCTATACCAGACGGTCAAAGGGATGAAGGCCGCCGTGGGTATTGTGCGTGACGATGGGCATATCATTATGGCCGGTGCCTGCGAAGACGGCATCCCTGATCACGGCCGTTACCTGGAGCTGCTGGTTGAAGCCGGCTCTCCCCAGGGCTTCATGGACATGCTGGCTCAGCCCGGCTTTGGTGAACAGGACCAATGGCAGGTGCAAATCCAGGCTATGATTCAGCTCAAGGCCGAGGTCCATATTTACAGCCACGGCCTCAGCGAAGAACAGATCCGCAGCGCCCTCTTCACGCCTTGCAGCGATATCGAGCAAAGAGTCAGGCAGTTAGCAGAAGAAATTGGCCCCGGCGCGCGCATCTGCGTCATACCCGAAGGCCCGCAGGTCATCGCCTATCTACGCTAATTACTTTCGCCATTCAACCTCCTTGCCCAACATGAATGAGGCAGACGGCCGTAACCCTGCAAAAATGATCCTCAGTTAAAAATGATTTTTCCGTTGGTAAACCATTGAATTAACTCCCTCCCTTTTTTTATAAGCCGGCACAGCCAATAATTAGCATCCAAAACTTCATGATCCAAGGAGTAAAAAGTGGAAGCTTTTGTGATTACCTTACGTGAAGGGGTGGAAGCCGCGCTGATTATCGCGCTCATCATAACCTATCTGAATCGAACGGGACGAACAGAATTAAACCACTGGGTCTATGCCGGTTTAGGCCTGGCCGTTATCGCCAGCATTCTGGGTGCCTTCGGTTTAAGTCGCATTGGCATTAACCCCGAAAGCGCGGTAGTGGAAGGCATTCTTTATGGCGCTGCTGCCATACTGGTTGCAAGCTTGGTTATCTGGATGTGGCGCTCCTCCAAGGGCATGAAACATCAGATCGAAGGTCGCCTGGGTGAACTGACATCGTCCAACAGTTCCCGCGGCGGCCTAGCGCTCTTAATTTTCGTCTTCGTCATGGTCTTCCGCGAAGGGATTGAGACAGTGCTGTTCCTGGCTGCTTTTTCTCTGACAAACGTCTCCAATGCCCTCGCCATAGCCGGTGGGCTGCTGGGGCTGGTCGCGGCGTCCATCTTCGGATTCCTCATTATCAAAGGCAGCTTGCGCATCAATTTACGCTGGTTTTTCGCGGTCACCAGCATCGTGCTCATGCTTTTGGCCGTGCGGCTGGCAGCAGGGAGCCTGCATGAATTTCACGAAGCGGGATTACTCGCACTTCCGCATTTCTTTGAGGAAGTAATCGAGTTTATCACCCAGGACAGCATTTCAGGCATCCTCCTTGTGGCCATGGTTGCCTTACCTTTATTAACCATGCTGCCCGCAAAATGGTTCCGTCCTCTAACTCAGCAGTCCACCAGTTAAGAATCTAAGCACAAAATATCTACCAAAAATAAAACGGCCGTTCCATGAGAACGACCGTTTTTGTTTTTTCTACTAGAGGCGTATTAGCTTTTAACCGCAGGTGATACTAGAATGCAGGATATGGAATCCCGAGATCGCTTCCTGGGCTGCTTGCTTGGCCTGGCGACGGCCGACGCCGTAGGCACAACGCTCGAATTTAAAACACCGGGCACATTCGAACCCATTGACGACATGATTGGCGGCGGACCGTTTAATCTTCAGCCCGGCGAATGGACCGACGACACATCAATGGCCCTCTGTCTGGCAAAAAGCTTGATTGAAAAACAAGGATTTGATGCCGCAGATCAGATGGCCCGCTACCTGCGCTGGTATGAGGAAGGCTATTTAAGCAGCACCGGGGTTTGCTTCGACATCGGTAATACAGTGCGCGCTGCCCTCTATCAATTCCGCGAGACGAACGATCCTTACGCCGGCTCGACTGATCCTTATAGTGCCGGCAATGGTTCGATCATGCGCCTGGCACCCGTCCCTATGTTCTATGCACATGATCCCTCTAGGGCGATTGAGCAGTCAGGCCTTAGCTCACGAACAACACACGGCGCCGCAACTTGCATTGACGCCTGCCGCTACTTCGGCAGCCTGATCGTTGGCGCTTTGCGGGGTGTGGACAAAACGACTCTCCTAAGCCATCCCCAAGCCCTCCCTGGCTACTGGGAAAACAATCCATTGGCTACGACCGAGATCAACGAAATCGCTTCCGGCTCATTTAAAGAACGACGACCCCCTGATATTCGGGGCAGTGGCTACGTTGTTAGGTCTCTGGAAGCAGCATTGTGGGCCTTTTATCACAGCTCAAATTTCCGTGAGGGATGTTTATTAGCGGCCAATCTGGGCGATGACGCCGACACGACTGCTGCCGTTTATGGGCAGCTGGCAGGCGCTTATTATGGCGTAAACGACATTCCCCAACCCTGGCGCGAAAAAGTAGCCCTTCGCAGCACCATCGAATCTCTAGCCTACCAGCTGGTTGGATAAGCCCAATAGCTGCTACACCAGATTGGGATTGACGATATACTGCCACCAGTTATAAGCGATCTTCCCCGCCTCGCCCTGTACGTGCGGCAGGTGCTTGAACCACCACTTATGGTGCTTGCGAATGTCCCCTTTCCCCCAGGCGCTCCTATCTAACAACTCGGGTCGGCCGTCTAGGTCAGGGAAATTAAGCCAGTTCGGCGCGCGCGTGGGCACAGGTGTTGGGTTCCCCCAGTCATAATCCCGGGCGCTGTTGGGGGCGAAATGAATATTGCCTACCTCCGCCTGGCCGGGATGCGTCTGATCATAACGAATGAACTGCTGCCACAGATTGTCGCTGCCACGCTTATCGCGAAAGACATGCTCCATGATCGATTCCGCGCGGTGCCCGTACGCCTCGAGCATCTCGCCTAACCCGCGCTCGTAATTAAAGCCCATAATAATAAAGAGGCGCGAGGCATCATTCGTGCCCTTCAAGGGTGGCGCATTGCACCAGAAAGCACCAGGCCCGGCCATGATCGATTCGTAATAACCCGCATAGGGAAAAGCAAACAGCCAGAACTCGTCGATGGCACCGCTGTTAATCTTGGCGATCATGTCGAATTCATCCAGCAAAGCATGGTAGTCCACGCCGTCCGGTTGGTGGAAACCGCCGCGCCGCTGCCAGTTACGCACGTATTCAGCGGCCGTATAGCGAAACCCGTCTTTCTTAACAGGAAAGTCGTCAACAAGGATGCGTTCGGCGATCTCGTAATTGGCGTAGCCGTAACTCACCTCGCGGATATCGGCGATGAATTCCCATGTCAGTCGGTCGGGATCGTGCCAACCAAGAAAATCATTTAGCGTTTTGCCGGTGCCGGGAACGGCCGGGTTGTGAATGATCAGGGATACTTTTTTATGCACCGGCTGCGGCAGTGCGCGCGGCGCTGTTAGAGGGATAGCCACAACATCATGGCCGCTTTCCTTTTTGCCGTCCCCTATCCAGTCCAGTAATTCCTGCCACCAACCCATCATCACCTTCCAAAAATATGCTGTACAATCAAGTGTAGCATAGACCTGCTTTGTCTTTCACAAAGCCCCGGTTTGTCCGGCAAATTGGCAGGGAAACTACGAATGGCCCGTATCAACAGCGATTATTTCACTGACCCCATCCTCAGGACAAAGCTGCACCAACCTTTCCTGCGGCCGGTTTTAGTGCCCCGGCCGCGGCTCAAGGAGCAGATCGCGCGCGGACTTCGCGGCCCGCTGACCCTGATCACCGCCCCGGCCGGGTTTGGTAAGACTACCTTGATCGCCTCCTCCATCGCAAGTTGTGGTATGCCGGTTGCCTGGCTTTCTCTCGATAAAGATGACAACCAGCTGCACCGCTTCCTGACCTACTTGGTCGCGGCTATACAGACGGCCGAGCATGCCGTCGGTATTAAGGCCGCACAATTATTGGAGGCTGCAAACAAGGTACCCACAGATGCGGTCCTAATCAGCCTCATCAATGACCTGGATGTTACCGGTGAGGAGATAGCCCTGGTGTTGGACGACTACCAGATCATCGCTAACCGGGACGTACACGAAGCAATCGTTTTTTTGATGGAGCGCTGTCCCCGGTCATTCCACCTGGTTATCGCCACCCGTTCGGACCCACCACTGCCGGCAGCGCGGTTGCGAGCTCGCAGCCAGATAGTTGAACTGCGCACCGCCGATCTACGCTTTACCAAACCTGAAGCAGCCCAATTCCTCAATGATCTCATAGGCCTTAATTTGGATGAAAACTCGGTCACTGCGCTCGAGGAACGAACGGAAGGGTGGATCGCCGGCTTACAGATGGCGGCTATCTCTATGCGCGATCGCCGGGATACTCATGAATTCATTGCTGGTTTTACGGGAACCAATCGCTTTATACTGGACTATTTAATGGAAGAAGTCCTGGCCAGCCAGTCCCTTAAAACCCAGCATTTTCTCCTGTACACTTCATTTCTAGACCGCCTGACCGCACCGCTCTGCGACTTCATTCTGGCTATGAATGAAATCACGTGGCCTGCTGATGAAGGATGGCTTGAGTCGGTTTCGCTCCCCTTATACACCTCCTCATCTATGCTTGATTTCCTGGAACGGGCAAATCTCTTTCTTGTGCCGCTTGACGACGAGCGGGCCTGGTACCGCTACCACCACCTGTTTGCCGATCTTTTGCAGGCCCGCCTTCACCAGGCACACCCCGATGTAGTCCCACGTCTTCATATGCGAGCTTCGACCTGGTTAGAGCAGCAAGGATTTTATTCCGAATCGATTCATCATCTCCTGGCTGCTCAAGAGGTTGGCTACGCAGCGGATCTGATTGAACGGTATGGACCCGGACTATTGGCAAAGAGCGACCCATCAGTCTTACAATTGGCGGACAGCCTTCCATTAGAAATTATTCTTGCCAGGCCTAAGCTAGGACTTTATCAGGCCTGGCTACTCATAACCCAGGGTAAAATCGTTGACGTTTTCCCGCTTCTAAATGGGCTCTGGCAACAACTTGCAAACACACAATCGGATTCTGAACAAGTTTGGATGCAGGTCGTTGTGGCATCAGCTTTGGCTTTTCTTAATCCACAGGCCAACAGAGAGCTCCTACCCGATTACCGGCTGCTGGAACAAATCCCTGCCGATGAACCAATTTTGCGCAATGCCGCGGATTTCCTTTTCGGGATGGCTTTAGGAAGACGAGGGGACATCGAAGACGCCATTAAAGTCTCGCTAAAATCAATCCAGAGGGAGAATAACGCTTACCGGAGTGAGGCCATCCCCACTATGGCCCCGTTACTGAGTCGGCTCTATTTAATACAGGGCCGTCTACATGCAGCGGCTTCCCTGTGTCGCGAGTTCCTGAACCCGATCAAGGAGAGCGGCATCAGACATATTCATACCGCCGGCAGCATGAAAATCGATCTCGGAGAAGTCTT
>Ga0316578_10000427_pt1 | contig 13834 bp, 6 predicted proteins | sample J0NA_2_FD_203076 | JGI IMG/M metagenome (GOLD analysis project Ga0316578, IMG submission 203076) | Rhizosphere microbial communities from salt marsh grasses in Alabama, United States - J0-2_160517rDrC | ecosystem: Host-associated > Plants > Roots > Rhizosphere | place: USA: Alabama | collected... | reverse complement strand
GCGTAGAGGTCCCGGATCGGCGTGAACACGCCCGTGTAGGTCGCCGGGTTCGACCTCGGCGTCCTGCCGATCGGGCTCTGGTCCACGTCGATCACCTTGTCGATCCGGTCGATTCCCTCGATCCCGTCGTGGGCGCCGGGCGCCGTCCGCGCCCGATGCAGGTCGCGCGCCAGCCGTCGGAACAGGATCTCCTCGACGAGCGTCGACTTCCCCGAGCCGGACACGCCGGTGACGGCGATGAAGGTGCCGAGCGGGAGCCGGACGTCGATCCCCTTCAGGTTGTGCTCCCGCGCGCCGCGGATCACGATCTCCTCCCCGTCGCGGGGTGCCCGCCGCTCCGCCGGCAGTGGGATCGCGCGCCGACCCTGGAGGTAGGCGGCCGTCAGCGAGTCCGGGCTCGTGAGCAGGTCCTCTAGGCTCCCCGAGACGAGGACCCGTCCGCCGTGCCGGCCCGCGCCCGGACCGAGGTCGATCACGTGGTCGGCGGCCCGGATCGTCTCCTCGTCGTGCTCCACGACCAGGACCGTGTTGCCGAGATCGCGAAGGCTCTCGAGCGTGCCGAGGAGCCGACGGTTGTCCCGGGGATGGAGCCCGATGCTCGGCTCGTCGAGCACGTAGAGGACCCCGACGAGGCGGCTCCCGATCTGCGTGGCGAGCCGGATCCGCTGCGCCTCGCCGCCGGCGAGCGAGTCCGCGGAGCGGCCCAGCGTGAGATACCCGAGCCCGACCCGCGTCATGAAGCCGAGGCGGTCGCAGACTTCCTTGAGAATCGGCGACGCGATCTCGGGGTCGAGCTCCGCGCCGGCCGGGTCGTCCCGCAGGGTGACGAAGTCGTCGAGGACCTCCTCCACCGGCCGGTCGACCTCGTCCGTGATCCGCCGGCCGGCCACGGTGACCGCGCGGCTCTCGGCCCGGAGCCGCCCGCCGCCGCAATCCGGACACACCCGCGCGGACATGTACTCGTGCAGCTGGCGGTGGAGCACTTCGCTGTCGGTCTCGTGGTAGAGCCGGCGCACGTGCGCCAGGGCGCCCTCCCACTCCAGATCGGGGTCGCCCCGGAGCACCGACTCGCGCTGCGCCTCGGTGAGCGATCCCCACGGCGTGTTGAGGTCGAAGCCGTGCCGCTCCGCCACCGCCGGCAGGTGGACCCGACGGAGGCGGCCGGCGGGGCTTCCCCAAGGGAGGATCACGCCCTCGAGGATCGAGATCCGGTCGTCGCCGACCACCAGCTCGGGGTTCGGTTCCAGCCGCACGCCGAGCCCGTCGCACGCGGGGCAGGCGCCGTAGGGGGAGTTGAACGAGAACTGGCGGGGCTCGAGCTCGGGAATGCTGATTCCGCAGGCCGGGCAGGCGTACCGCTCGCTGAACAGGTGCGACTGCGGCTCGTCCCCGTCGTCCTCCTGGTGACGTACCTCGACCGTGCCGCCCGCCATCCGGAGCGCCGTCTCCAGCGACTCCGCGATCCGGGCACGCTCCTCTCCCCGCAGGACCAGCCGATCGACGACCACCGAGATGTCGTGGTTCGCGCGCCGGCTCAGCTTCGGAGGCTCGGAGAGGTCGACGAGCTCGCCGTCGACCCGGGCCCGGACGAACCCCTCCTGCAGCGCCTCCTCGAACAGCTCGCGGAACTCGCCCTTCCGGCCGCGAACCAGGGGCGCGAGCACCTCGACCCTCGATCCCTCCGGCCACGCCGCCACCCTCGACGCGATCTGGGTGGCGGACTGGCGCCGGACCGGCCGGCCGCAGCTCGGGCAGTGCGGCGTCCCGACGCGCGCCCAGAGCAGGCGGAGGTAGTCGTAGATCTCGGTCACCGTCCCGACCGTGCTGCGCGGGTTGCGGGCCGCGCCCCGCTGCTCGATCGCGATCGCCGGCGAGAGCCCGTCGATCCGGTCGACGTCGGGCTTCTCCATGACGCCGAGGAACTGGCGGGCGTAGGCGGAGAGGGACTCCACGTAGCGGCGCTGGCCCTCCGCGTAGATCGTGTCGAAGGCGAGCGAGGACTTTCCCGAGCCCGAGAGCCCGGTGACGACCGTGAGGGCCTCCCGGGGGATCTCGACGTCGATGTTCCGGAGATTGTGCTCCCGGGCGCCGTGAACGACGATCCGGCCCGGTCCGGCCTCGGGCGTCACGGCACCTCCTCGCCCCTCCACAGGTCCTCGATCCGCTCGCGCTCCCGCACGATCCGCACCTCGTCGCCGTCGACGAGAACTTCCGCGGGGCGGGGGCGGCTGTTGTAGTTCGAGGCCATGACGAACCCGTAGGCGCCGGTGTCGCGCACCTGGAGCAGGTCGCCGGGTCCGACCGCGTGCAGCCGCCGACCGGTTCCGAGCGCGTCGCCCGACTCGCAGGTCGGTCCGAGCACCTCGACGGTGGGCTCGCCGCTCTCCGCGCCGGACACGGGGAGAATCCGGTGCTGCCCTCCGTACAGGGCGTAGCGGGCGAAGTCGGTGTACCCCGCGTCGCAGACGAGGGCGGGCGACCCGTCGCGCTCCCGGCGGTAGAGCACGCGGGTCAGCAGAATCCCCGCGCGCGCGACGATCGACCGTCCGGGCTCGAACCGGATCCGTGGTCCGCGGGGTCCGACGGCCGACGCCACCCGGCCCACGAGATCGGCCGGCTCGGGGTCCGCCCCTCCCGCGTAGTCCACGCCGAGCCCGCCGCCGATGTCGATCTCCTCGACGGCCGCTCCCTTCGACGCGAGTCCGGCGGCGAGCCGGAGCAGGAGCGCGAGGGCCTCTCCGTAGGGAGCGAGATCCTGGAGGCCGGATCCAAGGTGGACGGCGAGCGTCGTCGGCCGCAGGCCGGGGGCCCCGGAGAGGGCCCCCCAGACGGCCGGAACTTCGTCCGGCGCGAACCCGAATTTCGCGTCGGCGCGACCGGTCTCGAGCGACGGGTGCGCCCCCGCCCGGATGCCGGGGCGCACGCGGACCCCGACCTTCAGGACGCCGCCCGGCGTCTCCCGGGCGACCGCGATCGCGGCCTCGACCTCGTGCCCGGACTGGAGGACGAGAAGACCGACGCCCTCCCGCGCTCCGTGACGGACCGCCTCGGCCGACTTCGGGACCCCGCCCAGCACGATCCGCTCCGCCGGGAACCCGGCGCGCCGGGCGCGGGCCAGCTCGCCGGGGGTCGCCACCTCGACCCCGACTCCCAGGCTCTCGAGCCGGGCGAGGACGGAGAGATTCGAGTTCGCCTTCGCGGCGAAGCAGACGCGGGACGGATCTCCCGTCGCCTCGATCCAGCGACGCGCGCCCGCGTCGATCGCGCGAGCATCGTAGACATAGGTCGGCGTACCGTGCCGCTCGGCGATGGCCCGCAGCGCGGACCCCGGGATCGCCGCCTCGTGGGACGGGAGTCGGACGTCGCGCGGCGCCGGCCGATCGGGCGGGGCGGGACGGGACGCCGTCACTTCTCCCCACCCGGTACGAGGATCCGGCCGACGAGCGGATCGATCTCGGCCTCGATCGGCGTCTCGCCCCGCGCCTCCCCGTCCACCTGAACCGCCACGGGCGGATCGGCCTCGACACGCACGCGCTTCGCCTGCAGGAACAGCATCCGCTCGTCTCCCGAGTAGCGCCGGAGCGCCACCTTCCAGAGCATCGCCGCCATGTCGGGGAGATGCCGCGGCGCGAACACCGCCACGTCGAGCAGCCCGTCCTGGAACGAGGTCCGCGGGGCCACCTGAACCTCGACCGGGAGGCCGCCCGCGCCCAGCAGGCCCGCGTTCGCCAGCAGGACCATGACGCCCTGCACCTCGATCTCCTGGTCGTCCGCCGTGATCCGGTAGGTGGCGGTCCGGGGAGTCACGACGTGCTTCAGGGCGGCGTAGAAGTAGGCGAAGACGCCGAGCCGGTTCTTGAGCTCGGACGACGTGTCGGCCATCACCTCGGCATCGAGACCCGCACCGGCGATCAACGCGAACGCCTCCCCGTCGATCCGTCCGAGGTCGATCGGCTCCACGACCCCTTCCGCGAGCACGCGGACCGCGTCTTCCAGCGAGGAGGGAATGCCGAAGTTCAGGGCGAGCTGATTGCCCGTGCCGAACGGGAGGATCCCGACAGGCGTGTCCGTCCCCGCCGTGCCCCGCAGGGCGAGCCCGATCGTCCCGTCGCCGCCGGCGGCCACCACCGCCCGGTAGCCCCGCTCCGCGGCGATCCGGGCGACCCGAAGTCCCTCCTCGGGCGTGGAGGTCTCGACGATGTCGAACGGAACCCCGCGGGCGGCCATCGCGCCGCCGATCCGGCGCCGCAAGGCGGCGGGCTGCCCGCCCGCCGCCCTCGGGTTCACGAGGACCAGGAAGCGCTCGGAGTCCGGCGCGGGAAACTCAGGCACCGGCGCGCGCCATCTCCTCGAGCCGCCGGATCCGCTCCTCGGTCGGAGGATGCGTGCGGAAGAGCGACGTGAACGCCCCACCGCCCCCGCGGAGCGGGTTCACGATGCAGAGATGGGCCGCCGCGGGCGTCACCTTCATCGGGGTCCGGGCCGCCGCGGCCTCCAGGCGTCGGAGGGCGCCCGCGAGGCCGAGCGGGCTGCCGGCGATCTCCGCCCCGACCCGGTCCGCCCGGTACTCACCCGCCCGGCTGATCGCCATCTGGACGAGGGCGGCGGCGAGGGGCGCGAACACCAGCATGAGCAGCGCCCCGATCACCCCGCCGCGGTTGTCGTCTCCGCCGAACCAGAAGGCCATGCGCGCCAGGAACACGATCGCCGCGGAGAGCGTCGCCGCCACCGTCCCGATCAGCATGTCGCGGTTCTTCACGTGCGCGAGCTCGTGCGCGATCACGCCTTCGAGCTCGGCCCGGTCCAGCGTCTCGAGGATTCCCGTCGTGAAGCACACCGCCGCGTGTCGGGGGCTGCGGCCCGTCGCGAACGCGTTGGGCTGCCGGGACGGGCTGATCGCCAGCTTCGGCATGGGAAGATCCGCGCGCCGGCGCAGCCGGTCGACCATGTCCCACACGTCCGGCGCGTCCTCGCGAGAGAGCTCGCGCGCCCGGTACATCCGGAGCACCAGCCGGTCGCTGAACCACCATGTGACGCCGTTGAACAGGGCCGCGAACAGGAACGCGGGCAGCATCGCGTCGGGGCCGCCGAACCAGCCCGCGACGGCCACGAACAGCGCCGTCAGCAGCGCCATGAGGCCGAAGGTCTTCACATAGCTCGTCATCGGTCTCCGATTCCGGTTCGAGTCCCGCTCCCCGGCGTCCCTTCCCCGGCGGCGCGCAATCTAGCCGCGCCGCGTCCGGCCCCAAAGTACCCGGAGAGGCGCGCTCCGGATCCGCGCGGAGGCCGGATCAGAAGTTCCACTCCCGGAACAGCATCATGCCCCACGTGCGCTGGCTGAACCCGCTGAAGCTGTAGTTGTATCCGTACGCCGCGTAGCGCTTGAACCGGTCCTCCGTCTTCAGCTCGAGCCGCCACCTGGGGAGAAACGTCCAGTCGACGGTCAGGCCCGGCAGCTGCCCGCCGAGCGGCTGCGTCGCCTTCACGAACAGGTCGGGCGTCAGGTAGCGCCCGATCTCCACTTCGGTGCCGTACAGCAGGTTCGTCTGGCCCGCCTCCAGCTGGCTCCCGGGCGTTCCCGTCGATCGGATGTCGACGTAGTCCACGATCCCGACGCCGCCGACCAGCACCTGGGAGATCTGGCTGCTCACCGTCCCGAGGAGGCTCTCCCGCACCAGGCTGGCCGCGAACTCTCCGCCCTGGGTCCCGGCGCCGAAGCAGGCGGTCGAGAACAGCAGGTAGCAGATGCGGTCCGACTCGGGGAGGGGCGGATCGCTGGATGTGCTCATCGTCGGCGAGAGGAGCGAGCCCCCGACGTGCACCTCGATCGTGACCTGCCCGATGTCGCCCCGGGCCTGGTAGGCGGCATCGATGTCGAGGTTGGGGTCGAGGCCCGGCGTTCCCGTGAACGAGATCTGGCCTCCCTCGATCTGGAGCTGTCGACTGTAGAGACTCGCCAGGTCGGTGCCGGCCCCGGACTGGTACCGGAACTTCCCGCGGGGCAGGCTCAGGCTTCCGTACGCCACGAGATCACCGGCCGCCCGGTCCATCTGGAGGTCCATCTCGCCCACCACCTCCACGTCGAGCGTGGAGGAGCGGAGCCAGAAGTCGGGCCCGACCTGGAGATCCACGTCCACCCGCAGGTTCTGCATGAACGGGTTCTCGAGCCGTCCGAGGATCCGCTGCTCGACCACGAAGGTCGTGTCGAGCAGGGAGTAGATCGCGGGATCCGTGAGGTCCACGGCCGTCGCCTGGCGGGTGAAGCGGTCGAGGTCGAGCTCCCCGCGGGAAACCTGGAAACGGCCGGTCAGCTCGGGACTCGCGTAGCGACCGGTGAGTTCTCCCTCCCCGTCGATCAGCGCGCTCATGTTCCGCCGGTCGATCCCCCGGAACTGGTTCGCCTTGAGGTCGAGGTCGAAGGTGACGTCCGTCGGGTCCTCGACGCCCACCCGACCCCGGACCACCGCCCATCCACCCGCCGAGGAACGCAGGCTCAGCGTGTCGATGCGGGCCGACGCGCCCGCGAACACGAACCGGCCGATCACGTCGCGGAACCGGACGCCGAGGGCGGGAACCGTCGCCGCGACGTCCAGGATCCGGGTCTCGCCGTCGTATCGGAGCCGCCCGGGAGCCCCCGTGACGCGGAAGCGACCGAGCGCGTATCCCTCGACGTCGCGCAGCGAGCCGACGCGGAGCTCGACGGCGCGCAACGGCATCGAGTCCACCGCGACGGTCAGGTCGACCGGGTCGTCCAGCAGGCGGCGCTCGACGTTCCGAAGGGAGAGGTCGGCGCGGACGAATCCGTCCACTCGCGCGATCTCCGTCTCCCCGCTCCCGAGGGCGAGATTCACGGCGAGGCGCCGACCCGCGTAGCTGAGGTCGGCGCGAAGCCGCTCGTAGCCGACTCCACGGACGGAAGGTCCGTCCACCGACAGGTCGAGCTCGGCCAGCGGCGCGTCCGCCGTACCGCGGATCGCGAGGTCGAGATCGATCTCGCCGCGCAGGTCCAGGGGGTTCCCGATCCCCGCGAGGATGTTCTCGACCCGCAGTTGCTGCACCCGGAGGTCGAGCGCCGCGTCCCCGCTGTCGGGGATCGCCCCGCTCAGCTCCACCCGCCCGCCGCTTCCGCCGGCGAGGCGGACCCCTCGGGCGGTGAACCCGCTCTCCCCCCAGGTGACGAACGCCGTGTCGCGGAGGGCGAGGGCCCGTCCGCCCTCCGTCAGCTCGAGACGGTCGACCCGAACGGCCTTCTCCCGATCGGTCCACAGCGCGGTGAGGTGCGTCCCGAGCTCAAGGGTCGTGTCGCGTCGCGCGTACAGCCCCAGGTCGTGGCTCTCGGCGCTCGTCCTCTCCCAGAGCGCGTCGAGAGAGTCCAGGCTCCGACCCCAGAGGCGCGCGTCCAGGGCGGCGGCGTGGACGATGAGCGAGTCCGGGTTCCGCGGGTCCGGGATGTCGAGCGTGAGACGGACGGAGTCCGCGCCGACGTCGCCCCAGGTCACGTCGCTCGCGTACGCCCGCCCACCGACGGAGAACCTCTCGACGTTTCCGTAGATCACGCCGAGCGCCTGGAGACGGCCGGCCAGCGTGTCGGGAGCGGCCTCGGCCACCTCGACCGGCTCTTCTTCGCGGCCGAACGTCTCGAACAGGTCGGTGACGTCCTCCTCCACCCGCGCCGGATTCCGCCCCTCCACGAGCCAGGCATTCCACTCCGAGAGATCCGGGACGTCGATGTCGAGCACCAGCGAGCCGCTCCGCTCGGCCGTGAGACCGAAGCCTCCTCGTCCCTCCACCGAGCCCGCGCGACTCCGGATCGCGAACGTGTCGACGAGGGCGAGCCCCTCGGCGAGGCTGAAGCGCAACACGCTGGTGTCGACCGACGCCCCTTCCACGAGGGACGGGAGGATCCGGAGATCGAACCCGGCCTCGAGCGTGGAGGGGTCCGTGCCCCGGCCCCGGACTCTCCCTTCGATCGCGAGGCGCGTGCGCGGCCCCCTCTCGATCCACTCGGCGAGCTGGATGTCGCGGGCCGTGAGGCGCGCGTCGTAGGCCTTGCGCTCCGCGAGGAGATCGAAGCGGCCATCGAAGTTCAGGAGCCCCCGGGGCGTCCGGAGATCGGCGACCACGCGCAGGTCCTCCAGCGGTCCCTGCGCCGCGACCTCGCCCCGCACTTCGCCGACGACCTCCAGGCCGGCCGGGAGCCTCGACTCCACGAGGGCCACGTCCAGCGGCTCGAGGAAGAGGTCGACGTCGACCTCCTTCCGGTCGCGCAGGTCGATCGTCCCGCGCCCGCGCACGCGCGACGAGTCCCGGTCCGGCAGGACGTGCGCCACGTCCATCCGGAACGAGAAGCGTCCGCCGGCGATCCCGTCGAGCACGGTGCGGCCCGCAGCCCGACCCTCGATCCCCGCGTCGAGCCCGATCACCCGGATCCACCTGGGCTCGAAGTCCCGCATGTCGAGTCCCAGCGCGCGCATCCGCCGCGGCTCCACGAGGGAGATCGCACCGTCGACGGCGAGCCGCGACGGCGCCTCCGCCCCGGGACCCGGCAGGTCCGCCAGCTCGAGGTCCGCCTCGAGGTCGAGCAGGTCGATCGGCCCCTCGCCCGACAGGGTGCCCCGGAGGAATCCGTCGATCAGGGTCGGACGATCCAGTACCTCGTCGACCAGGGCCAGCCGCACGGGAGAGAGATCGAGCCCGAGGGACTCGAACCTCGGCGGGTCGGCGAGCGCGAGGCGGAACCCGCCGCGCGCGCGCGAGTCATCCACCCGGACGTCGGAATCGGCGGCGTCGACGACGATCGTCTCGCCGCGCGTGAACAGGGTCAGGTCCGCCGGGCCGCCGCCATCCTCGGGCACGGGCACCGGAAGCCACTGCAGGTCGGCGAAGCCGAGCGGGTCGGCCGCCAGCTGGAACCGGAACTGGATCGGGTCGGAGGGAACGACCCAGCCGGCGCCCGCGAAGGCCGACGCGCCGAGGCGCGCGACGTCGAGGCGCACCTCCACCGAGTCGCCGAACACGGCCGACCCGTCGAACTCCTCGACGTCCAGCGGCTGCGAGACCACGAGGGCGCGAGTCGCCACGTTCTCGAGGTCGATCCGCATCGGCCGCACCGGGTCGACGAGCCGGAGGAGCGGAAACCGGCCGTGGAGACCCTCGAGCACGATCTCCCTCTCGTACCGGTCCGGCCCGATCGCCCTGACGCGCCAGAGGCGGTCGCCCGCCAGCCCCTCGCGGACGGCGGCCGTCCTCTCGGCGCCCTCCAGCCCGTTCGCCCACGGCGTCCTCACCTCCACGGTCCCGGAGCGGATCGTCACGTCGGAGAGAAGGAGCCGCGTCGTTCCCGGTCCGCCTCCGTCGTCGGGCTCCGGCCGCTCGCCCTCGAAGATCCGCTCGAAGTTCCAGCGGCCGCTCTCTGCCTGGCGGAGGACGAGGCGGACCCGCTCCGCCGTTACCGCGTCGAAGCGGTAGGTGCCGATCAGGAAGTTGAGCGGGTTGTAATGGAGGCGGACGCTGTCGAGCCCGACGAACAGGCGGCCGTCCGGGTCCGTGATCTCGAATCGGTCCACCAGCGCCCCGGTGAGCAGGTCGCCGCCCAGGATCGGGCCGATCCGGACCTCTCCGCTCTCGACGACCCCGGACAGGAGGCCTTCCACCTTCTCGGCGACGAGCTGGCGCCCGAGCGACGTCTGGCTGACCGCCACGATTCCGCCGGCCGCCGCGAGCAGGAGAAGGCCGACGATCCCGAGCAGGATGCGGCCCAGCGAGGCTCCGAGGGAGGACAGGATGCCCAGCACACGTGCTCCCGGGGACCCGCTCCGGCGCCGGTCGTCGCGCTCCGCGCCCACCTCAGAACGCCTCGCCGATCGAGAGCTGGAGCTGGAAGCGCCGGAAGATCTCGGTGAGCAGCGAGGGGTCGTCGTAGGTGAAGGGGTCGTACGTCACCGTCTCCTCGAGCTCCAGGATCTCCCCGTTCTCGTCGACCACGACCACGGGCCGGGCCGACGCGGACGTCGGGTTGTACCCGAAGTCCACCCGCAGGGGACCGACCGGGCTCTCGAACCGGACCCCGGCCCCGGGGGTGAGGACGAGGGAGGCCCTTCGGTCGAGGGTCTCCCACACCTGGCCCCCGTCCACGAACAGGGCGGCCGTCCAGCGACGGGCGATCGGCACCCGGAGCTCGACCGATCCTTCCACCGCCGCGTTCCCGCCCACGGGACGCTCGTCGAAGCGCCCCGGGTCGTCGTCGAGACAGCCCTGGTAGTCCGTCCCGAAGTCCACGCAGTCCGCCTCGTCCACCACGAGCACCGTGGGTCCCAGGAGGTTCAGACCGAAGCCCCGGACGCTCTCGGGACCGCCCGCGAAAAAGCGTTTCGTCGGGTAGATGAGATCGTCCGCCTCCTGCTCCTGGAACACCGTCCCGGCCGTGGCGCCGACCGCGCCGAACCGGAAGCGGGCTCCGAGCACGGCCTCTCCGAGGACCTTGCGGAAGCCCGCCGCCTCGAGACTGCCCCGCAGGTACGTGTAGTCGGAGCCCGTGAACGAGCTGGCGCGCTCGGCCTGCGCGGCCACGTAGTACCCGCGCGTCGGCGCGAGTACGCGGTCCGTCCGGTTCCAGGACCAGAGGAGCGCGACCGGCGAGAGCCACTTCGCCTCGGACAGCAGGGCGATGTCCTCGGGCGTGCAGAGGCCGAAGTTCACGCAGAAGTAGATGTCCGCGGACTGCTCGCCGAACGAGGTGAGCTCGGGCCGGTAGGACGCGGTGAGAGACATCCGGGTCGTGAACCGGCGGGTGAACGCGAGCTCGCCGCCCGTGCTCTTCCGCACGTAGAGGTCGGGTACCGTCTCCCGCTCCCCGTAGATGCGCGCCCGCAGGGAGTTCCGGCCGCCCCACAGGACGGGCTGCTCGAACGTGAAGTCCAGGAGGTAGTTGAGGTCCTGGTAGACCTCCTCCGTGCTCACGTCCGTGCAGGGAAAGCTGCCCTGGAGCTGGTCCGACAGCAGGTTCGAGACCCGGCCCGTGACCCGGAGGGTGCGCGCGGCCCCGAAGAAGTTCCGGCTGGTGTAGAGAGCCTGGAGCTGCAGGCACTCGTCCGTCTGCACCCCGAACCCGGTCTGGAGGGCGCGGCGCGGAGCCTCGGCCACCTGAACCCGGAGGTCGATCACGCTGTCGGCCGTGCGCTCGGACGTGATGTTCGCGAAGCGGAGCGCCTCGAGATCGTACAGGCGGCGCTGGCTGTCGATCACCTCTCGATCGTCGAACCAGTCTCCCGTCTCGAAGCTCAGCAGCGCGCGGACCACCCCTTCCCCGACGTCTCCCTCCCCCTCGACGAACACGTCGCCCACGCGGACGCGGGGACCGGGGTTCACCCGGAGCGTCACGCGGGCCGCGAGCGAGTCCCGGGGAATGAAATAGTCGCGCAGGACGGCCGCGTCGACGTACCCCTCGTGGCGCAGACGCTGGGCGACGGCCGCCTCGCCCTCCTGGAGGGCGACCAGGTCGAGCCGGTCTCCGGCGGCGACGTCGACCACCGAGAGAACCGTCGCCGAGTCGATCGCGTCGCCGCGCACCTCGGTCTCGATCCGGGAGATCGTGGTCGGCTCCCCCTCTTCGATCCGGAACGCGACGCGCGCCGTCCCGTCACGCCGCGAGACCGCCGTGTCCACGGCCGCCTGCCGGAAGCCCCGCTGCCGGTAGAAGAGTCGGAGACGCAGCGCGTCGAGCGGCAATTCGCCCTCGTCGAGATACTCCCGCTCGTGGGCGAATCCCCAGTCGGTGAAGAAACAGATCGGAAAGGGAAACTGGAACAGGAACGACCGGCAGCGCGTCTGGTCGGTCAGGATGGCGGAGCGCAGCTCCCGGTCCGAGAAGGTCTCGTTGCCCTCGAAGCGCAGCTCGACCACCTCCCGGTCCGCCTCCCCCTGCGCCCGGGCCGCGGGCGCCGCGAGGGCCGAGGCCGCCGCGAGCGCGACGAGGACGGATCGGACGCGGGGCGGGTGGCGCATCGAGCCGGGATCACGCCCCGGAGGGCGCCCCCCGCGGCTCGCCGCGACCGAGTCGCGCGAAGAGGAAGAGGCCGAGGGCGATCAGCGCGAGGCTGATCGCCTGCGCCAGGGTGAGTCCCCACAGGAACCGGTCGTCCTTGGCGCGGAAGAACTCCACGAACAGACGCTCCGCGCCGGCGAGCGCCAGCCACAGAGAGAACAGCCGGCCGGCCTTCCACGGCTCCCGGCGCAGCCGCCAGAGCAGCAGGAAGATCGCGAGAGACATTCCGATCTCGTAGAGCTGGGTCGGGTGGACGGCGAGCACCGTGGAGTCCGGAATCGAGTCCGGGACGGCGACGCCGAACGCGCGGCGGAGGTTCCCGGCCGTGCTGGGAGGCTGTCCGTTCGGGAACGCGATCCCGACCCAGCTGTCCGTGGGTCGCCCGTAGTCGTCGCCCACGAGGAAGCAGCCGCCCCGGCCCACGGCGTACGCCAGCGCGAGAGCGGGCGCGCAGACGTCCGCCATGACGGCGAACGGCGCGCGCCGTCGCCGGATCGCCCACGTCACCCCGAGCGCGCCGCCGATGAAGCCGCCGTACCAGACGAGGCCGGAGCGCGAGAACAACATCCCGAGCGGATCCCGGACCGTGAGAGGCCAGTTCAGGAGGACGTAGTAGATCTTCGCGCCGAGGATGCCTCCGACGAGGGCTCCCAGCAGGACGTCCCCGGCCAGCTCCTCGTCGAGTCCCTTCCGCCGCAACTCGGTGCGGACGACCCAGAAGCCCGCCAGGAAGGCGAGAGCCATCATGACGCCGAACGACGTGATCGTGACCGGGCCGAGGCCCGGGATCCGGATCGTGATCAGCTCGGGGTACATGGCGCTCCTCCGTTCGGCGGACTTCCCGTCGACGGCCGTTCCCGGGCCAGGCCCGGGAACGGGAGCGACGGATCGGCGTTGAGATCGAGCCCGGATCGTTCCCCGGAGGCGAGCCTGTGCTCCGCCAACCGGGCGACCATCGCGGCGTTGTCGGTGGCCAGCCGCGGCGAGGGGGCGTGGAGCTCGCCGTCCGGCGCGAGCGCCGCGGCCAGGCGCTCCCGGAGCCGCACGTTCCGGGCGACACCGCCCCCCAGCAGCACCCGCCGGCACCCCGTGCGCTCGACGCCCCGCATCGTCTTCGTGACGAGGGTGTCGACGACCGCGTCCTGGAACTCCGCCGCCAGGTCCGGAACGGCCCCGCTGAGGGCGTCGCGGCCGCCGCTCTCGATCTCGTCGGCGAGGAGGGCGACCGCCGTCTTGAGACCGCTGAACGAGAAGTCGAACCAGGCGGGGTCGTCCGGTCCGTCGGCCCCGGCGACCATCGGCCGCGGAAGACGATACCGGCCCGGCGTGCCGTGGGTCGCCTGCCGGGCGATCTCGGGACCGCCGGGAAAGCCGAGGCCGAGCCGCCGGGCCACCTTGTCGAACGCCTCGCCCGCCGCGTCGTCCCGCGTCTGGCCGAGCAGCCGGTACCGTCCCCAGGCGGGCGCGTGCAGCAGCAGCGTGTGGCCGCCCGAGACGAGCAGGGCCACGAACGGCGGATGGGCGTCGGGCGACTCGAGGGAGTTCGCGAACAGGTGCGCCTCCATGTGGTGCACGCCGATCATCGGCCGGTCCAGTCCGTAGGCGAACGCCTTCGCCCAGTTCACGCCGACGAGGAGCGCCCCGACGAGGCCGGGACCCGCCGTCACGCCGACGCCGTCGACTCCGTCCGCCTCCAGACCCGCCTCCCGGAGCGTCTCCGTGACGACGGCGTCGATCTGCCGCAGATGGGCCCGGGCCGCGATCTCGGGCACGACGCCGCCGAATCGCTCG
>Ga0316578_10000426_pt1 | contig 13841 bp, 8 predicted proteins | sample J0NA_2_FD_203076 | JGI IMG/M metagenome (GOLD analysis project Ga0316578, IMG submission 203076) | Rhizosphere microbial communities from salt marsh grasses in Alabama, United States - J0-2_160517rDrC | ecosystem: Host-associated > Plants > Roots > Rhizosphere | place: USA: Alabama | collected... | reverse complement strand
CAGTGCCTCGGCGGAGCGCAGCGTGAGCACCGGCACCGCGTGTGTCGGGAGTGCGCCGGGGGCGCAAGCGTAATATGCTATCGAGCGTGCAATTCGTGCTTGCTCGCGTGACGGTCGGCTTGGCTCTGGCCGGACTGATGACGGGAGGTACCGCGGAAGCCCAGGTCGATGCGTCTCGGCTCGCACGCACGCTGCAGCGCGCGCACGGCTTCGCGCCCGATTCAGACCAGTCAGAGCCGACACCTGACCGTGACGTGCCCGAGGCCTTTCGTGCCTCTGGAGGCGTCGGGCTTGCTGCCTTGGTTCGGCTGCCGTTGTCCGTCGACGCCCGCGCGCACGGGTTGCGTCCGCTCATCCCGGGCTGGGCGGCTGTGGAGTCCGACCTCGCCACCCTCGCCGATCTTCCGTCTGTGCTCCCCGCGAGTTGGGCGCCGCCGCTGCACGTTCAACTCGATCGTGCCAGCGTCTGGACGGGTGCGGCGGAGGCCCGCGACCGCACGAACAGCGGCGGTCAGGGCGCCGTCATCGGCATCGTCGACACGGGACTCGACGTCTCTCACCCCGACCTGCGTGACGTGGACGGTGGCAGCCGCGTTGCCTGGTATCTCGACTTCTCCCGCCCCCCTGCCGGCCGCCACCCCGAGTTGGAGGAGGCCTACGGGTGCACGGGTGAGGTGAGCGCGCAATGCGCCATCTTCGACACTGGTGATCTGAACGAGTTGATCGACAACGCCACGTCGCTCGACGAACCCCGTGACACCGCGGGCCACGGAACACACGTGGCGTCCCTGGCGGCTGGCAATGGTTTGGGCAGCGGCGGGAGGTACGTCGGAGTCGCCCCCGAAGCGAGCTTGATCGTGGTGCGGGCCACCCGCGGCGTGGGCGGCGTCATTCGGGACGCGGACGCGCTCTTGGCGACGCGCTTCGTCTTCGATCAGGCCGAGGCCATGGGACTGCCCGCCGTGGCGAATCTCAGCCTGGGCACGGACTTCGGGGGGCACGACGGGACCTCGGCGCTGGAGCAGGGGTTGGCGAGTCTGGTGGGACCGGATCAGCCCGGGCGGATCCTGGTGCTGGCCGCGGGAAACAGCGGCGTGCTCCGCACCGGTCTCACCGCAGAGTACCCTGAGCCACTGGGCGTGCACACGGAGGTCCACGTGCCTCGCCGCAGCTCGATCCGCGTTCCGTTGCTCACGCCGCCCACGGGTGCGCCGCTGACCAGCGCGGCAGTCTACGTTTGGATTCGGATGCGGCCCGGCGACGAGCTGTCGGTCGGCGTGGACGATTCCGACGGACGCCGGGTGGCACCGGTTTCGCCGGGAAGCTCCGAGTCGCATCGTGACGAGCAACTCGAGGTGACGGTGCTCAACGGCACGGGGGAGCAAGGCGAGGCGGCGGTCACCGCGGACAACGCCGTCGTGGTGATCGACGGTTCCTGGCCGAGCGGGGCAACCTTCGGCATTCGACTCGAAGGGCACGGAACGGCGCGGCTCTGGGTGCAAAGCGAAGGCGACCTCGGCCCCACTGGGGGGACCTTCGGTGCGCTGTTTCCCGGAGCCGCGCAGCCAGGCACCATCAACGTGCCGGCAACCCACCCCGAGCTGATCGCCGTTGGGGCGACGGTCAACCGGTTGGACTGGACGACCCGAGATGGGGTGCGCATCATCGACGCCGCGGATGCGGCTGCCGATTCCCCGGCGTACTTCAGCGCTGCGGGGCCAACCGCAAGCGGGGCGCTCAAGCCGGACCTGGTTGCTCCGGGTGCGTACGTCGTGGGGGCCATGGCCAGCCTGGCCGATCCGATGCTGAGCGACGGCCGCGGGCTATTCGGCAGAGACAGCATCTGTCCGGGGGCGTCCCTATGCCTGGTCGTCGACGACACTCACGCCATCTCGACGGGTACCAGCATGGCGGCGCCGCAGGTTGCGGGCGCCGTGGCTCTGCTCCTGGCTCGTGACCCCACTCTGACGCAACCCGAGGTGCTGGCGCTGCTGCAGACCGGCGCCCGACGGCCGTCGGGCGCAGTCGTCGTGGAGCAGCAGGTGGGGGCCGGGGCGCTGGACGTGGACGCGGCGCTGCGGGTGCAGGACCTCGGTTTGGACGGGTCCGAAGCGAACGGCGAGGAGAACGCCGAGCCGTCGAGTCGGCAGAGCTGGCTCGTGTTGGCGAACGACTACGCGCACCCGGACCCGGGCTGGGACCTGGCCGGCTTGGTTCAGCTGCGCACGGCGGCCGGCACCCTCGCCTACGGATTCGACCCCGATCGGCTAGAGCTGGAGGTAGAGCCGGGTGAGATCACCTCCCCGCTCTCCCGCATCGGACCCGGGCTGTGGTCCTTTGCCGTGGCCGCACCTGCTGGCAGCGGCGGTGGCAACGTGCAGCTGCGCATCGTTTTCGACGGCCGACCGTTGCTCCAGCGCAACGTACCCGTGGGGGTCGATCGCAACGTGGTCGAGAGAGGAGTAACCGCCAGGGGCGGGTGTGCCGTCGCTCGCAGCTCGACGCCACTCGACCTGCGTTCGTTCACCGGTTGGCTGCTGTTGGTGCTCGGTGGTCTGCGACGCCGTCGTGGATCACAGCGGCGTCAGATAGACGGTGCAACCGTGGCCCTCGAACGGCGCGACATCGGGATCGAACGGGTGGGTGGGATCGACCCCCCCGACGTTGGTCCCGGCCACCAGGACCGCTGCGGTGCCTCTGAAGTCGACCAGGCGTTGGTCGGTTTGCGTTCCGCGCTGCGGAACCGGTGCGTAGACCCGCGACAGCTCGCGTCCCTGTGCGTCGATGCGGACCAGCACCCAACTGAAGGCCACCGGGGCTTCCCATTCGGCTTGGAATCCCAGTGTCAGGTCGTCGCTCGGTCGGTCGAGCCGTAGCCACACGTACATCGCACCAGTCGGCTCGATGGGATGCAACGAGGCGACCCGGCGCGGCAGTGACGAGACTGGAATCGCCCAGTCGAACCGAGCTCGCGCGAAGCTGCCGGCCCAGCCGAGCGTTGGCAGGTGGGTGCCGTCGTCGCGATTTCCGGCAAACGCTCGCGCGACCGTGAAGTCCCCCAAGAGATCGGCCATGCGTCGCGGTTTCTCCTCCAGCGATTGGCGGAGCACATCGAACACGTCCGGTTCGTTGTCCCAGCGTGCGGCGTCCGGTCCGGTCTTGCTTGCACCCAGGGCGATCAGGCTGGTCGCCAGCATGCCGGGGGACGCGGCGCTGAGTCGTTCTTCGAGGAAGTCGAACAGCAGCCCGGCCCCTTCGCTGCTCGATGTCAGATCCCGTCTGCCCACGGCCAGCTCTGGGTGGGACTGCGAGTCGTCGATCGCTCTCCAGTCGGCTGACTCGGGACGGCCAACGATGTGCCACAGGTGAGCCGCGAACCCCCTGCGCGCGTGCGGGGTGGCGCCGGCGTCCAGTCGCAGTGCACTGGCTTCGGCCACACACAGCGTCGCAATGCGATCCCAGCTCATGCCGGAATTCGGCCCCGCGATGCAGAATCCGCTCGCTTGGTCGACGCTGGTGGGCTCGGGTGAATCCATCCCGATCTGCACTGGCGCGGTGGGTTCGTCGCCGAGGTAGAGGTCCAGAGCGTCACTGCCGCCCCGGCCCCAGTCCGAAATGGGAGCGGGGAGCCCCAGGGTCAGAATGAGCGCTTCATAAGCGTTCTCCAGGGCAGACAGGGCTGCCAGGATCGCATCCGAGGCAACGGTGTCGCCGCCGTGGACGCACACGGGGCGCTTCCACGAGCAGGCTGGGGGCTCGGGAGCATCCGCGGGCCGCCAGGGCCCGGAAAACAGGGCGGCCCCGGTCGGAAGCCAGGGATCCAGCGCTACCGGGGCCTTCTGGGACGGACCCCCGCCGCCCAGCAGGACCGATCCCCCGCCTTTGCGCTGGGCCTCTGTGGAGGGCGCTCCCAAGAGCACGACAGCGGCCAGAACGGTCGCTCGACGCCCCGGGCAGCGTCCCCAAAACCCACTGCATTTGACATGTTGGCGCACGAGCGCCCTATACTTACACACCTTCCGGACCTTTCTGGAGGGTGAGGCTCTCATGGCTCAGCCGCAATTCGACCCGTCCAGGGCGGTGCAGTTCGACCTCGGGCGCGGCCAAGTCGCGCTGGATGGCGCCAGTTGCCGCGTCCTTGTGCCCACAGACCTGTTGCTCGAGCTCTGCCGGGATGCTGGCAGCGAGGCTGCAACGAACTTCGGCCGGCGGCTCGGCACCGAGTGCGGGCGCCGGGTGGCCGAGCGGCTCGCTGGTGGCGCAGCTCAGGCTTCGGTCGACAACCTCCTCGACCACCTCGGTGGAGAGATTGCCCTGATGGGCTTGGGCAACCTGGGTGTCGAGCGCTGGGGCAAAGCCTTGGTCATGACCTTCGAGGGATCTCCCGTGGGCAGCGACGGCGACGCACTTCTCGGCGCAGTGCTGGAAGGGGCCCTGCAGCGAGTGTTTGGCCGGGACACCACCGCGGTGAAGCTGCACCGCGACGATGATCTGGTGCGCCTGCTGATTGTCAGCTCGGCAACTGCAAAGTCCGTCAGTGAGGCTTTGGTGGGCGGTGCTGCTTGGGGTCAGGTGGTCGCCGACCTCCACGCCGCGGCCGGGCAGCGAGGTGGCGCATGAATCCGACAGACAAGCTCAGCCGCCTGCAGGAGCTCCTGGAACGCGTCCGCAGAAACGCCAGCGCTCCTCGAACGGTGGCTGCCGTGGTGGAGGAGCCGGAACCTGCCGTCGCGGCCGTGCCGACCAACGGCGGGGCCGCGACCGCGCCTGCCGAGGATCTGTCCGCTGCCATCGAGAGTGCTCCGGAGAGCGAGGTCGAGCTGCTCGAGGATGTCGAGTTGCTGGACGAGGATATCCTCGACCTCACTCCTGAAGACGAGCTCGAGCCGGCCGAGGCTGCTCCCGAGGCTGCGCCGCCCGAGCCGGAGCCCGCGGCAGCCGCAGCCGATACGGGGCTGGAGTTCGAGGAAGAAGTAGAGGAGGAGGAAGAGGAGTTGCCCGTGTCGTCGCGTCGCCCAACCGCGGCGGCTACGAGCATGGATGAAGCACTCGCCTCAGCAGCGGAGCAGATCGACCTCAGTGCGAACGAGGAACCGCCAGCTCCACTCATGACGCCACCTCCCGAATCGGGACGACAGGTCGCGACGCCGCCCTCCGACGCGACCGGCGCGGCACGCGTGCCCGAAGCACTGGAGACGGCTGACACCTCCTCCGAGGAACCCGCGGAGCTCGACTTGCCCGAGGCGCCGGTCGGCCCCACCCCGGAGCAGTTGGGCGAAACCATCGAGCTGGAAGTCAGCGAAGGTCCGGAGCTGGAGCTCGCCGCCCCCGTCGAGCCGACGCCGGCGCCCGCACCCGACGCGCTCGAAGCGCCGATTCCTGCTTCGGAGGCTCCCGGAGGATTCGACCGAGCCTTGGTGCCCCCTCCCGAGGCGCGGGCCGAGCTGGAACGCCATCGCCAGGAGGCGGAAGCGCGCGAAGCTGCCACGGCTGGTCCCGAGGTGGTGCGTCGCCAGCCCGTGCCGGCGGAAGCGTTGCCGGCAACCTTCAGCGAACAGGCTCAGGCGTTCCAGCCCAGCTCGTTCCTCGAGCTGTTGGACGCGTCGTTGAAGCTGTAGATCAGCGAGCACGATCCTCGAACGCTACTGCGAGCTCCTCCTCGGGTGAGGGCTCCGCGGCGGCGGCCTACTCGCAACGGGTCAGGCGCATGACCTGGAGATTCGAAAGATCGCCCCACGCATACGCCCAACCGACGTCACCACTGGGGTAGGTCGCGAAATCGTCGAAGCCTCCGGCTTGCGCGCTGACCACCACCGGCCCTTCGAGCACGGCTCCGGTGGTGTTCACGACGGCCAGGGTGAGCTCGGTGCCGGTGCTCCAGGCCGCGAGGAGGTTGTCTCCGTAGGCGGCCAGGTGGGAGTACTCCTCGTCGACGGAAGTGTCGGTGAGATAGACGCGGCCGGAGGGGTTTCCATCGTTGTCCACGTGGATCATCACCACGTCGTACGACGAGCGGTTCTCCGGGCTGGTGAAGCTCAGCCAGAAGCCATCGGCAGCGGGAACCAGCCCACCGAGCTTGGTGCCATTCCCCATGTTGTCGATGGAGGGCTCGGGGCTGATCTCCACTCGGTTTCTGAACCAGATGCCAGCGCCCGGGTAGGTGTCGGACGTGCAGATGGGCGCGAACGTGTTGCCGTTGTGAGTCAGGCGCTCGTCGAGGCTGTGGCTGCACCCCCAGTCCCAGCCTCCGTCCAGGAGCGCTCCGTCGGGGCTGATGAAGGAGTAGTGGTCGCCCTGGTGATCGCCCGCCGAACCGTGGTTTCCGGTTTGCCCGAAGTAGGCGGCGTACTGGGTCCCGGACCATGCCAAGCGCCCCTGGTGCGGCCAGTCGTCGATCCAGCGGTCGCCGTCGGTTTCGTGTGAGTTTCCGCCCACCAACGGCAGCGACGATTGTACGGCGCCCGCCTCGCTGAGGCGCTCGAAGACCATGGCGTCGCCCCGAACCACGAGCACGGCCGATCCGTCGTCGTGCGCGACCAGCCCGCGGACCTCGGTACCTTCGACGAGGATATCGTCGCCGGCGCGTTGGTCCGCGGCATCTAGCGGCGTGACGTGGACGTTGGAGCCATCGGTCCACGCCACCTTGGCTCGCCCATCGGGAGAGGTCGCGAGAATGACCGGCAGGGGCGGCGGGTTCCAGCCTTCGCCTTCCACGGTGACGGCGGGACTCACGGCGATCGGGGTCACGCTCAACCGATCCGCGAGCGGAGTCGAGCACGACACTGCCGGGGCACCGCCGCTGCCGGGCGCGCCTCCCGTGCCTGAAGCAGTGCAGCTGCCGCTGACGCAGGTCTCACCCGCGCCGCACACCGTCCCGCATGCGCCGCAGTTGCTGGCGTCCGTGAGCGGGTCGGTGCAGATCCCGTTGCAGACGATCTGGCCCGCGTTCACGCACGTGCAGACGCCCGCCGTGCAGGTCTGTCCTCCACCACAGGCCTGGTCGCATGCGCCGCAGTGCAAGAGGTCCACGTCCAGATTCACGCAGCTCGTGCCGCAGGCTGTCTCGCCCGCGCCGCACGAATCGCCGCAGGCACCGGACGAGCACACCTGCCCCCCGGTGCACACCTGTCCGCACGCGCCGCAGTTGTTGCCGTCCGACTGGAGGTTTACGCAGTCGCCAGAGCAATCGGTCAGCCCGTCTTGACACTGGCACTGGCCAGCCTGACAGAGCTGCCCCGTGCTGCACGTGATCCCGCAATCGCCACAGTTGCTGGGGTCGGTCGCAACGTCGACACATCGACCCCCGCACTCCTGTTGGCCCTGGGGACACGCTTGGGTGCCGTGGTCGGAGCTCTTGTCGTCGTCTGAGCCGCAACCCCAGCCCGCCGCCAGCACCGCGAGCAGTCCCAGCCACCCGGGGTGACGGATCCACCGTGCCAGTTGGCGGACCCGGTTCCAGGAGCTGCGACCGTGGTCGGATCGTCGTGCCATGCCTCTTGCCTCGCTGTAGAAGTCCAAATCTACCAGAATACCCAAGCCGAAACCTCTTCGGTGAATGGCCGGACCGAGACGATGGCGTGGACCGGAATTCACGGAGCTTCGCACCTGGCTTGCGGGTGGTTTCGGCTACCACGCGATAGCCGACGATGGCGTGGTTCTTGCCGGCGCGCGTGCGGCGCCCGCTCGCTGCGGTCCCGCTCGCTAGGAGTTGGCCCGGACTCGTACCGTGCCGCTGACGGGAACGGTCTTCAGGTCCTCCCGGGCCTCTGACTTCCGTGACGGGGGCAGTGCCGCAGAAACGATCTCGGAAAGCTCGGTGGCGTTGAACGGCTTCTGCAGAAAGCCCTGGGCGCCGCGTTCGAGCATCACCTGCGCGTCCCCGTCGGCGCTGTAGCCAGAAAACAGGACGATGCGCGCGGCCGGGTCAATCCGGCGCATGGCCTCGAACACGGCCTTTCCGTCCATCTCAGGCAGCACCAAGTCCAGCAACACGAGATCGAGTTCACGCCACTGTTCTTGGAACAGCTGGACTGCCTCGCGACCGCTCTCGCATGCCACCACGTCGTAGCCGAGCAGGCGAAGCATCCGCTCCGTCATGCGGCGGACCGTTTCCTCGTCATCCACCACCAGGACGCGTCCCGACCCTCCCTCGATTCGCTGCTTGCCCCGGTCCGCAGTCGCGGCAGCAGCTTCGTCGGCAAGCGGGAGCGAAATGCTCAGTCTCGTGCCGTGACTGGGGGCGCTATCCACGCTCACGGTTCCTCCGTGACTGTGGATCGTGCCGTACACGGCTGCCAGGCCCATGCCTGTTCCCGCACCTTGGGCTTTGGTGGTGAAGAAGGGTTCGAACACCCGCTGCTGGGTTTCCGCATCCATGCCCAGCCCTGTGTCGCGGACTTCGACCAGCAGGTGTGGCCCGGACGCATCTGCCGCGGCCGCCTCGTCGCTGGAGTGCGCCTCGACCACCGAGGTGCGGAACGTCAGCTGCCCGCCTTGAGGCATGGCATCCCGAGCATTGAGCGCGACGTTGAGCAGGGCATTCTGGAGTTGCGTACCATCCCCCTTGACGACGGCTCGGGTTGCAGACAGTTGCAGCCGAATCTGGATGGTCTTCGAAATGCTGCGCTGCAGAATCGAGACAACCTCATGCAGGAGGGCGTGAACGTCCACTGGCACGAGCCGGTACTGACCCTTGCGAGCGAAGGCCAACAGCTTGCTAGTCAGATCAGCGGCTCGATGCGCGGGCGCCGCGATCTCGTCGGCGAACTCGCGCACCCGAGGATCGGCCCCGCACTCGATCCGGAGCAAGTCCGTGTAGCCCAGAATTCCTGACAGCTGATTGTTGAAGTCATGGGCCACGCCACCAGCGAGCATCCCGATGGATCGCAGCTTCTCGGTCTGAACCAGCTGCTGCTCGAGTGCCCGCCTGGTCGCCTCGGCTTGCCGACGTTCGCTGATGTCCCGCAGGATGCCCTGGACCCCGACTGGGATCCCCTGCTCGTCCGTCATGAACACGACGTGCAGCTCGCCCCAGAACGTGCTGCCGTCCTTGCGGACGTACTCGTATTCCATGAGCGGGACGTGCAGATCACCTTGTGCGGCCAGTCTGGCGCGCTCAGCGAAGGATGCTTCCACTCGGGCCAGGGACTCGGGCGTGACGAGGTTCTCTATCGTGAGCGATTTGAACTCCTCGGGCGAGTATCCGAACAGGACCTCGGCTGCAGGGCTGACGTAGGTAGACCGGAGGTTCATGTCCTGAGTGAAGATGACGTCACGGGTCGCTTCGGCCAGGAAACGGAATTTGGCTTCCCGCTCAGCCAATTCTCGTTCGATCCGCCGGCGCTCCTCCACCTCCCGCGCCAGCTCGGCGTTAGCCTGCTCGAGCTCGTTGCTCCGCTGCCGCAGGCTCCGAGCTGAACGGAGCAAGGCGCGTTGCACTGCGTCCACGGACAAGATCAGAGTGACCGTGAAGACCAGGAACACGGACCCGTAGGCCACCCACGCGCCGGTCGACCGCAGATGCTGCCCGGGATTCTCGACGCTGGAAATCATCCCGCTGTGGATACCGACGCCGATGAGCGCTACCGCGATGGTTCCACCGATGAGCCCCAGAATGGCGGCGCGCCGGCCCGCCAGCACCGTGGCGAGCACACAGAACGCACTGAGCACGAGCAGGCCGTTGCCGGCCAACCCAGACCAGTAGAGGTTGGCCAGTGCGTTCACACCTATGGGCGCGAGGAGGATGGCGACCCGACCCGCGCGTGGAATGCGTCGACCCGCGATGAGCCCAGCGAGGATCGTGCCGTACACGAGGAGGTGGACCGCGTGCCGCGGGGCCCAACCATGGACGAATCCGCGTGCGAGCGACGCCAGGATGGCAAACGCACCCAGGCTGCCGGCCACGTACAGGAGGGTGTCGAGCACCCAGTCGATGACGGCATCGGGGTCACGTGGCGCCGGCGATTTCAATCCCAGCAGCGTCCCCCGACGTGTGTCAGTCCGTTGTTTCACGTTCAAGTGTACCCGTTCGCGGGTCCGCGACTCCTGCGCTCTGCAAACGAGACGGCAGACCTGGCCTGAGGATAAGCCCGCGAGAAGACGGGGGCCATGCCTGGACATCCGTGCTGGTTCGCCTATCGTGTCGCTGCTGGTCCGGCTCGCGATCTGGCGAATCCCAGGTTAGCGTGCTCACGTCTTCACCAGTCTTCGGCGCGCAGTGTCGCAACGCGTTCTGGGTCGATCCACTCCACGGGCTGATCGCGCAGCCATGTGCGCTGGCGGCGCGCGAAGATGCGTGTGGCACGGTAGATGCTGTCTCCGAGGGCCTCTTCGTCCGGCGAAGCGGCTCCGCTCTCCAGCAGGTCGGCAATCTGACGATACCCCACCGAGCGCATGGCGCGCGCTCGGCCGTAGCCGCGGCGCAGAAGGGTCTGCACTTCGTCCACCCAACCGGCGCCGAGCATCTCCCGGACGCGCAGGCCGATGCGGCGATCGAGCTCTTCCCGCGGCTGTGCGAGGCCCACCAGTCGCGCCTCATGGCGGGCTTCGCGAAACCCGTGGCGCTGCTGCCAATCGCTCAACGTGACCCCGCTGAGCTCGTGAACCTCCAGCGCTCGGCTGACGCGGACGAAGTCGTTGGGCGCCAATCGCGCCGCGGTCTCCGGATCGACCCGGGCCAACTCGGCGTGCAGCGCTGCGCGCCCCGACTGTTCTGCTTCGGCTCGATGGCGCGCACGGATCCCTTCGTCCGCCGGGGGCGCGGGAGCCAAACCGAACAGGAGAGCCTTGATCCACAGGAAGGTGCCGCCGCAGACGACGGGTCGCTTGCCGCGTGCGGCGATGTCGTGCAGAGCTCTTTCCGCATGCGTGGCCCAAGTGGCCGCATCCATGGGGGTGAGTGGATCGAACGCGTCGACCAAATGGTGCGGTGCGCGGCGCTGCTGCTCGGCCGTAGGTTTTCCGGAACCGACGTCAAAGGCACGATACACCTGCACGCTGTCGGCGCCGACGATTTCCCCATCCAGGAGCTCCGCCAGGCGCACCGCGAGCTCGGTCTTCCCCGACGCAGTGGGGCCCACCACGACCAACAGGGGTTCCGTCACTAGCGACGTCCGACCTTTCGTTCCAGCTCGGTCCAGCTCGTGAACGCGACCACCGGACGTCCGTGCGGGCAGTGGCCTGCAAACTGGGCCTCGTCGAGTGCCTGGAGCAGGGCGCTGGCCTCATCCTGACCGACCGGATCTCCGGCTCGCAGAGATCCGTGACACGCCACCGTGGCCAGTGCCCGGTCGACTGCATCCGAAAAGCCTCGTCCGCCCGAGCGAGACATCTCGCTCAGGAGATCGCGGACCAGTCGCTCTGGGCTGGCATCTTGCAGCAACTGCGGCACTGAATGCACGCTGACCGCGTCCTGACTGCGGACGCGCACGTCCAGTCCCAACTCGGCAATCTGTTGGCGATGGGTCTCGGCGAGCTCGGCTTCAGCCGCAGACACGTCGAGCACGACTGGAAACAGCATCGACTGGGACGGCACGTTGCGAGCGCGGTAGGCCTTCATCAGTCGATCGAAGTTGACGCGCTCCGAAGCCGCGTGCTGGTCCAGCACGTAGAGCCCGTCGGAGCTTTCGCAAATCAAGTAGGTGTGCCGAACCTGCGCGACGAACCGCAACGCTGACCAGCGCACTCCGGGTCGCGCCCACAGCGGTGACGCGGCGCCGTCACGAACCGCAATCAGGGGCTCACCGGGTCGAGCCGGGTCAGCCGGGGACGTTGGGGCAGCCTCGCCCGGCACGGCCGGCTCTGGTGCGGTGTCGCCGCCGAGGCCTGACGGATCTGCCTCGGGCGGGCCGGGCTGCCAGCGGGGCGCGTCGGCCCGCGCTCCGCCGTCCGCTCGAGGGGATACGGCCGAACCCTGGCGAGTCCATGGGGAACGCGACGGCGTGGGGAGAGAGAACGCCTCAGCGAGCTCACGGGAGAGCACACCGTACAGCGCATCGCTGACCGCGCGGGGATCGGCAAACCGAACTTCGGACTTCTGCGGGTGGACGTTCACGTCCAGAAGCTGCGCCGGGAGATCGAGGTAGACGACGCCGCGCGGGTATCGTCCGCGCTCCAGCACGCTCCCGAACGCATGCGCGACCGTGACGGCGAGCGCTCGGTCCCGCACCCAGCGACCGTTGACCAGCAACCGGAGCCCCCCCGCGCCGGCGCGCGCTCGTTCGGGACGCGATAGGAACGCTTCGACGGTGAGCGGCCCGCGTTGGCCACGACACGCCGCGAGCTCCTCGCTGGCGAAGCACTGCTGCACGCGTTGCTCACGGTCTGCTGCTCGCAGCAGCTCACGCACACGTCGCTGATCACGTCGGAGCGTGAACGTGACGCCTGGTCGCGTCAGAGCCGCAGCCTCGAACACCTCGGTCACGTGCCCCGCCTCGGTCCCGCTCGAGCGCAAGAACTTGCGCCGGGCCGGGACGTTGTAGAACAGGTCGCGCACCTCTACCGTCGTACCCACGGCCACACCCACGGGGCGCAACTCGGGAGCGGCGCCCCCGCTGACGCTAACCTCCACGCCTGCGTCCGACGCCGCGGTGCGCGTGCGTAGAGCAAATCGGCTCACCGAGGCGATGCTCGGCAACGCTTCGCCGCGGAAGCCGAAGCTCGAGACATGCTTGAGGTCATCGAGGCTGCGAAGCTTGCTGGTGGCGTGACGTTGGACGCAGAGCCGCGCGTCTTCCTCGGTCATCCCGACCCCGTCGTCGGACACCCGCAGCAAGGACACGCCCCCGCCCTCGATCTCGACATCGCAGCGAGTGGCCTGGGCGTCGAGGGAGTTCTCGATGAGCTCCTTCACGGCACTGGCCGGTCGCTCCACGACCTCGCCCGCAGCGATTTGACTGGCTAGGTCCGGCGGAAGAACGAGGATGGTGGGCATCGCAAGGTGGCTCCTCGAGGCGCTGCGTTATCCCTTGGGTTGGTCAAACAGATGGCGTACCGACTTGCGGGTCATCACGAAGCCGGCGAAAGCGAATCCTATCAGCTGTGCGCTCAGCGAGAAGCGAAACCCCCAGATCAGGCTCATTCGGGAAACGGATTCGAACTCGCCGCGGGTGATCTCCGGGGGTCGCTCGCGCACGAGCTCGGCCACCAGCGCTTCGATCACCGAACCTCGCACCGGATCGTGCACCAGGTACACGACCAGCACCAGGAGGGCATTGGCGGCCAGGACCTGCAGGGCGAACGCCAGGGAGCCCCGACGGCCCATCAGGCCTCGTATGCTGACCAACGCCAGGAGAGCGCCCAGAAGCAGCTGCGCAATCCCCACGGGCAGCGTCACTCCGGAGTGCGCGCTCACCCCCTCGATGAACGCGCGCTGCATTGCGTCCGAAATTTCGGTGCCTTCGAATGCGGACAGCGACTCCGATAGCGGGCTGCGCACGATGTCGATGGCTCGTACCCCCTCGATAACCGCATGCATCCCCAGCAACCACGTCGTGATCAGTGCGATCACGAACACCACGGGCGCGCGCGAAACGCCGGGTTTGGGATTCGGAGGCGGCACGGTAGGCTGGCGGCGATGGGTCACTTTCGCCGAGGCACGAGTTGTTGGTCGATGAAGAGCCTACAATATCCCGGCGCGTTCTGCCGCCTCGGCGATGCCTCCTCCGTCGGACGCGTCCGATTCCAGCCGGTCCGTGGCGGCCGCCAGCACTTCGTTTGGGGCCTGTGCCATGGCGAAGGACCGTCCTGCAGCGCGAAGCATCGGGATGTCATTCAACCAGTCTCCGACGGCGACGATCTCGCCTTTCGGCACACCGTAATGTCGCGCCATCCACTCCACGGCC
>Ga0316578_10000424_pt1 | contig 13889 bp, 10 predicted proteins | sample J0NA_2_FD_203076 | JGI IMG/M metagenome (GOLD analysis project Ga0316578, IMG submission 203076) | Rhizosphere microbial communities from salt marsh grasses in Alabama, United States - J0-2_160517rDrC | ecosystem: Host-associated > Plants > Roots > Rhizosphere | place: USA: Alabama | collected... | reverse complement strand
CGGCATCGAGGTGTTCGCCTATGCCGAGGACACGACCGGGCTGAAAGAGCCATAAGGACCCGGCAGCCATGCTGCCTGGGCGTGCAAACTGCCGGGCATCTACGTCGGCGTCATCGGGCGACGCGCCTCGTTGGGGCCCGAGACGGTCCGACACTTGACCCGGCCCCTGCCCCGAGCTCGAGGGTCTGTAGTATCCTGCCGCGTTCGCAAGCAGCCCTTACCACCACAGCAGCGGAAACCGTCCCGTGACTGAGCTCAAGAACGACACCTTCCTGCGTGCGCTGCAACGGCAGCCCGTCGATTACACCCCGGTCTGGATGATGCGCCAGGCCGGCCGCTACCTGCCCGAATACCGCGAGACGCGCGCGAAGGCCGGCAGCTTCATGGAGCTCTGCCGCAATCCGGAGCTGGCCTGCGAGGTCACGATCCAGCCCCTGGACCGATTCCCGCTCGACGCCGCGATCCTGTTCTCCGACATCCTCACCATCCCTGACGCCATGGGCCTCGGGCTGTACTTCACCGAGGGCGAAGGGCCGCATTTCGAACGCCCGGTCCGCAGCGCCGCGGACGTGGAGCGCATCGGCGTGCCGGACCCGGAGGACGAACTGCGTTACGTGATGGACGCCGTGGCCACGATCCGCCACGTGCTCGACGGCCGCGTGCCGCTGATCGGCTTCTCCGGCAGCCCCTGGACGCTCGCCACCTACATGGTGGAGGGCGGGAGCACCAAGAACTTCGCCCAGACCAAGGCCATGATGTTCGACCGCCCGGACCTGATGCACGCCCTGCTCGGCAAGGTCGCGGACACCGTCATCGCCTATTTGAACGGCCAGGTCGCCCGCGGGGCCCAGGCGCTGATGGTCTTCGACACCTGGGGCGGCGTGCTCACCCCCGGCGACTACCGCGAGTTCTCACTGCGCTACATGGAGCGCATCGTCGACGGCGTCACCCGCGAGGCCGAGGGCCGCAAGGTGCCGGTGATCCTGTTCTCCAAGGGCGGCGGCCAGTGGCTGGACCGCATGGCCGAGACCGGCTGCGACGCCCTCGGCGTGGACTGGACCATCGACCTGACCGACGCACGGCGCCTGGTCCGGGACAAGGTGGCACTGCAGGGCAACCTCGATCCGTGCACACTGTATGCCTCGCCGGAGCGCATCCGGCGCGAAGTCGGCCGCGTGCTGGCCAGCTACGGCGCCGGCTCGGGCCACGTCTTCAATCTGGGCCACGGCATCCATCCCGACGTGAACCCGGACCACGCCGCGGCCATGGTCGACGCCGTGCATGAACTGAGCGGGCCCTACCACGCCGGCTGATCGGGCGACAGCGGCCGCTCCACGGCGCCGCACCGATCCGGCCGGGCCGCCCCCGACCCCGAGACCCGGATAGCCGAGGTAATGCCCCGCGAACACCGCAACCCGCTCGACCCCGATCCGGAGAACGCCACCGGTACCGACTGGCCCGGCGCCGATCGGCGCCTGCCCCAGGTGGAGGTGGTCACCCGCGAAGCCGCGGACGAAACGCCGGCTCCGCCGGCGCGGCCCGCCCCCGTTCTCGCGCTCTGGTTCCTGGGTGTCTTCCTGCTCGTCGCGCTCCCGGCCAGCCTATGGAACTTCAGCCGCCCGCCTGTCTACCGTGCCGCGGCCACGGTGCTGACCATCGTGCCCGAGGAGCGCATCGGCGCGGGCGGCGCTCAGCCCGACCTCCAGCATGTGGCGATCCAGCGCCGGATGCTGCTGGGCCGCGACCTGCTGGTGGAGACCCTCGACCGGCTCAAGGATCAAGACAGCGGCGCCGCCGGCGCCGCGGCCGCCACCGGCGACACCACGCAGACCGGGGCCGCGCCTGGCCGTGAGACGAGTTCAGCGGCGGACGGTGCCGCCTCTCCCCGCGAGACCGGAACCGCACAGGCCGCCGCCCCCAACCTCGCATCGCGGGAACCCCGCGGACCGCTGCCCGCAGCCGACGAGCGGGCCGCGGCGACGCTGACCCCCGACGACCTGTTGGCCATGCTCGCCGTCGAGCCGGTGCCCCAGACCAACCTGGTGGAAGTGAGCGGCCGCGGCGAGCATCCGGCGCTTCTGGCCGCCATCGTCAACCACTGGCTCGATGCCTACCAGTCCCTGCGCGAGCGCGAGATCGAGACCCAGATCGGCGGCCGGCTGGACAAGCTCGACGAGCGGGCCGCGGCCCTGGAACAGAATATCCAGGCCAAGCGCGACGAGATCGACGCCTTCCGCCAGCGCTTCGACATCGTCACGCTCGGCCGCGACAGCAACCAGGCCGTCGCGCGCCTGGAGAACCTGCAGCAGGCGCAGGGCAAGGCCGAGGACGAATCCATTGCTGCGCGCGCGCGGCTGCAGTCGCTTCAGGCGGCCATCGCCAACGGACAAGCCGTGGTCTCCGACCGCTTCGCGCAGGCCCTCAACGACCTACGCCAGCAGGCCGCGGAAGCACGCGTGGCGGTGGAAAGGCTGCGCAAGCGCTACACGGAAATGTTCATCCAGAGCGATCCGGACAAGCGCGCCCTGCCGGAGCGCCTCGAGACCCTGGAGGCACGCATTGCCGAGGTGGAGCGGGACGGCCGCCGCGAGGCGCTTGAGAGTGCCCGCAACGCGGTGGACGAGACCACCGGCCGCGTGCTGGAGATCCGCAGAGAATTGGCCGAGCAGAAGCTCGTCGCCGCGCGCTTCTCGTCGGGCTTCGCCGAATACGAGGCTCTAAAGGAGGACCTCGCAGAGCTGGAGAAGATGCAGCGCGAGACCGAATCCAAGCGTGTCGAGCTGGGTACCACCGCGCTGGTGGGCTATCCGCAGGTGGAGGTCATCGAGCCTGCCTACCCGCCGCGCGACCCCATCGCACCGCCCTACTGGCGGGACCTGGGCTACATCCTGGCGGCCGCCTCCGCAGCGGGTCTGATCGCGGTCATCGTGCTGGCCTGGCTGGACGCCCGGGCCCGCGGCGGCCGAATGCCGCGGCCGGTCACCGGCGTGCGTGTCTGGACCGCCGACGCCGCCGCCGACGCCGGGCCACGCTTCCCGCGGCCGGCGGGCACGGACACCGGGCGCCTGGAACAGCCGGCCGAGCAGGACATCCCTTCCGGCCATCTGCCGCCGCCGCAGCGGCCGCCGGTGGTGCCCCGCCAACTCATGGGCGGCGAGGTGGAGGCCCTGTGGGAACTCGCCGGTCTCGCCGAGCGCCAGCTCATCGGCCTGCTGCTATGCGGGCTGTCCGAGGACGAGGCGGCCGCGCTGGGACCGGACGCCATCGACCTGGGCGCCTGCCGGGTACAGGTGACGGCGCCGCGGCCGCGCAACGTAGCGCTGCCGCCGCGGCTCTGCGCGCTGCTAGCCGACACCGGTCCCCTGCCGGCCTGGTCCTCGTCGCAGCCGGAGAACCGTGTCGCCTTCGACGATCTGCTACATCGGCTCAGCCTGCTCGCCAGCGACGCGGGCATCGCCCATGCAGACGAGGTGGATGCCGGTGCGCTGCGGGACACCTACCTCATCTTCCTCGTGCGCCAGGGGGCCCGCCTGACCGAACTGGAGCAGGTCGCCGGCCCCATGTCCGGGCCCGACATCCGCCGCTTCGCTCCCTACTCCCCACCCGGCGCGTCCCGTCCTATCGACCAGCTCGATCGCACCTATCCCCTGTTCGCCTGACGGCGGCAATCGATTTGCAGCTCAGTACTCCCCGCCCCCCGGCGGCAGACCGCCGATGCGCAGCAGTTGCCTGACCAGGTCGCCGGTGTCATCGGCGGCCACGTCGGGGGTGGCGGCCGAGGTCCAGGAATAGTCGGCCTCCAGCCGGTAGGAGCCGATGAATTCGTGTGGCGGGTCGCCGCGCCAGTCGTCGGGAGACAACATCGAAAAGAAGCGTCCTCCATCGGCGCGGCGGTACAGATGATAGACCTTGCCCGGCAGGCGCTTGAACGCGCATTCGGCATGGGTCAGCGCCTGCTCTTCGCGGGCCTCGTCGAGGACCTTGCGCGCCTCGGCCTGAAGGGCCTTGATCTGGTCGGCGATCACGCGCAGCTTGGCGCCGGTGCGCGCGCCGAGCATGGACTCGGCGCGGGCCACCTCCTCCGCCAGCTGCGGGGCATGGAAGGCGGGCGCCAGGCGGCTCACGGGATAGGGGGCACTGCGGTCCCCGCCCTGGTGCCGCAGCGCCTTGTCGTCGTCAGTCATGGTGCTGGATCGGGTCTGAAATGGATCGAGCCGCCACGGTGGCGGCAATGATGGATGTGGCGGCAATGATGGATTCGGAAGCCGACGGCCCCGCCTGCGGGGGCTCATTGCTGGAGGGTGCGGCCGCCGTCCACCGCCAGGATCTGGCCGGTCACATAGTCGGCGTCGCGCACCAGGAACAACAGCGCGCGGGCGATGTCCGCCGAGGTACCGGGGCGCTCCAGCGCGGTGCGCGACAGGATCTCACGCTTGGCATCGTCGGACAGCCCCTGCTCCGGCCACAGGATGGCCCCCGGCGCGATACCGTTCACGCGCACCTCGGGGCCGAGCTCCCGCGCCAGGGACTTGACCATCATCGCATTGCCGGCCTTGGCGATGGAATAGATGGGATGGTCCTTCAGCGGCCGCTGGGCATGGATGTCCACCAGGTTCACGACGCTGCCGCGGGCCTCCCGCAGCAACCCGGCCGCCGCCCGGGTCAGAAAGAAGGGCCCCTTTAGGTTCGATCCGATCAGCGCATTCCAGTCCGCCTCGCTGGCCGTCGCGAGCGGTGTCGGATAGAAGCTCGAGGCATTATTCACCAGGATGTCCAGCCGGCCGCGGAAGGCCGCCACCTCGTCCACCAGCGCCGGCAGGGCGGCGGTGTCGAGCAGGTCGGCCTGCACCAGCCGCACTGAATCGGGCCGGCAGCGCTCCAGTTCAGCCTTCAGCGCCCGGGCGGCCTCCGCCGAGCTGCGGTAATGAACGGCAAGGTCGGCACCATCGGCGTGCAGCAGCCGCGCCACCTGCGCACCGATGCGGTGCGCGGCGCCGGTGACCAGCGCCACCCGCCCCTGCAGCGAGCGCGGCCGCAGCAGGGCCGCCACCGACGGATCGTTCGATTCTGCATCTGTCACTTGGTCACACCCCAGTTGGTCGGACTTGCATTCGCTCTCACAGCATGAGGTTTGTTCCCGGCAGGCCATCTTTCTTCCGTTGCAGTCTCCAGTTGCGCCCTCTTGGGCTCCTCTTCCAGGGCTCTAAGGAGCTCACAGCCGCAACCGAACCTTAAAGATCTCCAGGTCGTCCGGGTCGCGCTCCGTAGTGAATCCGAGCACCTTGCACAGCTTGAGCATGGTGCGGTTATCACGCAGCACGTCGCCGACGATCTCGCCGATGCCGCGGGAGCGGGCGTAATCGATGATACGGCGCATCAGCAGGATGCCGAGGCCCATACCGGCCATGTCGTGGCGGACCAGCACGGCGTATTCGCCGACGCGGTTGGCCGGATCCGCGGATAGGCTGACGACGCCGTAGATCTCGCCGCGGCCGCCGCCGTAGTCGGTCAGGACCAGGGCCATCTCGCGGTCATAGTCGAGCTGCGTGAAACGGGCCGCGGCCACGTGGTCCAGCGTGCGCATGGGTGCGAAGAAGCGCAGCCGCACCTCTTCGGGGGTGAGCTTGGCGACGGCATCCTGCAGGGCCGGCTCGTCCTCGGGGCGGATCGGGCGCAGCAGCAGCAGGCGGCCGTCACCCAGGGTAATGATCTCCTCCAATGCCTTCGGATACGGGCGGATTGCGAGGCGCTCGCCGGGATCGGCGGCGGTGCCGGGCTCGGCCGGCGCGATGCGGATGCGCGCGTCCAGCGCGACGACACCGTAGGCATCGGCCAGCAACGGGTTGACGTCGAGCTCGCGCACCTCGGGGATGTCGCAGACCAGCTGCGACACACGCACCAGGGCCAGCGCCACCGCGTCCAGGTTGGCGCCTGGCTGACCGTCTCCCCCCACCATCAGCCGATGGACGCGGGTGTGGGACAGGAGCTCGCGGGCCAGGCGCATGTTGAGCGGCGGCAGGCCGATGGCCGTGTCGTCGATCGCCTCGACGCGCGTGCCGCCATGGCCGGCCAGCAGCACCGGACCGAACTGGGGATCGTCGGCGACGCCGACGATCAGTTCATAGGCGCCGGGCCGGCGCACCATCGGCTGGACGCTTAAGCCGAGGAGCTCGGCCTCGGGATGGGTCTCGGCCAGCCGCGCCAGCATGGCGTCGGCGGCCCGCTGCACCGCCGCAGGCCCGGCCAAGTCCAGCGTGATTCCGCCGGCGATGGTCTTGTGCAGCAGGTCCGGCGACTGGACCTTGAGGGCCACGGAACCGCCGATCTCGGCGGCCAGCGCGGCGGCGGCCGCCGGCGTCTCGGCCAGCCGCGTGGGTACGGTCGGGATGCCGTAGGCGGACAGCACCTGCTTGGACTCCACCTCGGTGAGCCAGCCCCGCCGGCGCGAGTCGCCGGCGGCGAGGACCGCGTCGATCAGCGCCCGCACCCGTGCCGTATCCGGGACGTAGTCCTCCGGGATCGACGGCGGCGTCTCCATCAGCAGGCGCTGGCTGTGGCGGTAGCGCACCAGGTACATGAAGGCACGCACCGCCTGCTCCGGCGTGTCGTAGCTGGGTATGTGGCGCTTGGCCAATGCAGCCCGCGCCTTGGCCACGGATTCATCGCCGACCCAGCTGGTCAGCAGCAGCGGGCCCCGGGGCGCAGGCGCCTTGTCGATGACGGCCGCCGCGGCCTCGTCCGGCGACGAGACGCCGGTGGGGCAATGCATGACCAGGATCCCGTCGGTATCCGGCGCCGCGGCCAGCACTGCCAGGGAGTCGGCATAGCGGCTACCCGGCGCGTCCCCGACGATATCCACCGGATTGGTCCGCGACCAGTTCCCCGACAGCACCGCATCCATGGCGGCTTCGGTCTCGGCCGCCAGCGGCGCCAGGCGCCCCCCCTGCTGGATGAGCTCGTCGGTGGCGAGCACGGCGATACCGCCGCTGTTGGTCAGGATCATCAGCCGGTCGCCTTTGGGAGCGCGGGCCATGGCCAGAATGCCGGCGGCATCGAACAGCTCCATCAGCCCGCGGACCCGCAGCACGCCGGCGCGGCGGAAGGCCGCCTCGTAGACGGCGTCGCTTCCGGCCAGTACGCCGGTGTGGGAGGCCACGGCCCGCGCTCCCTCCGGGTGGCGGCCGCCCTTGACGACGATGACCGGCTTCATGCGTGCCGCCGCCCGCGCCGCGGACATGAAGCGCCGGGCATCGGTGACCGCCTCGATATAGAGCAAAATGCCTCGGGTGGAGGCATCGCCGGCGAGGTGATCGAGCACATCGCCGAAGCCGACATCGGCCATGTCGCCCAGGGAGACCAGATGCGAAAAGCCGATGCCGCGGGGCGCGGCCCAGTCGATGATCGAGGTCACGATCGCGCCGGACTGGGCCACAAAGGCCAGCTGCCCCGCCGCCGGCATGCGATGCGCAAAACTGGCATTCAGGCCCTTGCCCGGGACCAGGAAGCCGAGACAGTTGGGCCCGACCAGGCGCAGCCCGTGGCGGGCCGCAGCGGCTTGGACGGCCTGTTGACGTTCGGCGCCGCCGGCGGTGTGGCGCTCGCCGAAGCCGGCGGTGATGACGACGGCGGCCCGTGCGCCGCGCTCGCCGAGCCCGTCGACGATGCCGGGCACCGCATCGGCCGGCGCGCAGACCAGGCCCAGGTCCGGCACCTTTGGCAGGCTCGCGATGTCCGGCCAGGCGCGGTGGCCGCCGATATCCTTCAGCGCAGGATGTACGGCCATGATGTCGCCCCTGAAGCCGGCCTTGGCGGACTTGAGCAGGTTCGCGGCCAGGGTCGCCCCGATGGAGCCCGCACTGTCGCCGGCACCGATCAGCGCAATGGCGCGAGGGTTGAACAATGCATCGAGATGGCTCGTGCTCATGGCGAGTCCAGGAACAGTCGGGGGCACTAAACTATACGGCCAACAGATGCGTATCGACTATCGAGGCAGCGATGAGTCAAGACCCGCTGAAACGGACCGTGATCGAGGCCCTGACCGGGGTCGCTCCGGAGATCGACCCGGGCAGCCTGGACCCGGACGTGAACTTCCGCGACCAGTTCGAGCTGGACTCGGTGGATTATCTGAACTTCGTGCTGGACCTGGAGAAGCGCCTCGGCATACACGTCCCGGAGCTGGACTATCCGCGGCTGTCCTGCCTCAGCGGCTGCCTCAGCTATCTGGGAGCCGTGCAGGCCGAAGCATCGCCCTGAGCCGCCGTCGACGCTGGAGGCCGCTGCCACAGCGCCGGCAATCAGCCCGTCTGCGGGTCCTGGCGTGTGCGGACGAAGTCGTCCGCAGGGAAGCCGCGGCCGGCAAAGTCGGCGAGCCAGCGCTCGATGTCGGCCTCGGGCGGCCGCGGGTCGCGGGCCAGCACCCAGCCGCGGCGGCGCGTGGGCTGGCCGACCAGAGCGTACTCGTAATCGTCGCCGACGGCGATGATCCAATAGTCGTCCCAGAACACGTGCACGCCATAGAGCATGCGGAAGCTGATCTCCAGCCGCGCATTGCTGCCGGGGTCGGTGACTCGGGCGATGCCCTTGGCGCAGCCGATACCGCCGTCGGCGTGGGTGCAGCGGTTGGTCACATGCACCAGGCCGTCGTCGCCGAGGACATAGTCGGCATGCACGTTGCCGACGCAGCGCCGTTGCGTGAAGTAGGGCAGCCGGGCGATCTCGTACCAGCGCCCCATGTAGCGCCGCAAGTCCACGCGTAGCGCCGTCGCCGGCGCGGTGAGATGGACCTTCGGTTTGCGCAGCCGGGTGCTGACCGTGACCCGCGCATCGGCGGCGTCGCTGCCGCGACCGCCGGGCGGGGCGGTATAGATCTCCTTCGACAGCGACGACAGGTCGCGCGCGCTGCGCCTGGCCTGATCGGCGGCACGCTCCGCCGCCCCGCGCAGCAGGGGCCGGCCGCGCCGCAACCGGGTGCTGGTGACGCGGGCATCGCTGTCGGCCGCGGCAGGACCTCCGCCGCGGCGGCTACCGGGCGGCGCGGTAAAGATCGGCGTCTCGCGCACCGGCTGATCGCGCAGGCCGCGCCGCGGCGATGGCGGGACCGCGTCGCTGCCGGACGCAGGCGAGGCAGGACCGCGCGTTGCCGGCAATGGCGGATCGGCGGGGCCGGCGGCAGGCGCGGGGTCAGCACGATCGCGGCTCGTCGGCGCGCCGGTGAGCCGAGCGTCGTCACGATCGGCGGCGGGTGCCGCCGGCCCGGAAGCCGGCGTCGCCTGGTCTGCGCCGGCGCCATCGGCGCGCCCGCTCAGAGCCGCCCGAGGGAGTGGGCGGCGGCTTCCGGCGGAAGCGGCCGCCGGCATGGATGAACCCCGCGCGGCGGCGGGGCGGGGCTTGTCGCTGGGCACGAATCAGTTCCCGTGGATTATCGGCGGGGCGTAGGGGCCGACCGCAACCGTTGCCGCGCCGGACGCCCCGGGGCCACCCGGCGGAGCTCGACGCGGGCGCTGCTGCCGCGATAGCAGCCACTGGCCACAACGGTCCGGTGGCGGCGGAACGCCGGCGAACGGTGTCATCGCCCCGTGCAGGTCAAATGGGGTCAAACAAACATTTTACCCGCCCGGCACAGAGCGGCGCGAAGCAGTCGGGATCACCGCGGATCATGGCGCCAGTGCGATCCTGAGCGGCGCCGCCGATCCGGTATACTGCGGGTAATTCGAACAACGCCAAAACAAACGCATGCAGCACGAGACCGACGATCTGCGCATACGTGCGATCAAACAGGTAGTAGCACCGCGGGACCTGCACGAGCAATTCCCGATTACCGAGACCGCGGCGACCACCGTGTACGAAGCGCGCGGCGCCATTCAGCGCATCCTGCACGGCCAGGACGACCGGCTGCTGGTTGTGGTCGGCCCCTGCTCGGTGCACGACCCGGAGGCAGCGCTCGAATACGCTTCGCGGCTGGCACCACTGCGCGAGGCGCTGGCGGACCGGCTCATGATCGTGATGCGGGTGTACTTCGAGAAGCCGCGTACGACGGTAGGCTGGAAGGGCCTCATCAACGATCCCAACCTGGACGGCAGCTTCGAGATCAATAAGGGCCTGGGCCTCGCGCGCAAGCTGCTACTGGATCTAAACGAGATGGGCGTGCCGGCGGGCACCGAGTTTCTCGACCTCATCAGCCCCCAGTACATCGCCGACCTGGTCAGCTGGGGGGCCATCGGCGCCCGCACGACCGAGAGCCAGGGACACCGCGAGCTGGCCTCCGGCCTGTCCTGCCCGGTTGGCTTCAAGAATGCCACCGACGGCAGCACCAAGGTGGCCATCGACGCCATCCATGCCGCGGTCCGGCCGCATGTCTTCATGTCGCTGACCAAAGACGGCCATTCGGCCATCTTCAACACCGCCGGCAATGAGGACACCCACATCATCCTGCGCGGCGGCAGCCGGCCCAACTACGACACCGAGAGCGTCAACATCGCCGCCGAAGAGATCGAGGCTTCAGGTCTGACGCCCAAGATCATGATCGACTTCAGCCACGCCAACAGCCGCAAGCAGCCGGAGAAGCAGATCCGAGTGTGCGAGGACGTGGCCGGACAGATCGCCCGCGGTGACGACCGCATCATCGGCGTCATGATCGAGAGCCACCTCGTGGGCGGACGCCAGAATCTGACCGCCGCCGCCGATCTGGTCTACGGCCAGAGTATCACCGACGCTTGCGTCGCCTGGGACGACACGGTCCCGATGCTCAACGAGCTCGCGGCCGCCGCGGCTCAGCGCCGGCTGGCGCGCATGCGCCGCTGAGCGGCCGCCCCCGGCGGGGCCAGTGGCGGCTGTCGGAGGAGACCGGGATCAACAAGGTGATGATGACCGTGCGCCGCAGCTGACGGCGCCCCGGTCACTTGTCGTCGAAGCCAGCCATCCGGTACCAGCGCCGCGCCTCCTCCGGATCCTTCTCGACGCCGCGGCCCTCCTCGTACATCATCGCCAGCGTGGTCTGGGAGCCGGCCAGACCCTGCTCGGCGGCCTTGCGGAACCAGGCCACGGCCTGCTGCGCGTCCTTATCGGTGCACTCCCCCTCCATGAACATGAATCCAAGGCCATGCTGGGCCAGTCCCAGACCGGCCTCGGCCGCGGACCTCATGTACGCGAACGCGAGCTGGGGATTCGGCAGCATGCCGAGACCGTTCTGGGCCATGATGGCCATGCGGTAACGGGCCTCCGGATTGCCCGCCTCCGCCAGCGGCGACAGCAGGCCGACGGCGCGGGAGAACTGTTTGGCCTCGAAGGCGGCGATGCCGCTGCTGAGATCCATGTCCTCACTGGTGAACTGCTCGGTCATGATGACTCCTCTGCTCGGTTTCGGATCGGTCGACGGTCGGCGCCGGAGGTTGGTGCGCGGCTTCCGAATTGAGGGCGCGAGACCGAAATCACAGGCCGGCGCCGCTGCGGGAGCCTGCGCATCATCCCGCCACCGGGGCAGCGCTGCCGCACCGCGGCGCCTCCGTCACGGCCACAGCGGCAGGCCGACGAAGGCCTGCCAGCGCGCCAGCAGCGCCGGGGTCGCGGCAGCCAGAGCCACACGCTTCTCCAGACCCAGGCCGCTCAGCGGGTCGGCGCCGTTGCGTGCGAACAACTGGGCGGCGGCCCCTGCCTCATCGGCGATGAGCCGGCCCGCGGCCCAGTCCCACATTCGCTGTCCGCCATGCAGATAGAGCTGGACGCGCCCCGCAGCGAGCCAACACCAATCCAGCGCCACGGCACCCAGATTGCGCTGGGAGCGGAACGAGCCGGCGCGGAACAGGTCCGGGATGCGTGCCGGAGGCAGGCGTTTGAAATCCACCGCGGCGATGCAGTCGCCGAGTCCAGAGCCGGCGGCGAAGGGCGCCAGCGGCTTGCCGTCGCACCAGGCGCCGCCGCCGCGGCGCGCCATGAAGCACTCGTCACGCACTGGGTCCAGCACCAGGCCGAGCTCGACGCGGCCATGCTGCACGAGCGCCAGCGACAGGGCGAACACCGGAAAGCCGCAGGCGTAGTTGCTGGTTCCGTCCAGCGGGTCCAGACACCAACAGGTGCCGCCTTGGAGCAGCCGCGCTTGCTCGGCAGGCTCCATCTCCTCGCCGAGCAGCGGAATTTCCGGCCAGCGCTGGGCCAGTTCGGCGGTCAGGCGCTGCTGCACACCCAGGTCGGTCTCGGTGACCAGGCTGCCGTCGGTCTTGCTGGTCGCGGCGACGCGGCGAAAGCCCGGCATCACCTGGTCGCGGGCGACATTGCGCAGCAGCTCGGCCAGTGGCTCCAGAGACGGCGACGATACGGGAGTTTCGTAAGACATGGCGGGTACGACTCGGTAGGGGGCGAACCGGCATGATGGGAGCATGCTGTCTGTGGCGCAAATGGGAGCGTCGGGCTGGGGCGGCCCCAGCGCGGCCCAGGAGGCGGCGCCTGGCGGCCTTGCTGCTGTGGGCGGCGCTGCCGGTCGCGGCAGCGACAGCGCCGCCGGACCTGCAGCCGTTCCTCGACGCGGAGCACGCGCTTCAGGCCGGCGACCGGCAACGCTTCGAGGACCTCGCCGCCGCGCTGTCCGACCATCCGCTGTATCCGTACCTGGCACTCACCGACCTGCTGGGGCGGCTGGACACCGCCGAAGCCGATGAGGTGAACGCCTTCATCGAGCGCTACGCGGACACAGCGCCCGGCGAGCGGTTGCGTCTGAACTGGCTGAGGCGCCTGGCGCGGGAGGAGCGCTGGCCGGAGTACATCACGGCCTACGTGGACAACGGCTCCGAGACCCGTGAATGCCTGTACCGCCGCGCCCTGCTGGCCACCGGCCAGCGACAGGCCGCCTTCCACGGGCTGGAAGCCTTGTACCACACCGGAGCCTCGCTGCCGGCAGCCTGCGATCCGCTGCTCGCCGACTGGTCCGCCTCCGGAGGCCTGCCGCCGGCGCAGGTCTGGCAGCGCATCGACCTGGCCCTGGCACGGGCCAATGCCGGCGTGGCGGCTTACCAGGGACGTTATCTACCGAAAGCCCAGCAACCTTGGCTGGAGCGGCTGCTGCGGCTGCACCAGCGCCCGCGGCTGCTACTGAGCCAACCGCTGACGGCAGCGCAGGTGCCGGACCCGGAACGTCGCGGAGCGCTGATCACCCACGCCATCGTACGCCTGGCCCGGCTCAGCCCGACGCAGGCGGTCGAGGCCCTGTCCGGTGCGGAAACGAACGGCGAATTGACGCAGGAACAGCGCGAGCGGGCCCGCGTCGCGGTCGGAACCGCCTTGGCCGCGGCCGGTGACCGCGCCGCCCTGGCACAACTGGCCCGACTCCAGCCGCGGCCGGACAACGCCGAGATACAACTGGAGCGGCTCCGGGCAGCACGAGCGCTCGAGGCTTGGCCCGAGCTGGCGCATTGGGCCCGGGACCTGCCGCCCGGCGCCGACCAAGACGGCGAATGGGCGTATTGGCGCGGCCGGGCGCTGGCGTTGGGCGGCAACCGTATCGGCGCCGCCCATGCCTTCGCCGAGGCGGCCGGAGCGCGCAGCCTCTGGGGCTTCCTCGCCGCCGAGCTGCTCGGCCGTCCGCCGGCACTGCACCATGTGCCGGCGCCGGCCAGCCCCGGCGGGATCGAGGTGCTGTTGGGCTCGGAGACGGCCGAACGCATCCGCGCCCTGCGCCGCCTCGGGCGTCAGGCCGACGTGCGCCGGGAGTGGCGGGCGCTGACCCGCGGGCTGTCGGACGGTGGCCTGATCACGGCGGCCGTCGCCGCAGACGGGCTCGGACTCACCAACGAGTCCATCCTGACCCTGGCCCGCAGCGGCTACTGGGACGATTTGACACTGCGCTTCCCGCTCGCGCACCGCTCGCTGGTCACGGCCGCAGCGGCCGAGCATGGCCTGCC
>Ga0316578_10000423_pt1 | contig 13895 bp, 8 predicted proteins | sample J0NA_2_FD_203076 | JGI IMG/M metagenome (GOLD analysis project Ga0316578, IMG submission 203076) | Rhizosphere microbial communities from salt marsh grasses in Alabama, United States - J0-2_160517rDrC | ecosystem: Host-associated > Plants > Roots > Rhizosphere | place: USA: Alabama | collected... | reverse complement strand
CAGATGGACGGGCACTCGCTCCTGCTCGGGCCGGCGACCGCCTGAACGATGCAGGCCTATCTCGATCTGCTTCGCGATGTCATCGACAATGGCGTCGACAAATCCGACCGCACCGGTGTCGGCACCCGATCGGTGTTCGGGCGCCAGCTGCGTTTCGATCTGAGCCGCGGGTTCCCGCTGCTCACCACCAAGCGCATCCACACCAAGAGCCTGATCCACGAGCTCCTCTGGTTTCTCTGCGGCTCGACCGACAACCGATGGCTGCGTGATCGGGGCGTGACCATCTGGGACGAGTGGGCGACCGAGGATGGTCGTCTCGGTCCCATCTATGGTGCCCAATGGCGCAGCTGGGCCTGCCCGGACGGCCGCGTGATCGATCAGCTCGCCGATCTGGTTGCGACGATCCGGACCCGTCCGGATTCGCGACGCCTGCTGGTCTCGGCCTGGAACCCGGCGGATCTGCCCGACGAGGGTCGGAGTCCGCAGGAGAACGTGCACGCCGGGCGTATGGCCCTGGCGCCGTGCCATTGCCTGTTTCAGTTCTATGTCGCCGGCGGGCGTCTCTCCTGTCAGCTCTATCAGCGCAGCGCCGATCTCTTTCTGGGTGTGCCGTTCAACATTGCGAGCTATGCATTGCTGACGCATCTGATCGCCCATCAGTGCGACCTGGAAGGGGGTGACTTCATCCATACGTTCGGTGACGTCCATCTTTACCGCAATCACCTGAACGACGAGATCGTATTCTCGCAGCTCGAGCGCGAGCCCCGGACCCTGCCGACGCTCCGCCTGCTGCGGCGACCCCCTACCCTGTTCGATTACCGGTTCGAGGACATCGAGCTCGTCGGGTATGACCCACACCCTGGCATCCGCGCACCGATCGCGGTCTGACCGGATGCCGGACCTCAGCTGACCTGGCAGGCGCACGCCTCCTCGGGGAGCCACTTCTCATGGATTCGTTCAGCCAAGCCTTTGTGGAATATGGACTCTTCCTGGCCAAGACCTTGACCATCCTGCTCGGCATCGCCGTGCTCTTGATCCTGGGCATGCGTCTTCGCCAGGCCGCGCATGGCGATGCCGAGCAGTTGGAGATCATCGACCTCAATCAGCGCTATCGTGAGCTCACGCGCGCATTGAAGGAGCTCTCCCTCCCCAAGAAGGCCTACAAGGAGTACCTGAAGGCGGAGCGTAAAGAGGAGAAGGCGCGCGAGAAGGGCGCCAAGGCCCAGCGCCCGCGGCTCTTCGTCATCGAGTTCAACGGTGACATCCGCGCCAGCGAGGTCAGTGCCCTGCGCGTTCTGGTAACCATCCTGGTGATGGAGGCCCGCGAGGGAGACGCGGTGCTGGTGCGCCTGACCAATGCCGGCGGCCTGGTCAGCGACCACGGTTTGGCCGCCTCACAACTGGCGCGTATCCGCCAGAAGGGGATTCCGCTGACGGTTGCGGTCGACAAGGTCGCCGCAAGCGGCGGCTACCTGATGGCCTGCGTGGCCGATCGCATCATCGCTGCGCCCTTCGCGGTCGTCGGCTCAATCGGCGTGCTGGCGGAGCTGCCCAACTTCCATCGCCTGCTGGAACGCTACGGCGTCGACTTCGAGCTGCACACCGCCGGGGAGTTCAAGCGCACCCTCACCCTGTTCGGCGAGAACACCGAGGAGGGTCGCCAGAAGCTGCGCGAGCAGCTGGACGAGACGCACACCCTCTTCAAGTCGTTCCTGACCAGCTATCGTCCGAGCCTGGACCTCGACCGGGTCGCCACCGGCGAGTACTGGCATGGCGAGCGCGCCGTCGAGCTGGGCCTGGTCGACACCATCCAGACCAGCGACGACTTCCTCTTGGCGGCCAGTGCAGACATGGACCTACTCAAGCTCAAGTACACCGCCCGCAAGAAACCCATCGAACGGCTGCTGTCCAGTCTGCGGGCGGCGCTGGACCACGCGCTCGCAGGCTGGCGCCCCGGGAGGTGAACCCGGCACGACCGGCGCACAGATGCAGAGGATGGACAGGGACGGCCATTGCCCAACGCTGACGCGTCGAAGTGAGGATTGCTCGGGTTGCTGTCGGTCGCGAGTCGCAACTGTGGCACGAACAACGCAGACCGGGCTCCGCCTCAGAATCCTTTTCCGGTAACGGGCAAACAAGGGAGTCTGCGATGGCTAAGATCCTAATATCCTGGACCGATCCCGCTTCGCTCCATCCGGGCGACGCGAACGTCTCTTGGCGGCCTGGACCCTTAGGCGCTCGAGCCGGATCCAGGCGTCCAGGATGCAGGCCACCGACCATGCCTGCGCCGGGCAGCCGCGCGGGCGGTGGGGCGGGTCGCCGTCGAAGATCTCGCTGACGGTGCCGAGCCCGGCGTCGAGCAGGTGATCGGAAATCGGTTCCAGACGTGCCTGGGCTGCGGCTGCATCGCCGGTCACGCGGTTCTCGGCGAGCGCGTAGGGCCCGAGCAGCCAGGCCCAGACGTTGCCCTGATGGTAGGCCGCATCGCGACTGCGGACATCCCCCACATACTGGCCCTGATAGTCGGGATCCTCCGGCGTCAGCGACCGCAGTCCGTATGAGCAGAGGAGATGGCGCTCGCACATGGCCACGACTGCCGCCTGATCGGGCGGATCGAGCGGCGAGTGGACGAGACTGACCGCGAAGATCTGATTCGGGCGGATCCGCGCGTCGCCTCCGTCCGGGCCGTCCAGGACGTCGTACAGTCCCAGTCGGTCCGGGCGGACGAAACGCGCAAATCCGGCCCGGGCCGCGTCGGCGCAAGCGCGGTAGCGCCGGGCATCCAGGCCCAGTCGGTCGGCGAAATCGGCCATCATCCGGAGCCCGTGATACCAGAGCGCATTGATCTCCACTGGTTTGCCGATGCGGGGGGTGACGACCCAATCGCCGACCTTCGCATCCATCCAGGTGAGTTGCACGCCCGGCTCACCGGCTCGGATCAGCCCGTCCACCGGGTCCATGGCGATCCCGTAGCGCGTTCCGTTGCGATAATGGGTGATGATCGACTCCAGGAGGGGGAAGGCGCGCGCGAGCGCATCCAGGTCAGCCGTGGCCTCGACATAGGCGCGCCAAGCCTCGATCAGCCAGAGCGCGGCATCCACCGTGTTGTACTCGGGAACCTCGCCGGAGCCGGGGAAGCGGTTGGGCAGCATGCCGCGGTCGACCAGACCGGTGAAGGTCTCGAGGATGCGCCTCGCTGTCTCGGGTCTCCCGGTCGCGAGGGTCAGGCCGGGGAGCGCGATCATGGTGTCCCGGCCCCAATCGCCGAACCAGGGGTAGCCGGCGATCACGGACATGCCGCATGCCAGGTCATCACGCGGATCGCGGGCGGCGATCGCGCGCTCGATCAGAAAGCTGTCGGCCGCGAGGATGAGCTGGTCGATCCAGCTCGGGAAGGTTGCGATCCCGGATTGCGCGGCCCTCGCGGTCCGCAGGAGCGCGCGATCACGCCGCTGGAAGCGTTCGAGCGCCTCGTTCGGATCAGGGTCGTCGGCGGATGCGAGCGTGGCCAGGATCCCGCACCGACTCATCGAGTCCAGGGACAGCTCCGCGAAGCCCACCCTCAGATGATCTTCCTGGTCTGGCAGGCCACGCTCCTGCTCGAGCGACAGGTTGAAATGCTCGATCCAGTCGGGATCAGTCCGAATTGTTCCGCCGCAGCCGATCAGATTGAGCGCAGACCCATCGGCGCGCTGAATCCGCAAGCGACCTCCGGTCGCCTGGAGCGCGGGATCGAATTCACCCTTACGCCGGACCTCATGGTGGTCCCGGTCGGCGAGGAGGAGGGCGATGCGCAGTCGTGGGGCGGCCCCTGCCCGACTGCGCAGCAACTGGTAGGTGAGCCACACCCCGTCCTCGCCCGGCGGCATCCAGATTCGCTGCTCGATCGTCAGGTCGGCGCAGCCCCAGTGCCACACGGGCATCCGCCCCTCGAGTCGAAACGACTCGATCAGCACATGGCCGGATGGCTCAACCCGGCCCTCGGCAAAGCGGTTGCTGAACAGAGGCCAGGCCCGCTCCCCGTCGATCAGGGTCGTGTCCATCTTGACGACCAGCAGTCGGCGCCCGAGCGGCGGGTCGACCGGCGCGATCAGCAGACCGTGGTAGCCGCGTGTCCGGGTCCCGGCGACCGTTCCCGCGGCATAGCCGCCCCGGCCGTTGGCGAGCCACCACTCCCGGCGCTCCGCCTCCGCCAGCTCGCCGCACAGGGCACGGCCGATCCTGATCCCGCCGGCACCGGAGCGGCTCATCGAAGCAGACCCGGCTGCCCGGACGTGGTCGGTCTCGCCAGACGATCGGCCATGTTGCACACTGTCACTCCACCGAGTCGAGGATCCGAACGAACGCAGCGCGGATCATGCATCAGGACGCCCGCGGTCAGCGAGCCTTCGTGGAACGCGCCGCTGATGCCTGGATGGCGGTCCTGTTCGTCGCTGCAATGCGGGCCTTCCAGGCTCGGGCGTGATTGGCCCGTTCCTCCGCCCGGTCGTCCGGGTGCTTGGCTCGAAGCTCCTTCTGGTCCGGTTGCAGGGCGGCCCGGGGGATTGCGACTCCGGCGCCGGCGGCGCCTGGCCCAGACGCCCGTGCCGCCGCATCGAACACGGAGCGAATCCGCGTTTGAGCTGACCCTGTCAATCGAGAGCATGAGTCCTGTCGATGTCCGAGCTGACCCTCCATTTCGAGCGCCGTGCCGGCTGGGGCACAGATGTCTACGCACACTGTTGGGACGCACACCCAAGGGGGCCTCACAGCGATTGGCCCGGTCTCGCGATGGAGCCCATCGGGGACGGCTGGTACCGGATCCGATTCCCGGGGACACGATCCCTGCGACTGGTTTTCAACGACGGTCGGGGCCATCAGACGCGCGACCAGTTTCGCGATGCGAACGGCTGGCTCGATGTCGCGGGCCGCTGGCATGACCACCGCCCCGCGCATCGGTTCAGCGGGGTCGGCCCGCGGGGGACGGGCGCGCAGCCGGGTCCGGCGCCGAGCGCCTCCACCGAGCCGCGTCCCATCGCAGAGCGAATCGATTTCCGCGAGGAGACGATCTACTTTCTGATCACCACGCGCTTCTATGACGGTGATCCGTCCAACAACTTCTTCTGCCGTGACCGGATCCAATTCGATGGCGCCGGCCAGCCGGTCGATCCCCACTGGCGGGGCGACTTCAAGGGACTGATCCAGCGTCTGGACTACATCCGCGACCTCGGTTTCACTGCGATCTGGATCACCCCGCCCGTGGAGAATCGCTCCGGGCTCGACTACCACGGGTACCACCCCTACGACTGGACCCGCATCGACCGGCGCCTGGAATCGCCGGGTGCCACCTATCAGGACCTGATCGATGCCGCTCACGCTCGTGACATCAAGATCGTCCAGGACGTTGTGGTGAACCATTCCTGCCAGTACGGCATCCGGGGCAGGGTCCACATCGACCACCTGCCGATCAAATATTACGTGCCCCAAGGTTCGGAGCAGGGGCAGGTCGACCATGGTCCCTACCAAGGCCACCTCGGCAACTATGCCTGGCCCAACCGCGATGACATCGACAATCCGGTGGCCCCCGACTGGTATCGCGAGCGTCATGGTCGCGATCCGGATGGGGTCGAGCCGCTGGTCGATCCCAAGACCGGCGAGATCGTGCCCAAGCCCGGCTACAACCCGGGTCGCTTCTTCGGCGTCGACCCCAATGACCTCGACCCGGAGTGGTACCATCAGGACGGCTTCATCTGCGGCGGCGACTGGGAAAGCGTTCGTCCCCTCCAACACAAGCACCTGGCGGGTGACTGCATCGATCTCGCGACGGAGCGGCGAAACGTGAAGGACTACATCATCGGCGCGGTCAAGCGCTATCTCGACATGGGCGTCGATGCCCTGCGCATCGACACCGTCAAGCATATCGAGCGCGACAATCTGCTGGAGTACGTCAACGCCTGGAAGGCCCACAAACCGGGTCTCTTCGTGTTCGGCGAGAATCTGGTCAAGGGCTACGGCTGGGGCGATCTCGGCGGCGGCGACAACGGGCCCTCGCAGATCCGTCCCTGGTGGTACACGCGGATCGGCCACGATCCGCAGGACCCCGAATCCGGTGGAGATTCCGGCTTCCCGCAGCTCGATTTCGGACTCTTCTCGACCTTTCGCGACACCGTGAGCAGGGGCACCTACGAAGGCACCGCCCAGATCCTCGGCATGGACTGGATCTACGGCGACGTGACCCAGCTGGTGACCTTTCTTCAGAACCACGACGTCGGCCCGGACAACGACTTCAAGTACCGTTTCAAGGGCGACCAATGGATGGCGGCCGCGGCGTACAATCTGATCTGGACCGTTCGCGGGATTCCCTGCCTTTATTTCGGCGAGGAGATCGAGTTCATGAAGGGGGCGCCGCAGGATGTCGAGGGTGAGCGCGACACCCTGCACCAGACCGGCCGCGCCTATTTCGGTGACCACCTGAGCGACGGGCGCATCCGTGAGACCCAGGCACATCCCCTCTATCAGCACATCCGGCGCCTGAATCGGATCCGGCGCGCCGTCCCGGCGCTCCAGAAGGCGCGTCTGAGCCATCTCGCCGAATGGGGCAGCGGGATGCGCTTCGTCCGGGACCATGCCGAAAGCGGCAGCTACGTCGTGGTCGGTCTGGCGATCGGGTCTGATCAGGAGATCGGCATCGACGGGGTTCGGCCGGGGCTGTACCGGGATGCGGTGACCGGCCATGAGCAGGCGTCTGAAGGCCGGCTGGTCTTCCGTGTGAAGGCCAACTCGGCCGGCATCTATGTCTTGGACGGTCCGGGTAAGATCGGCGAGGACGGCTTTTATCTGAGGTGAGCACGGAGGGTTTGCCGACATGACCTGGGAAGGTTGGCTGACGATCACCGTCATCGGACTCGTGCTGGTGTTTTTGGTGCAGGGCCGGATTGCGACCGATGTCGTGGTCGTCGCCGGTGTCGTGCTGTTGCTGCTCGCGGGGGTCCTGACCCCTGAGGAGGCCCTCGCCGGCATGGCGTCCACGGGCATGCTCACGGTCGCGGCCCTCTATGTAGTGGTTGCCGGTCTGCAGCGAACCGGCGGGATCGCCTGGGTCAGTCGCCATGTCCTCGGACGGCCCAAATCCCTGCCCAGGGCGCAGATGCGCCTGATGCTGCCCGTGGCCGCCATGTCGGCCTTCCTCAACAACACGCCGGTCGTCGCCCTGTTCATCCCCGCTGTGGCCGACTGGTCGCGCCGGATGGGCCGGTCGGCCTCGCGGTTCATGATGCCGCTCAGCTATGCCGCAATCCTGGGCGGTACACTGACCCTGATCGGGACCAGTACCAATCTGGTGCTGAGCGGTCTTTGGGAGAGCGGTGGGGGCGAGCGGATCGGATTGTTCGAGATCGCGTGGATCGGTCTCCCCGTGGCCCTGGTCGGGATCGCCTATGTGGCCTTGGCCGGTCAATTCTTGCTGCCCGAGCGCAACCCGGTCATCGGCCGCGACGAGACCGATGCACGCGCGTACACGGTGGCGATGGAGGTGGATCCGCGCGGTCCCTTGGTAGGTCAGACGATCGAGTCGGCTGGCTTGCGCGGTTTGCCCGGGCTGTTCCTGGCCGAGATCCTGCGCGGGGACCGGCTGCTGCCCGCGGTGGGGCCGCAGGAGCGCCTGCAGGCGGCCGACCGGCTGGTCTTCGTCGGAATCGTTGATTCCATCGTCGATCTCCGCAACGTCCACGGACTCCTCCCGGCGACCGACCAGACGGGCAAGCTGCCGGTCGCGCGACATCGCCGGACCCTGGTCGAGGCGGTGGTGTCCTCCGACTGCCCTTTGGTCGGGTTGAGCATCCGCGATGGCCGCTTCCGCACGCGCTACAACGCGGTGGTGCTCGCGGTCGCGCGCGCCGGCTCACGGATCCAGCAGAAGATCGGCGACATCGTGCTTAGGCCGGGCGACACCCTTTTGATCGAGGCCGGTCCGTCCTTTACCGAGATGCACCGGTTCTCACGCGATTTCCTCTTGGTGAGTCAGGTCCAGCGCTCGCACGTGGTCCATTGGGAGAAGGCCGGGTTCGCAGTCGCCATCCTGCTTGCCATGGTCCTGATTGCAGTCTTCGCCCCGTTCGGCTGGGGTATGCTGGAGGCCGCGCTGCTGGCTGCCGGGGCCATGCTGGCCTTTCGTTGTGTCACGGCGACTCAGGCAAGACGGGCGGTCGACTGGCAGGTACTGCTCGTTATCGCCGCGTCCCTCGGCCTAGGGAAGGCGATGGAGGTGACCGGCGCGGCGGGATTTCTCGCCGGGAAGCTGATTGCGCTGGCGGGCGAGGACCCCTGGCTCACCCTGCTGATGGTCTACCTGATCACCACCATGCTCACGGAGATCGTCACCAACAATGCCGCGGCGGTCCTGATGTTCGCCATTGCGGCCGGGGCGGCGGAGGTCATTGGGGCCGATTTCAAGCCCTTTTTGTTTACCATCATGATGGCCGCATCCGCCAGCTTCGTGACCCCCATCGGCTATCAGACCAACCTGATGGTGATGGGCCCCGGGGGCTATCGCTTCGGCGACTATGTCAGGATGGGCCTCCCGCTGAATCTCGTGGCCGGCCTGGTGACCTGCTCGTTGGCGCCCCTGGTCTGGCCCTTCACTTCGAGTGGCTGACAGCGGATGCGCTCGGGCCCCGACAGGGCGCTGCCGGGTGCCGCTTGCAGCAGATGGGGACAGGGTTTCCAATAGGGGGCAGTGACAGCCTGAGCGGAGGGGATGCCATGTCGATCACCAAGCCAATCCTCGCCCTTGCCGCAGGGAGCAGCCTGCTGCTCTGCGGCGCAGCCGTTCTGCTTGCACAGGGCAGCGCCGGGGCGGAGCCTGCCTATCTCGCCGGTGGGATCGGGACGAGCGGGCGCGAGGAGCTCGCCGCGGTCCAGGACCAATATTCCTTGAAGTTGGTGTTTGCCTACACGACGGGGTCCTTCCTTGCGAACGTGGTTGTCGAGATCGCCGATGCCCGCGGCGAGGCCCTGCTCGACACCGTCTCGTCCGGACCCTGGATGCTCGTGAAGCTGCCGCCGGGTCGCTATCGGGTGACCGGGACCTTGAATGGCGTGGTTCGGAGCACAGAGGTCGAAGTTCCTGGCCAGGGACTCCGAGAGGTCAATCTGCGCTGGCCGCCTGGCTGATTTGCCTCCTGTGTCAGAGGCGGCGGCGACTCCTAGCGGCACTTCACCGGTGCGCCGGCACCGGCTCGATGACGTCGCGTCCTGTCGACGTAGCCTGAATCGCCCCAGTGCATCGTCACTTTTTCAGCCGGAGCGCGCCAGTCTGCCAGCAGAGTGATCGCATCGGTTCAATACCCGAAGACATCGGTCTCGGCGCGGACGCTTCCCGACGCGCCCGCGACGCCATCATCGCCAAGCCCGGAGAAACCCATGGCAGAGCTGTCGAAGGAAGAAGGTGTACTGGTTGCGATTCTCGATCGGTTCGAAAAGTTCAGGCTTCCGCGCGCGCTCGACATCAAGGCGAAGGTGGACCGCGGCGAACGGCTCGACGGTGCGGATATCGCGCACCTCGAAAATGTCCTGAAAGATTCAGACGAAATCAAACGGTACGTGGATCAGCGACCGGATTTGCAGGGCATCTACACACGCGCCGTGAGCCTGTACCACGAGATCACCAGGAAGGCGCTGGAAAACGAGGAGAATGGATAGGGCGCCGCCGCGCTTGAGCGATCGTGGCGAGCGGCACGGGCCCGAGGACCGGCTCGAGCGACCTTGAGGCGCTGAGTGCTGATTCGTTGCGTTTCCCGGAATCGGCCTGCCGGTCGCGTCCGCACCTCGACCCAGAGCGCTGCCGGATCCGTCCGCCCCCCAGTGAGCGACTCGAAGCTCCGGCCTCCACGCTCGAGCGCCCCATTCGGACCTCCGCCGCGCCGAAGACAATCCGTTTGGCCCGCTCCTGGTCGTGCGGTTTGGGCCTGCGCCGTCAGCCGATGTCTCAGGGCTCGCTTCGTTGGCATCGAGCACTCGCCATCCTGAGGACTGGGTGCGGAGAGCATCGCCGCGATGATCCCTGGGGCGAGATCCGCCACGGTGACAGGGGCGCCCGGCTGGGAGACCATAAGGGCAGACAGGTATCAGGAAACGCGGGTATGGTGTCGAGCCGACCTGGGCGAGGGTGTCCGCGGCGCCGATGAGAGCAGCACGCATCGCCTTTTGGGCACTCCTCGTCACCTTGTTGGGCGTCGCCAGTGCGCTCGCCTATCTGCCGGTCTACCTGGAGGCCCATAAAGAGCTCCTGGCGGTGGGTGCGAGCCGGATGCTGGGACGGCCCGTGCGGATCGGGGGCGCGGTTGGGCTCGGCTGGCTGCCGCGGCCGTCCCTGACCCTGGAAGACGTCGAGATTGCGGGGACAGAGGGATGGGCGGATCCTCCCTGGCGTATCGGGCGTCTGGAGGCCGACCTGGATCTGGCCGCGCTGTCTGACCGGCAACTCCGGATCGGACGGCTGCTCATGCGCGAATCCGCGATCGCGATCGACCTTGGCCGGATCGGGGACGCGGGACCGAGCCAGCTGTCGATCAGCCATGGTGGGTTTCGCTTCGGCGTCGGCTCATTTCGCCTGATGGAATCGACGCTCGTCGTCCGATCGCACCAAGGTCAGGCCCGGACCTTTCGGGTCCAGCGACTCGATCTGCAGGGTCTGGGCAGCCCGAGCCTGGTCTTGGCGGGCGAGGGCAGCGAGTCGGGCACGCCCCTCGCAATCTCCCTCTCCACCGGACCGCCGGGCGAGTCAGGATCACGACGCTGGCCGTTCGATGCCCGGGTGCGGGTCGCAGACGCCAGCCTCGAAGCCTCGGGAAGCACCGCCGTGCCCTTCGACTTTGCGCAGATCGAGTCGGACCTGTCCGTGTCGGGGCCAGATCTGCAAGCCCTGCAGGGACTGGTCCCGGGCCTTGCGTTGCCGGCAGGGGCCTTCCGCGTGACCGGGCGGCTGAATCGAGGCCAGGACGGCCTCGAGCTCGGCGCGATCGAGGGATCACTCGATGCCGCCGAGCCCCTGGGCCGGATCACCTTGTCCGAGGCGACGTTCCGATATGCCGCGAGCGCGCTGACAGCTGACCTCGCGGGGCGCCTGCAACAGACCCCTTTCCGGCTCGAGCTCGGGCTCAGCGGAATGGACCGGCAGGCGTCTGGCCCTCCCGGGGACTGGTCCGCACGGCTGGAGATCGCCGGCGCCCTTGACGAGACGCGACTGCTCGGGGACCTGGTCCTGGCGTCAAGTGGTCCGAGGCCCCGCATCAAAGGCAGTCTGGACATCGAGCAGGTCGATCTGCGTTCGCCGGGCACGTTCAAGCGCTCGGCGACGAAGCCACCGGGGGCGGGCACCTGGCCGGATATTCCGCTGCCGGTCGACAGCCTGAGCGAGGTGGACCTGGAACTTGCGCTCCAGGTGCGGGATCTTGATGCGGGGCGTCTCACGGTCGAGCGGATCGCCACCCGCGTGACCCTCGAGGATGGCCTGCTTCGGCTCGATTCGCTCCGCATCGCGTGGCCGGGAATGGGCCTCGCCGGCGAGGTGATGCTCGATGCCCGAGCCGGTCGGCCAGTCGTGACGGCCGCCTTGAAGGCGAATCGGATCGCACTGCCCGACGCAGTCACCTTCCTGGTCTCAGAGCCACGGTTGTCCGGGAGTCTCGACGAGGTGTCGCTGACCGCCAAGGCTCAGGGGACGAGCGCGCGTGCGCTGCTCGAGACGCTCGACGGGGAGCTCAGGGCCAGGGAGGCCCGGTTCCAGGCAAAGGCGGCAGCCGGGCCCGGCGCGGGCGAGATCAGGCTTATCCAACCCCGCTTAACGGTTGGGTCGGGCGCGCCCGTGCGGCTGCAAGCGGCCGTGAATGCGGAAGGGCAGGCGTTTGATCTCGGTCTGACCGGCGGATCACTCGAGGCCCTGCTGTCTCATGATGCAGGTTGGTCGAAGCTCGGCGTTTTGGCGCAGCGGGACCCCACAGCCGGCGGCCCGGAGATCCGCGGTAGCGTTGGGCCCCTTGCTGCAGTGCTGGCGGGCCGCGACCTGCACCTGGATCTGTCGTTGCAGCAACCGGGGCTCAAGATCGGCGCGACGGGGAGGCTCGCACGTCTGGACGGATTGCAGGGCAGCACCCTGGCTGTCGAGGCCGCGGTTGAAGATCACTCCGTCCTCGGGAATCTGCTCGGATTCCCGCTGGGTGATCGGTTCGACGCGCGCTTTGCGGGCGGTCCGCCGCTGAAGGTATCCGGCCGTCTTGTCGGCCTCGACCAGGGTCTGGAGCTGCGCGATCTCAAGGCGATCAGCGGGGACAGTGACCTCGACGGGGGCATGATGATCCTCCGCGCGCCGAAGCCCCGGATCGAGGCGACCCTGAGGTCTCGCATGCTGGATCTGACGCCTTACCTCGTCAGCGGCGCGTCCGGAGGGGGCAGCGCCCGGGAGGCAAGCTGGCGCGCGCCGCCGCCCGAGATACTGGAGACCCTCGATGGGACCCTGCGCCTGACGACCGGCCGCCTCAGGGCGGGCGATCTCGGGCTCGACATGGTCGACCTGTCGGCAGTCGTGGACTCCGGTCATCTTCGCGCCTCCCTGGCTGCCGGCGCGGAACGTCTCAGCGCGGACATCGACCTGCGCCCAGTAGACGGCGGCTGGCGGTTCGACATCCACAGCAGAGGCAATCTAGACCTCTCCTGGCTACTCATGGCGGAGCGGGCAACAGCGCTGTCGCATCTCCCCACCAAGCTGGACGCGCGTCTCACCGGCGTTGCAACCTCTTTCGAAGCCCTGCTCGGGCACGCCGGCGGTCATCTGGAGCTTGCCCTGGGGCCGGGCCGGCTGAACAGGAAGGCCGCTGACCTGCTGCCCCTTGGCGGGCTGGTGGAGAGTCTGTTGGATGCGATCAACCCCCTCGGCCACCGGCGGGATTTCAACGACCTGCAGTGCGCGGTCCTGCAGTTCGATCTCGCCGACGGCATTGCCACCAGCACCCGTGGTCTGGCGGTCCAGACCAGAGACATCAATGCCATCGGCGGTGGGGCGCTCAATCTGCGCACGGGCGAGATCGAGATCCGTTTCAAGACCGTCAGGCGGCGGGGGACCGGCATCAGTCTCCTCGGGATTGCCGACAGGTTCGTGCACATCAAGGGCACGCTGCGGGACCCCAAAGCCGGTATCGACCCGGGTGCGCTGCTCGTTCATGGCGCCGCCGCCTGGGCGACGACCGGGATCAGTCTGCTGGCCGATCAGCTCTTCCGGCGGCTCACCGGCGCGACGAATCCCTGCGATGTCGTGAGGGGCCGGCGCTAGTGCAGCGGACTTAGGCGTTGTTTCCAAAATTATTTCGTCACGAACTTCTAGAATTCGCCCACCTCGCCACCGGCTGCGAACGCGATCACGGCTTGGACGTCCTCTGCGGACATTGAAGGAAAGCCCGCCAGGATCTCTTCGACGGTGGCGCGGCGGTTATTGTGCCGGAGTCGATGTCTTGCTGCAGCGTGGCACCCAGGCGGACAGTGATGTCCGAATGGGGCACGTTGCTGACGCTCGGTCGAGGAAGACAGCCCAGGCTACGGGTAGTCGAGCCGAGTCTTACCCGCGTAACGCCGACCCCGCTGACCTGCCATTCTCCGGTAAACTTATCGACACCGGCGCCGTTCTCGGCCGCCGTCACTCGGCGGTAGGCATCGGATGAGCCTTGACATTGGCGGTCGGCCAGGGCGTCGGTCGTAGCGCCGGGTTTCAGGGTGAACGGGCGGCGAGGAATCGACGGAGGCGGCGGCGTGAAGCCGCTGCCGCGAATCTGCAGGCGCGGGGAAGTATGCCGGATCAAGGTCGACGCCTGCCGCCCGTGCCGCGGCATGGGCCCGCTCAATATTCCCAGCGCCGCCGCACTGCGCGA